>Ga0116168_1000002_pt1 | contig 336254 bp, 292 predicted proteins | sample AD_UKC129_MetaG_FD_89795 | JGI IMG/M metagenome (GOLD analysis project Ga0116168, IMG submission 89795) | Active sludge microbial communities of municipal wastewater-treating anaerobic digesters from Canada - AD_UKC129_MetaG | ecosystem: Engineered > Bioreactor > Anaerobic > Digestate | place... | reverse complement strand
CGCTGGGAGGACCCGGACACCATCAATCTGGCCCAGAACGGGGTGGCGGACCCGCGTCCGGCGGAAAACGAAGACCTCCATTATATGGTCCGCGGATACCTGCCCCGATAACAGACAGAAAAATAAACGGATGGATGAGGTGGATGAAAAGACGGCATCGAATAGTCTTGTTTGCGTGGATTGGGCTGACGGCTTTCGCATTAGCAGTCCCCTCCCGCACTTACAGGTGCCTGACTCCGCTTGACTATGATTTCAATCAGGACTGTGCGGTGAACCTGGAGGATTTCGCTCTGCTGGCCGCCGAATGGCTTCAAACACAGCAGAAATCCCATCTGGAATTAATGACTCCGCAATGGCTCTCCTCCGTTCCGAACGTTGGGGCTTATCTGCCCTATCTTGAATACGAAGCGGAAAAGGCCCAAACCAATGCCTCGATCATCGGCCCCAACCGTACATACCTGACGCAGGCCGCAGAGGCCTCCGGACGCAAAGCCGTCAAACTCACGAATACAGGCCATTTTGTGGAGTTCACCCTTGCGGAACCTGCCGATGCTATGGTCATTCGCTTCTGCATCCCGGACTCTGCCGACGGGGCCGGCGCACAGCACACGCTCAGTCTTTATCTGAACGATATTCATCACAGAGATTTGCCCCTGACATCCGCTTACAGCTGGGTGTATGGGGCTTATCCCTACACCAACAATCCGGCAGACGGAAGCCCGCACCATTTCTTCGATGAAACCGCCGTCCTCTTTGAAAATACTCTTTCTGCCGGGACCCGTATACGTCTTCAGAAAGACACCGGCAATACGGCTTCCTACTACTTGATTGATTTGGCGGATTTTGAACGGGCGGATGAACCGCTGCCGAAACCGGAGGGTTTCCTTTGTCTGACCGATTTCGGGGCAGCGCCGGATGACACCCTCGACGATACCGATGCCCTTCGAAATGCTGTAACTGAAGCACAATCTCAAGGCAAAGGACTTTGGATTCCCCCCGGCCGGTTCCGCATTACCGACCGCGTCAACCTCGAAAACGTCACTCTTCGAGGCGCAGGAATATGGCATACTGTTCTCGAAGGATTGAACTGCCGGCTTTACGGCCGAGGCGGCACCATTATCCTGTCCGATTTCAAAATTGACGGCCTCAGCACCTATCGAACCTCCGGCCAGCGCACCGGCATCGAAGGACGATTCGGCCCGGGCTCACGCATCGAACGGGTTTGGATAGAACACACCGAAGCCGGCATCTGGATCAGCGGTCCCAGCGACGGACTGACTATTACCGGCTGCCGCATCCGAAACACATTCGCCGACGGCCTGAACCTGGCCTTCGGAGTCACCAACACTGTCGTGGAACACTGTTCTGTCCGGAATACGGGCGATGACGGTCTGGCTATGTGGTCTTATACGCAATGGGGACCCGGTCCCAATCAGAATAATCTGTTCCGAAACAACACCATTCAGCTGCCCCTGCTGGCCAACGGCATCGGCCTTTACGGCGGCACGGCCAACGCCGCCGTCGGCAACTGGATTCGCGACACCGTCATCAACGGGGCCGGCATCCAGATTGCCAACCGCTTCTCCTCCTATCCCTTCGCCGGAACAACCCTCATTCAAAACAATCGACTCGAACGCACCGGCAGCCGCAGCATCGATTACAATATTAACGTTGGAGCTGTTTGGCTGTTTGCCTGCGACGGAGACATCACCGCTCCAGTCCTGGCCGCATCCAACCAGATCCTCGACAGCACGTATCAGGGCGTCCTTCTGAGCGGTTCCTCTGCCGCCAGACAAATTACCCAAACCCGCTTTGAAACCGCCCATATCGAAACAGCCGGTACCTATGGTCTTGAAATCTCCGCCGCGGGCAGCGGATATTTCGAATACGTCACCGTCCAAAATGCAGCCGCCGGAGGGCTGCTTCAGAACAATCCGAACTTTCAGATTACACGCGGACCCGGAAATACAGGATGGTAGCCGATTCATAAAAAAGATATAATCAGAAACCATTAAGGAAAGGGTGAATCTATGAAAAAAGTCAATGCAATCCTCTTACTGGTAAGCATCTTCTTTCCTGCCGTTCCCCTCAAGGCCCTAACGCCCTCCCTCGACGGAATCTTAACGGAATGGACAGGCCCGGACGTGGTTTTTCTGGGCAGTCAGCTAAGTATCGGAACAGGCCAATACACCCTTCTGGCAACCTGGGATACTGTTAATCTGTATCTGGCGGTGGATCGAAAAACCACAGGCCGCTATTTGGGCGATACGGCAAATACAAATGACTCCTTCTTTGTAGCCATTGACATTGACGGCCAGCCCAACAGCGGCGGTACACAGGATGGATACGGCATCCTGTATTTCTCCGGTTCGATGCGTCCGGACTTTATTTACTGTTATGCCGGCGGTTCAGGCTGGTATGAAACCTGCAACTGGACCGGCAGCGGATGGAACTGGAGAGGATGGACGAATTCCGGCACCTATTACGGCTGGGCCCCTTCCAATCCCGATGATGAACTGATTATACCGCTGTCAGCCATCGGCGGCTCGCCGAACGTCCGGATTTGGGCCTGGATGACCCGCGAAGGCATCTATGATACCGTGGACGCCTCCTGGCCCGCCGGTGTCACAGGATACCGACCGACCTTCGGAGACGGCATCATCATCCGCCCCGGCGCCCTTCGTGTGGCCTACAATCCTGACCCCTCTCACAACGCACAGGAAGTCCCTGTCAGCGGTCTGGTTCTTTCCTGGAATATTCCGACGGACCCGAACGGAATGGCCGATCCTAATCTGGTTGGATTTAAGGTTTATATCGACACCGACTCCGACCCGAACATGGTCTATCAAGGCACCGTCACCTCCTGGGACAGCCAAACGCTTCGCGCCTCCTTCCCATTCAATTCCGCTCAAAAAGACACAACTTACTGGTGGCGCGTCGATACCGTGCTGGACACCGATGAAATCTTTGCGGGTAACGTTTGGGTCTTTTCAACCGAACTGAGCTCTCCGAAAATCACCGGTCAGCCTGCTTATCAGGTCGTCCCTGCCGGCGGAACCGCCGTCTTTACCGTAACGGCCTTCTCTCCTTCACCGGAGACCTATCAGTGGTATAAGGCCGTCGAAGGCGGCCCGGACATCGCCCTCACAGAAGGCGGCAAATACTCCGGCACGCAAACCGCTGTTTTGTCCATCGCAAACACCCAGCTGTCCGACGAGGGCCGCTATTACTGCATCGTCAACAATGAATCGAATATTCCGGTCGCTTCCGAAGAAGCTCTTCTGGGAATCCGACGCCGCATCGCCTACTGGCCGTTTGAAGGCGGAAACCCCAACAGCATTGTTCCCGGCAGCCCGGTCTCTATTTTGTACGGCGACCCTGCTTTCACAACGGGAATCGTCGGAAATGCGATGGAGTTTGATGCCGATGCCGATGCACAGGACCTCCTCTATACCAATCCGGAAGAGGTCTCCTATTTTGACATCTGCAATCATTCTCTGACGGTTGCCTGCTGGATTAAGGCATCTTCCGCCGCCACCTGGGGACCGATGGTTGCCCGAAATGGCGAATTCGGCGAGGGCTGGCAGCTGCGGCACAGCGGATTTACGCTCGACCGGGTCTGCCTGACCACCCGCGGAACCGGCAATGATGAAGGGACCCCCACCAACCGAACCGTCTATGACGGGCAGTGGCACTATGTTGTCGGCACATTCGACGGTGCCGTAAAGAAAGTCTACATTGACGGGGTTCTCAGCCGCGTTCACAGCGCCGATGACGGCTCTATCATTCAGGAATTTGATGCCGTATCCGGACGAATCAATCCGACCGGCTCGCCTGTTTCTCTGGCCGGACGGGTTCGCGGAGACACCGTCGGCGGGCTGATTATTGAGGGCTTTTCCGTCACAGCGGGCATCCTCGATGAAGTCGAGATTTACAACTACGCCCTCGATGCCGCAGAAATCGCCCAAAAGTATGCCGACATCACCCGTACATCAGTCTGCCCGGCACCGCTTCAGCATGACCTTAACGGCGACTGCCGCATCGATTTGGATGACCTGGCACTTTTGGCTTCCAAATGGCTGCTTGATACAAGCATCGCTCCGCAAAGTTAATGTCTGAGGAAATGGGATGGGGCTGTCCGCATCTTTCAAGGTGCGGACAGCCCGCGAAAAAATATCGTTTAACTTTTTTGAGAGGATGGGAAAATGAAAAAAGGAACGTGGATGATGGGTTTGGTATGTTTGCTGACGGCCGCTGTACCCGTTTCGGCCTTCACACCGGTCTTGGATGGAATTCTGAATGAATGGACAGGTCCCGGAATTGTCAATCTGGGCACACAGCCCGGCATCGACACGGGCACCTATGCTCTGCTGGCCGGCTGGGACGACAGTAACCTCTACATCGCTGTCGATCGCAATTCGACCAACCGCTATCTCGGCGATGACTACTGGGCTCACGATTCGTTCTTCTTTGCCATTGACACCGACGGCATCGCCGGCAGCGGCGCTTCGCAGGACGGCTACGGCATCCTGTCTTTTGCCGGTACCATGCGGCCTGACTTTATCTATTGTTATGCAGGCGGTGCGGGCTGGTATGAAACCTGCAATTGGACCGGCACGTACTGGAACTGGAACGGCTGGACTAACGCCGGCACCTATTACGGCTGGAACGAGGATTATCCCAACGATGAAATGACCATTCCCCTGTCTGTCATCGGCGGCTCCCGCCAGGTGATGGTCTGGGCGTGGATGACCCGCGAAGGCATCTATGACACCGTTGATGCCTCCTGGCCCGCCGGAACAACCGGATACCGCCCTGTGTTCGGGGACGGAGCCATGATACCTGAACCGGCAAGTTTAACCCTGTTCGGACTTGGCGGTCTGCTTCTGGCCGTACGCAGGAAAAAATAATCTTGTTATATGCTTTTCCCCTTCCCGACTCCTTTTGTCGGGAAGGGGATTAACAAAGAAAACCAACTGAAAGGCATTTGGAAATGCCCAAAAAGAGTGTTTGTCTGCGTCTGCTTCTTTTGTGGCTGACAGCTCCCTTATGGGCCGCTGTCCCCTCCACACGTCCGGGCATGGGAGCCATTCCCTATGCTACCGGCACCACCTTCCGAGTTTGGGCACCGAACGCCTCCTCCGTAGCCGTCGCCGGCAATTTCAATAACTGGAGCACCACCGCAAACCCTCTGGCCTATGAGGGTAACGGCCTTTGGTCCGCCGATGTCGAAGGAGCCGCCCTTTACCAGCAATATAAATATGTCATCAACGGTTCTCTCTGGAAAATCGACCCTCGCGCTCGGGATGTTGTAAGTTCCACCGGCAACGGAGTCATTGTAAGCACCAGCCATACCTGGAGCCCCTTTACCCTCCCGCCCTGGAACGAAATGGTCATTTATGAGCTGCACATCGGGACCTTCCATGATACCCCCGGCGGCAGCCCCGGCACCTGGCTGTCCGCTATCGATAAACTCGACCATCTCCAATCGCTCGGAATCAATGTGATCGAGCTTCTGCCTGTCGCGGAATTCCCGACCGATTTCTCGGCCGGATACAATCCATGCAATCTCTTTGCACCTGAAAGCGCCTATGGCACCCCCGCCCAAATGCGTCAGTTCATCGATGCCTGTCACCAGCGCGGCATCGCCGTCCTTCTGGACGTCGTGTACAACCACTGGGGACCAGCGGACCTGGGATATTCTCTCTGGCAGTTTGACGGCTTCAGCACCTATCCGGACACCGGCGGTATTTATTTCTATGAAAACAACTTTCGCTATACCCCCTGGGGGGACCGACCCAATTTCGACAGCGGACCAGTCCGTTCCTTTATTCGCGACAATGTGATGTACTGGCTGACCGACTTCAACCTCGACGGCATCCGTATGGACGGCACCGCCTACATTCGCGAAGTGGACATCGGCGGCCCTGAAATCCCAGCCGGATGGTCCCTGATGCAGTGGATTAATAACGAAATCGACGCCGCCTTCCCCGCCAAAATCTCCATCGCCGAGGATATGCGGGACAATGACTGGCTTACCAAACCCGTCGGCGTCGGCGGAGCCGGTTTCGATTCCCAATGGGATCCCGGCTTTCATCACAAAGTCGTCGCCGCCCTCGAAACCGCCTATGACGACTACCGCAATATGTGGGACATCCGCGATGCAATTGCGCATCTGTACAACGGATGGGACACGCAGCGGGTCATCTATACCGAAAACCACGACGAGGCCGGCTCCGCCAGCGGAAAATCCCGCGTCCCGACACGAATCTGGCCCGAATATCCCGACAGCTACTATTCCAAAAAACGCTCGACGCTCGGCGCCGGTCTGGTTCTGACCAGTCCCGGCATCCCGCTTCTTTTCATGGGCCAGGAATTCCTCGAAAGTGGTTCCTGGAACGACGGCACCCCGCTGGACTGGAGCAAAAACACAACCTTTGCAGGCATCCGGCAGCTTTATACAGACCTGATTTCTCTCCGCCGAAACCGCACAGGCCTGACGAAGGGCCTCATGGCTAAAAATGTCAATGTCTTTCACGTCAACAACTCCGCCAAGGTTATCGCTTTTCACCGCTGGTGGAACGGCGGACCGCGGGATGATGTCGTCATCGCCGCCAACTTTTCCTATCAGGGCTTCCCCAACTACAACATCGGCTTTCCCCGCCCGGGACGCTGGCGAGTCCGCTTCAACAGCGACTGGAACGGCTACGACACTGCCTTTGGAAACTGGAGCACCCTGGATGTTTTGGCGTCCGCAGGTCCCAAAGACGGACTGCCTTACAATGCCGACATCAGCATCGCCCCCTATTCTCTGGTCATCTTCTCACAGGGTACAACGCCCGACCTGAACAATTCGGGGGCGGTGGACTTAAACGACTGGGCGCTCTTCGCCGACCGATGGCAGTCTGACTGCGAGCCGTGGGATGCCTGCGGCGGGGCTGATTTCAATCTGTCCGGACGGGTCGATGTGGAGGATTTGGCTTTCTTTGTTCAGCATTGGCTTCAGCAGTAAAAGACAGCAAAATGGATGGTCTCCGTAAAAAAGGATTGGAATCTATGAACCCCAAAATGCTTTCCCTGCTTATTTTTTCGGCCTTTCTTTCCTTCGCTCCCGCACGCGTTCTCTGGGAGGAATCGTTCACGCAACCTGATTCATTTCAGGTTTCCGAACAAGCCCAATGGATAGACGGCAGTCTGGATTTCCCGTTTCATCAGGAAACCGGCGGCCGACTGCGGCTGAAAGACGGCAATCAGGGAATTACATTTCCTGCTGATTTTCTCAAAGACATTCCGCCCGGACAAACTCTTTACATCAGTTTCCTGCTCCGCAATCTGACGGACAGCAATAAAGAAAAATACGCAGGACTCTTCTTCTATCAGGATGACCGCGAGCTCTTCGGCGTCGGCAACGACTGGGCTTCCGACCATTTCGCTTATTGGAGTTCTGACGGACGAGGCGTTCCTATCGGACAGATTCCCACAACTGTAGACAAACACGTCCACCGGATTGTTCTGCGAATCCGGCAGAATCCGCAGGGCCCCGAACAAATCCGAATCTGGCTCAATCCCCTCGACGCCCGACCGGAAAACTCCCAGCCCTCCAATCTCATCAGCGACCTGGAACAGGAATTATTCTTCAATCAAATCCGCCTGCGCACCGGAAATCAATCCAATACCTGGGAATTCGATGAGCTGCGCATCGGAACCGATTGGCAGTCAGTCACCCGTCCGGACAACGGCCCCGGAGAATATTTTTCAGAACTCCTGAAATCAGCCGATATCCCGGGCAAGTCCGAAAAGGTCGCTCCCCAAATCGCCCGCTTCTGGCCGAAAGGAGCCGATGAATCCAAAGCCCTGCCCTCCTTCGCTCTCGAGAAACCGCGTCCTTCCATCGGTACACTTGCCTCTGATTGGAAAGTCAGACCGAAGTTTGCACATGTCGATGGACGAAAATACGTCCTGGTCGAACTGTCCCCCGACATCGACCTGTACGGCACCGGCGAGGTCACCGGACGTCTCCTCCGCAACGGCACGCAAATCGTCCTCTACAACAAAGACAATTACGGCTACGGCAAACCCGATCAGCTTTATCAGTCCCACCCCTGGGTCTTGGCTGTCCGTCCGGACGGCTCGGCCTTCGGTGTCCTCTTTGACACCCCCTGGCAGGCCCGGCTGGACTTAAGAACCGGCATCGTTTTTTCCGTGCCGGCTCAGGCCCCCGACTTTCCCGTCTATGTCCTCGAGGGACGAACCCCCCAGGAAGTCCTGCAGCATCTGGCCGACCTGACCGGACGGATGCCGATGCCCCCGCGCTGGGCATTAGGGTATCATCAGTGCCGCTATTCCTACTACCCCGACAGCCGCGTCCGTCAAATTGCCGAAACCTTCCGTGCCAAACAAATCCCCTGCGATGTTATCTGGCTCGACATCGACTATATGGACGGCTTTCGTATCTTTACCTTTGATTCTTCCCGCTTCCCTGACCCCAAAGGCCTGAATCAGCATCTTCACACTCTCGGCTTTAAAACCGTCTGGATGATTGACCCGGGGGTCAAATATGAACCCGGCTATTTCGTCTATGACAGCGGAACCCAAGAAGACATCTGGGTCCTCGATGCCGCCGGAAAACCCTTCGTCGGACCGGTCTGGCCCGGGAACTGCGTCTTTCCCGATTTCACCATGCCCAAAGCCCGCCGCTGGTGGGCCGCTTTGTACAAAGACTTTCTCGAGATGGGCATTGACGGCGTCTGGAATGATATGAACGAGCCGGCCGCCTTCAACGAGACAGGAACCATGCCGGACAACTGCTTTCATCGCGGCGGAGACAGCCTGCCCTGCGGCCCCCACATCCAATACCACAATGTCTATGGAATGCTGATGGTCAAGGCCTCCCGCGAAGGAATCCTTCAGGCACGGCCCGACAAACGCCCCTTCATCCTTTCCCGAGCCAATTTCCTCGGCGGCCATCGCTACGCCGCCACCTGGACCGGCGACAACAAAGCCGTCTGGGAGCACTTGAAATGGTCGATTCCGATGTCCCTGAATCTCGGCCTGTCAGGCCAACCCTTCAGCGGCCCGGACATCGGCGGTTTTGACGGCAACGCAACGCCGGAATTGTGGGCACACTGGATTGCTGTCGGGGCCTTTTATCCGTTCAGCCGGGCCCATACCGTCAAGGAGTCCAACGACCAGGAACCCTGGTCTTTCGGTCCGGAAACGGAAAAAGCCGCCCGCATCGCCCTGCAGAGACGGTATCGCCTGATGCCTTACCTGTACACCCTCTTTTACGAATCGCACAAAACCGGCCTGCCGGCGGCTCGCCCCGTTTTGTTTGTCGAACCTGAAAATCCATCCCTTCGAACGGAAGATCAGGCCTTTCTCCTCGGCAGCGACCTGCTGGTGATTCCCCGCTGGGCCGTCAACCCCTCCCTGCCTGCCGGCATCTGGCGAACCGTTTCCCTGGTAGACGGTGACGCCGCCGGCAACCCGTACCAATGCGAACTGAAGGTTCGCGGCGGAGCCATTTTGCCGCTCGGAAAAGTCGTCCAGAATACCGATGAAAACTTTTTGGAGGAGCTGACCCTTCTGGTTTGTCTCGATGAGAACGGAACCGCCAAAGGCACCCTTTATGAAGATGCCGGCGACGGCTGGGAATTCGAAAAAGGACAATACCTGCTCACAGAATACACCGCCCGCCAGGATGGGAAAACGGTCTCGGTTCAAATCAGCCGTCAGGAAGGGCAAAGGCCGCGGCCTCTGCGAAAGGTCAGTGTGGAACTGATAACGGAAAAAGGTATCCAAAAAACTCAAGGAGATGAAACAAAAACCATCACCCTAAATCTGGATGATTAATTCCTCTCAATAATCCACATACTTCTCTCCGCGGCTGTCCGTCCCGGGCCAGTTCAGACGGATATCTGCTGTGGACCGTTTATACAGCCAGCCTGACTTGCCGTCCGCTTTGGATTCAAACGTTTCGCTGTCGCCAACGTAGGCAATCGTCTTCAGATTATTAAAAGGATTTTTCGGAAGACTTTTCAAATAAGGTCCATATAAATAAGGAGCCGTCGGCACCGTATCAGTGCGGGCCATCCCCTTTTCATCGGAAGTCCCAATTATCTGATTATCAATAGGTACCGAAATCATACTGACCGGCCCCTTTACATACCCCGGGGCCAGTCCACCGTGCTGCATTTTGTACAATTCTATCTGCGTTCGCCAGATTTGAAGCGTATCCTTCGCCGTGCTTTCCTTGGCCGCAAGGGTCTGCCCGTGCATCTGGGGAATCACTATCGCCGCAAGAATGCCTAACACGGCCACGACAATCAGCACTTCCAATAAGGTAAACCCTTTTGAGGTCATTCTTTTTTCCCAAAACAGGCAGAGCATCTTCCCGAAAAGTATCGGCAAATCCGCAGAGGGGCTTAAGAAAAAGCCAACGTGTCAGGCCCGATAACAATAGGGAAAAACCTGAATCTATTGGGTAGAGTTACAGATTTGCATCGATAGGTCTAAAAAGTTAGTCCGGCTGCTCCTGAAGAAGAGTAATAATCTCTTCTTTTACCGGCAGGGCGTCCTGCAGACCGAAGCGGCTGCGGGCCAAGGCCTCCGCCGCCACTGCAAAACGAGCCGCTGACAGAGGATTGTCACCGGTGGCATAACAGGCCGCCAAAGCCCCGCAGAAAGCATCTTCACAGCCGGTATAGTCCACCATTTCAGTTGCGATGCCCTTTATCCAGTGAGTCCCCTGACGGTCCACCAGCAAAGCCCCGTGTGTGCCCAGACTAATCAGAACATAGCCGGCCCCTTTGGCCACCAGTTCGGTCGCAATAAACTTGATATCCTGTTCGCCGCTTGCTCCCAGTTCCGTCCGGCTCCACAGCCCCGCAAAACGCAGAACCAGAATATCCGCATTGTAAAAATCAACCGGCCAGTCAATCGCGTGCACCACCCCGCGGTCGGGAATCGGAAGATTGACCTCAAGAATTGTCCGCGTCTTGTGAATCTGGGCACATCGGACAGCCGCCACAACGGCTTCCGGCGAAAAACTGTCGTGAATCAGACACACATTGGCCGAACCGATGGTCTGCTCCGCCGCCGCATATTCTATCTCATCCCGTCCGAACACCTTATTGGCCCCCGCTGAACGGCAGGAACGATTCGCCCCCCGTCCGTCGACCAGCGTCAGGATAATCCCCGTACTGATGGCCGGTGACGCATACAGCAAATCCGTCGAGACTCCATACCGGCTGAGGTTTTGCTTAATCATCTCCCCAAAGCAGTCTTCTCCGATCCGTCCGAGGACAAACACATCGCACCCGCAAAGGGCCGCCTGTATGGCCCGATTGACCCCCGGCCCTGTCGGGACACACGTAAAGCCCATTCCTTCTTTGGTTTGCCCGGGTTCCGGACAGGAATCGCACTTGACAGCCATTTCTACATAAGCAGGACCAATGATGACCACCTTGGGAATCCGTTCTGCCATCGCTTATTCCCCTTTCCCTTCCAAACACATCAGATGGTAAAGTATATCTTTTCTCCAATTGAAAGGAAAGTTTTTTATAGAATGCCGGCTGAATTCCCGAGAATACACATCCTTAATCGGACTCTCCCTAATCAATCACCGCCTCCTCCTGAAACGCGGGCACATGAATATCCCAACCTGTTTTCTCTGTTAGATACGTTTTAAAGTTTTCTGCACTGTCTTTTTCACCGTGAATCAAAAAGACCTTTCGGGGGCTTTTTTGCAGTTTTTTTAGCCACTCGAGAATCTCCCGTCGGTCCGCATGGGCGGAAAAGCCATGAACCCTCACAACCGCCGCCTTCACCGGCAGCATCTGTCCCAAAATCCGCACCTCCGGCTCCCCATCGAGAATCTTCCGCCCCAGCGTTCCCTGCGCCTGGTACCCGACAAAAAGAATCGTGCTCTCCGGCCGGCTAATGTTGTTGACCAAATGATGCTTGATGCGTCCGCCCGTGCACATCCCGGAGCCGGCAATAATCATAACCGTGCCTTTAATGTGATTGATCGCCTTTGACTCCCGCGGCGATTCGATCAATTTCAGGCCTCGAAAGCTGAACGGCGATTCATGATTCAAAACCAGCCGGGACATTTCACTGTCATACAGGTTGGAGTATTTCTCAAAGACCCGTGTCGCACGCACGGCCATTGGACTGTCCAGAAACGTCATAATATGCGGAATTCGGTCCTCCAAAAGCAGCTGATTCATATAGTACAGCACCTCCTGGCTTCGTCCGATGGAAAAACTGGGGACAACCAGATTGCCGCCGGCCTGCCAGGTTCGATTGACCGCCGCCTCCAGCTGCCGTTTTGTATCCTCCGGAGTCTGATGCTCGCGGTCGCCGTAGGTGGACTCCACCAGAAGATAATCCGCCCGGTCAAACGTTTCCGGGTCGCGCAGAATCGGTCGGCCGATGCGTCCCAAATCCCCCGTATAGACAAGCGTCCGGCATTCACCATGTCGACAGACCGCTATCCGAATCATCGAGGCCCCCAGAATATGTCCCGCCTCGTGAAAATCCGCCTCCAGCCCCGGCCCCAGCCGAATCGGCTCATGAAACGGCAGCGGACGAAACTGCTGAAAGCAGGCCTTCGCTTCTTCCATCGTATAAAGCGGCTCAACCGGGCGGGGCGGTGTATAGCCGGCCTTGCGGTGCCGTTTTCGCTTGAACTCGGCATCTTCTTCCTGCAGCTTGCCGGCATCCAGCAGAACAATTTGGGCCAGTTCCGCCGTTGCCTGCGTGCAGTAAACCGGCCCTCGAAAGCCCTCCTTAACCAGTTTCGGCAGAAGCCCGCAGTGGTCCAGATGCGCATGCGTCAAAAGCACCGCTGACAGCGAAGACGGCTCAAATCCGAAATCCTCCCAGTTGCGGTTCTGATACTGGCGTTCCTGATACAGTCCGCAGTCAATCAGAACCTTCGTGCCGTCAAACTCGAGCAGATGACGGGAACCGGTCACGTTTCCCGCCGCCCCCAAAAAACGTAGACGAATTCGTAACCCCTCCGCCGTTTCCTTCCGCTTCCACCTGAAAAAGGATGCAATTCCCATTTGCGACCGCCGCTCCTGTCAACTCAAAAATTTAGTAAGAGTTGTAATTTTACCCATCTTCATCATTCTTTTCAAACCTCAACTGCTGAAATCCTGAAGATGAAACCATTTGGCCCCAATGGAGAAAACCTGTTTAACCCAGACGGTTTTTCAGGAGAAGCAGGGCCTGCTTGGCTATGCTTTTGCAGATTCTGGGCAGAGTAAAGCGAAGCGGCGTCTGCTGAGCAAAGCGAAAATCCGGACAGGGCGTCTCCGGCAGAGGGTCTCCCAGCACCGTTATCCTTTCCGGAGATGGGCAGCCGAAATTTATCGCCGCGGCGGTTCGAAGAATCGGCAGGGACATCGGCTCCAGACCAACCAGCCGACAGCAGGCATATTCGCAGGCAATCGGGTCTGTACCGCCGATGAAATACCCCAAATGCCGGGGGGTTCCGCTGATAGGCCCCTGCCCCTCCATTGCAATAACCGCATCCACCAGATTGACTGCCGGCGCCAAGTACCGGTAAATCCCAAGCAGCAGACGGCAGAAGGCTTCTGCATCGCCGCCGCGGAGAAAATGCCAGAGGGGTTTCTCCTTGCCGACGACGCAGCCGAACATATTTTTGACGGCGAAGGTTGCGCCCAGCTGCTGATGCATTTTGAATTTGGGGACATTGAGGATGACATCCGCCTCGAGGGCGGCGCGGCTTATCCCGACGCTTACCCCGTCTATCTTGACCCGCACGGCCCTATCCAGCTGCACCATCGGCACCTGCATCGAATCGAGCACGGTATCGATTTGCAGGGCCTTCAGGCACGCGCGGACATCGCCCCAGGCGGGTGAATCGCCGACCATCGGTTTTGCTCCCGCCTCTTTCATCATCTGAGCAAGCGTAACGATGACAGCCGGATGGGTTTGGGCCGCCTTGTCCGACTCTGAGGGCACAATCAGATTGGGTTTAATCAGGACCCGGTCGGACGGCCGGACAAATTGTCCGATTCCGCCCGCCAGATTCCAAAATCGTTCGAGGGCTTCTCGAACCTCGGAAGCTTCATACGAGCTGCATCGGCACAGAACAATAGGATAACCCGAAGCCGCGGAATGCTGCTGATAGGCCCTGTCTCTGTCCGCCGACATTTAGTCCCCCGCCTTTTGACAGACAATTAAAAAAAGCAGCATCCCCGGCTCTTTGGCTGTCGGGGCTGAAAAGAATCGGCTGAAGACACTCATCTCTTCGGGTTTGGGCGAGGCCAGTACGAGCAAATCTCCTTCCGTCATGGAGGTCAGGAGCCGGCCTTCTCGAAATGACAGATTCTCGAAAAGGGAAATACCGGCTCGTCCGTATCCGGCTGCGGCGGGCTGAAAAAGAGGTTCAATTCGAACGGAAACAAAGCCTCGCTGAGGAGTATCGGGTCTGGCGCGAAGTGTCAAAGACATCCGGCCTCCGGGGACCTGCTTGCCGGCGGGAATCTTATCCGTCCCGAAATAGAACAATGTCTGACCCGCTTCGACCGGAAAACCGGTAATTTCTTCCGGATAATCCTGAAAGATCAGAAGCTTCTTCGTCCCGAGCCGTTTGGCCCCGATTTGCTCGAGAGCTGACAAAACGGCCGGGGCCTGGTCATAGGAACCCGCTGCAGCCCACAAACCGTTGGATTCAAAGGCCGAAGGGTCCGAAAAGGTGATTCCTTTGGAGGACAGCATCGGGAGGAGGCGGGGCAGGTCCTGCATCTTATCCAGCGGAACCCGCCAGACAATTACGGCGAAGGCCGACTGCACCTGGACTGACGGCTGCTCCTGCGGGGCCAAATCCGTAATTTTCAGACGGGGCAGCGGAGCCGATGCGGGATTTTGAACGGCCGGAGGTGCTTGACAGCCGAATCCAAGCCAACCCACAAACCAGAGAAAAAGAAAAGTGCTGAACTTCATAGCCGCCCTGCTCTATCTGTCCCGGTACCGCCGAATCTTCAGCAGATAATCCAAATATTCCGTCGGCCCGAGGGGCTGATACTCCGCCATCGCATAGGGAGTCCCGTCCGGCTTAGCCAGATAGAGAGTCGGAAAGAGATTTCGAAAACGGTATCGCCGAGCCAGCTGCTGATTTTGCTTGCGGATTTCCTCCGACTGTTTGGACGGGTCATTGGGAAAGTCAACCAGCATAAAGACAAAATATTTTTCCGCTTCTTTGGCAAAGGCCTCCTGGGCGAAAACATCTTTTTCCAGCCGAATGCAGAAAATACACCAGTCAGAGCCCGAAAAATTGATAAGCAAATCCTTGTTTTCCTTCTGGGCGGCGGCCAGGGCCTCCTCGAAATTGGTGTACCATCGTACCCCTGTATGGGCGGGTTCAGCCCCAGACTCGGGCTGAGGATTCTCCTGAGCCGTAGCCGGCCGCGGCTGCCCGTCAGACTGGGTTGAAGCAGATGAAGCCGGTTGAGGAGAATTCACAGAAGGTTGTTTTTTACATCCGCCGACCGCCGCCAATCCGGCCGCACAGACAAGCAGAATCCATCTTATTCCGGTACGTGATTCCATCGTGCCCTCAGTTCTGTGAACATTTTCAAAAGATTTCCATTCGCAAGAAACAGGATTATAATCTCTTAGCCCCAAAGAGCAAAGGGTTCAAAAAATCTCAAAAAAACCATTGTAGACATACTTTCACAAAAAACCGATATTCTCAACAATCGTTTTCTTGACGTCTTCTGTATTTCCAGTACAATATCATTCAGTCAGTTGTTTCTGTGAAGCAAAAGAAAGGACTTTTTATGCAAATTATGGCTTTTATAGGCCAGTGGGAATGGGCGGTTATCCTGATTATTGCGGTGCTTCTATTCGGTCGGCGTCTGCCGGAGATTGCCCGCAGCATCGGCAGGAGCATCACGGAATTCAAAAAGGGCATCAAAGAATCTGAAAATGAAATTCATAAAGCCCTCGAAGATTCCGACAAGACGGCGGAAAAAAATCTGCCGAAAAATTCCGCCCAGTAATTCCGCAAAACAATTCGGATATCGAGACCTTTGACAGTCCGCAGCGGATGATGCGGGCTGTTTTTTTATCCCCGCCGCCGCCAAAAACGGCAGACCAGCATCGCGGCTTCATAAAGTAAATAAAGCGGAACAGCCAGGGCAATCTGCGTAATCACATCCGGCGGTGTAGCAATCGCTCCAATGACAAAGGACGCCAAAAAAATATACCGGCGGGCCTTTTGGAGCGATTGCAGAGAAATCAGGCCCATTCGCTCCGCAAACACGATAAAAATCGGCGTTTGAAACGTCAGCCCGAAGACCACAGAAAGCAGCAGAATAAAGGACACATAATCCGACAAAGAGGGCTGATAGCGGATATACTCCACACCGGCGTTAAACTGAACGAAAAATTTCAGGGCAATCGGTGCAATTACCAGCAAAAAAAACAAAACCCCGCCGACAAAAAGAACCACACTGATCGGGGCAACGACATAAACATAGCGCCGTTCGTGACGATACAGCCCCGCCGAAACAAAGGCCCAGATTTGATAAAAAACCCATGGAGAAGACAAAAGCAGCCCCAGCACAAGAGAGGCCTTCAGGTAAACCAAAAACGGCTCGGCCACTTTGATAGCCTGAAGCGACGGCTCCAGACTGGACGTTTTCATCGCCTGTTCAAAAGGAAGCAGTATCAAATGCAGAAAGGCCCGTCCCCAGAACAGGGCAATTCCCATCCCGACGGTCAGACCTAAAATAGCCAAAATAAGCCGCGCCCGAAGCTCCTCGAGATGGTCGCCTAAACTCATGGACTTGAGTTCTTCTTCCTGTTCCATTCGATTTTTCCTCTTGTCCCGTCTGAAACGAAAGCCAGTTTATCTGTTTTTTCCCGTCTGTAAATCCCTTTTCGAAAAGAAGGCGAAAAGATAAGATAGAGGGATGAGCGGATTTCTAAGAATTCTCCTGATTGCGGCGGGCGGGCTGCTTTTTGCGGCGGGGCTGGCCGCCTACGTTTATGTACGGCTGAAGCTGAAGCCGAAATGGCACGAGATTGAGGAAACGTATTACGAAATTGAAGAGGCCCATCCGGCCATGCGGCGGTATCAGCGGGGGCTGCAAATCAGTATGGCCCTGATTGCCGCCGCAATGCTCCTGCTGTTTCTCGGAGCCGTTCTCTAATCAGCCCTTGATGCAGACCAGAGGGACTAATTTGGCGACCTTTCGGGCTAAACCTGCCTTGTCGGAGACCTCGACAACCTCGCTGACATCCTTATAGGCACCCGGCGCTTCTTCCGCCAGCCCCCGCATCGAAGCACTTCGAATCAGGATTCCCCGTCCCTGAAGAGTTCGGATGATTTCCTTGCCGTGCCAGCGTTTGGTGGCGGCGGTTCGGCTCATCTGCCGGCCTGCCCCGTGGCAGGAGGAACTAAGCGAAAGTGACTCGGCTTCTTTTGTGCCGACCAGGATATAGGAAGCCGTGCCCATCGTTCCGCCGATAAGAACGGGCTGACCGACCGAACGATATTCCGTCGGAAGTCCCGGATGTCCCGGTCCCCAGGCACGGGTTGCCCCCTTTCGGTGGACGAAAAGACGGCACAGCCGACCGTCGATTTCGTGTTCCTCCTCCTGACAGGTATTGTGCGAGACATCATACAGAAGACGGATTTGCGAGCCGGGCATCTCTTTCTCGAAAACCTCCCGAACCAGATGCATCAAAATCTGACGATTGGCCAGGGCACAGTTGATGCCGCTTCGCATGGCTCCCAGATAGCTGCGTCCGACCTCGGATTTGAGCGGCGCACAGGCCAGTTCCCGCTCGGCCAGTTCAATGCCCGCTTCATGGGCCGCCGTCGCCATCTTTTTCAGGTAATCCGTCCCGATTTGATGACCCAGCCCGCGCGAGCCGCAGTGAATGCTGATTTTGATGTCGCCCTCCTCCAAACCAAAGGCCGCGGCGGTTTGGGGGTCATAGATTTCTTCAACCTTCTGAATCTCCAGATAATGATTGCCGGAACCGAGGGTGCCCATTTCCTCCTGCTGGCGTTTTTTTGCCTGGTCGGAGACTTTGGAGGGGTCAGCACCGGGAAGCCGGCCTCCCGATTCGATAAAGCGAAGGTCCTCGGCTGTGCCGAAACCCTGCTGGACAGCCCATACCGCCCCACCCGCCAGCACTTCATCCAGTTTGGGAATGGAAAGGGCAATCTTGCCGGTGCTGCCGACGCCGGCGGGAATATGGCGAAAGAGAGCGTCCGCTATGCGCTCGCGATGCGGGAGGAAATCTTTTTCCTTCAGCCCCGTATGCATCGTCCGCACGCCGCAGGCAATATCAAACCCGACGCCGCCGGCGGAGATGACCCCGCCCTTGTCCGGGTCAAAGGCTGCTACACCGCCGATACAGAAGCCGTAGCCCCAGTGGGCGTCGGGCATCGCATAAGAATAGCCGACGATGCCGGGCAGACAGGCCACATTGGCCACCTGACGGGCGACCATGTCGTCCATCTCGGCAATCAGCGACTCGGAGGCAAAAATCAGGCCGTCCACGTGCATTTTGCCCGTTCGCTCAATCAGCCAGCGGTATTCATCTCTGCGTTTGACCAGTTTGCGGTCCATAAAGACTCCTCAAACATCTACAACACACTGGGCAATCCACCGTCCATCCTCAAAGGCGACTTTCAGCATCTGATACGTTGCCGCCTTGGCCTCGACGGCCGCCTCGTGCCGTACGGGGTCCATCCGCTCGCCCCACAGTACGCCTGTGAGGGTATCGCCGGAAATCTTCACCTCAAAGCGGGAAAAAAACATCTTCCGTGTGTCCGCTTCATACAAAATCTGGTTGAGCCATTCGGCCAAAAGCAGCTCTCTGTCGTCCATCTGAACCGAAACCGATACCGGCTCGAGGGGGCGAACCTTCTGCGGATTGCACATGACGGCCATCAGGGCATAGGCGGCCTCTGCGAAGGCCTCTTCAAGCGTCGCCCCGATTCCCCGGATGCCGATATCCGCCTGATGGGCAAAATGCTCCCACATACGAGAGCGTTCTCTTAATAGCGGTAATGCTCAGGTTTGTACGGGCCTTCCATCGGGACTCCCAGATATTCGGCCTGTTTGGGCGTCAGTTTGGTAATCTTGCCTCCGAGGGCCTCAACGTGAAGCCGGGCCACCTCTTCATCCAGCTTCTTGGGCAACGTATAAACGCCGGGTTTAAGATTCTCCGTTGCCAGCATAATCTGGGCCAGGCACTGATTGGTAAAACTGTTGCTCATCACGAAGCTCGGATGCCCGGCTGCACAGCCGAGATTCACCAAACGCCCCTCCGCCAGGACTATAATCGAGCGCCCGCTTTCGAGGGTCCACTTGTCCACCTGCGGCTTAATCATCTGCTTTTTGCACTTGGGGTTGTTTTCCAGATAGCTCATCTGGATTTCGCTGTCAAAATGACCGATATTGCAGACAATCGCCTCATCCTTCATCCGCTCCATATGAGCGCCGGTAATCACATCGCAGCAGCCGGTCGCCGTCACGAAGATGTCTCCGATAGGGGCGGCTTCGTCCATTGTCGTGACCTCGTAGCCTTCCATCATCGCCTGCAGCGCGCAAATCGGGTCAATTTCCGTAATCAGCACACGGGCCCCGAAGCCGCGCATAGACTGGGCACATCCCTTGCCGACATCGCCGTAGCCGCAGACGATAACGACCTTGCCGGCCACCATCACACCGGTAGCCCGCTTGATGCCGTCGGCCAGCGATTCCCGGCAGCCGTATAGATTGTCAAACTTGGACTTGGTGACCGAGTCGTTAACGTTAATCGCCGCAAACGGTAAGTCCCCTGCCGCCTGCAGCTGATAAAGCCGATGAACCCCCGTGGTGGTTTCCTCGGAAACCCCTCGAAGGTTGGCGGCAATCTGCGTCCACTTGGTCGGATTTTGTGCATAGGAGGCCGCCAGCCGGTCCATTACGATGCTGAATTCCTTGTTGTCGTAGGTGCGTTCGAGGAGGGACGGGTCTTTTTCCACCCGCATCCCCTGGATGACCATCAGGGTAGCATCCCCACCGTCATCGACAATCATGTCCGGCCCCCCGCCGTCCGGCCATGTAAGGGCCTGTTCGGTACACCACCAATAATCCTCCAGCGTTTCCCCCTTCCAGGCAAAGACTGCCGTACAGCCGGCCTTGGCAATCGCTGCGGCGGCATGGTCCTGCGTGGAAAAAATATTGCAGGAGGCCCAGCGGACCTTCGCCCCCAAAATCTCCAGCGTCTCAATCAGCATCGCCGTCTGGAGAGTCATATGAAGACTGCCGGTAATTTTCAGACCTTTGAGGGGCTGACTGGGCCCGTATTTCTTTCGGATAGCCATCAAACCGGGCATTTCCTTTTCGGCCAGTTTCATTTCCCTTCTTCCCCAATCCGCCAGTGAAATATCCGCCACCTGGTACGGCAGACTCAAATCCACCGGCCGAACCTTTTTCCGCTTTGTATTCTGAATCGTATCCATCCAAAATCCCTTTCTTTATCATTTATAGGGTTATCATACTTCTTTTCCATTCTGCCTGCAACGCTTCTCAGCAGGTTTATAAAGGACAAAACCCGTCCTGATAATTCTTTTTACAAACAGAATAAATTAATTCTACAAACAATCCTTTACAGCAAAACGAAAAATGATATATCTATGCCGTTTTCAAAAAGTTTTTTTCTTTCAGGAAAATGTTTATGCCGGAGATTATGCCCATATCCCAAACAGGGTACGAAAAACTCAGAGAAGAACTGCGCAGTTTAGAAAAAGAAGCCGTTGAAGTCAGACAGCGCGTCGCAGAGGCACGTGAACAGGGTGATTTGCGGGAAAACGGCGAATATATTTACGGCCGTCAGCAGCTGGGCTTTATTGAAGGGCGAATGGCCGAAATCCGCGGAAAGCTGAACTTTTCCAAAGCAATTGACTGTACCCAGATTCCCACGGAACGGGCAGGTTTCGGTACGGTTGTCAAAGTCAAAGACCTCGATACAGGAAAAATCCATGTCTATCACCTGCTTGGCCCGTATGATTCGGACTTGACCGACGACAGCATTTCCATTCTCTCCCCTGTCGGCCAGGCATTGAACGAATGCACCGTCGGCAGCCGTATTTCTGTTAACGTACCACGAGGCGAACTTCATCTGGAAGTCCTGGAAATCCAGAAATCTCCCATCCGTTAAACTCGACTGTGTTTTGAATCCCACAACGCCAGCCCCGAAATCAGCCGATTCATAATCTGATTTCTTTTTGAAACGAAAAGAACTGGATATACATTATCCCGTACTGTTTTTTTGCCCTAAATCATTTCTTCTTACCAAATTTTCTTTCTCAAGATATAGGCAAATGCAGGAAAGAAAAGAGAAGTCCATAAAAAGGATAAATAATGTCCGCTAATGATAATGAGCGTGTAAAGGTTTTCTTAAATCTTTATTCGACATACCAGCATCGCATTTACGGATTCATTATGTCCATTATCGGCAACTGGGATCAGGCAGACGATATCCTTCAGGAAACGATGAGCGTGCTCTGGAATAAGTTCGAACAATACGCACCCGGAACGGACTTTTTATCCTGGGCAATGAAAGTGGCCCATTTTCAGGTGCTTTCACATATCAAAAAGCAAAAAATTCAAAACAAGTATTTCAGCCGCAAGACCATAGAAAATATCAGCGAAATAGCTGCTTGCTCTTCAGGCGAGAAGGATGAATCCCTGAAAGCACTTCGCCAGTGCATTAAAAAGATGTCAGAACGAAGCCGGCAGCTTCTTTCTCTGCGGTATGAAGACGGGGCAACCATCCAGAAGATTTCCCAGCGGATTCAGGAAAGCGTCAACAGTCTCTACAAGGAATATCAGAGGATTCACTATCAGCTCTTCCAGTGCATCCGCAGACAAATGGGGTGGGACGCATAACAATGAAAAATGCACGAGACATCCAGAGAATGTTTGAACTGCTGGACGCCGTCCGGGAAGGCACAATCCGTCCCGAAGAGGTGGAGGAACTGGACCGCATTTTGGCGGAGGACAAAAAGGCCTGCCGGTTTTATTACGAGTACTTCAATATGTGTGCCCTTCTGCGGAGCGGCAAGGCCTTTGAGCCGGCGCTGACGGTGCTGCCGCAGCCGGGAGATTCTGTGCACGATATGGCGTTCTGGAAGGCCATGGCCCGGGAGGAGGAAACGGTACCGGGGATCGAGCGGCCCGCCGGGCTGAAGGAAACGTTCGAACCGCAGCCGAAAGCGGAACCAGGCCGGGTTCCCGCGCGAGTCAGCCGACTGTCCATTGTTTCCCTGGCGCTGTCTGCCGCTGCCCTGATATTCCTGATTGGGTATGCCCACATTGTTTCTCTCAAACGAGGCATTGAAGTTGCTACGTTAACGGACAGCATTAAAGCGGTCTGGGCAGACCCGACCCTTTTGCTTCGCAATTCTTCCCGGCTGTCCACGCATCAGCATCTGGTTTTGTCCAAAGGAATCGCCGCCCTGAAAACAGACCAGGGCGTCTCGCTGACCATCGAGGGTCCGGCGGAATTTGAAATGAAGTCAGGCCATGAGATTCTGCTGACCTACGGGCGGCTTTATGCGCAGGTCTCTGCAGAAGGAATTGGATTTACAGTCCAGACCCCAACCGCAAAAATGATTGATTTAGGAACAGAATTCGGCGTGCAGGCAGACCTGAACGGTTCATCCGAACTGCATGTGATGAAAGGCGCGGTGCAGCTGTTTGCAGGTCCGAAAGATAAGCCTCATATCAGTCTGATCGTTCGGGAAAACAACGCTGTTCGATACAATAACCAGACCTTTGAGATTTCAGAAGTTCGTCTTGAGAAATATAAGTTTGTCCGCTCGTTTGATTCCAAAAACCAGACCGTCTGGCGGGGGCAATCTTATATCTGCCTGGCTGATATTGTAGGCGGAGGAAACGGCGGCGGCAGCGGAAAACGCAATCAGGCCATCGCCTGGGACGGACAAAGTCTTCTGGATGCCCGCCAGATTAAACCGTCTGTTCAAAGCCTTCGGTCCTATATTCCCGTTCGGTTCAGCCCTTACATTGACGGAATTTTCATTCCGAACAGTCAGGGGGAACCGACCCCTCTTCGCTCTGAAAATGCAGAACTGAATCTCGATGCCTTCCTGAAAGAAGATACCAACGGCCTGGTTACGCTGATGGTGATGAAAAAAGGTTCGGATGATGCCTCGATTTATTGGTTTTTCTCTAAAGAGGGAGCCCAGGGAGATCCGGCAAAAATGCCTTCGTTGTATTTCCCGCGGGGCCGGAACGGTCAGCCTGTTTTTGTGACAACAGCAGACGGGGATGGAGCCGACACCTACCTGACCAATGATGTGATGAACCAGACCTGGCGCCGGTACGGCGGCTCCCAATTTCTGCACTGCCGCTATATCCAGGACCAGCGGGTTCGAATGATTTTGCTGCGATTTGACATCCGTCAGGTAGAGGACGTAACCGGAGCTGTTTTAAATCTTTGTCTGGACAGCGGCAACCGCAAACGGAGCTTGTCAGTTTACGGTCTTCGAGACGGTCCGGAGGACCTCTGGAATGAGAGTGAGATAGATTACCGCACAGCGCCGGGTTTCAAGAGCGCTCCCTTCGGACGCTTTGAGCTGGATGAGGCGGCCTGGAAAGAGCTGGGAGTTTTCCGTGTAGTGGACAATCGAGCCTCCCGCAGGCCGATTTCGATTGTTTCGGACAGTTCGCTTCAGTGGGTTGCAGCGGAAGCGCAAAGCCGGACGAACCTTGCCATAACGAATGCAGACGAGATTCCCGACCCGCTTTCCCCGGAGCGGTTTGTGCGTCTTCAGCTCGGCGGTCAGATTTGCGGGACCGACAACCCGGCCATTTTGATGCACGCCAATGCCGGAATTACGTTTGACCTGAACGCTCTGCGAGCCGAATACGGACGCCTGAAATCCTTCACGGCTCTGTGCGGACTGTCGCCGGCCGGTTCCCAAGAAAGCCGAACCAGCGTCCCCAAAGCCGGTTTTTATGTCCTTCTGGATGGACGGGAGGTTTTTGCAGCTGAAGATATGACACCCGACGATGCCCCCAAACCAATTCATATCTCCCTGCCGCCGGAAAGCCGCTGTCTGACCCTGATTGCTGCGGAAGGGTCTGATGATTCTATCGACAATGACTTGTGCCTGTTTGCCAAACCCAGGATTCATCTGGAAGGAGCAGGGAATTGAAGGCAGAAAGGTTTTAAAGATGAAGACCGGAATGAAAACAAAAAGATGTTTTATTCATTGTAACTTTTTTTTGGAGGATTTCCTTATGAGAACGGCATGGGCGATTGTTTTGTTGTGTATGGTCGGATTATCGGCACGGGCGGACATGATTGTCTCCACTGCGGACGGAAACGGTGCGGATACCTTCGTCGGCAATGACAGCAACAAAGGTCCGAACAACAACTACGGCGCCAGCACCACACTGGACATTCGCAATTATACCAATGTGCGTGCCCACATTGGATATGTGCGGTTCGACATCACGAGCATCGGAGGCGTGGATCCGACGGGAGCTCGTCTGCAGCTGTTTCTCACGCAGGCTCAAAACTCTCGAACCTGGAACATTTACGGGGTCAAGGACGGTCCGAATGATTTCTGGAATGAAATGACGATTACCTACAACAACAGCCCGTGGATGCTTCCGGCTTCGTCAGGCAATTTTGCTCTGGATGAAACGAAGGTGACTTTGCTGGGAACCATGTTTGTGCCGGCCGGGGGCAACCAGCTGCGCACATCAGACCCGGCTTCTCTGGATTTGGCCTCTTTCATTAAGCAGGACACGAACAATCTGATTACGCTGATTCTGGTAGGTCCGGCGGATGGAAGCGGCACCCAGTACTACGTTCTGACGAAGGAAGGGCAGGCCGGTGCAACAGACCCGGCGTTTGTGGCACCGCGGCTGGTTTTGCCTGCCGTTCCCAATCCGTTTTGGGCGGCCAATCCGAACCCTGCGATGAATCAGGTTGTTTCCACCAATCTGAACCAGCTGTGCTGGAGCAATCCGGAGCCCAACTCGCCCGGCGGCATCATTACCTGCGACGTCTATTTCGGCACCCGGGAGCCGAATCGTCTGGCGCCGAATTATGATTTGGAATATACACTGGCCGTCAATACGACAAACACCTGTGTTTCGCTGCCGGTCAGTCTGGCTCAGTTTACACGCTATTACTGGGTTGTGGATGTGCGTGATTCTTCCCAGCCGGGTATTCTCCATCGCGGCCGAGTTTGGTCGTTTAATACATTCAACCTTGGACCTTCTGTCAACACCGGAGCCGATCAGTACATCTGGTTAGGACATCAGGGGACCCCCGGTGTTGCCGCCGCTTTCTTGAATGCAACCGTAACGGATGACGGTCTGCCTGGACCGCTGACTTATTTATGGGAACAGCTGAGCGGTCCGGCTGTCACAATCAGTCCCAATAATGTCGAAGATATTACGGTGGTCTTTACAGAGGCTGGAGACTATACCTTCCGTCTGACCGCCAGTGACGGGGCGGAATCCAATTCGGATTCCGTGCGGATTTTTGTTGGGGCGGACGCCTGTGCGGCGGCCAAAGCGGTGCCCGGATTTGCCGCAAATCGGATGGACTTCAATAGCGACTGTCTGGTCAATCTGGCTGATTTGGCAACCTTTGCCGCCCAGTGGATGGACTGCCGAAGCCTGTCCTGCCCGTAACGGGACGATGCATAGAAGGCAGAAAGGTCATAAACCGGCGGGCGGATGCGAGGCCGCCCGCCTTTTCAGAAACTCTGTTTCAGGAGGTTGGAAAGATGAAAAGAGTTCTTTTGATTCTGACGATGGTCCTTTGGGTTTCTGCGGCCCAGGCCATTTTGATTACCACCGCAGACGGAAATGGGGCTGATACTTTTGTGGGCAATGACAGCAACAAGGGGCCCAATAACAATTACGGCGCCGGAGGAACCCTGGATATCCGCAACAATCCGGGAGTGCGGGCTCACATCGGCTACATCCGATTTGACCTGAGCAGTGTCAGCGGTGATTTGAGCGGAGCCCAGCTGCAGTTTTATGTGACACAGGGCGGAGCGACCCGAACCTGGAACATTTATGGTTTAATCGACGGTCCAGATGATTTTTGGGGCGAAATGAGCATAACATACAACACAGCTCCCGGGATGCTTCCGACGGACCCGCAGGCCAACGGGACGTACATCATTGATGACACCAAGCTGACCCTGCTTGGGACGGTTCTGGTTCCGAATACACAGCCGGTTCTGGTGACCTCCAGCACCGCGAGTCTGAATCTGGATTCATTTCTGACATCGGACGCAAACAAACTGGTCACCCTCGTGCTGATTCCCACAGGAGCGGACCGGCAGTTTTATGTTGCGGCCAAAGAAGGTCTTGCATCCAACCCGACCTGGTCAGCTCCGACGCTGATTCTGCCGAATGCCGTGCCGGAACCTGCCTCGCTGATGCTTCTGGCGGCCGGCAGTTTGCTGTGTCTTGCAAGAAAACAAAAACGGTAGGCGCGTTCACGGGGCATTTGCAGGCATTAGGAAGGTCTGCAAATGCCCTTCTATAACCGCAACCTTCCTTCAAGGAGTGAAACGATGCGCAAAAGCGGTTTTACGCTGATTGAACTGCTGGTCGTAATTGCCGTCATTGCCCTGCTGCTGACGATTGTAATGCCCGCTCTGAATTTGGCCAAAAAGAAGGCAGCCTCGGCAGTCTGCTTCAGCAATCTGCGGCAGATGTCCACCGGCTGGTTTATGTATCAGGATGAGAACGGGGGGCGAATTATGAGCTGCCGAATGGAAAACGTCGGGACCCAGACCGCCTGCCAGCAGGGCTGGATCGGACAGCCGCATCAGGAGACCGACACCGCAAGCTCGTCTCTGTCGATGACGCAGACGGCCCCGCCGGTCACCGATGAGGATGAAATCCGGGGCCTTCAGAAGGGGAAACTGTTTCCTTATCTGGGCACGCCTGAAGTCTATCACTGTCCGGCAGACAAACTGCGCAAAGGATGCGACGGCACGCCCTTGTTTGTGAGTTATGCGATGCCCTATTGTCTGAACAACGGCACCAGTAATTCCATCCGAAAGATGGGGGAAATCAATCCGCCCAGCGAACGGTTTGTCTTTGTGGAAATCGGCACATACGGGTCCCGCAACTGGACCTGGAACGGGTGGTGGTCGCTGGCGGCCCCCAGCACCACGTCCGAGCCGTGGGGACTGCATGACCCGCTGGCCGTCAGCCATGGAAGCAGCGCCGTATTCGGTTTCGCAGACGGTCATTCGGAAATCCGCAAGTGGAAAGACACGGTTGTGCTGGAGCACTATGCCAAAGGGGCGAATATGAAACCCGGGGAGCTGTACGGGGTAACCTATCCGCCTGCCGGGACACGCAGTGAAGACATCGAATGGCTGTCCACCGGCTGGGCGCTGCGGCCGAAACCTCGGTAAGGCTCCTTTGCGAGGCAAAATCCTTTTATCAAAGCGGTCCCAGGACAGAGAGACTATCGAATGCTTCCGAAAAGATGTTCTATGCTGATTTTCCTGCTGCTCGGTCCTGTTTGTCTTCACGGGGATAATTTATCTGCCGGCCGGAAGGTGTATAATTTCAATCCCGGCTGGAGAGTTTTTGTCGGGGATTCGGCGGACGCTCCAAGGCCGGATTTCGATGACTCCGCATGGAAACCGGTGACTCTGCCTTATGCATGGAACCAGGAGGAGGCCTTTCGAAAAGACATTCGGGACCTTTCGACAGGAATTGCCTGGTACCGCAAGCGTTTTGTCCTGCCGGAAGGAACAGCCGGACAGAAGGTTTTTCTCGAATTCGAAGGCATCCGTCAGGCCGGTGAGTTTTATCTGAACGGCCGTTTCCTCGGGCGTCATGAAAACGGTGTGACGGCGTTTGGGTTTGACATCAGCAATCTGGCCAAACCGGCTCCGGAAACCAATGTTTTGGCTGTCCGGATAGACAACAGCTGGGACTATCGGGAAAAGGCGACCAACAGCCGTTATCAGTGGAACGACCGAAATTTCAACGCCAACTACGGCGGAATCACCAAAAATGTCAAACTGCATATTGCCGGAAAACTATATCAGACCCTTCCTCTCTATACTACACTCGGAACGACCGGTGTGTATATCTACGCCCGGGATTTTGATATTCCGAATCAAACGGCCGTTGTGTATGCAGAATCCCAGGTCCGAAACGAAACCGATTCGGCTCAGACCTTTCACTTCGAAGTGAGCATTCGGGATGTGAACGGGCAAATTGTAAAGACCTTTACGAGCATTCCCTATACGCTGGCACCGGGAGGCACAGCCGTTGTACAGGCCTCCGCACGGGTTGAGGGGCTGCATTTCTGGAGTTGGGGATACGGGTATTTGTACGATGTGATTACACGATTAATCAAAGACGAAACGGCGGTCGATGAGGTTCGCACGCGGACCGGTTTTCGGAAAACCGAGTTTCGCGACGGGATGATTTTCCTGAATGACCGGGTCATTCAGGTGAAAGGATATGCCCAGCGAAGCACCAACGAGTGGCCTGCCGTCGGGGTTTCCGTGCCCCCATGGATGAGCGATTTCAGCAACCATTTGATGGTGGAAAGCAATGCCAATCTGGTCCGCTGGATGCATATTACCCCCAGCAAACAGGATATAGAATCCTGCGACCGCATCGGGCTGATTCAGGCGATGCCGGCGGGGGATGCGGAATCGGATGTGAGCGGGCGGCGGTGGGAGCATCGGCTGGAAGTCATGCGGGATGCAATCATTTATAATCGGAACAATCCGAGCATTCTGTTTTATGAGGCTGGCAACAAGGGAATCAGCGAAGCCCATATGGCGGAAATGAAGCACATCCGGGACTGCTGGGACCCGCATGGGGGACGAGCGATAGGCTGCCGAGAGATGCTCGACAGTCAAATTGCCGAATACGGCGGAGAAATGCTCTATCTCAACAAAAGCGCTCGTATCCCGGTGTGGGCGATGGAATATTCACGGGATGAGGGGCTGCGGAAATACTGGGATGAGTACTCGCCCCCCTATCACAAAGACGGCGAAGGGCCTCGTCGGGGCAATACACCGCCGGAGCCGTACAACCGCAATCAGGACTCTCACGCAATCGAAAATGTGATTCGCTGGTACGATTACTGGGAACATCGACCGGGAACAGGCCGTCGGGTCAGTTCCGGAGGCGCTAATATTATTTTTTCCGATACGAATACGCATTATCGCGGAGCGGAAAATTACCGCCGAAGCGGGGAAGTTAACGCGGTGCGGCTGCCGAAAGACGGCTGGTTTGCACATCAGGTGATCTGGGACGGCTGGGTGGATGTTGAGCGGCCGCGAATTCATCTGCTGGGACACTGGAACTACCAGCCGGGTGTCAAGAAGAATATTTACGCCGTTTCCAGCGCCGAAAAAGTCGAATTATTCATCAACGGCCGTTCAATGGGCTTTGGAGAGCAAAGCTGTCGGTTTCTCTTTACATTCCGCGATATCAACTGGGAGCCGGGGACGATTTGGGCTGTGGGTTATGATGCCCAGGGCCGGGAAGTCTGCCGAACGGAGAAAACCACAGCCGGTCCGCCGAAACGGATTCGGTTAACGGCTCGCACAGGACCGAAGGGACTTCGAGCGGACGGAGCTGATATGGCTCTGATCGACGTGGAAGTGGTGGATGCCGAAGGCCGCCGCTGCCCAACGGCCTTAAACCTGATTCGGTTTGAGCTGACCGGACCTGCAGAATGGGTGGGCGGCATCGCGCAGGGCCCGGACAATTATATCCTGTCCAAAGAACTGCCTGTTGAGTGCGGTGTAAACCGGGTGATGATTCGTTCCACCGTACAGGCGGGACAAATCGTTTTGACCGCCGCTTCGGAGGGCCTGGAGGAAGCTCAGATTGAAATCACGTCCCTTCCCGTCGAAGTCGTCAATAGTCTGTATGCCCAGATGCCGGATGCCGAGCTTGTCGGCTATTTAGACCGCGGTCCGACACCGAAAGGTCCATCGTTCCAAATCAGCCGCATTCCGATTTCTGCTGCCCGGATTGCGGCCGGAGCCAATCCGGAACAGACGGCTTTGACTGTCGATGATAATGAACGGACGGGCTGGGAAAATGACGGAACACGTCGGACGGCATGGCTCAAATACGAATTTTCCGGAGAAACCCTCGTCAGCGAAGTGGATATCAAGTTTGGCGACTGGCGAAGGCGGACATATCCAATCCGTATTCGAGTCGATGACAAAATCGTCTTTGAGGGAAGGACTCGCCAGAATCTCGGCTATTATACCGTCCGATTTGAGCCGGTTCCGGGGCGGAGCCTGACAATCGAGCTGGCCGGCCGCTCCGAGGAACAGGATGCCTTCGGGCTTGTGGAAGTCACCGGTCAAAAAGACGAGGCCGGAAAGGAAACAGCCGCATCAACGGCCAGAGGGACTCTGAAGATTCTCGAACTGGAAATCTACGCTCCGGCGAACAAACTGTAAAACAGCTCTTTATTTTGGGGGTTTTATGAAATTCGGAACAGTCATTCGGCCAAGCATATTAGCGTTGTTTCTTATTGGAGCTGCCGCTTTTCCGGAAGTTATTTTATCCACGGCAGATGGAAATGGGGCCGATACCTTCGTCGGCAACGACAGCAATAAAGGTCCCAACAGCAACTACGGCAGCTCTTCTACAATGGACATTCGCAATTACACGGGTGTGCGGGCCCATATCGGATATGTCCGATTTGACCTCAATCCCATCCGCAGTCGGAATCTGTCGGGGGCTCAGCTTCGGCTGTTCATCACCTCCGCCCAGAACTCCAAAACATGGAATATCTACGGAGTCAATGACGGTTCAGACGACTTCTGGAATGAAATGACCATCACATACAACAACAGCCCATGGATGCTTCCGGCCGCATTGGGCAATTTTGCTCTGAATGAAGCGAAGGTGACTTTTCTGGGAACCCTGTATGTCCCGGCCGGTTCGAATTATACGCTGACTTCCAGTCCGTCTTCTCTGAATCTGGATTCTTTTCTTGCCGGCGATACGAATGGGCTGGTAACGTTTGTTCTGATTGGCCCGGCAGACGGCAGCGGTTCGCAGTATTACGCCGCCACGAAGGAAGGGATTTCCGCCCCTGCCATCATTTTGCCGAATGCCTATTGGATTGAGCCGGCCAATCAGCCGCAGCCGGACGGCACTCAACCCGTTTCCGGAGACAATGTAGTTTTCAGCTGGCGGCCAGGGCAGATTCCTCATCCCACGGAACCCGGACAGACAATTGCCGACCCGAAAATTACGGGCTTTTATCTATACTGGATTCAATATCCTCGGAATTCGGAGCCTCAAACTCCTGATTTTTCCGGCGTAACACCCGTCTATGTTCCGCGAGGCACGCAGGAGCGGGAACAATATCCGATATCCAGTCCCGGTCTTGCCTTTTCAAAGAATCAGGTGGTTTACTGGCGTGTTGATGAATCCGTTTATGGTTCCCAGGCAGCGGCGCCGGAGACAATCTTAGGGCCGGTCTGGCGTTTTGAAACGGAGCAGTCGGCGCCTCCCCGCCGGTATATGGAAAATTTAGGACGCGGTGTGGCTGCTGTGCGAAACAGCAGCGGAGTTTTTGTCAGCTGGCGTCTGCTGGGAACTGACCCGGAAGACATCGGATTCAATCTTTACCGTTCTGCAGCCGGCGGCTCCCCTGTCAGACTGAACAACTCTGTTCTGACCGGCGGGACGAACTTTACCGATACGACGGCCAATCTTTCTGTGAACAATACCTACTTTATCAGACCAGTTCTCAACGGAGCGGAACAGGCGGCAAGCGGTTCTTATACACTGCCCGCCAACAGCCCGGTCCAGCCGCTGATTGTGATTCCTCTGCAGACAACCAATACGGATGAGATTCACTTTGTCTGGGTAGGAGACCTGGATGGGGACGGCGAATATGATTTTGTGCTGGACCGTCTGAACTGGGAGGGCCGCCCTCAGTCCATCGAGGCATACCGGCGGGACGGCTCTTTTTTATGGTCCGTCAATCTGGGTCCCAACAGCACGAATACCTATACAATCGAACCCGGTTCGGCCACCATTGATGTAGGACACTGGGATGGGGTCACGGTGTACGACCTGGACTGCGACAGAAAGGCGGAGGTTGTGCTTCGAACCGCCCGGGGTGTGGTTTTTGGGGATGGAACCGTTTTGACAGCCCCCGATGACCTGGTTCAGTTCATTTCTGTTTTAAACGGAATGACCGGAACGGAGCGAGCTCGAATTCAGATTCCAACCGACTACATTGCAGACGGCCCGATGGGAGCGCACATGGGTATCGGCTATCTGAACGGCAAAACGCCGAGCATCATTGCCACGATGAAAAACCGTATCGGCGATGGAGATTTTAATATGATGATTTGTGCCTGGGACTTTGACGGGACGGCACTGACCCAGCGATGGAAATGGCTTCGCGGGTCTCAAAACTGCCCGGACGGCCATCAAATCCGCATCATCGATGTCGATGGGGATGGAATGGATGAGGTCTGTAATCTCGGCTTTGTCCTTCGGAACAACGGAACGCTGCTTTACAATCTCGGAGAGCAGGGAATTGTTCACGGAGACCGCTGGCATATCGGCAAATTCGACCCCAGCCGGCCCGGCCTTCAGGGATACGGCATTCAGCAAAGCAATCCGAGCGGCCTGCGGTTTTACTACTACGACGCCGGAACCGGACAGATTCTCTGGTCTTATTCTGCATCCGTGGTGGATGTGGGACGCGGAGATGTCGGGGATACAGACCCGCAGTATCCGGGTTTCGAATGCTGGGCATTTGACGGCATGTGGAACGGCCCGGCAGGGATTCAGATTGCTCCGAGCGCCCCGTGGCCCTGTCTGCGTCTCTGGTGGGACGGAGATGAACTGAGTGAAAGCTACAATGACGGCAAGATTGAGAAGTGGATTTACAGTACGAGTTCCGTTTCGCGGCTTGTAACCACTTGGAATTACGAAACTTACACCCGCAGCGACCGGGGCTGTCCGATGTTTTACGGTGATATTCTCGGAGACTGGCGGGAAGAGGTCATCGTGACAAACAGCAATTATACCAAGCTGGGGATTTTTACCACAAATGTCCCCACCAGCCGGCGGATTTACGCCCTGCCGCACAACCCGGCCTATCGAAACGGCATGACAGTCAAGGGATATATGCAGTCGCATCATGTCGATTTTTATCTGGGACATGGAATGAGCACACCGCCCAAGCCGCCGATTCGCCTGGCGGGTGTTCCTTTCCATCCAACGGATTTGGTTCGAGACGGAAAAATTGACTTGAACGACTTTGCCGTCATGTCTTCACAATGGAGAAACTCCCCTGCGGCTCCATCGGCGGATTTAGCGCCTGTTGGCGGGGACGGGCAAGTCAATCTGGCCGACCTGGCATCGTTCTGTGAGAACTGGCTGACTGAAGATTCAGACTGATGCTCGTTCAATGCTTTCGCAAGGACAAAAGTTTATGCAGAGAAGCCAAATCCAGCTGCAGATTTTGACAGCGATAGTCTGCGGAACCACTGTTTGGGCCGGCTCTCGAATGATTCAGGAATCCGATTTCTGCCTCGACTGGAAATTTTTTAAAGGAGACGCGCTGGATGCTTACCGTCCCGATTTTGATGATTCGGCTTGGAGAACGGTTTCGCTGCCGCATGACTGGAGTATTGAAGGTCCGAAAGACCGCCGGAATCCGGGCGGCCGACAGAACGGATACTTTCCCGGCGGCATCGGCTGGTATCGCAAGCGGTTCCGCCTTTCGCCGGAGGCCGCTGACAAAAAAGTTTTGGTACAATTTGATGAAGTCTATCACAATAGCGAAGTCTGGATAAACGGACGTTCTCTGGGGAGGCGCCCTTACGGGTATATTCATTTTGAGCACGACCTGACTGACTACTTGCGAATCGGTCAGGATAATGTTCTATCTGTGCGTGTGGACAACAGCGATCAGCCTAACTGCCGATGGTACAGCGGTTCCGGCATTTACCGGCGTGTGCGTCTCCTCATCACGGATAAACTCTGCGTGGTCAGCTGGGGCACGGCTGTGACCACCCCGCAGATTGACGAGAAGCGTGCATCGATAAAGGTCTGTACGGAGGTGCAAAATGCCTATCCGCAGCCGCAAGAGTGCATACTTCTTACACAAGTAATCGATCCAAAAGGCAAAACGGCAGCAGAAACCCGATCCGTTCGTCTGCTCCGAGCCGGTGAACACTCCCGTTTCGAAGAACAAATAGAAATCAGCCGTCCGGAATTGTGGTCACCGGACCAACCCAACTTGTACACCGTTCGCAGTCTTGTTCGAACACCGGAGCGTCTCTGTGACATTTATGAAACTCCCTTCGGTATCCGCCGAATTGCCCTCGATTCCAACAGAGGATTTCTGCTGAACGGAGTTCCTGTGAAAATGAAGGGAGTCTGTATTCACCATGACGCCGGTTCTCTGGGAGCGGCAGTTCCTGTTCGGGTGTGGGAAAGACGGCTGGAGATTCTCCAGTCCATCGGCTGCAATGCCATTCGGACCAGCCACAATCCGCCGGCACCGGAACTGCCGGACCTGTGCGATCGAATGGGTTTTCTGGTTATCGAGGAGGCCTTTGACAAGTGGGACGGACGGTACGGGCGCTGGTTTGAATCGTGGTGGAAGCAGGATCTGGTGGATATGATTCAACGAGACCGCAATCATCCGTCTGTTGTCATCTGGAGCGTAGGGAACGAAGTCTCGGGTCAGGGCGGAGAAAGGTTCATGGAACAGCTCAGCCGTCTGGTCGATGAAACACGCCGTCATGACCCGACACGTCCGGTGACCTGTGCGCTGCGTCCTTTTGACATCCGCTCACGGGAAGAAAATGCGCAGATTATTGCTCAAATCGCCAAAGCCATGGACGTGGTATCCTGCAACTACCAAGAGCAGTGGTTTGAAGATTATCGAAAAGAGTATCCGGAGATTCTGATTATCGCCAGCGAAAGTTATCCGTTTTATCGAGGCAAGGAAATGAGTTATAAGGCATTTGAACCGCTCAATCCGTGGCTCGAGGCGGAAAAGCATGATTACGTACTGGGAACTTTTTATTGGACAGGAATAGATTATCTGGGTGAAGCAGAGGCGGGCTGGCCGTATCATGGATGGAATTGCAGTCTGATCGACACCTGCGGTTTTGTTCGTCCCGTCGGGCATCTTGTTCGCAGTTTCTGGTCAAAAGAACCGATGGTATATTTGGCCGTTCTGGATGATTCACTGGAAGAACCCAACCCGACAAAGGACCACTGGGGCTGGCCCAAAATGGCGTCTCACTGGACTGTGCCTGTTCCGGAAGGTCAGCTAGTAAAAATTGCGGTTTTTTCAAACTGCCCGACTGCGGAAGTTTTTTTGAATGGACAGTCAATGGGACGCAAGGAACGCTGCCATTTTCCGGACGGGATGATGATTTGGAAGATTCCGTATATTCCCGGACGGATTGAAGCTCGGGGGCTGAAAGAGGAGAAAACACTTTGCACATATCAGCTCCGGACAGCCGGCCGGCCGACTCAAATCTGCCTGCTGGCAGACCGAAACGTTCTTCGGGCCGACGGACAGGATGTCAGCCATGTGGAGGTACAGATTCAAGACGCAGAAGGAGTTGTTGTTCCCAATGCGGCGCATACAATCCGGTACTTCCTGGATGGACCCGGGACGATTCTCGGGGTCGATAACGGGGATTTGACCAGTATGGAATCTTACCAGGCCTCTGAACGGAAGGTGTTTCAAGGGCGTGCTCTGGTGATTATTCAGTCCGCCCGGCAGGAAGGAGCAATCACTCTTCGGGCCCGAGCAGACGGATTAAAAGAGGCTGCCGTGGTTATTCAAACGGCCGCTTGTGAATCGATAAATAAAGATCTATCAGCTGCTCAATCATCCCGCTGACGGGGTGATTGCGGCGAACGTAATTCTGCGCAGCCGACGCCAGCTGACGAGCCAGCTCCGGCCGGCTTAGAAGTTTTTTCAAAGCCGCATAAATGCTCAATTCATTGTTCGGTTCCACCCAAAGAGCCGTTACACCGTCCTGCAGCAGGCCCCCTGCCGGGTCAGGGGTACCCGCTATGGCCAGGCCCGTTCCCATGACCTCCAGCAGGAGCGGTTCGAACCGCCGTACCGGATTCAGATACACAAAGATATCCGCTCCGGACAAGACATCCCGAATCGATTCCTCCATCGGAACCACGCTTAAATTCGACCGCAATCCAAGAGTTCGAACTCTTCGGCGGACCGCATGCTCTGCCCGACCGGAACCGAGAATCGCTGCAAAAAAATCAAAACCATCCAGCCGCAGATGACGCAGGGCCTGAAGAAACGGCTCCAAAGCATCCGCTCGGTCCAGCGGATGCACCAGAATCAGACTCGGCAGACGGGAGGAGTCGGAAAAACAGACACACGCATCCTCCGTATAGCAGCCGGGCCGTATCAGGTGAATCGGAGGCAGCTGTCCGCGTCCGCTTTGTTGGAGGACCTGCAGAATCGGCTCACTGGCGGCTGTCAGGGCATCCGCCTGCTCAAAAGGAAACAGCCGGCAAAACAGTTTTTGGGGAAAGTCAAAAAAAGACAGGATATAAGGAACCTCAAAGCACTCGGAAAGAAAATGCAGCAGACGCGCATGGGCCGGCCAAACGCCGTGCAGCACCGTCGGTCGATAATATCGGAGGCATTCGATAAATTCCTGCATGGCTCGGCTTCGACGCCGAAACTGCCAGTTCTGAGGATATTCAAAAACCTCCACGGATGGACACAAAACTTTGTAAAAATCGCTTCCCTGCGGTCCTGCCAGCGCCGGGCGATAGGAAGACCCTACCAGCCCTACCAACATGCTGCGAAAGAGCCCCGGATACAGCCGAAGCACCTCCGGCCGGACAAAAAGCAGAGGTCTGCAAACCTTCCGACACAAACCGCCGGTATTGTTTTCATCAGGAGGCATAATCCTTTACTGATTTTTGGTGCGCTGCGTCAGGATTTGCGTCAATTTTTCCAGTTCGCCCGCTTTGATATGGTAGCACTGCGAATCATCAGGAAACCGGCCTTCTCGGATTTCCTGAGCATAGGCGGCTACGGCCTGCTCAACCGCTTGACCCAAATCGGCAAAACGCCTGGAAAACTTCGGCATTGGTCCCGTGCTCAGCCCAAGAATGTCAGAGATGACCAAAATCTGACCGTCACAGTCCGGCCCGGAGCCGCAGCTGATAACCGGAACAGGGCTTTGCCGGGCAATCAAAGCAGCAGCCTCTCGAGCTGTGCCTTCCAGCAGGAGTGCACCGGCACCGGCCCGGACCATATTTTCGCTCAATTCAAGCAGCTCATAGGCCAGCTCCGCCGTTGTGCCCTCGGCTTTCAGCCGTCCGAGTTTCGTAATGCTCTGGGGACGAATTCCGATATGAGCCATCACCGCCATGCCGGCATCGCTGACGGCCTTGACGGCATCCAGATAGGCTGCAGAGACCTCCATTTTGATGATTTGAACATCCGCTTCCCGGACAAAACGGCCTGCATTTCGGACTGCATCCGCCGGACAGGTCTGATAGGAAAGGAACGGCATATCCGCCGCCAGACAGACATCCGGTGCCCCCCTCCGCACGGCTGCCGTAAGCATCACCATCATATCCATAGTGGCCGGCAGGGTTGATTCATATCCAAAGATAACCTGGGCCGCCGAATCCCCCACCAGAATCATATCCACTCCGGCCCGGCTGACCCATTGGGCGGTTGTATAGTCATAGCAGGCAACCGCTGTAATCTTCCGGCCGGTTTGCTTCATCTCCAGCAAAGTCAAAATGTTCTTTCTTGCACCCATATCTTCCACAACGTTTTATTTTACAATAACTTACTCTCTTTTTTTTTGCAAGCGGAAAAAATCATGAAGGGGAACCGTTTTCTGCTTAATCAATCAAGACACAATATGTCCTTAAAGATGCATTAAAATTTTGTTAAAGTTCTGAACAAAATCTGTTCGATATGACTATAGCATATAGAAGGGTCTTTCAGGGTCTTATAGAGAGTACTTTTCAGGCTTTTCATCACCCTCCTCCGAAGCCAGATTCTGACTCGTTTGGGATCTGGCTTTATTTTTTTTATCTTTACAAGCAAAACACCAACAATAAAACCCTATTTTATCCGTTTTTCCCAGATTCTATCAGCGGCTGGCTGCCAAGCCATTCAAGGATGGCGTCCACCGGCTGATAGGCCGGAGCCAGATTGGTTTGTTCAGGAGCAATTTTGAGCGTCGGTTCATGAAGAAAAGTTCGATATTGCTCTCCCTGCTCCGCTGTCGGCTCAAATCCCTTATTCAGATGCGGAGCAAGCATAATCAGCAATTCCGAGTTGGTTTTTTCCTTCCTTTCGCTCGAAAACAGAATCCCCAGAAGCGGCAAATCCCCTAACAGGGGTACCTTCTGGGTCGTAATCAGCGTATCCTTTCGGCGCAAACCGCCTAAAACAATCACCTGACCGTCCTCTACCAACAGCGTTGTCCGGGCCTGCCGAGTATTGACAATGGGCACATTGGTGGACGACTTGCCCGATGTCACATTCTGCTTGGGCTGAATTGTCATCTGGATTTTCCGTTCATCCGTCACAACCGCCTTGACCGTCAGCGTTACGCCCACTTCCTTAAATTTCGTGCTCGTCAACGTTCCGCCGCCGGATGTATCGCTGGTCTCCGTATACGGAATTTCCTCGACGGTTTTGATTTCCGCCTCCTGTCCGCTGAGTACAACAATCCGCGGGGTCGCCAGCAGCTCCACGTGCCGCTGCTCCTGAAGGGCATGCAGCGTCGCCGTCAAATCCCCGTTGAGAAACGTAAGGTCCATCCCCGCTGCGGCCGGCGAGACCGTGTCAAAGGTATCCAGCAAAATCTGCTTGGAGGTCGTTCCTCTGCCTTCCGCACCGCCCAGCAGAAACTGCCAGTTGACGCCGATTTCGGTATCATCAACAAGCATCACATCCGCAATCACCACCTCAATCAGAATCTGTTCCGGCATTCGGTCTGCCTGACGCACCTCGCTGACTATCCGTTCCAGATAGTCGGGCAAATCGCACAACAGCAGCGAGTTGGTAGCTGCATCAATCGATACCTTGCCGGCCGGAGAAAGCATTCCGCTGACCAGGTCTTTCAGATTTTCCGCACGAAGAAACTTCAGCATCACTGTCTGAACGGCCATCTGCCGCCCGTCGATGGCAGCGGCAACCGATTCAGCGGGCTGCACCGCAGACTCTTCAGCCGTTAAACTGCCAAACGGATCACGGGAAACCGTTGTTTCCTGGGCATACACAAACATTCCAAACAGCAAAAATCCCGGCAAAATGGTCTTTATTATTCCATTCATACCTTATTGCTCCTTTGACTTCTCCGTCGCAGACGGCTCTCGCCTGTCCGTATCTCTTGCAATCGGCACCAGCAGGCAAACCCGCCCGGCCAGCATCCCCGGACGCTCTCGGGCCGACTCAATTTTCAAAGACTCCAGCAGCACACATCGAGGATAGGATTCCATCAGCCGAACCCATTGAAACCAGGCATCGTAGGTACCGTACAACTGCATTTTTACCGCCCGGATTTCCGCTGCCTGCGGTTCATCCGGCAAAACGGAACGGCCTTTCGGAGCAAGGTCATATTCCAGCGCCGCCAAATGACAGCCTGTCTGAGCAGCTCCTTGTTCCAGCCAGGCAAAAAATGCTTCCGCCTCCGCTGGTGTAAAAACAGAAAACGGCTCCTTTTTCTTCCATTCTTCAAGCCGTTGAAGCTGAACCGCCAGACGCTCTCCGACTCTTTCCATCGACGCCAATCGTTCCGCATAAAGGCCTTCGAAATCCCGACTGCGGGAGCGGGCCTGCGCCGACTGGAAATAAGGATGCAGAAAGACCGGATAAGCCGCCGCCAGAATCACCCCCGCCGTCAGCCAAGGCAGCCGCTCCCGAATCAGAACCAGCCGTTTAGTCAGAGACGGCATCTGCATCATATTCTTCTCCTGTTTCAAAAGATTTCAGACGGCAGATGATGCGATACTCATACACCCGTCCCGAACCTGCACTGAGCCGGCTTTCCGCCACAGCGGCACTCGAAATCAGGGAACTCTGTCCCAGCCGTGCGGCAAACTGATAAATAGCCTGAATCGAAAGGGCTCTGCCTGAAAGCTCCATCATCCCGTTTCGCTCCATTTCAAGAGTGGTGATTTGAAGGGCCGGCGGTATCCCCCTGCGAATCTCCTCAAAAACGGAAGAAAAAGAAAAGGCCGCCCGTTGACGGTTCATTTCCTCACTGACTCGCTGCAACGCCCGGAGGGCATCGATCTTTTCTTTAACCTGTCTTTGACGCTCCGCTGTCTGAATCAAAGGCAGCGGCTTCTGAGAATCAGAAAGCGCCTGTGCATCGAAAGGCATCAGCCAGGTGGAAAGATAAAACCCCCCGAGCATCAGGGCCGCCGCTGCCACGGTTTTCCAAAAACTTCTCTGCCAGGCATATTGTTCCAGCACCTCCGGCGGGAGCAGCTCCGGTACCAACTGGGTCGCCGGCTCAATTCCTTTCCAGGCGGCTCCCAGTGCCGCCGGCCAGACCCGTTCATCCTCCTTGAGTTCTATGCCTTTAGGCCGACGCTCCGGCGTAATCAAAACCACCCTGTCCCCGAACAGGGACTCCAGGCCGGCTTGCAGGCCTTCGAACGCATCCTTCCTTTCATCCAAAACGACTATCACCTGCCAGTGATGCTGAAACGAAAAACCCTTCTCCAGTTCGTAAAACTGCTGAATCGTCCGAACTTGCTCAAGAATAAAGGAGGAAAGCTCTTCCAAACCCCCTTCCCATGAAAATCTCTGCACAAAATCCAGCTTTCGATTCAAATAGGCGCAAACCGTCAGCGTCTGCCCGGTCAAGGAAGCGGTCAGAAGATTTTTAGTCTTGCGGGCCTCTTCCCAAAACGCCTCAATCGCCCGATACACGGCGCAGAAATCCATCTGAAGCGATTGAATCTCCACGCCGGCAAGCCGGAAGGTCTCCGTCAGATTGCGGATGCACTCCCGCGTCGTAAGACCCGCCAGGATTTTTTCTTTGCCTTCCTCATCAGCCCCAAGGGAACAGTAATCCGCATAGGCCGTCCGTTTCACCAGAATCGGGCTGAATCGCATCTCCGTATGAATAAATTTCTGCATATTGGAGGGAATCTCCGCCGGCAAATCCAGAATCTGCGCCGCCGTCTGGCCATCCGGAATCACCACAACAGCCCGCCGAAGCCCGATCCGCGCCGCTTTCAGCATCTTTCGAATCAGACCTGCCGTACGAGCAGGATGCTCAACCCATCCTCCGCAGACCTCCCCCGCCGGCAATTCCGTACGGCCCGAACGCAGGCGGACAACCTTTGACCCGACCGCTTCCACCCACACGGCCTCCGCATAGGTGTCCGTCAGCACAATTCCCAGCGATTCTTTTTTTCGTTGGCCTCTCATGGATTGATTTGCAAAGACTGGATCGAAACCGGATAGGGCAAAGACAACCCTGTACGCACTTCGGCGCGAAGCCGGGCCTGATAGCCGGCCGCGGTCATCCCAATAGACTCAATCGTGAGCAAAGGCGGACTTCCGGCTACCGAAACGGTATAGAAATCATCAAAAAACGGCTTATTGGAAAAACCGCTGTCCCAAGAGACATCCTGCCGGATCGCCGCAATGGCATCATTCAGTCCGGCTTCCGCGACCGCCAGGGCTCGGGCCATTTCCATCTGATTTTTGACCTGCAGAAGTTCCTCGGTGGTCAAATGGAGCATCCCAACAACCAGAGCCGCTGTGAGGGCCAGCAGGAAGACCACAATCAGCAAAACACTCCCGGAACTGTCTGTCTTTTTTCTCACAAACACGTCTGTCTCTGTTCCTCAAGATAGAATCTGTCTCCTTGTGTTCATCGTCTATACAGCAGTTTCGATTAAGCAGCTTTTTAATCGGATTGACAGCCCGTAAGAGAGCGGTAAAAAGACCGAAAAAACCTGTCCATCAAAACCTTATCGGAACCCTGCATTCTTTTCGGAAACACCTTCAAAATAGAAAAACCAGGTCCGATAAATTCCCTACATCCGCCCGGCAGCCCATTCAATTGAGCGATGAAGAATCTGCCAGCCTTCCTCCGTCAGCCAGCTGTTGTTAAACCCGCTGTAGCCCCATGGGAGGACCACCCGGCGAGCCGGTGCCGGCTGTCCGCCCCAAAGGGCGCCGCCCGCCTCCACAGCCGCCAGGTTCACCTGCGACTGTAAAAGCCGCATCCCCAACGGAATCAGTCCCCCCGCCGCCGAACCTCTCATTCGAACTAAATCCCCCAGCAAGTAGGATAAAACGATTACATAATCATTCATCGCATAGGAATCTGTAATAGGATGTGCAGTGTTCACAATCCGCACGCCCCAGGCCAAATAGGTCGTCCCTTCCTGATTCGAAATCTTCATATCATCATGACAATTCTGATGCTCCATTATCACACCAATTGGAACCAGTGCCAGTTTCGAACCGAGATTTTGACAGCCGCAGCTGGAGGGGATAAACACTGCATCAGCTGCAGAAGCTGCTGTATCAATCTGCGCTTGGCTTGAATGATCGTCCAAAAGCGAAATCTCATACCCCCAGCCCTCCAACCGCTGGTAAAGCCGCTGTTCATACACCGTCAAAGAAGAGGGATTGCCCACAACCAGCAGAATACGCAGGGCGGTCGGCTCCGGCTCCGTCCGCAGGTAAACAGAAAAATCATAGGATTCACTTCGCCCTCCCGCGGCGGCAATGACCGAATCGACCCGAATCAGCCGAATCGAAGACGCCTCCTCGGCTGGATTGACGAAATCATCAAGAGAAAAACCGGTTATCTGAAAACGGCTGACCGGCCCGGCCAGCAGCGACAAATCCCCTGCCGGACCAAAATAGACGTATCCATCAGGACCGACTTCATAACGGTACGTTTGCCCCGATGCATCCTGAAACTCCACAAATCCGAGGGTCTGGGCGGTGCCGCTGACGGCGGATATCGAACGAGCCGCCGCCAAATGACGATTCAGATGCTCCTGAAGAACCCGGGCATTCTGCTGAATCTCCGAAGCAGATTCTTTGGAGTCCCACCCCGCCTGCAGAAGCCGAAACTGCGGCAGAATCACCAGAAACACCGTCGAAACCAGCGACAGGGCCAGAATCATTTCCACCAGCGTCCAGCCGCCTCTGAATCGTTCCGGTTTTGCGATTTGCGGTCTCATCCTGTCCCTTATTGAAGTCGGGCAATCCGGCTCCGAAGCACGGCCAACACCTCTGACCCGTCCAAAATACTGTTGTGATTTTCATCGTATCCAACCAATATGGAAACCGTCCGGAGAAGCGGGTCTGTATCCGCATTCACAGTTCCCAGATACCCCCCTCCCAACGCTTGACTGGAAAACGACCAGGAAGATGTAAAATCATCAGAAGCCGCACGAGCCCGAAGTTCCTCCATCTGGTTCTGAGCCAAAATCAGCGAGCGGGTAACTTTTTCCGTTCGGGTCGTAAAGAAATGCACCCGGCTCATTGCCTGCAAAACCGGCACCATCGCCAGCGAAAGAATGAGCGTGGAGATCAGAACCTCTGTAAAGGTCATCCCCGTACGCCAACAATTCCCTGAGTAATGCTTCAATCTTCTTTCCGGCATAAAACGGCTCCTGTCGCCGGAATCAAGGTAATGGAATATTGAATATCGCCCGCAGAAAGACGGATTGCACTGTCGCTGCCGCTCAGAAGGTTGCCCAGCGGACCAAAAGCGAAACTCCGCCCGCCTGTGCAAAGCACTCCGGCGGAAAACGAACAATTCGTCAGCGTCAGTCCGCTTTGGCGATTTCGCACCGAATAACCGCTGTAGGGCTCACTGCCTTCCATCCGAAGTTCATAGCCGGAAGGATTGCCGGCAGCGTCCGCCAGCGCCAGCTGGCGGGTCCAGCGAAGGTCGGCGGCCAGCTGACGGGCGGCTGTCTTGGCCGACTGCTTCCCAACAGCCCCCATCGGCAGATGCGGAACCGCAACTGCCGCCAGAAGCCCCGCCAAAAGAATGACAAACAGCAATTCAATGATGCTGATGCCCGCCGATACCCTTTTCACCTCTTAGCCCTCAAAAAAAGAGGGACACCGCATCGAAAAGGCGGTATCCCTGCTGATCGCTTTGGGAAAAGACAGCCGCTTAAAATCAATCAGTGATTGCACGTCACGCGATGATTGGCATTCATTGTATAGGTGCCGCCCAGCGGACAAACCGGCGCTCCATCCGGAAAATACGTCGTGTTGTTCGTGACGTTCGTTAACGCCGCCGGATAACTGCCGGTATCAACATAATACATTTCAATGGCTGAATTAATTAAGCTGATGTTTGTATCACAAGCCCGCTGACGTGCATTGCTGGCACTCTGCGAAATTCGCGGCAGTGCTATCGCAGCCAATGCCCCCAAAATCATTACGACAATCAGCAGTTCCACCAGCGTAATACCTTTCTTATCCTTCATGGCCGTACCTTTCTGTTCTATTCTCTGTCTGTTCCGCTTCCACCGTGCACCCTTTTCTTCGTCCAAAAACAAACCCGACTTTTGCACGGAAACCCGTTTTTTTTTAACAATACCTTTCCTGCCGCGTCGGCTTATTTGATATGGCTCATATAATCAAACATCGGCAGGTAAACTCCCAGCAGAATCAGCCCAACCGCCGCCCCCATAATGACCGATAACATCGGCTCCAGCTTCACCAAAAGCGCCGCCGTCCGCCGCTGGACGGCATTGTCCAGATAATCCGCCCCTTTGGTGAGCATCTCCGCCACGAGTCCCGCCTCTTCGCCGGCATGGGCCAGCTGCACAATCACCGGCGGAAATATCGGATGTTCCGCCAGCAGCTGTGCCAGCGAACCGCCGGTCATAATCTCCTGTTCAATTTCTTCCCCGACTTGATTCAGAACACTGTTGCGGCAGACCTGACGGGCCTGCTGAAGGGCCTGAACAATTCCGACGCCGGCTGACGACATCATCGCAAATGTCCGAATATACCGGCTGACCAGTATCATCTCCACAAGCGGTCCGATTATCGGCAGTTTTAGAATCGCCTCATCCCAGGCCGCCCGAAGCCCAGGATGATTCCTCCATCGTTTCCAGCCCCAGTAAACAAACCCTGTCAACAGCGGAAAAATCCAAAAATAATGCCGGACCAGCTCACTGAGCCCAATCAGAATCTGCGTCGGCCAGGGCAGTTCGATATGCAGCTGCTGATAAAGCCGCTGAAAAACCGGAATCACAAAAATCACAATGGCCGTCAGGATGCACACACAAAGCAAACCCACTACGGCCGGATACAAAAAAGCCCCCTTTACCTTCGTTTTCACTTCCAGCTGCTTTTCATAATACTCCGCCGCCTTCCGGAGCGTCTCGGCCAGTTTGCCGCCGGTCTGTCCGGCCTCCAGCATTCCCAAAAAGAAATCTCCAAACACACCCCGATAGGGTTCAAAGGCGGATGCCACAGAGGAACCGGCTTCAATGGAGCGTCGAACCGAATTTAAAATGGACTTAAGTTCCTCATTCGAGGCCTGTTCCTCCAGGGTCTCCAGACACCGAACCACCGTCAGCCCCGCCGCAAACATCCCGGAGAATTCATAGGCGAACGCCACAATTTCCGTCGGCCGAATCTTTCCTTTTCCTCCGCCCCCCTCCTTCCGCTCCACCGGCTTGGCCTCCAGCAGACGGCAGCCCAGCTTTCTTAAATCCGCCTCCAGATGGGCTGCATCCGCCGCATCTTCATAAATACCCGCCAGCCGAACCCCTCGGCTGTTTTCCGCAATATACTGATACGAAGGCATTCGCTCATCTCTCCCGCATATCAATCACCCGCATCACTTCCTCCAGCGTGGTTCGGCCCTGCCGGACCGCCTCCAGCCCCTGCATCTTCAGCGTTTTCATTCCCTCTCGAATCGCCTCTTCCCTCAAATCATCTTCCGACCCTCCCGAAACAATCCGATGTCGAATCGACGGCGTCATCATCAAAATCTCATAGACCGCAGTCCGTCCCAGATAGCCCGTTTGACGGCAGTATTCACAGCCCGCCCCCCGATAAAGTTCGGCCTTCATGTCCGATAATTTCAAAATCTTCCGGGCTTCCGGCTCGGGTTTATACGGCCGACGGCATCGCGGGCAAATCGTTCGAACAAGCCGCTGCGTAATCACCCCCAGCAGGGCACCGGCCAGCTGATGAGCAGCCGTCCCCAAATTCAGAAACCGAGGAATAACCCCGACCGCCGTGTTCGTATGCAGCGTACTCAGCACCAAATGGCCGGTTTGGGCCGCACTGACCGCAATCTCCGCCGTTTCCTCATCCCGAATTTCCCCAATCAGAATAATATCCGGGTCCTGGCGAAGAATGCTTCGCAGAGCCGAAGCAAACGTCAGCCGAATCTCCGGCTTGACCTGAACCTGGGTAATCCCGGCAATCTGATATTCCACCGGGTCCTCCACGGTAACAATATTCCGCTCAGGACGATTCAAATGCTGAATCATCGAATACAGTGTAGTGGTCTTGCCGCTTCCTGTAGGTCCTGTCAGCAGAATCATTCCGTACGGATTGCTCAGCAGGGAACAAAACTTTTCCAAATCCGACGGCTCGCTCACCAGCTCCTCCAGCCGACGCAGACCGGTTTGCGAATCCAGAATTCGTATAACAATCTTCTCTCCTCCGACCGCCGGCAGCGAAGAAACACGCAAATCATACAGTTTTCCCCCCTGCTCCAGAGCAATATGCCCATCCTGCGGCAGCCGCCGTTCCGAAATGTCCATATTCGCCAGAATTTTGATATGCGAAACCACCTGACGCTGCACCGAAGAAGGAACCTCCAGTGCATCCTGAAGAAGTCCGTCAATCCGGTAGCGTACTTTCATATCCGGCTGCCGCGGCTCCAGATGAATATCGCTGGCCCGATTGTCAATCGCCCCCGTCAAAATCGATTCCACCAGCCGCACAATCAGCGCATCAGCGGATTTGGCCGCCTGCCGCACCGGTGCATTTTTTTTCTCCTCGGCGGGTTTGTTCTTCAGACGCATCGCCACAATGTCCTGCCGAGTCAGGTTTTCCACATTGAAATGTCTCTGCAGGGCCTGGCGAATCGCCTCCGCACTCGCCGCCACCGGCCGAACCTGATAGCCGGTTCGCGCCGCAATCATCTGACGAACCGACAGATTCAGCGGACTGCTCATCGCCACAAGGAGTGTATCCCCTTCTACACGAAGGGGTATCAAAACATAGCGGCGGGCCGTTTCCAGCGGAATCAGTTTCAGAGCTGACGGGTCCACCATCTCCGGATTCAGCTGAACATATTCGATTCCGTTGCTGACGGCCGCCAGCTGAGTCAGAGCGTCTTCATCCAGCAGCTCTTTCTGCCGAAGCAGATGAAAAAGACTCTCTCCCGTTTTTTCCTGTTCAGACAGCACCTCCTGAATCTGCTCTTCCGACAGAAGATGATGCTGCCGCAAGGCATCCAAGACCGCCGCGTTTTGTTCCTCAATCCCCGAAGGAGTCGCTTTCATTCGATACTCCACGCGCAGACAATCAAAACGTTTCCACATTCTTTTCGACCGAATAACCGCTCCGCTTAACCGCCGATTGTCCGCGGCTTTACGCACAGGAAAAAGATTTCTGCAAAAACCAAATGGGTTTTTAACCGATATGATGACGTTGTAAAAAAAACAGGAATGGAATATTCTGGATATTATCGTTAGGATATATAATGAATAAACCGGAAACTTTTACTCCTGAATCCGGCCGGATTACAGAAGAACAGACCCTTCTACAGACAGGGGAGGCAATCAGAACCCTCTCTCACTTTATCAAAAACATCCTTCAAATGGTCGGCGGCAGTGCCGAAATCGCCCATACAGCCGCCCAAACCGGCAACTCCAAAGGCCTCGAAAAAAGTCTCGCTTTGCTTGTGCCCAATTTCGAGCGGCTTCGCCGGACCCTCCTCGATTTGTGCGAATACAGCCGAATTCGTCCCATTGAAGCGCTCCCGTGCAGTCTGAAAACACTTTGGGAAGAGGCTGTTGCGGATTTGCCCGATGTGATGAAGGAAAAGCTCCCTGCCATTACGCTGCAAACCGATAGCCCCATGCCCGCCGCTTATCTGGACCCGGACAAAATCCGCCGGATGTTTCGGCACATTCTCATTTTTCTGCTGGACCAGAAAACCGATTCAATCTCCGTCGAAATCCGTTCCCAGCCGCAGACACCGGAATGGCTTATCTCTTTTGCCTGGCAAGGCCGCCTGCCGGAAAATCCCAACAATCTTTTTGAACCCGCCGAACCGAAAGGAGCCCAATGGGGGACAGGATTGGATTTACCGCTGGCAGCACGAATTCTCTCTCAGCACCAAGGGCACATCGAGGCAGTCCAAGAGGGAAAAATCTCCCTCTTGCGGCTGTATCTGCCTCCGCAGCCGTTTGAAAAAGTTGATTGTACTTGTCTTTAGAATTGATTCAGAAAGCGGATGTCGTTTTCGAACAGAAGCCGAATATCTGAAATGCCGAATTTTTTCATTGCCAGCCGCTCAATGCCGAATCCAAACGCCCAGCCGGTGTATTTCTCGCTGTCGATTCCAACCGCATCAAAGACATTCGGATCGACCATCCCGCAGCCGCCGATTTCCATCCAGTGTTCGCTGCCGTCCTTGTCCGTCCAGAGGATATCCACCTCGCAGCTGGGCTCCGTAAACGGAAAGAAACTCGGCCGAAACTGCCATTTCGTGCCGGCTCCGAAAAAGATTTGAATAAACTGATGAATTGTACTTTTCAGGTCCACCATGCTGACCCCTTCATCCACCACGAGGGCCTCCAGCTGATGGAACATAAACATATGCGTGGCATCCACCGTATCCGGCCGATACACCCGTCCCGGCGCAACCACCCGAATGGGGGGCTTCTGCCGCTCCATCACCCGAATCTGAATCGTCGAGGTCTGACTGCGAAGCAACCGCCGGTCATCAATGTAAAAATTGTCCATCGGGTCGCGGGCCGGATGCTCCGGCGGAATATTCAGGGCGATAAAATTATGCCATTCATCCTCGACCTCCGGCCCATAAGCCACCGCAAACCCCATCCGCCCGAAAATCTCCAGAAGTTCGCTGATAGTCTGAGAGATGATATGGCTCTTGCCCTGTCGAACCGGAAGGCCCGGCAGCGTTACATCGAGAATCGGCCCGCCCCGATGCACAGTGCCCAGTGAGCTCTTTTTCCGTTCGAACGCTTCCGTCACCTCGTTTTTAATTCGATTGGCCAGCTGCCCGCCCTGCTTTTTTAATTCTGCAGGCAGTGCACCAATCTGACTGAGCATCAGGGTTACCTGTCCCTTGCGGCCCAGATATTTGATGCGGAAGGCCTCCAGCTGTTCGGCGCTTGAAACCGTCTCCAGCTCCTGCAGAGCCGCTCGGCCGATTTGTTCGAACTGTTCGAGCATAATCCAACCCTACAGGGCGGCTTTGGCTTTTTCCACAATCTGGTCAAAAGCGGTCGGGTCGGCAATGGCCAGCTCGCTGAGCATCTTGCGGTTCAGCCCGATTCCGGCCTTCTTGCAGCCGTTGATGAAATGGCTGTAGCTGATTCCGCGCTGCCGGCAGGCGGCACTGAGCCGAATAATCCACAGCCCCCGATAGGTCCTCTTTTTCTGCTTTCTTCCGATTCGGGCGTTCACGTTGGCCCGAACAGCGGCTTCTTTGGCCAGACGCAGCAGCTTGCCATCCGGACCGCGATGTCCCTTAACGACCTGAAAAATCCTCTTTTTGGCTTGGCGCCGTGCAGCGCCGCGACGTACTCTCGGCATACCAGCTTTCCTTTCGTTTCCGTTTCTTGCGCCCGCTGCGGCAGCTGATGAAGCCGGGAAGCAGGCGGAATCGACTTGTCTTTCTCTAACTTACTGCCCGAGCAGAACCCGGATTTTCTTGGCGCGAACGCCCTTAACCAGAGTGGTTGAACCGAAACGCCGCCGCCGCTTGGCGCTCTTGTCACTGAGCAAGTGCCCGCCGCCGCAGCGTTTGCGCTTCACCTTTCCGGTTCCGGTTATCTTCACCCGCTTGGCAAGTCCTTTATGTGTTTTCAACTTTGGCATCGAGTCTGTCCCTCAAAAACATTTTTCGAAAAATAAGAGGTAAGAAGTTTATCTTCGGCCGACAGATTCGTCAACCCAAAAATGACAAAAGAACCAAGATTTTTCCCCAGGTCTAACTGCCCTTGGCAGGCCCCAGCACCATTGTAATCCGCTTGCCCAGCATCTGCGCCGGCCGCTCAATCTTGGCAACCTCCTGAAGGGCCTGCACAATCTCCTCCATCATTTGGTAGCCCTGCTCCACATGGGCCATTTCCCGCCCGCGAAACGGCATTGTAAACTGGACTTTATGCCCCTTTTCGAAGAACTTGACGGCCTGGGCCAGCTTAATCTGGCGGTCATGGTCGTCGATTTTCGGGCGAATCCGAATCTCCTTGAGCGTGACGACATGCTGTTTTTTCTGGCTTTCTTTGGCCTTGCGTTTCTGCTGATACAGAAATTTGCCGTAATCCATAATTCGGCAAACCGGCGGATTCGACGTCGGCGACACCTCCACCAAATCCAGTCCCGCTTCCATCGCCCGGTTTCGGGCCTCCTCAATCGACACAACCCCAACCTGTTGATTGTTTTCATCGATCAGCCGAACCGGGCTGACCCGAATCCGCTCATTAATCCGGAAATTAATCTCTTTAGTGATAGTGTTTCCCTTTCCAAAAAGTCTGTGAAACCGTTTCTGACCTGTTCATAACGTCAACGACAAAGAACGGCTGCGGATTTTTTCCTGCACGCCGGATAGAAATGCTTCTACATTCATTGAACAGCTTTCTTTGGACTGGCGAAGCCGAACGGTCAGCGTGCCCGTCTCCTCTTCCTTCGGGCCGATCACCGCCATATACGGAATCCGGTCGGAATGAGCCCGGGCGATTTTGGCCCCAATCTTGTCATCCGTCAGGTCCGCCGAACAGCGAATCCCCGCTTCTTCCAGCCGCCGCTGCACCTGCTCGGCATAGGCATTTGTTTTTTCGCTGATGGACAAAACCCGCACCTGCTCTGGAGCCAGCCAGACCGGAAAATGTCCGCCGTAATGTTCAATCAGAATCCCCAAAAAACGCTCCAGCGACCCCAAAATCGCCCGATGAATCATCACAGGTGTTTTCTCGGTATTATCCCGGTCGGAATAGACCAGATTGAACCGCTGCGGCATCGAAAAATCCAGCTGAATTGTCCCCAGCTGCCAGGAGCGTCCCAAACAGTCATTGATATGAAAATCAATCTTCGGCCCGTAAAACGCCCCATCACCTTCGTTTATCTGAAAGACCAGCCCTTTGTGCTTCAGGGCTCCGGCCAGCGCATTCGTCGCCAGCTCCCAGATTTCATCTGAGCCGATATGCTTTTCCGGCTTGGTGGACAGCTCAATATGATAATCCTCAAACCCGAAGGTCGAGTAAATCTCCTGCACCAGATTAATCACGCCGATAATTTCGCTTTCAATCTGCTCGGGGGTACAGAAAATATGGGCATCATCCTGCGTAAACTGCCGCACCCGCACCAGCCCGTGCATCTGCCCGCTGGCCTCGTAGCGGTGAACCAGCCCCAACTCCGCCACCCGCATCGGAAACTCCCGATACGAATGCTTCCTCGAATTGTAAATCAAAAGCCCGCCCGGGCAATTCATCGGCTTGATAGCGTAATTGACCCCGTCCACGGAAGTAAAATATATATTCTCTTTGTAATGGTCCCAGTGACCGCTGCGGTGCCAGAGCGACTCATTGAGAATAATCGGAGTCTTGACCTCCACATATTTGTACCGTCGGTGCACCTGCCGCCAGAAGTCGATGATTTCGTTCCAGATAATCATCCCCTTCGGATGCAGAAAAGCAAATCCCGGCCCTTCTTCGTGGAAGCTGAACAGTTCCATCTGCTTTCCAATAAGCCGATGGTCCCGCTTTTTGGCTTCTTCGAGCCGTTCGAGATAGGCATCCAGCTCCTTCTTGGTCGGCCAGACGGTTCCATAGACCCGCTGAAGCATCTTCTGGCTGGCATCTCCGTGCCAATAGGCGCCGGCCACACTCATAATCTTAAAGGCCTTCGGGTCGATACAGCCGGTTCTCGGAATATGCGGCCCCCGGCAAAGGTCTTCAAAATTGCTGTCGCCGTGCCGGTAAAAACTGATAACATCCCCGCTGGCCCGCTGGATGTTATCCAGTTTATATGGGTCATGGGCCATTTTCCGGAGGGCCTCCTGTCGGCTCATCTCAATCCGAATGAAGGGCTGATTGGATTGGATGATTTTCCGCATCTCCTCTTCGATTTTCTCAAAGTCCTCCGGACGAATCGGCTCATCCAGGTCAATATCGTAATAAAACCCGTCGGCAACCGTCGGCCCGTAAACCAGTTTGGCCTTCGGCCAAATCCGGCAGATTGCCTCCGCCATAATATGCGCACAACTATGCCGCATTACCTCCAGTCCTTCCGGCTGGCGGGCTGTGAGCACTTCAAAGGAAACATCCCCCTGCAAAGGGACAGACAAATCGGAAAGTTTTCCGTTTATTTTGACAGCCAGAGCGGCTTTGGCCAGCCCTGGTCCAATAAGTTCAACCGCCTGTTCGGCTCGTATTCCGTCGGCCGCTTCCAGCACTTTCCCATCCGGGAGTGTCAGTTTTGCCATTTATCCTTTCATCCTGAATGAATCTTCTTTTTTATTATCGACAATCTTCAAAAAATATACACATTTTCAGAAAAAGTTCAACCACAAATATCGCTTTTATAGGTCTTTATAAAACCTGCTGATTCCCCTAGAAACAGATTCTCCCCCTCTAAAAATCCCATTTTACGGTCAGAGCCCCGTAGCTGTCGAAATAATTTTGTTCCTTATATTCCTGAGTCAGATAGGTCTGCGAGTATCCCAGTTCCAACGAACAGAGTTGAATGACACAGCCCACCTGAAGGTGCCCGACAAACGGTTCCGGATCCAAATCCGTCAAAAACTGGTTATATCCGACGGCCCTTCCGCCAACCCGAATAAAGAAGTACCCCGCTTTTTCCTTACGGAATGCCTCAGTTACGGCTCCGGCAGGCAATTCCAGCCGGTCCGGCCCCCAATCCTTCGGCAATTCCCAAAATCCAAACCGGCCGATTACGCTTGCCTGCAGATGACAAAAGACCGAACCTGCCGTAAACCCATACTCCGAAAGAAAATCTATCTTTTCGGACGGCTTCCAAAACGTCCCCTGCAAGCGATGTTTGCGGTACCAGGAAAAATCCACCGCCGGACGGTCTCCCAGCTGGCTGTCCCAGCCGATTGGTTTTCCGGAATGCATCGCTTCGTGAACACAGGTCTGAATCTGGCGTCCTTTGGCAGAAGGCCCAATGACGCCCAAGCTCAATTCCGCCTGGTCCAGAACCTGTTCATTAGCCCGCTGAACAAAAAGACCGCTGTAAAGCCATCCGGCAAACCGCATATCCTTCAGCCGCCGTCGAGCGGGTTCATCCACATAATCGGGGGTATAGATATTCTGGCCCAAAAAGATGCCGGCCGCTGTCTCAACAGGCCCCTGAGGAGTCGGAAAGAAAGGCACATCCATCTGTCCGTACCCTTCCAGCCACTGCCAGCTCGGCTTGAAGCCGTATACCAGTTTAAACCCGTTGGTGTAATGGCGGTCGGTGTTGTGATTGGGTTTCAGATATCGGCTGTCGTTTTCAGCATAAATCGTAAAGGTCTCCGCTCGTCCCGCCGAGCTTAGGACCATCACTGCCGGCACCACCAGCCCCCCAAGTGCCCTAAACCAGCTGTTTGCCATTTTGTTTTCCCCTTACTCCCACTCAATTGTCGCCGGCGGCTTGCTCGAAATGTCATACACTACGCGATTGACCCCGCGCACTTCATTGATAATCCGGTTGGCAATCCGGCCGAGTACCTCATAAGGAATCCGCGAGAAATCCGCCGTCATAAAGTCCGTTGTATCCACCGAACGAATGGCAATCACATGCTCGTAGCTGCGTTCGTCCCCCATCACGCCGACCGTCCCGATCGGCAGCAGGACCGCCAGCGTTTGGCTGACGCTCCGATAGAGTCCCGCCGCTTTGATTTCCTCAATCAGAATATCGTCCGCCTCCCGCAGAATAGCCAGCTTCGGCTCGGTTACCTCGCCGATAATCCGCACCGCCAGTCCCGGTCCGGGGAATGGGTGCCGCCAGACCATCTCCTCCGGCAGCCCCAGATACTCTCCAACCAGCCGCACCTCATCCTTGAACAAATCCCGCAGCGGTTCAACCAGTTCAAACCCCAGCTGCTCCGGCAGCCCGCCGACATTGTGATGCAGCTTGATATTTGCCGCCAGATTGCCGTCCTTTTTGCCCGATTCAATCACATCCGGATACAGCGTCCCTTGTGCAAGAAAATGTGCATCCGGGATTTTGGCGGCCTCAGATTTGAATGCCTCAATAAACTCTGCTCCAATGATTTTGCGCTTCTGCTGCGGGTCCGTCACACCGGCCAGCTTCGCCAGAAACTGCTTTCCCCAGTCCACCACCCGCAGGTCAATATGAAAATGGTTGCGGAAGGTCGCCACAACGCCTTCCCGCTCGTTTTTCCGCAGCAGTCCGTTATCGACAAAGATGCAGACCAGCTGGTCGCCTATGGCCTTGTGCAGCAGGGTCGCCGTCACCGCCGAATCGACCCCGCCCGACAGGCCGCAAATCACCCTCGAGGAGCCCACTTTTCGACGGACGGCCTCAATCGCCTCCTGGACAAAATCGCTCACCTGCCAGTCGCCCCGGCAGCCGCAGATGTCATACAGGAAGTTTCGGATAATTTCCTGTCCGCGCGGCGTATGCGTCACTTCCGGATGAAACTGAACCCCCCAGAACCGCCCGTTTTTGTGGCGAACCGCCGCAACAGGACAGGTCGGCGTCTCGGCCAGCGGGATAAAGTCATCCGGAAGCTGCTGCACCTGGTCGCCGTGGCTCATCCAGACGGTTGTATGCTCCGGAAGCCCCCGAAACAAGTCATCCGGACAGAGGATTCTCAGGGCCGTGCGTCCGTACTCGCGGGCCGGTGCCGAAGAGACCTGCGCCCCCAGCAGTTTGCACCCTGCCTGCATCCCGTAGCAAATCCCCAAAATCGGCACGCCCGCCTCAAACAGCCGACGGTCGCACATCGGAGCATTCGGGGCATAGACGCTGGCCGGCCCCCCCGAAAGGATAATCCCCTTCAGACCCGGACGCAGAATCTTCTCCAGCGGCAGACTCGGCTGGACAATCTCCGAATAAACCTTATGCTCCCGCACCCGACGGGCAATCAGCTGAACATACTGACTGCCGAAATCTACAATGACAATCTGCTCATGCATCGATTCAACCATCAGCTGTCAAACGGCACATATCCCGAATAGTTCGGCGACTCTTTGGTAATCACAATATCGTGCGGATGCGACTCGCTCACGCCGGCCGGACTGATTCGCACAAACCGTCCCCGCTGTCGAAGCTCCTCAATCGTCCGCGTGCCGCAGTAGCCCATTCCGGCCCGCAGTCCGCCGACCAGCTGGTACACAAAATTGCTCAGCGTCCCCCGATACGGCACCCGTCCTTCGACTCCCTCCGGCACCAGTTTGTCCCGCTCGGCAGTTCCGCTCTGTCCGTAGCGGTCCGCCGAGCCCTGAATCATCGCGCCAATCGAGCCCATTCCGCGGTACTCTTTAAACTGACGGCCCTTGTAAATGACCAGCTGGCCGGGGCTTTCCGCCAGTCCGGCAAACAGCGACCCGAGCATCACACTGGACGCCCCCGCCGCAATCGCCTTGGTAATGTCGCCCGAATGACGGATGCCGCCGTCGGCAATCACCGGCACCCCCTCTTTGTCCGCATACGAAACCGCATTCATCACAGCGGAAATCTGCGGCACCCCTACCCCCGAAATAATCCGCGTCGTGCAGATAGCACCGGGACCGATGCCCACCTTCACGGCATCTGCACCGGCCAGAATCAAATCTTTGGCCGCCTCCGCCGTGGCGATATTGCCCGCAATCACATCAATATCAAAATGCTTCTTGATCCATCGCACCATCTCAATCACATTCTTGGAATGCCCGTGCGCTGTATCCACCACCAGCACATCCACTTCGGCTTCAATCAGCGCCCGCACCCGGTCGTGGTCCCGCACCCCCACCGCCGCCCCAACCCGCAGCCGCCCGCGCGAATCCCGAACCGCCGACGGGAACTGCTGCACCCGGTCAATATCCCGCATGGTAATCAGTCCGGCCAGCCGCCCTTCTTTATCCACCAGCAGCAGCTTCTCAACCTTATGCTTCTGGAGAATCTTTTTGGCCTCCTCCAGCGTGGTTTCGGCAGGGCCCGTAACCAGATTGTCCTTGGTCATCACCTGCCGAATCGGCACCGAATCATCCGCCAGAAACTTCAAATCCCGCCGGGTCAGAATCCCCGCCAGTTTCCCCCCTTCTACAATCGGAATCCCCGAGACATTCTGCTCCTGCATCACCTCCCGGGCTTTGGCGACAGACATATCGGGCGTGAGCGTCACCGGGTCCAGAATAATCCCGTTTTCCGAGCGTTTGACCTTGATGACCTCCCGCTTCTGGGCCTCGATGGAAAGATTTTTATGAATAATCCCGATGCCGCCCTCCTGGGCCAGAGCAATCGCCAGGGCCGATTCCGTCACCGTGTCCATCGCCGCCGAAACAATCGGGATATTCAGCGGAATCCGCCGGGTCAAACGGCTGCTCGTATCGGCCTCAGCCGGCACAAAATCACTGCGGGCCGGAATCAGCAGCACATCATCAAACGTAATTCCTTCCCCAACGATTTTTTCTTCTATATTCATAGACAGTCTCCGATGACAGACAAACAGACCCTTTTAGAAGACAGAATATATCTGCATAATGGAGGTGCGTCAAAGACAATTTGACGTGAGCTGTTTTGATATGCTGTTCTTTTTGTAACCATACAATACTGTACCTGACAAAACAAACCCTGTCAATCCTCTGCTTTCAAAAACTGAAAAAACAGTTGTTCCGCCAAAGAACAATTTGACAGTCCGGCCTGCGGCTGAAAGAATAAGGCCTTCAGCAAAGTCCTAAAATTGGAACAACTGGGAATGTCGAATCGTGCTCAGGCATTAAAAGTACTCAAACGGCTCCGCCAGGAGGGCTATCAGGCCCTTTTTGCCGGCGGCTGCGTGCGAGATTACCTGCTCGGAAGACACCCCAAAGACTATGATGTTGTCACCGATGCGGTCCCGGACCAAATCATCCCGCTGTTTCGAAAAACACTCAAAATCGGCGCTCGTTTCGGTGTGGTGATTGTCATCCTCGAAGGCAAACAGGTGGAGGTGGCTACCTTTCGAACGGAATCCGATTATCAGGACGGCCGTCATCCCGAAAAGGTTGAGTTCGCCACGGCAAAAGAAGACGCCCTGCGTCGAGATTTCACCATCAATGGGATGTTCTTTGACCCCATCAGTCGGCAGACCCTCGATTTTGTCGGCGGCCGGGAAGACCTTCAGAAGAAAATCATCCGCACCATCGGTAACCCCGACGAGCGATTCGGCGAAGATTACCTGCGGCTCCTGCGGGCGGTGCGTTTTGCCGTCCAGCTGGATTTCGATATCGAAGAACAAACCTGGCAGGCCGTTTGCCGACATGCCCCCAAAATCCGTCAAATCAGTCCCGAGCGGATTGCGATGGAGCTGGAGCAAATCCTGACCCATCCGAACAGGGCTCGCGGCGCACGTCTCCTGAACGATTCCGGGCTGGCCCAAACCATCTTTACCGGTTTTGAAGAACCCTGCCGGCTTTTCGGGGGCAAAATGCTTCGGCATTTGCCGGAAGAAGTCGATTTGTCTCTGGCTTTAGCAGCTTATTGGGCAGCAGCCCCCATCGATAAAAGTATGGAATGGGCCAAATCAATTCGGCTCAGCAATTCCACGATAAAACATATCCGATACCTGCTCGAACACAAAGACGTCCTGGCAGACGCGGAACTTCTTTTGGCCCAATTGAAGATGCTTATGGCTGAACCCTATTGGGAGGACTTAGTCCACCTTCGCAAGGCCCTTCTTTTGTCTGAAGGTCAGTCCATCAGCCCCCTGAAAACGATTCAAAAAAGGGCCGCCGCCCTGAAAGGCAAAATCCTTCGCCCCAAACCCTTGCTGGACGGCCATCAGCTTATCGCTCTGGGGGCTGTTCCCGGTCCGATGGTCGGCCGGCTGGCCCGCGAACTGTATATCGCCCAGCTTGCCGAGGAAATCCAAACCCCCCAGCAGGCCCGCCGGTGGGTTCAGCAATGGCTTGAAAATCACACCGAATCCAAAAACGAATAATCCCTCTTTTTTCGGCAAATCAGGACTTGTCAGGATATTTAAACTATGGTATAGTCCCTCTCTGAACGGGGCCGTAGCTCAGTTGGGAGAGCGCTTGCATGGCATGCAAGAGGTCGTGAGTTCGAATCTCATCGGCTCCATTTCCTCAGAGGGGGCCGAAAACTTGCCGAAAAGCCGAAACGTAGGAAAGGATTGGCTCCATGAAGTTCAAAAAGGCCTTTACACTGATCGAACTGCTGGTTGTCATCGCCATTATCGGTTTGCTTCTGGCTATCATCATCCCGGCCCTCAAAAGCGCCAAAAACCTCGCAGCGGCCTCCGTCTGCCTGGGCAATGAAAGCCAGCTGATTAAGGCATGGCTCCTCTATGCGGAAGACAGCTCCGCCAGAATCGTCGACGGAGACACTTCGGACAGTTTGACCGAACCCGGATACAATTACTACACCATCAGCAGCCGTTCCGTCCGCGTCTGGAACTGGGTCGGAAGGCCGATGGGCCCCAATCGCGAAGATGTCAACAAAACTCTCGATGACAAGGTTCGCGGCTTTCAGGCCGGTGCCCTCTGGCGATACATTGATGCCCCCAAGGTCTATAACTGCCCTGTCGATACACGATACACCAAACCCGCCACCTACAAAGGCAACAGCGCAAGCAACTATGACCCCGACTGGATGGGCGGATACCGCAGCTATTCTATCGGAAAAGTCCTCTCCCAGCGGCCCGACGGCGGAACCGGCGAAGATGCCTACACCATCACCAAACTGTCCCAGTTTTCTGCACCCGGAAACAAAATTGTCTTTCTGGAGGAGTCCGACGGCTACGGCTGGAATCACCGCACCTGGAATATGAATCTGAATTCCCCGCAGTGGGTGGACCCCTTTGCCATCTGGCACAACGGCAGCAGCACGCTGGCCTTTGCCGACGGACACGCCGAACGCCACAAATGGGTCTCCAAAAATACCCTCGAAATGGCCAAAGCCCAGCAGAAAAACTGGTCTGCTCTCAATCCAAACGGCACCGTTTCTGAAGATTATCTCTGGTTCAAACGCTCCTACATCCCCGGCAAATGAGAGGAAAACAGATTGACAAACAGGATAAAATCATACGGATTTCTCTTTCTCTTCTGGACCGTCTCTGCCGTCGCCGTTACCTTTGAGCCCGACTCTCCGTGGACGCTTTCGCTGAACTCCAACTGGAAGTTCTTTCTGGCCGACCGCTCGCAGCAGTCCCTTCTGGAAACCTTTTTCCAACCCGATTTCAGCGACAACGACTTCAAAACCATCCCTGTTCCGTCCAACTGGGAACTGCAGGGATTTGAAGAACCCCGATACGATTACCCCGACCCTGAAAAAGTCGGACTCTACCGCAAAGAATTCTCCATTCCCTCTTCCTGGGAGGGCCGCCAGGTCTTTGTCCATTTTGAAGGGGTGGCCTTCGGCTATACCCTCTACGTAAACGGCAAAGAAGTCGGCGGTTTTGAGCACACATTCCTGCCTTGCCAATTTGACCTTACTCCGTATATTCAAAAAGGAGAAAATCTCATCGCCCTGCAATGCCGCCGAGATCTGCCCCAAACCCCCTTTGACTGCAGCGACGACTGGGCCTTGTCCGGCATCTTCCGCGAAGTTTACCTGTTTTCGCCTCCTCTGTACTTTCTCGACAATCTGAGCCTTGAGACCCGCATAGACACCGCCCGCCGATCCGGTCTGCTCGAAGGACAGGTCGATATCCGCTTCTTTCGCCGCCCTGAGAACCCCAAAGGCCCCTTGCCCCCGCTTCAGCTCAATGTGGAATTAACCGACCCCAACCACCGGCAAATCTTCCGGCAGCAATATCTGTTTACCTCCCAAAACTCCGATTTTTTCCCTCATCAGTCCTTCCGCATCCTCGTCGAAAATGCACGCTTCTGGAATGCAGAGACTCCTTTTCTGTATGAACTGACGCTGACCCTGCTGGCGGAGGAGAAGGAAACACACTGCATCCGCCGAAAAATCGGCTTCCGTGAGGTCTCTGTTGACAACCGCGTCCTGAAAATCAACGGCAGCCCCGTCAAACTGCGAGGCGTCTGCCGACACGAAACGCATCCCGACGTCGGACGGGCCCTGCAGGAAAAACATTGGCGGCAGGACATCGAAATGATGAAAGCCGCCAATATCAACGCCGTTCGCTGCTCTCATTATACCCCTCATCCGCGTTTTCTCGAACTGTGCGACGAATACGGGCTGTACGTTTTTGACGAAGTGCCCATCTGTTTCGGCGAACGCTTTCAGGCCGACCCGAGAGGTCTGGAGGCCATGCTGTCCAGAGCGGATGCCGCCGTTCGCCGGGACCGCCTGCACCCCTCCGTCATCGCCTGGGGCATCGGCAACGAAAATCCTCTAACGGTCAATCTCGAAAAGACCGCTCAGTACGTCAAACGAATGGACCCCAGCCGGCTCGTGTACTACCCCGGCGGCGACTTCCGCTCCTCCAAATCCACCGCCGACACCGGACACGCCTCTTTTATCGACCTCTTCTCCCGCCATTACCCCCAGCTGACACACATCGAACAGCATGTACAAAATACAACCGTTCCCATCCCCTATCTGTATTCCGAATACAGCCACGCCCTTGACACTGCTTTTGGAGGACTAGACCCGAAGTGGGAATTGATTCAGAAAACACCGCATATCGCCGGCGGCTTCATCTGGCTGTGGGCCGATCAGGGAATTCGACGCTCCATCCGCGGACGGCCCGTCCACAATTCCTATCGGGACATCGAAAACCTCGGCCCCTCGGACTTGTCAGGCGATGTCTATCTGGATGCGGACACGATTCTCGACAGCCACGGCCAATACGGCACAGACGGAATCGTCTATGCCGACAGAAGACCTCAGACCGATTATTTTCAGACCCGCGCGGTATACAGCCCCATCCGGATTCTTGAAAAGCAAATCTCCGTCCGGCCCGGTACTCAAACCATTACCCTGAGCGTCGAAAACCGGTATGATTTTACAGACCTGAAAGAATGTACAGGAATCTGCCGGCTTTTTCAAAACAGCACCCTGCTGAGCGAACAGACTCTTTCCCTGGCCGCTCCGCCCCATTCGACACAGTCCCTTTCCATTCCTCTGACTGTGCCCGACAACCTTTCTGAAGATGCCTTTTGGATGGAAATCATCTTTCAAAACAGCCGAAAGCAGCCCGTGGCCGAATACTCCGTTCGACTCCTTCCAGACGGAAATAAACCGAATTGGATGGCCTGGCTTGAGCAAAAAATTGCTCCGTCTTCTCTCTCCAAAAAGGGACAGATTTGGCAGTGGGGACAAAACGGCATCTCTCTGCTGGCTGAATCCAATGGGCGGCTGACCCTCAAAGACCAAACCCAAATTCTCCTCAAAGGCCCCTATCTGCGGGCAGGCCGACAGCCCACCATGGCCGAACGCCGAACCTATGCTTCCGCAAAACTTCAAATCTGGGAGCCGCCTCTGTTCGAGAAAACAGAAATCCTCAAGCATTCAGAAGAACAGACCTCCGCGGGGACTGTTCTGCACTTTCATCTGCTCTTCCGCAGCCCGGACGATACAAAAACCATCGACGCACAGATTTCCTATACCCTCTCTCCGAAGGGGTGGGTTGATGTAGAATACACCCTGACTCCGAAAACTGCGGAAGGTGCGCTGCTCGAGTGCGGTCTGGCGTTTGAGCTGCCGCAGCCCCTCTCCGCCATCACCTGGCAGGGGCTGGGCCCTTATCCGGCTTATCCGGACAAAAGCGAACTGTGCCGCTGGGGGGTTCATACGATTTCGTCGGACTTTCCCTTCTTTGAGGGAAACCGAATGGATGTAGAAATGGCGTTCTTTTCCCTGGGCGGCAGCCGTTTAGGAATTGTCTGCCCGCCGAGTCATCTGGGCTGGGAAAAAACCCGAAACGGCCTGCTGGTCTTCCACAACGCCGCCCTGTCAGGGTTGGGAACCAAATTCGCCCTCCCGGAAGCACGCCTGGAGGCCGCCGCCCTCCAGCCCCTCAAAGGCCGTTTTCGAATTTTGCTTTTGCCTCATGGGCTAATGGACCGTCTTCTGAAATAACTTTTTCAGGGCGGTCTCGGTCCGGTAAAACTTCATCGGAGGCCGAATTATAGGAACTTCGGTTTGCTAAAATTTTAGCAGAATGATGCGTCCGGCTTTCCTTTTCCGGCAGGCTGCTCCATTTTGAACCGGCTGGGTCTGATAAAGAAAACCGCTGAAAAACTGAAAAAACCGCCTGCTGGGATTTTCACCTTTTGCGCCCGAAAGCATCAGAAAAATTCCCTCTCCCTCGCTCCATCCGCCCCAAAGCCCTGAAATTTTCTTCCTAAAAGCTTTGGTTGCTATCTCCGATAGTCTCCGTAGCAAGAAAACGCCGAAAAAAGTCCAATGTCCGAAAGGGGAAGTTTGTGACGCGAATCGCAGACTTGATTGAACAACCTGCGGAATTCCTCGAAGAACCCGGGGCACTCATCGTGAACGGCGATATGCCCATTCAGCAGGTGGTCCGAGCGGTTATCGATACCGGTGCCGATGCGCTCGGAATCGCCCTGCCCGACTATGAAAAACCTGTCTATCTGAACCGTGCCCAGCTGCTCGAGCTGATGCTCCGGGAGCTGGACAACATCCAAAAAAAGGTCAATGAACTTCAGTCCCAGCTGGAACATCAGCTGGCCAACCAAATTGAATTGATGGAGGTCGGCGCCGCCTGCCTTCTCGAAGCCCGCAAACACAAACTCGAATCCGCCGTCCACAATCTGATAGACGGAATGATTCTGCTGAATGAAAAAGGGCAGATAGAGGAATGCAATCAGGTAGCCCTTCGGCTGCTCGGCCTGCCGGCGGAAGCCGACAGTGCAGCTGTAACCGAAACGCTCGCTCATCTCGGTTTTGCGGAACTGATGCAGCCCGGCGAACTGGCGGCTCCCACACAGGGTGAATTTCAGGTTAAATCCGGCACACAGCGCCTCCTGAGAGTCCGCTGGACACGCATCCGCGACGAATGGGAGCATATCATCGGCACCGCCGTTTACCTCCGGGATATTACCAACGAACTCATCGCCGAAAACACAAAAAATGACTTCATCACCGCCATCTCTCACGAACTGCGAACCCCGCTGACCAGCATCCAAAACGCCGTTTCCAATATCCTGGCCGGCGTCACCGGAAAAGTCGCAGGCAAAACACGGGAATACCTTCAATCCATGCAGCAGGACTGCCGCCGTTTCGCCGATCTCATCAACGACCTGCTCGACATTGCCAAGCTCGAAGCCGGCAACATGCCCATCACCTGCAAGGTCATGGACATGGACGCCCTCATTCGGATGACCGTCAAAGAGTTTGAACAGGAAGCCCAAAAAGCCGGCATCAGAATATCCGCGCAAACCCAAGGAACCATCATCCCCGTTTACGCCGATATCAAACGGCTCCGACAGGTTCTGGTCAACCTCATCCGAAATGCCATTCAATTTACCCCCTCCGGAGGCACAATTACCGTCTCCTTAAAAACCGAGGGGAACGATATCATTGCCTGCGTTCAGGATACCGGTGTCGGAATCCCGCCGGAAATTCAGAAATACATCTTTACCAAATTTTACCAGGTCGCCCGGCAGGCCGGCCCGGGCTCCAAAGGCAGCGGACTGGGACTGGCCATCAGCAAAGGAATCATTCAAATTCACGGCGGGTCCATCTGGTTTGAAAGCACTCCTTCCAAAGGAAGCAGCTTCTATTTCTCCCTGCCGAAGGCCGACCCGCAGTTTATTCTCACAAAACATCTCGAAGCCATCCCAAAAACAAAAAATGCTGATAGGCAGACTGCCGTCCTGATTATCTGCTTTGACTCCGCAAAGCCCGAAGCAGACACGCGCGACGCCGCGGAAAAAATCATCCATGATTTGCTCGCTCAAAGCCGTTTTTATCTGACCTGCAGCACCGATTTGGCCCTTCAAACCGGCGAGTCGGAAATTACCTTTGTGATAAACGAATCCACTCACCAAAAGATAGACAATGTCCGAAAAAGAATTGAAAAAATGATTCAGCTTTCTATCAAAAAGAACTTTTCCGTTTTGCCCATTTTGCCGATGATGGGAATGGCGAAATATCCGGCCGACACAAAGAATCCGAATCAGCTGCCGGAAATCGCACGAATCAAAATGTCTAATAGGGACATGCAAACATGTCCGGGCAATAAAAAATAGGGAGAAGGAACCATGTTTGACTTTTTTGGAATTAAGAAAAAAACAAAAAAAACCAAAATCCTCGTGGTGGATGACGAACCCAACATCGTTCAAACCCTTAAAGACCGGCTTGAAATGAACGAGTACGAGGTTGTGACCGCCCACGATGGACGCGAAGGGCTTCAGCAGGCCGAAAAAGAAATGCCGGATGTCATTCTTCTGGATGTGATTATGCCGGTGATGGACGGCCACGAGATGCTCGAAACGCTTCGTCGGCAGCCCTGGGGTCAGGATATCTCCGTCATCATGCTCACCGCCCGCAGCCAGACCCAGGATATCGCTCGTGCCAACTCGTGCGGCATTGACGACTATATCGTCAAACCGTTCGACCTGAGCGAACTGCTCGAAAAAATCGAAAGCATTGTCGAACAGCGCAAGGCCCTGGCCCGCAATTAAGAAATCGGATTTTCTTCGACAAAACCCGGAGCTGTGCAGGTCTGGTACAACCCACCGTGCATGGCTCCGATTTTTTTAAGCTAAACGTCTTTCCACCCCATCGGCGTGTCATTTACGCTCACCAAAACAACCCGCTGGATTTGCCAGCGTCCGCTGTTTCGGCGATAGTCAATTTCCAGCACCACAAACAGCAGAGTCCCCCCCGCCGCATAAACACTTCGCTGCGGATCCAGATGCACACGATACCGCACCCGGCTTTGGGCTGTATCTCCCTCAATCTGAAGTTTATGACCCCGCTCCACCACTCTTTCCAGGGCCGCTCGACGAAAAACATCCTCCGCCGCCTTCAGCAGCTCCGCCCTGGTTGAATGGACAGCATCCCGATAATCGGAAGCGATAAAAGGAGCTATCGAACCGGCATCCCCCGCCAGAGCCGCCCGCCGACACACTTCGAGCATCGACTGAATCTGCTCCGAATCCGTCTGCACCAGCACATCCAGCCCCACAGCCGATACCGCCGCCAAAACCGGAAGAACAAACATCCACCGCCCCCGACGCCCCCGCACCTGCCAGACGGCGGAAACCCCCGCCAGCAGAACCGCTGAAATCGCCAGCAGCAGCCACGGGCTTTCAAAAATCACACTCACATCCCCTCCGGCCCAAATTGGATTTTTTCAGCCATTCGTTGACGGCCGTATCCGTCAGATCCAGCCGAAGCCCTGTTAGAGTAATGTATCCCGCCGCCAGCGCCTGGGTGTCCGACACGGGTTCCTCGCTGTGCGGGTCCCGATGAGGCCCGCCGGTCAGCCGATAAATACTCTGACCATTCGCATCCTCCACGGCATCATACGACTCCTCAAAACCGTGCGTTGACTGCGGCACCACCAGAACCCCTTTGGGCTTACCTGCGGAAAGACGGGGAATATTCAGATTCACCACCTGTCCGGCCGGGATCGGCAGGATTTTCTTCAGCACGGCAAAGGCATAATCCGCCGCGGCTTCAAAATTCATTGGTTCATCAACGGCCGCACTGACCGCTACTGCCGGCAGCCCATAAAAAGCCCCTTCTATCGCCCCGGCCACCGTTCCCGAATAAAACACATTAATCCCCACATTCGCCCCGCAGTTCATCCCCGACACCACCAAATCCACCGGCTCCGACTCATCAATCAGTTCGTTCATCGCCAGTTTCACGCAGTCCGCCGGCGAACCTTCCACCCGAAATCCGCAGAATTTGCCCACCAGCTCCACCGAATCACACCGAATCTCCTTCAGCGAAATGCTGTGGCTGGCTCCCGACTGCACATCCGACGGAGCCGCCACCGTCACTTTTCCCAGCCGAATCAGCCGGCTGTACAGCGCCGCAAGCCCCGGTGCAAAAATTCCGTCATCATTCGTCAGCAATATGTGCATAGCCGCTCCCGACCCGTTCTTCGCTCAATTTTCCGCCATAGTACCCCCCGCCGCTCCTTCTGTCAATTCCGCCCAAACATCCATCATCCTTTCAAAAACAAATTCCGGTCTCTTTCAGGAAAGCCCCCACCTGTTCTGCACTTTCAAAGACCGCCGCATTCATCCCCGCCCGCCGGGCCCCTTCCACATTCTCCGGCAGGTCATCCACATAAAAGCACCGCTCCGCCGGCACCCCAACCGACTCAGCCGCCAGCTGATACATCTTCGCCGCCGGCTTGACCGCCCCCGCCTCAAAACTGAGCACCGGCTTTCGAAACAGTTCCAGAAACCCGTACTGACGACGAAGATAATCCCAATGCATCGGCTCGGTATCTGACAGAAGCCCCAGCGGCACTCGGCCCGCCAGACGCCGGACCAAATCCTCCATCGGCGGACGCGGCGTAAAAATTCCGCACCAGGCCCGGTGAAAATCCTCAAATGTCCCGCTCAATGAAAACCGTTTCCTCATCACATCATAAAAAGCATCCGGAGAAATCTTTCCGCTGTTCAGCAAAACCGTTTCCGGCTGCCGGCGCATTTCCGGGATAAGCCGGGCCCAGTCTTTTGTCTGCGGCTCCTTCTGAAGCTGCTCCAAATCAATCCCAATCAGGACACCGCCCAAATCAAAAATCACCGCCCCAATCTTCTCCGGCCTCATCGCCCCTTCTCCAAAATCATATCACTGTACGAACGCTCCAGAAGGTCTTTCGTTTCGATTCCAAACCGCCTCATAAAGTCCTCACACTGCCGCCGAAGCCCTTCGCAATCGCCGCTTCCTTCCGTATCCATCACCTCAATTTCTGCAAAATCCCCCAACCCCTCCACGCTGTCCAGATGGAACTTGATATTCTTAAGAAAATAAATCTCCCGTCTCTTTCGGACAACCGCCAAAACCCCCAGGGCCTTTTCCAGCACCTCTCGAAGCAGACCGCTTTCCGCCGCCGGATACAAAAATACATCCGACCGCTTCGGCCCCGCTTCATCGGGCCGTTCATAAAAAATCAGGGCATTTTCAATCGTCCCCTGCCGAAGCTTCAGCCGCCCCTTCGGCACCCGAAAATACACATCCGTCTGCTCATCCGTTCCGCGAAAAACCGCCCCCGCTTCCCGCAAAACCTGCCGAACCCTTTCCGGACGCCGGCAGTGCGCCTTTATTTCAATATTCAAATGTTTCACCTGTTTGGTCTCCGGTTTCATTCCTGCCGGACCTTCTTATACCCGCTCCCGCGGCGCCGCACAAGAACCGCTTTCTCCTCTCGAAGACCCGATAACATTTTCTCCAGATTATCGGACCTCTCGCGGGAATCTTTAAAATCCCCGTTTTAAGCCCCTTCTCGAGGCAAATGCCTTCAATTTTCTTTTTTTCAAACAATCTCCTTAATCCCAGCCCTCAAAAAACCGAACTACAACGCAAAGGCAGCACAGACTCTACAGACGGTAAAACAGGGTTACCGGCAGAAGTGCTTTTTCGGAATGATGAAAAAATAATATAGGAGAAAAAGAATGACAGCCAAAAAGAAGTCCTCTAAGACAGGCGCCCGCAAATCCGTAAAAAAAGTCGCCAAAACCTCCGTGCGGAAGACCGCAAAAACAACCCCTGTCAAAAAGACCAAAACCGTCAAGCCCAGACCGGTCGCAAAAAAAACCGCCTCCGTGCAGGTCAAAGCATCCGTTCCCAAGCCCGCCAAAGCGAAAAAAGAGATAATCCCCGTTCTGGACCTGGAACGTTATGAAGTCAAGACCGTCTGTGAAACGGGCGTGAAGGACAACTTTGTCGGCTCGACCCGTTTTGCCTGGATTGGAAGCGGCCAGTGCGGCGGACGGCTCGTGAAGGCCTTCTATGACCTCGGCTACAAAAAAGCCATCGCCGTCAACACCACTTACCACGACCTCGATTTGCTGGGTCTGCCTCCTTCGCAAAAGTTTCTGATGGACATCGGCGAAAAAGGAGCCGGCAAAGACATGGGCCGCGGGCAGCAGGCCGCCGCCCAGTGGCGGCAGGACATCCTGCACCTGACCCGCAAGACCTTCGGAACGGAAGTAGACCATGTGATGGTCTGCTTTGGGGCCGGCGGCGGAACCGGCGGCGGCAGTGCAGCCGAGCTGGTCAGCATCGCCAAGGATTATGTCTATTCCATCGGGAAAACCGAGCCCAACAAACACGTCGGCGTCATTATGACCCTGCCGACCAACGGCGAAGCCAACTCGCCGCAGGTGGCTGAAAACGCCTATCAGGTCGCAACCGAGCTGGGAAAGATGGCCTCCAAAGGGCTGATTTCACCGCTGATTATCATTGACAATGAGAAAATCAGCCGGATGTATCCGGGCAAAACCGTTCGCGAGTTCTGGCCCAGCGTCAACAACACCGTGGCCGGCATGTTCGACATCTTCAACCGGCTCAGCTCGCTCAGCAGCCCCTACACCACGCTGGACCCGGTCGATTACCAGAGCATCCTGAAGGCCGGCGGCTGCGCAATTATGGGCCTCACACGCGTCGAAAAATACAAAGACCGGTTTGCCCTCAGCAGCGCCGTCAAGCAGAACCTCGAAAAAACGCTCTTGAGCAACGGCTTCGACCTGAGCACTGCCAAGGTTGCCGGCTGCATCGTCGTCGGCGGGAAGCGGATGATGGCCAACACACCCAACCTGCAGGACAATATCAACTTCGCCTTCGACGTCCTGGCCGACCTGACTGGAAAAGCCACCATCCACCGCGGCATTTACGAGGACGGACGCGAGGCCCTTCGGGTCTATACCATTATCGGCGGACTGGACTTCCCGACCCAACGCGTCGAAGAACTCCTGGCCTCTCAGATGGTCACAGCGTAAGCTTCTGACAAAAACAATCCCAAACGCCGGGTGCTTCTCCGCATCCGGCGTTTTTTTTCATCCGACGAAAACTCCGGATGCCGAACAGCCGCCCCCCTGATAATTGATAATTGACGACGGATAACTGTATTGATTAGTAAATCTCCTCCGAACCCCCATAAATGACCCGCAGCCGCTCCAAATTCACAATCACCGGCAGCATATACTCCCGAGGCCGAAACGCATCCGACCAATAGATAAAAAAGGCCTTGCCCATCATAAAATCACGCGGCACCACTCCTTCCCGATACCGCTTGCCGTTGTTGCCCAGTCCCTCTGTAGTCCACTGCCGGCTGTCATAACTGTTTGGTGTATTATCCCCGCAGACAAAAAATTCATCGGGTCCCAGCTGAAACGGCCGCCCGCGCCGCGCTCGAAGCGAATCCGACGAAAGATAATAAATATCCCGATACACCCCGATATGCGAAAGCCGCATCCCCCCCTGCCCCAAAATCTTCACCTCCGGATTCTGACGGCGGCCGCTGCGTTCCCCCAAATCCTCCTCCCTCAAATCATAAGAAAACCGATAATCCCCGCAGCGGATCACCAGACGACGGTCTACATTTGCAAACTCAAACCACAAGCCCTTTCGGGACCAGTCCGGCAAAAAAGCCAGTTTTCTCAGTTCCGTCCGCTGTCCGTCTGCCGTCACCTTTTCAAAAAGCAGCTGGCCCAGAAAGTCGAATCGGCCGATATACGCAACCCCGTTCTTGCTCAGCAAGGCACCGACCTGTCCCTGCTCCCCTGTCGGCTGAACCCAGAATCGAATCATTAAATCCGAACAAATCGGCCGGTTTGAACTCACATCCGGCCCATTGTAAGCATAAAAAACCCGAAACACATCCGGACGTCTCGGCACAAAACGAATCGAATGCTCATCCGCACCGTCCTTCCGTAAAACGAAAACAGTCCCTCCCTCCGAGTTCAGTTCCCATGCACTCTGCCCTTCGGACTCAAACCGCGGCTCCAACGGCCAGGATTGGGAGGAATCCTCCGAAGGGGATGAAAACCGACCGGAAGCAAACCCCGCCTGATAATCGTTGTGATACAGACATGTCCACAGCTCTTCCTGAATCTTCCGCGGCTTGCGGACAATCTGTCCGTTGATATAAAGGTCTCCGTCTGCAATCTCAATGGACTCTCCCGGCAGGCCGACCAGACGCTTGATGTAATTTTCCTGCGGATTCGGCGGATTCTTGAACACAACCACATCCCACCGCTTCGGCTCCGAAAACTGATAAATGCATTTGTTCACAAAAATCCGGTCCCCGTTCGCCAGCACCCCCATCGCCGTGCTGGGCTGTTCATACCCGCAGTTCGGACAGACCGGCTGTCCGGACCAGCCCGCATCCGCCCCAAAATCGTAAGGAATGCCGCAGCGGAGGCAGCGCAAATGCCAATGCGCCCCATTCAGCGTCTCCGCCATACTGCCTGTCGGAATCTGAAACGCCTCCACCGCAAACGCCCGAAACACCAGTGCCAAAATAAACGCCACCAGCAGTCCGTCCAGAGCGTTCACAACCGACTCCACCGTCTTGCTGCGGCGCAAACGCGGATAATCAGGTGAGAAACCGTTGGAAGGACTGGCTAATCTCACGGCTTTCTCTCCGTATCCTCCCTGACAGCCTCGGCTTTATCCCACTCCCGGCTGCCTCCATAGATGACTTTCATCCCTTCCACATAGGGAACAAAACGGATAAAGCCCGGAAGAATCGAATCCCCGCCCGGCCAGTGAACAAAAAACGCCTTGCCGACAAAATAATCCCTCGGAACAACCCCCTGGGTAAACGTCCGCCCGCGATTTCCCCGTCCCGGTTTATTCCACCAGCGGGAATCCAGACTGTACGGGCTGTTGTCCCCGCAGACAAAAAACTCATCCTCTCCCAACACAATCGGATTGCCTGCCCCGCCCTGCAGAATCGGATTTCGCGGATTGGACACATCTGTGTTCATATAGTAAATGTCCCGGAACAAACCAACATGCCAAAGCCGCAGGTTTCCATATCCCAGTACAGCCGCCTCCGGCTGGATATGCCGCCAGGTTCCGGCATCCTCCGCCCCGCGGCCTAAATCATACTCTAGACGGTTCCGCCCATATTCCAGAATCAGCCGATGGTCCACATTCGCAAAGCGGAATTCCTGCCGCTGAACGCTTCCCTTCAAATCCGCCGTTCCGCCGGCCAAAAGTGTCTTCTGCTCCCCGGAATCCACCTGGAAAATTTCCAGCCGTCCGTCCCCGTGAAGCCACCCCTGATACCGTCTGCCGTATTTGCCCAATTCATACCCCACTCCGCTGCCGGAATCAATTTCAGGCAGACTGCAAATCATCAAATCACTGCAAACCGGCATATTCGGAATAAAATCCGGGGGGTCATACGCGTACACAGCCCGAAAATCATTCCCTATCTGCGGATTATACTGAATCCGATGAACTTCTCGGTCCTTCTCCTCCAACGTAAAAAACGGACGCCCCGGCCCCCCCAAATCCCATCGGCTCGGTCCGAGATTTTCAAACGGCTGCCTCCACGAATGACGATTAAAACGCTCTTCATCCGGACGGGCCGGCTGGTAATCATTCTCATAAATCGGCATCCATAACTCTTCCTGGACCGACGGCGGCTTCCGCACAATCCGATCGTTGATATAAATATCCCCATCTATGATTTCCACCTTCTCTCCGGGCTTGCCGACCAGCCGTTTGATATAATTGATGTGCGGCTCCAGCGGATTCTTAAAAACCATCACATCCCACCGACTCGGCTCCCGGAACTGATAAATGCACTTCAGAACAAAAATCTGATCCCCCTTATACACCCGCCGGTAATAACGCGGGTCTTTCTCCCGCATCCAGACCCGATAGGCATACCCGCAGCTCGGACAGCGGCATTCTTTTAAAATCGGCAAATCCCGTTTCGGAATCACATTCTCCCCAAGTCCGTACTGACGCGGAGAAAAATCATACTCATACCGATACCCGCACTGCTCACAGCGAAGTCGAAAATGCGCCCCCTTCAGCGTATCTGCCATACTGCCCGTCGGTATGCGGTACACCTGCATAATAAAGACAATGAAAACCAGCGTGGACGCCAGTGCCGTTACCAGCCACTCGAGGAAATGATAGATTCCCTCTACGGAAAAACCGGTGGACTCACAAGATGGATTGTCTCTTTTTTTACCCAAAGCCATCGAACCATTCGCTGTTTATAAAGATTTTCCATTATGGCCTTGATAAAAAAATCGGTCAAGTAGAAGAAAAGAAAAAAAGAAACAGGTTGTTTATTGCAGACCCTCCACATCCTGTATCCATTTTTTCATCCCTATGAAAAATTAGGAAAAAAAACTTGCCGTTTCGAAGTCTTTTCTGTATAGTAAGTTGCAGTTCTTAAACGAAAGTCCCAGCTGCATTGGATACCAAAAGGTTTCTTTATTTCAAAACTATCAAGAGGATGGCCGATGGCAACTATTACGAAGAAAGAACTGATTGACCGGATTTCAGAGTCCACACAGGCCAAACGAGTTATTGTTAAAAAAATAATCCAGACATTTTTGGATGAAGTGATTGATGAGTTGGCTCGTGACAATCGGCTCGAATTCCGCGACTTCGGGGTCTTCGAAACCCGAACACGGTCTTCCAGAATCGCTCAAAACCCGAAAACACTCGAACGTGTCCAGGTGCCGCCCAAACGCAGTGTTAAGTTTAAAATGGGCCGTTTAATGCGAGAAAAACTTTCCGCTCCGGCTCCGGCTAAGAAAAATTCCTAACAGCAATCCCATTCTTCACCAAAGGCAAAAGATTCAAGAATAACGGAATCCCTGAATGGGGGCAATTCCAGACAGCAAAAGTTTGGTTTTACCTCCCCGCCCATTTTCCTTCAGATAACACCATTTTTTGCCGATTTTTGACTTGTACAATGAGGACCGATAATGTATCTTTTAGGCAGGTTAAAGGGATTTTGCGGAGGAGTCATGATTTCTGCAACATCTCAATCGGCGATGGACTGTCGCGTTTTGGTATTGAACAAGCACTATATGGCCCTGCGGGTCATTAGTGCAAGACGCGCCTTTTCTCTGCTTTGCCGCAATCTCGCAGAGGTGATTTCCTGCGATGACGGCACCTATGCCAACTACGACTTCCAAACCTGGCAGCAAATCAGCCGGATGAAAGACCAGTTCAAAGCGCACCCTCAGGACTGGGTCTCCACCGTCAATTTTGATCTGGCTGTGCCTCGCATTATCCGTCTATTGTTTTACGACCGTCTGCCGCGCCAAACCGTCAAGTTCAACCGCCGAAACCTGTTCGCACGGGACGGAAACCGCTGTCAGTACTGCGGCAAAAAATTTCCCACATCCGAGCTGTCTTTGGACCACGTGATCCCGCGGCGGCTCGGCGGCCAAAGCACTTGGGAAAACGTGGTCTGTGCCTGCCTCCAGTGCAATATCAAAAAAGGCGGCCGAACCCCGCAGCAGGCCAATATGAAGCTGATTCAAAAACCGGTCAAACCCAAACGGAATCCCGTTATCCACATCCATCTCAGTCACGAACGCTACCACAGCTGGAAGCAGTTCCTCGACCACGCGTACTGGTCCGTTGAATTGACCTGACCCTTTTCCTGCCGGAACGGAAAAAAAACAAACTTGCCTCAAAACGATTGCGCGGGTCTGCGGAAAAGTGAGATACATATGAAGAAAGTTTCTATTCCTGTTCTTTACGAAAATCAGGATATTCTGATTCTCAACAAGCCCTCCGGCATCTCCGTAACCAAAGACCGCTCCGGAACCCCCTGGCTGATGGAAATCCTCTAAAAGGAATTGCCGACACCGGAACCGCTGCGGCTGGTTCACCGTATCGACAAAGAAACCTCTGGGGTCCTCCTTCTGGCCAAAAACAAGCCCGCCCAAACCTTTTACACCTCCGGCTTTTCCAAACAGCGGTTTGCAAAGCTGTACTTGGCCGTCGTACAGGGCCCTCTTCCCCAAAATCGGGGACGCATCAAAGCCCCCCTTCTGCGAAGCCGGCAAAATCCCCAAACCATGCACGTCCAGCCCTGGAAAGGAAAGGAAGCCGTCACCGACTGGCTCAAATTGATGGAGTTAGGCCCGTTCGCTCTTCTGGCGGTTCAGCCCCTGACCGGCAGAACACATCAAATCCGTGTGCATTTGGCTCATCGAGGCATTCCATTGGCCCTGGATCCGCTCTATGCCAGCCCGCACCCCCTGATGCTTTCAGATTACAAAAAAGACTATCGTCCCAAAAGAGATACCCCGGAATCCCCGCTCATCAGTCGGCTTACGCTTCACGCGTATCAAATCCAAATCCCGCCGCTGCCGAGCGAACCGCAAACGGTCCGCACGTTTGTCGCCCCCTTAGACAAAAAGTTTTCCGCCACACTCAAAATGCTTTTCAAGCACGCCCGCTCTTGCCGGACAGCGGACAATCAGGACGCCGAACTCCTGCACACCATTCTGGCAGCCCAGCCCCTTCCCTTTTTTTCAACTGAGGACTTTACGGCTTTCCAAACGGATACTGATACGTCTGCGGAGTTTGCCCCGTAGCCCGGTAGTAATACCGCATCGCCTCCGGCAGGACCTCCTGAATGGCCTGAATGCGGGTCTGGTCCGAAGGGTGAGTGCTCAAAAATTCCGGAGGGCTGGCGGACTTGTCCGCCGCCATTCGTTTCCAGAAATCTACCGCTGTCTGCGGATTATACCCCGCCATCCCCATAAAAATCAGGCCCAATCGGTCTGCTTCCTTCTCATGCAGCCGACTGTACGGCAGAAGAACCCCGATTTGTGCCCCCAGCCCATACGACTGCATAAAGAGCTGCTGAGTCGCCGCAGGATGATTCTGAATCGCCTCTGAAAGGGCCATCCCTCCCATCTGATACAAAAGCCCCTGGCTCATCCGTTCGCTGCCGTGTCGGGCAACTGCATGCGCAATCTCATGAGACATCACAACCGCAAGCCCGTTCTCATCCTGCGTAATCGGAAGTAAACCGGTATAAACCACCACCTTGCCCCCCGGCATACACCAGGCGTTTTTCTCCTCGTTCTCCACCAAATTAAACTCCCAGGAGAACCCGCTTACCTGGCTGGCCAGGCCTTGCTGCCGAAAGTACGTTTCCACCGCTCCGGCAATCCGCTTGCCCACTTCACGCACCATCGCCGTCTTCTGCGGGTCCGTACTCACCTTATTTTCTTTCAAAAAGGATTGGTATTCCTCCAGAGCCATCGAATTAACCAATGAATCCGGCACCAAATTCAGCTGGCTGCGGCCGGTAATCGGCACCTCCGCACAGCCAAACCAAAACACCGACAAAAAGAAAAGAGAAATCCCCTTCCAAGTACGCTTCATAATTGTCTCCTTACATCATCCGTATTTATCCTGTAGATTATACCACCTTTTTCCACACCGGCAAATCCTTCCAAACAGTTTCCTGCCTTTTCAATTTAGGGGCTAAAATCTTGACCGCATTCCCGCCTCGTGTTAACCTGTTGGTTCTGTAGAAAGGGAATCCGGAATGCACATAACGCTCGAATGGACACTGAAGACCGCCGCCTTCGCCGGCTTTCTTTACATTCTGCTCAGTCTTTTTAACGTTCACTGGCTCATGCGTCTCCGCATCCTCGGGGCAATGGGGGTCGGGGGATTTCTTATTGGATTTCTTCTTTGGCCGAAAATCGCCCCCATCGATCCGCTCGGTGCTGTTACCCTTTACAACGGGGCTTTCTCCTTGTCAGACATTCTTCTTTGTATGCTTGCGTCCTTGTTAGCGGGCGCCGGGGGATACCTGATTGCCTATCCATACGGCAAAGCCGCAGGACTGCTGTCTGTGCCGACAGGCCTGGCCGTCTGGACCTTCCAGAGCGGCTCCGTTCGTTCTCTCCTGCTGACCCACTCCGCCTTCGAAGAGCGATTGGCAGTTTACCGCTTCCTCCGAATCGAAACCATCTTCTGGCTGGCAATGCTTCTCTGCGGCGCCGCCGGAATCTGGATTCTCTCCCGTTTCCTGCCCCCGAAAAAGACCCTCGATAGTTCCCAGGCATCCTCAAAAACCAAACGCTTTCCTGCACTTTCCATCCTCATTGCTGTTTTAGCTTCTGTAGTGATTGTTCAGTTAACCATCGGTCTCTTTGCACAGGATGTCCGATATCCGGATACCCGCATCGGCTCCGTGACTGGTCAGCCGGGCAATCGTCAAATCGCCTTTGCCGTACTGGCCTCCTTCGCCTTGGCTGGTGCCGTCATCAAGTACTTTTTGGACTGTGAACATTATTGGGCTGTTCTGTCCGCTCCCCTTTTGTATGCCATTGTCATTTCCGTATCCTGCAGCCCGCAAATGCTCCAATATATGACGGAAAACTGGGCGGTTACTTACTTTCCAAACACAATAACAGCGATATTACCAGTCCAGTTTATCTCGTTTTCGGCCATCGGGGCATTAGCAGGCCAGTGGCTCATAATAAAATATAAATCGGCAAAAAAACTCCAGGAAGTCCTATAACAACAAAAATTATCCCGCCCCTCTGTTTGGAATCTTTCGAATCAAAAGATTCCAAGTGATTGTTTTACATATAGTTATGCATGATTTGTCCCTTTTTTCCCTCTTTTTTCCCCTCCTCAGCCAAAAACTGCTATCCCAACTGAACCAAATAGCCGAAGATACCTATGCCGAATTTAGGGTTTCAAACGGGATTTTGACAACCGACAACGAGCCGGCAGCGTAAAGACAATAGAAACGGAATGCTTTTGAAAACAAGTACTTATGACCAGCATTCAGCAAGGAGTTTGATATATGTTGGTCCTCAGCAGACAAAAAGATGAATCAATTATGATCGGCGATGATATCGAGATCACAATTGTGGACGTTCGCGGCGACAAGGTTCGTTTAGGAATCAACGCACCCAGGAAAGTGGAGGTCCATCGCAAGGAAATTTATCTGCTCATTCAAAAAGAAAAAGCCCAGCAGCAACAGCAACAGTCCGCAGAGAAATCTTCAGAAGATTCCTCCAAAGAAAATACCAATCCGAACTCCGCTTCCGTCAAAAATTCCTAAAACCAATTTTTCGCCCATTCGCTCTGGTCTTCAAAAGCCCTCTTTTTCCTATTACCCGTAAACATTCCCTTTTTCATCCACATAGACCCCCGCATGCGCCTGTTTGATGAGTTCCAGCGCTTTCCGCAGTTGCTCCAAGGCAGGCACCTTAAATAATCGTCCGCATTGCCGGCAGCGTTTCCGCTTGTCGGCATCCTCCAGAGAAAGCCGCATCGCAACACCGCAGTCTGGACATCGAGCCAAAAGACGCATTCTTTCCTCTCAACAAACGCTTTTTCCTATATTCATTATTTTTCGGCTTCATTCAAACGGTTTTTATCCAAAAACCTTTTTTTACGCACCAGTTTTGGGATTTTATAGGACGAAGTCCCTCTGAAATCTTTCCTACCTTGTCTGGAAACCCTATTTGTGATAGAATTCAATTAACGAAAAACTGGTTGTTTTGGGTTGGGGGTGATGATGACCAAACCGGTAGTTTGTCGTGTAATCCAATCTCGTCCTCTTCGGGCTTCACAGGCATCGTCCGAACCAGAACCGTATGCGCCGATGAGCCCATCACCATTCGTACGGAATCGTCAGATTGCCCGTCAATGGACAATCCAAAATCCGTTCCGGACGAAGGCCCCGCGGGGAATCTGGGTGGACTGCTGGGCCTGAAGGGCCGAATAAACAAACATGGCTTTGAATCACCCGGAGGATTCAAAGCCATGTGTGCCCAACTCGCTGGTCCGTGCGGCCGATAGTCCAAACATCCCTGTTTGGAATCCCAGTTTTTCTCAAACCAATCGAAAACCCTTAAGGTCTCTTAAATCCCGTATTGAAGCATCCGGCGGGCCGTTTCCAAAGCCGCCTCCATCGAATCCGCCCGACCCGATAGGATCAATTCCCGCGCCTGCCGGATTACCTCCGGCTCCTCCCCCTGCATCTGCATCACCCGCTCAAAAAGCCCGGCATACCGCAGCCGAAGCTCCGGTTCCTCCTTGCGAGGGGGCTTTCGTTTCGGTCCGGCTGCCCCCGCAAGGGAAGCCGCTCCAAGTGCTCCGTTTATCTGCATCGAACTGGAAAGTTCCGCCGGATTCATTTTTCAAAGTTCACTCGCTCACTCGCCTTCGTACCTGCCCCCATTGTCGTACTCCGGCAGAGGAACTTTAGCATTTTTTCAGAAAATTGCGCTGATTTTTGAAACAGGGCTCAGAAGCCCGTTCTTCTCGGACGATACCTCCTTCTGCATCGTCTGATAACTCGGAAGCGTTTCCGTGATTTCAAAAACAACGAACTTGTTAAAGTAAAGCGGACTGTTCTCCACAATCTTCCAATTCAGGGGTTCATATCCCGTCCGCATCTGGGTTTCAAAGTAACGGCGGATTCTTTGCTGAATCGTACGATCGCTGCTGTCCCAGACATCCTCCATAGCCCACACAATCCGGGCGGTTCGCAAATCCAGCATCTTCAAATGAACACTCAGCAGCAGATGCGGATAGGGGCTGTACCGTCCCATCGTTCCAAATACAACGGCATCCGCTCCCAGATTCTGCCGAATCTCCGCCAGCTGTTGGGGCGTGCTTCGACGGATGGAATCCAAATCCAGCTGCCGCCAGGAGGGCTCTTCACGCCGAATCAGACGAATACTAAACAGATGCTTTTTTCCCAAGCCGTCTGCCAGCATTTCAGAAAAAATTCGTCCCTGTTCCGGATGCGGCGTCGGATTGTCCAGCTCCAGCATCACCACTTTGCCGATCTGATCAAAATCCGCCGTCGGACTTAAATAAAAATTGCCTGCAGGACGCTCCGCCGGCTCCTGAACCCGACACCCGACCGCCGCAATCAACACTGTCAACAGCCATATCTTTTTTCTATCCATCGTTCGAATCTCCATCCGAAAAAGCTCAGCCGCCGCTGTCCGCCGGCTCGGCCCCTAAAATCCGGAGAATCTTCGCCAGGGCCTGCAGTTGGGCGGCCTGGGCCTTGCGCATCTCCTCCCGAAATCCGAGCACATCCGCCTTCCACTGATTCAGTTCCGCATGCATCTTCTGAAGAAACTCATTGGCCTCATCCAGCTCCTTTTGGGTTTGAGCCAGCTGAGTCTTCAGCGAGTCCACCTCCTTCTTCAGACGGGCGTTTTCCTCAAACAGCTGAACATTCTTTTCCCGCAGCTGATTGGCTGTTTCCGACATCTGCTGATATTTCTCGGACCAAATCAGAGCCGTTTGAACCGCATCAGGCCTCGTGCTTCCTTCCGTAAAACGGCGTTCCAGGGCCGCCGCGGAGGCCGTGGAGACGGCGGGCGTCTGAGCGGTTGAGGCCGACTCCGCCGGCGTGGACGGCACAGACGGGGGCACGGGCTGCTCAAGCATCTGACAGCCCAGACTCATCGCCGCACCCGCCGTCACAATCCATCGGAGAATCGTTCGCTTCATGACCGTATCTCCTGCTGAGCCGGTGAACCGGCTACATTCCCGTAATTACACTGAATAAAACTTTTCTGTCCGCATCCGCATATCACTTCCAGAATTACATAATCGCTGTTGCTCTCGACAATCCTCGCCTGAGCCGCCCCTGAGGGGGACGAATCTCCCTGTTTTCGAAACGGTTCTGCACCGGCCGTTCGGGAACACGGCAGAACCACAGACGAAGCCGTCTGGACCTGATTCGTATCTTTCGCTTAAATCCGTTCATAACCATCCCCCTGTTTGTTTCTGAACATTTGCACTGTCATCAAACCCCTCAGCGCACCACTGCTTTCACGCACGATAGTCCACATGGCCGTCCTGTACACCGCCGCCTTTTTCAATCTGTTCCTGTTCTTCCTCAATGGCCTCTTCAATCCCTCCGGAATGCCTCGGCTTCTCCCTTCGACGTCCGGAGGAATCCTTCTTCCGATGAACCCGTCCCCCGATCGAAGCGGTCTGTTCGATATAAGGCATCCCTTCCACAGGTCCCAGCGTTCTGTCCGGTCTTTCCGCCATCGGTTTTCCCTTTCCTTTTTGCAGGGATTCTGTCTCAGGCATCCCCTCCCGCCTTCCAGCCGCGCAGCGCCGTCGAGAGGGCAAACAGGGCTGCTGCATGCAGCTGACAGACACGCGACTCCGTAACGTCCAGCACCTCGGCAATCTGCTTCATCGTCAGTTCCCTCTGATAATACAGCACAATCACCCGGCGCTGTTTCTTCGGAAGATTCTGAATCGCCTTGGCCAACTGCTCCACCAGCTCCTCTCGCTCCAAGCGATGGGAAGGTTCCGGTTCTCCCGAATCTGCCAGACATTCCCCCAGTGCCGGGGCTTCATCATCGATTCCGTGAATCGACAGAAAATGCCGAGCCCGTGCCGTCTCCAGCAGCTGATAAAGCTTCTCCAGGGGCATCTGAACCGCATCTGCCAGTTCTTCATCCGTCGGCGGCTTCCCCTTTTCCTCCAGCAGACGGGCACCGGCCTCCTGTACCTGCTCAAACTGCTTGGACAAAGACGGCGGGGCAAACGACCATTGCCGAAGTTCGTCAATTACCGCCCCGCGAATTCGAATATAGGCATAGGTTTTGAACTCCGCGTCTTTCGACGGGTCATAATCATGGGCCGCTTTGACCAAACCGATAGTGCCTGCCGAAACCAAATCTTCCCGGCTCAGCGGCGGATGCAGATACGACACCACCTGGCTGACAATCCGGTGAACCAGCGGCAAATACTGCAAAATCTGCTGTTCCGTCTGGCTCGCACGCACCTGAGAACCATACGCACGAAGGGCCTGGCCGGCCGTAGCCGTCGGCGTTTCTTCCAGAAACTCCTGGGCCATCCGAACCTCCGGAGCTGCAGCCGGTTCCGTCTGCGGAGAATAAACAGTAGGTTCCGTCATTGATTATCCCTATTCTGCTTGCGCAACTGGCTTTCGACTATGGCATTCAGCAAAATTCTGATGACAATCCGCCCGCTGATTTGAACCACCGCATACATCACCACCGCCCCAGCCAGAGCCCGGCTGCCGCACACAGCCGGACTGCACCCGAACAGCCCCCCGGCAGCGGCCATCACAAAAAATACAAAAACCGCCAGATAAACCGCCAGAATTTTTACCTTTTGTTCCACACAAAATCCTTATTCACGCATCGCTCAGACCGGAACTGCCTCGCCCATCGGGCTCAGGACCGAGGACGCTTCCGGCAGCGAAACCGTCTCAACCGGATTGACCATCGTTCCGGCACAGACCTCATCATATGCCACCACAGGCAGACGCTGCAGAGAACGCGAAATCAGATTCACCAGACCCGGGCGAATCCTCGCATCACACAGAAGAACCGGCTCCTCAATTCCCTTATCGAGTGTCGCCTTCCAGGCCTGGGCAATCGCCTGATTTAGCTGCGAAGCCGCCTCCGGCGGCACCGCCAGCGTAATGGCATCCGTCCCCTGCTGCACACAGCCCAGCAGCTGATGCTCCAGAGACGGCTCCAGAACAATCGCACTGATTTTCCCGTCAGGCCCCTTGAACCGCTCTGTAATCGTTCGCGCCAGGGCCTTGCGGGCACATTCCGTCAGCAAAGCGGCATTCTTCGTACGCCCTCCCTGCTCTCCGAGCGTCTCCAGAATCAGCGGCAAATCCCGAATCGAAATCCCCTCCTTCAGCAGATTCTGCAAAACCCGCTGCACCAGACCGACCGACACCACCTCCGGAACCACCTCTCCCACCAGTGACGGCTGCACCTTCCGCAGCCGCTCCAGCAGCTGCTGAACATCCTCGCGGCTGAGCAGCTCATGGGCATGCCGCGAAATCGTTTCCGACAAATGCGTAATCAGAACCGACTCCGGGTCGATCACCGTATAGCCGTTCAGCTCCGCTGTTTCCTTATCCGCCGCCGAAATCCACAGCGTCGGCAGCCCGTACACCGGTTCTTTTGTCGGTATCCCGCGCACCGGCTTTTGAACCGCTCCGGAATCCATCGCCAGATACTTATCCGGCTCAATTCGACCGTGGGCAATCACATGGTCATACAGCCGAATCTCATACGACGACGGCTCCAGATTAATATCATCCCGCAGACGAACCAGCGGAAACACAAAGCCCAGCTTTTGTGCAATCTTCTTGCGCAGGGCACCAATCCGTTCAAACACACTGCTTTGACGGCGGGGGTCTACAAGACTGATCAGACGAACCCCCACCAGAATCGACAGCACATCCGCCTGCAGAAGCTCCTCCGCAGGCGGCTCATCCGAAGCCGCCGCCGAAGGTGTCTCGGTCTTGCTTTTTTCGGCCGGTTTTTCCAACACCGACTGCTTCTTCGCTCCCCATCCCAGAAACCCGATGACACCGGAAATCAGCAGGAACGGGATTTTCGGAAAACCCGGCACCATCGCAAAGGCCCCGATTACCGTCGCGGCAATCAGCAGTGCCTGCGGCTGCCGGAACATCTGCCGCGTCATATCATAGCCGACCGTATTTTCCGAACGGATTTTCGTCACCAAAAACCCGCTGCTGACCGCAATAATCAGCGAAGGAATCTGGCTGACCAGCCCATCGCCGATGGTTAAAACCGAATAATGCCGAAGTGCCGCCGCAATCGGCATCCCCCGCGTCCAACCCAGCAGAATTCCGCCGATCAGATTGATGGCCGTAATAATCAGCCCCGCTTTGGCATCCCCCGATATAAATTTGCTCGCCCCGTCCATCGCCCCGTAAAATTCGCTTTCCTTGACGATGGCGTCCTGCCGCTGCTTGGCTTCCTTATCCGTAATAATGCCGGCATTCAAATCCGCATCAATCGACATCTGCTTGCCCGGCATTGCATCCAGAATAAACCGGGCGCTGACTTCGCTGATGCGTCCGGCACCCTTGGTAATCACCACAAACTGAATCACCACCAGAATCAGAAACATCACCATCCCCACGACCAGATTGCCCCCCGCCACAAAATTGCCGAAGGTATGGATAATCGTTCCGGCATCTCCCTGCAGCAGAATCAGACGCGTCGAAGCCACATTCAGCGACAGCCGAAACAGGGTTGTAATCAGCAGAAGCGACGGGAACGTAGACAATTCCAGCGGTTCGCTGGCCGCCAGCACGATAATCAGAACGGCAATCGCCAGCGAAATGCTGCACGCCAGCCCTACATCCAGCAGAAAGGTCGGCAGGAGAATCAGCAGCATCGTCAAGACGCCGACCAATCCGGCCGCAAACAAGAAATCACTGTTGGCTGCCAGCCTGGCGATCTGACTGCTGCCGAAGAGTTTATCCGAAGAAGCTGCTGTGCCCGAAGCCATTTCTGCCTTCCCAAATCCCTTTTATTTGGCCGCCGTGCCGTTCAAACTCGCCGCCGTATTGAGAATCTCCCGAATCCGCACTGCATAACAATCCTCCACCACCACAATATCCCCCGTGGCAAATGGAATCCCCTGGACAATCAAATCCACCGGTTCGCCGATTCGCTTCTCCAGCGACAGAATCGAACCCGGCTGCAGCTGAAGCAGCCGCCGCAGCGGAATCTCCGCTTTGCCCAGCGAAACCGTCACCGGAAGCTGAATATCCAGCAGCATATCCAGATGCTCCTGGCCGCCGCGAATATCCTGACCGTCCGCCTCCGCAAACGCCGCCTCCTGAACCGCCGCCTGAGTCCCCGCCGTTTCCTGATTCGCTGTCTGTTCTTCCGCCATACATCAATCTCCTTGTTCCGAGACTCTCTATTCGTTCTCCGGCTCACTGATGACCAGCACCAGCTTTCCCTTTTGCTGCGCCGGATAAGCAAAAAAACACGGCTTGCCGTTCAGCAGCACCCGCCACGGACGCCGAATCTTCTGCCCGAGCACAAGCACATCCCCTTTTTCCAGCCCCGCCAAATCTCCCAGCCCGATGACATCCGGATCCAGCGTTGCACACACCGAAACCGGAACCTGCCGAAGCCGTTCCAGGATCCGAGCCGAACACTGGCTCGGATTCAGAGCCGCCGGCGACGGAATGCCCGCAAATGCATCCAGTAAAGAGGACTCGAGCACCAGAGAAAATTCCACCGAATGGGAGCCGTACTGAATTTCCAGCGTCCACTCGCACAAATCCTCCAGAATCCGCGAACGCATTACCCAGTCGCCGCGAACCAGCTGCCCGGTGGGCTGAATCTTCAATCGAATCTGCTCCTCCAGCACTTCACTCAAAAACGTCGTCAGAACCGTGGAGGTATCCATCAGAATCGATTCTTCCAATGCCGAAAACTCCCCGTTCTGGCCGACCGCCGCCTCCGGGTCATTCAGCATTTGAGCCACCAGAAACCGGGCATTCTCAAACGTAAACAAAAGACACCCGATGCACTGCTTGCTTTCATCCCGAAGGCCGACAACATAAGGGCCCTCATTGCCTACACTCACCGTTTGAGCCAGACGGTACGCAAAATGTTCTTGGATTCCCTTCAGTATCCCCTCCACGGAGCCGTTGAATTGCTCATTAATCCCCTTTTTAATTGACAAGGCCATTCGGCTGCCCAGCCCCTCCAGAAGTGCTCGCGCCTCCGCTCCGAACCGATGCGGTCGGCCCCAGTCAAATTCCTCCGCCTTCACCTCCGGCTGAGGAGCCGCCGTCTGACGGGCCCGCTCGACCAGACGCTGAAGTTTTTCACGCGTAAACAAAAACGAGGTCGCTTCACGGCTCATTGCACGGCAAACTCCCGAAAAAGAACACGCTGAATATACGGTCGGCCGTTCGGAAACAGCATTTCGTTAAACTGCTCCTGAATCTGCCGTTTGATCTTCTCCAGATTTCGGCTGCCGCGAACGTCTTCCAGACTCAAGCCGGCAAAGAACGTCGTCAGCCAGTCCCGCAAAACCAGTTTTCGCTCATCCAGATATGGTTCCCCTTTGGCTCGATCCATTTCCGGACTCATTTCCAGCGAAACCGTTACTCGCACATAGCGGGTCACACCGGGTTCATCCAGATTGGAAACGACCGCCTCCAGACCGTCATAAATCCATGCCGACTGGTTCTTGCCGTTCTTCGAAAGAAACTCGTCAAAATTTTTCTCCACCATCCCGTCCTCCGCCGGCTGGGCCGCCGGACATTCCGCATCTGTCCCGCCCAGCAGCTGCGAAAGAGCAAACCCGCCGCTCAGCGCCCCGAGAATCACCGCCCCCAGCATCGCCCAGAACATCCAGCCGCCTTTGCCGGTCTCCGCCGGAGCCGAAGACCCCTTCGGTTCCTGCTTCTCTTGTCCCTTTTTTTCCTGTGTTTTTTCCGACGCCATAACTGCTACCTCTTTTTCCCTCAATCAGCTGCCAGAATCTCCTGACGCCGATACTTTCGAATTCGTTCCCGAAGTGTTCGATCACTGATGCCCAGCAGGCGAGCCGCTTCAGACTGATTCCCCCCGGTCCGCTCCAAAACCGTCAGGATTGCCTGCCGCTCCACCTCCTCCAGTGAATACCCTTTCTGCGAAAAACGCACGTTCGCCATGCACGGCTCACCCGCACGCAATTCTTCCATTACAGCCGGCAAATCCGTCACCGACAGCAGCGGACCTTCTCCGAGAATCAGCGCCGTCCGAACCATATTCCGCAACTGCCGTATATTCCCCGGCCAGGAGTACTGCTCAAACAAGTCCAGGGTTTCCCGTTCAATTCCTTCAATTTGCCGGCCCGTCTCCGGAGCATACTGATTCACAAAAAACCAAATCAGCGGCGGCAAATCCTCCATCCGCTCTCGCAGAGGCGGAAGCGTCAGACGCACCCCCGCCAGGCGGTAATACAGATCCGCCCGAAAGGCACCTTCCCGCACACGCCGCAGAATATCCTGGTTGGTCGTACTGATGATGCGCACATTGACCTGAATGCTTTCCGTCCCTCCCACCCGCTCAAAACTCATTTCCTCCAATACCCGCAGCAGTTTGGCCTGAAAGGCCGGAGGGGTTTCCGTAATCTCATCCAGCAGCAAAGTCCCGCCGTCGGCCCGCTCAAAGCGTCCCCGATGGCTGAACAGTGCCCCTGTAAAAGCCCCTTTCTCATGCCCGAACAGCTCGCTCTCCAGAAGAGTTTCCGCCAGGGCCGCACAGTTCACCCGAACAAACGGCCCTCCTGCTCGGCGGCTTTGACTGTGAATAAACTGGGCCAGCAGCTCCTTGCCGGTACCGCTTTCTCCGCACACCAGGACAGAAACCGATGTCCCGGCCGCCTTCTTCGCACACTCCAGAACCTCGCCCAGACGCCGGCTTCGGCCGATCATCACCTGCCGACGCTCCGCAGAACCAAAACAAACCGGGACATTCGACAAATAAGCCGGAAGATAACGGTCCAAAACTTCGTAAAGCCGCTTCGGAGAAACCGGTTTAACCAGGTAATCAACACACCCGGCCCGCACAACCCGCAGGGCCTCTTCCGACGAATCCTGTTCCCCGACAGCCAGAATCGGCGTCTCCGGGAACTGCCGGCGAATCAGAGAAAGCAGCCCCATCCCCTCGTTCATCGCCCGTTCTTCTTCAATCAGCGGATTGTAAAAAATCAGACTCCACGAACACTGCCCCAAAAGCCGGCGAGCCGTCCGTTCCGTCCCAGCCACGGTCCCGCGTACTCCGCGACGAGCCAGCGCCTCCAGCACAAGCCGATCAAAGTCGGGTTCACCGTCCAGAATCAGAACCTGCTGAAACTCATTGAGACAGATTGTTGGGTTCACTGACAAGTCCTTTGAAAGAAGAAGCCCGCAGGGTTTCTACCCATTGAAGCGTTTCCAACGAGGCCTTTGCCGCACCGCTCCAGCGGCTGCCGGGAGCTTTCTGCAGCAGTTCCTCATAAATCTGAGCCGCCTGCCCGGGCTGAGTATGCCGCAGACAATTGGCCCGCTGAAACACAGCCCACTGCCAATCCGGTTCGCTCGGTGAATCAACACGTTCCGAAGCCAGTCGATAAAAACGCTCCGCACGGGCCAACTGCCCGCACCGAAAGAGAGCATCAGCGATTCCCAGCGGCTCTACCGGCTGCTCAATTTGATCAATCCGCTCCAGCCACTGGGGCTTGACGGCCTTCTCCGCCTCCGCCCGTTTTGGTTCTGCAGGTGCCGGTTTCTCCGTTTGCTCGGAAGAAGCCGGTGCTTTCACGGCTGCTTCCGACGAGGTCTGGGAAGATGCATCCGGAATCGAAGGATTCGTCTCGGATGCCGCCTTTTTGGGTTGAACCGGCACTTTCAGCTGTTCCAGACCGGCAATCAGCGACTCCAAATCCACCGTGCTGACCGAAGTCATCGACAGATAAACCGGCTGAATCTGCTCTTCCTGAAGCTGTCGGCGAAGCACAGCGGTCCGGCTCGGAGCATTGGGATCCTCCGCACCGCCGGCTGCGGCGGATGACAGCACCCCAATCCCCGTCCAAAACAGAATGTTGAAAATTTGTCTCCTGTTCATCGTCCGCCGGCCTCCGGAACAATCCCTCCATACGAAAGGGCCGCGTCTGCAAGCCGCTTCTGCCCTTCATAAATACGGCCCAACAGAAGAAAAACCTCCTGACGCATCGGAGATTCCGTTTCCTCCAGCGTCAAAAGCTGACGGCATAAATCCTCCGCCATTGCCAAACGCCCCCTCTGATAAGCCGTTTCCGCCAGCAAAAACATCGCATCTTTCATCTCCGAACGACCTTCCAGGTCATAGAGGGCGTCCGTCAATTCCTTTTCCGCCGCTGCCCAATCCCCGCTCTGAAGATAACAGCGGGCCAGCTCCACCCCCAGACGGGCACGCTGGCCGGCATCCGCTATAAACTCCCGTTTTCTCCGCAGCAAAGAAGCGGCAGAATCGGCCAGGTCCATCTCCCGCAGAATCCGGGTCCGAAGCAGCAGAAAGTCGCACACCTCCTTCTGACTCAGCCGCGATTCGGAGACTTCCTCCAGTATTTCGAACGCTTCCACATATCGGTGCTGGGCAATCTTGGCCTCGATCAGCTCCGTTTTCACTTGAAATATCTCCTCCCCCGTCAGAACCTGATTGAGAGCCGCCTTCAGAATCTGACAGGCCGTTTCATAATCCCTCCGCTTCAGACAAACCCTGCCGAGCAAATGAAGGATGGAACCGGCCGCCTGGGTATTCTTTTCCTGCTCCATCAGCTCCAGAGCTTCATTCAGCCAGCGCTGGGCCTGTTCATAATCCCCGCTCTCAAAGGCACACAGCCCAAGTCCGTAAGCCGCCCGATACCGCAAGGAAGCGGAAAAACTCAGACGATATACCTTTTCAAAAAGCCGCTGTGCCGCATCATACAGTCCCTTCTTCGCAGAGGCCTCCGCCAGGTACAGCCAGGCCTCATCGGCAGCCCGGTTTTCCGGATACTGCACAACCAAATCATTCAAATCAGACCTCGCTCCTTCAAAATCCCCCAAATCCGTCTTCAATCGGCTCGAATAGGCCAGTGCATACGGAGCCAGAGGATGATGCGGATGCCTCGTACTGACCAGTTTAAACTCCCCCAGGGCCGTGGCTATTTGCCCCTGTATCGTATACAAAACACCCAGAGCATAATGAGCATTTGCAGCCCGATGCTCCCCGCGGTACCGCAGGAGAAAACGCTGCCAAATTGCAATGGTTTCCGACAGCAAAACAGCCTTGTGTTCTTCAAAATCCGAATAAGTTTCCGGGTCATACAACCGGGCGGACGCCCCATCATAAGACCACAAAAGCCCTGCACTCCCGGCCGCCAGCTCGGCCAAATAGGTCCCTGCAGTGGACGGAAGATACAGCGTAACCGGCCGCCGTCGAGCCGCCGCATCAGAAACACTCCACTCTAAATTGATTCCTGCGGCCGAACTGTACTTCCACAAAACCTCCTCCAGCGGACTCTTCAGGCAAACGGCCGTCCACTGCGACCTTGTCTCCGCCCCGGGTCGATAAACGATTTTCGGCCCGACCGCCCCTTCATTAATCTCTTCAAATCCCCGCATCAAAAACGCTTTCAGCGTCTCCGGCTCCTCCAGCGGAACCTCGGCAATCGGCAGCGTATCCGTCCACAGCGGCCCCGGCAAAATCTCGGATTCATTCCCCAATTTCAAAACGGCCCTCATCAGTGCCTCCGCCGCCGCAAAATAACAGTCGGATTCCGCCGTCGCCGGCATCGTCGTATCAAAAGCAGACATCAGCGACAGGGCACGATAGGCACTTTTTCGGGCCTCCAGAAACTGCCGATTGTGCATCTGCAGAAAACACAAATAATAATAAGCCAGTGCTCGAACCACCGGCGAGCGGCTTTCAACCGCCTGTCCAAACAGTGCCGTCAGCGTCTCCTGTTCCTGGGTTTTTTGCAGACAAAGCGCCATTTTCAGTGACAGATAATCATCCAAACAGGCATCCGCCGGATTGTTCTTCATCAGATTCTCTCGGAGACGCCCGAAGACATAAGAGGCCTTAAAATAATCTTTTGCACGATAAAGGGCTTCTGCCGAACGGAGGGAAACCGAATCATCCAGCGTCTGCCGTGTCAGGGAACTCAAATGAATGCTCCGCATCAGCACAGAGGGGTCAATCGAACCCTCCTGGCCCTTCGGCAGCGGCGGCAGCGCCGCATCATCTTTCTCAAAAGAATCCTTCGCTTCTGCAGGCGTCTGCGGCAGCGAAGTCTGTTTCTCCCGCACAAACAGCAAATAGCAAACGACTCCTCCAACCATCAGCGAGTTCAAAATCAGCAAAAACAAAATCCAAAACCATTGATGCCCGGAAGATTTTGCGGAAACCTCCGCCGGCAGAACGGCACTCGTCGGCGCAATAGCGGCGCCGACGCTTTCCTTGCGCGGAGGTTTTCCCGCAAAAAGCTCCTGTTCCCTTGCCTCCGCAGAAATCGGACTGGCAAACAGCTCATAAGGTGTCTTTTTGGAACCGTTCTTTTCCGGCATCTAATTCCCTACATCAAAAGTCCTGTATATGCACCATAAGCGCACAATACATTTCTTTTCAAAAGTGCAAGAGACGTGCCATTTAATCAAAATGAGGGTTTTTGATAAAAAAATGAAGTTTTTAAGTGAAAAATCGCTCCCGCCAAATCAAAAAACTCGCCGCCTCCTCACGGTCTGTCTGTTTTCCATACAAAAAAAAGGAATCTCGACTTATGCCGAGATTCCTTCGTTGTTCATCCTGGTTTCTGAACGAATCTTATTCAGACGGAGCCGATTAAGCAGATTCTCGCTTCTGTCGGGCAGCCGCAAATAAATCCACCTTCCCCTCAACCACCTCCGGCGTCACCACATACCGGCCCGGCTTCGGTTCTTCCGGCAGGCGATACATCAAATCCAGCATCAAATCCTCCACAATGGCCCGCAACGCCCTCGCCCCCGTATCCCGCTGCATCGCCTTTTTGGCCAAAAGTCGAAGGGCCTCATCCGTAAAACGCAGCTCCGCATTCTCCATTTCAAAAAGCTTCTGGTACTGCTTAACCAGCGCATTCTTCGGCTTGGTCAGAATATCCACAAGGGCCTCTTCATCCAGCGCCGTAAGCGTGGCAATAATCGGAAGTCTCCCCACAAACTCCGGAATCATTCCAAATTCGATAATATCTTCCGGAGTTACCTGAGAAATAATCTCCGAATAATCCGCTTTCTTGTCGTGTTTCCCCTCATATTCTGAGCTGAAACCAATCAGTTTTTTCCCCAGACGCTTCTTAATGATGTTATCCAACCCCACAAAAGTCCCGCCGCAGATGAAAAGGATATGCGTGGTATCCACCTGAATGTAGGCCTGCTCCGGATGCTTCCGCCCTCCCTGCGGCGGAACATTCGCAATTGTCCCCTCCAGCATCTTCAAGAGTGCCTGCTGAACCCCCTCTCCCGACACATCGCGAGTAATGGAGATATTTTGTGTCGTTTTTCCGATTTTGTCGATTTCATCGACATACACAATCCCGCGCTGGGCCGCCTCAATATCAAAATCCGCCGACTGAAGAAGACGCAGCAGAAAGTTTTCCACATCCTCGCCTACATACCCCGCCTCCGTCACGGTCGTCGCATCACAAATCGCAAACGGCACATTCAGCACCCGAGCCAGCGTCCTTGCCAGCAGGGTCTTTCCGGAACCCGTCGGACCAATCAAAAGAATATTCGACTTATCAATCTCCACATCTTCATCCCGGCTGTCCGTATGCAGCAGCCGCTTGTAATGATTGTGGACCGCTACCGAAAGGGCCTTCTTGGCCTTTTCCTGCCCAATCACATATTGGTCCAGAAACTCCTTAATCTCTCGCGGTTTCGGTACATCCCGAATGAGTTCCGAAGACGAGCTCTGCCGCCGCTTTTCCTGCCGAACAATGTTGTAGCAAAGTTCTACACAATCCGCGCAGATAAACACCCCGCCCGGACCGGCTACAAACGCATCCATCGGATGCTTGCTTCGCCCGCAAAAACTGCACATCTCTCGGGGTTTTCCCGAATTGGTTGTCTTGGCCATTATCGACTCCGTTTTACCGGTTTTTTCTCGATTTTTACCAGTTAGAATTATTCTACCCCTTCAATCCAAAATAGGCAACCTTGATTTCTTTTCAAAAATATTGACTTTCTACCCCTTTTGCATTATCTTTTAGAACATAAGGAGTTTTTCATCATTCGAAGCTGTCAGCATTTCCGTCAAGGGAAGACACCCTCGAAGTTCGGCGCACAAAAAAGACTTTTTCTTAGGAGGGAAACTTTATGAAAAAGAACATGTTAATTCTGCTTGGGTTCATTCTGATTGCTGTCAGCATTCATCCGACAGCGGGAATGGTCCTCAACAACACAGCCCAAATCACAACCAATGAAGAATGCCTCGTTTACGGCAACCAGGATTCCTTTGCTCTCTCCGGGCAAAAAACAGTCTGGGTTGACTATCGTGACCCATCCGGCACTCCGCAAATATTCGGAGTCCGTCTGGATGACCCAAATCTGACGGAATTCATCATTGAAGCCAACGCTCTGGGAAGCAACACAATCGCCTTTTCAGACCCCTTTGTCGTGTACACTTACACAGAAGGATATCCCTCTCCGCTTCTGCTGAAAGTCGCAGATATTCAAAACCCGAATGCCCCGGTTCTTAGGGAAATTCTCCCTTTGTTGAATGACATCTACGACTTTGACATTGCGGATAATCTGATTGTGTATTGCGGTCCGGACTCCCAAAACGAATATCTGTACACCGTTCTGGCCGTTGACTTCAGTGACCCGAACAATCCCCAGCACTTTCTGATTGACATCGCTCCTTCAGACGCCTACATCTCCACGATAGCCCTCGACGGTCCCTTCGCTGTCTGGAACGAAATCCCCGCAGAAGGCCCGTCTCTTGTAAAAATTGCGGATTTAACCAGTCCTGCACAACCCCAGATTGTCTCGGTACAGCTGCCGGACGGAATCATCTTCGACCAAATCGAAGTGTCGGAAAACAACCTTGTCGCTCGGGGAAATCAGAACTGGCGCCCCTTCTTGTACGCTGTCAAAAACTACCGCAGCACCGAAGAGTGGAATATCCTGACCCTCTGGAAGGAAGCCGGCAGTGATGAATACCTGGTCAGCGGACCCAAGATTGACGGTCCAATCGTTCTTTGGGTAGTTACAACACGAGCCCCGGCCGCTGCCGACGCCGGCACGCTCCAGAACGAACCGGTTTCACAGCTCAAGTCTGCATATCTGCTCAACAACAGTGCAAGCGTTTCCACCCTTCTGACCGCCTCTGCCCCGGACCAAATTTTAGCCGCAGACATTTCCGGTCGGCAAATTGTCTGGTCCATGGGCCCTTGGGACCAGATTGAACTGTACAAAGGTTCGCTCGCTCTGGAATGCGGAGATTGGGGCTACAAACCCGGCGACATCAACAAAGACTGCCTCGTCAATCTGGACGACCTGGCTTGCCTGGCTCAAAACTGGCTGTCCTGCACAACCCCGGACCAGCCCGATTGCGAATTCGGCTTTTGAAAAGCTCCCCACCGCCTCGGACGCTCAGTTGCGGATATGAACAACGCCGTTTTCAACGGTTAGCCGCCCGGCGGCAAACAAGCGGATCGCCTCCGGATAGGCAATGCACTCCTCCCGGAAAACCCGGGCGGCCAGTGTATCTGCATCGTCGCCTTCGAACACCGGACAGCACCGCTGCACAATAATCGGCCCGGCATCATAGTCATTTGTGCAGAAATGTACCGTACAGCCGCTCACCTTGCAGCCCGCCTTCAGCACCGCCTCGTGAACATGATGCCCCCACATCCCCTGCCCCCCGAAACTCGGCAGCAGGGCCGGATGAATATTCATCACCCGGTTTTCATACCGCTCGGGAATTTCCCAAAGACACAGCCAGCCCGCCTGCACAGCCAAATCCACCTTCGCCCTATCCAGCTCCTCCGCAATCCGCTCGCTGAACGAATGAATATCCGCAAAATCCTTTCGGCGGATAATCACCGGCTCCAGCCCGATTTCCCGAGCCCGCTGCACCCCCGCCACCGTCGAGCGGGAACTGATCACCAGCACAATCTGGGCCGGCAGACGTCCCGCCTGAATCTCCTGATGCAGATTCACCATCGTCCGACCGCCTCCGCTCAGCAGAATCCCCAGCCGAATCGGCTTGATATCCCTCCACGAGCCCTCCCGGAAAATGTCTCGCTGCAAATCCATCGCTTCATTGGCCAGTTTATCCGCCCCCGCGTTTTTCTCTCGCGGAATATGCTCCGCCTTCCAGCGGTCAAAACCGGCCAGAAGCTTTCGGCACGCCTCGTACAACGGCAGGAGATTCTCACTCTTGACCTTGTACTGCCCGTTAAGCTGCCGAATCAGCAGTTCGCTGTCGCTGAACAGTACAAGCTCCTTTGCTCCCCGCTTCTGAGCCGCCCGCAGCCCCTCCAGAACCGCCGTGTACTCCGCAATGTTATTCGTCGTCTCCCGCTGATAAATCGCCCGGCTTTCAATCAGTTCTCCTGCCGGGGTCTGCAGAAGATACGCCCCCGCTCCCGGACCCGGATTACCCCGGCTGCCCCCGTCCGTATAAAGATGTACCTTCATTTCACTTCCGGAACACCCCATCCCTGTCTCCTGAAAACCTTGAAAACAAAAAAAGCGGTCAATCCGAACCGCCTTCTTTCAGATAGAGTATTCGCGTGCAGTTCGTACAGCGTAAAATCTCATCTTTGGTTGTCAGGATATTGACCATCTCCGCCGGCAGCCCCATAAAGCACCCCCCGCAGCTGTAGGAAGAAGAATGCTCATCCGACTTTTCAATCGCCGCCATCGCTTCCCCGTCATACGTCTCGGCCACGCGGACAAACAGATTCAAAACCTCCGCCGGAATCTGCTTAGCCGCTTCGTCCCACTCCGCCTGAATCGCATCAATATCCTTCTGATACTCCGCCGCTTTCACTTCCGCCTCCGTCCGCACCTGCTCCACACGGGCCTTCTGCTCTTCAATTTGTTTTTGAATCTCCGCACACGCCGCCTGGTCGGCCTCCAGATTCTTCATCAATTCGAGAACCTGATTTTCGAGTTTGGCATCATCGGCCTTGGCGGTATTCAGTTCAGTGAGGATAGCGGAATATTCTTTGTTGGTGCGGGCTAAATTGAGTTGAGAACGAAGCTTGGTGATATAGGCGTCACGCTCCTTTAGTTCCAGTTCCAGGCGGTCCGCCTGAATCCGGGTCATTTTGATTTCTTCCTGCTTGGCCTCCAGCCCGCTCTGAAGGGTTCGCAGCTGGTTTTCCTGAAAGAGCACGCTCCGCCGGCAGCGAGCCAGTTTCGTCTTGACCGCCCGCAGGCGATTTTCGATTCGCTGGAGTTTAATTAACCCCTCTAAAATCGGTCCCATCGAAAGTCCTCTCTGAAATTGTAAAAGTTCCCCTCAGCAAATTAAACGAAACATTATGCCCTCCCCAAACCCCTTCCGCAACAAAAATTTTCCCGATTTTCTCCCCTTTTTCCCTTCTTCCCTACAGCAGAAATCCGGTTTCTGGATGCTGAATACCGACCGATTTTTCTTCATTTTTAATTCTTCACTTTTCATTCTTCATTCTTAATTCCTCTCCAACCCTACCCCCCTGATCACCTGACCACTTGTCTTCCTGTCTTCCTTCCTCCCCGTACAGTTCTTCACACCGCTTCAGGTAATCACGGACAACCGGCCAGTCCGCTTCACAGCCTATAAGGGATACCAACACTCTTGGAGATTCACTCTCCTCCGGATATATCAATTTCATAAAGCCGACATGGACGCAGCGGGGGTTTAAATCGTCCAGTCTGAGCCACTGCTCAGAGAACATACATACCTGTACATACGGGGGAGCTGTTTGATCTCCCTGTATGGTCCGGCAGTTCCACTCATCCGAAAGAACCTGATTGGGATCGCGGAGGAGATAGCGAAGTTTCTGATAGCCGTGATTCTGCAGATGAGTATGAATGAAGCCCTGAACCTGTTCAAACGGATGGTCTTGTTCGGGACATACATAACAAAGCAAATAAGCAGGGGCCCCTCCATAGCGGACCTCCTCCGCCCAGTCCGGCGGCACCAGCTCTTCCGGAAACCCTTCGGGACGCTTCGTCTGCAAACCGAACAAATCCTCTTCTTTTTTATATCCCAGCTGAATCAACAGAACAGCCAGCAGAAAAACGGCGATTCCCTGATGGGCCAGCACTGCACGCCGGCTGATTCTCGCAGGCAGCCGGTTTCGGAGCCCGGACAGTCTTTGCTGAAGCCAAAAAGACAAGCCGGCAAAAACCAGCAGTCCGATGCCGGCTGCCGCCGCAGAAAACAGCCAAAACCGCTGTTCGATGGGCAATGCCGTCGGCCGCACCAAACCCGAGTTCCGGGATAATCAGGAACGCCAACAGCATTCCCGCACAAAGCATCAGCAGTCCAACGGCGGCCACAACGCCGGCGGGTGCATACCGGGCCGCCAGAACGGAACCGTCCCCGGCCAGACCAAAAACACTTCCCAGCACCAGATAACTCCCGTTGCAAAGGCAGGTGACAGGACCAACCAGCAGAGGAATCAAAAGACAGCCGCTGCGCCATTTGAACACGGAGAAGGTAATCAGAATCCCGAAAAGACTGCCCAGAATCGAACCGGCCCAGAGCATTATATCATCACGAGGAGAAACGGCGATCGCATAAGACCAGGAAAAAGGATGAATGACAAGTCCGCGCACGATGCCGCCGGTGCTCCAGGCGCCGAGAGCGTGCACGATTTCATGGAGAAACTTGGCGATATTCGTCGCCGCAAACAGCGCCGCAAGCAGAAGGAATCCGGACTTGAGAGTTCGATATCTTGTCTTCTCTTCTTGCACAGGAAATTCCCCTTCTTTTCCAAGAGCAAATGGAGAACGCCTGCCGATAACAAATCCGGATACCTGGTACAAAAATTATTTCCTGCCGCTCAACACCTTCCTAAAACAGATTGTGCTTACTTCAGAAGGTCGGCAGACATCTCTCCTTGCCTCTTTCTGGGGCGTCATCTTATAAAACACCCCTTTCTTTGTCAACAATCCCTTCTTTCTACCTTCTGCCCTGCCATCTCCCTGTTTTTTTCAAATTTCGAGATTTTTAGAGTTTGGAACTTTGTGCTTTGGATTTCTTCCGCCTGCTGGCTGCTGGAGTCTGGCTCCTGGAATTTGGCCGCTTTTCTTCATTCTTATTTCTTCATTTTTTTAATCCGGGTCCATCCGTGTAAATTCCGTGGTTAAATAAAAAATCCATTTACAGCTTTTTTAAAACTCGCAATTTCCCATTTACCAAATGTCCACAACGACCCCGCCTCCGAGCCCCTGTGAAGGATTTTCAGGAAATGTGTTCCTACTTAATCAATGCAGCCAATTCTTTGAACCGCTCATGACGGGCATCCCGTAGCAGCTCAAACAGCACCATCTCGGTCGAATTGATAACCGCCCCTGCCGCCGACATCCGCCCAAGCCCGATGGCCTTGTTTTCCTCGGTCCTCGAAGAAACCGCATCCGCAATCACATGGACATTCAGCCCGCGATTGAGCAGTTCAACGGCTGTCTGAAACACACATACATGGGCTTCGATCCCGCACAAAAGAACCGCCGAGGATTGCGTTGACTCCAGCTTCCGAAAGAAACCTTCCGCTCCGCAGCAGCTGAACGAGGTCTTCTCAAACGGCTTCTCGCCCTCCAGCAGTTCACGCAGTTCACGCACCGTCGACCCCAGCGCACGCGGCGCCTGCTCGCACCACAAAACGGGAATATTCAGCGCCTTCGCCGTACGCAAAAGGATACTGCAGCGGGCAATCATCTTCTCCTTATCGCTCATCACAGCCGCCAGTTTCTCCTGGATATCAACCAGGACAAGGCAGCACGCCGAGGGAGTCAAAAGAACCGATGCCGAGTTTCCCATTTGCCTATTATTTCTTTTCCGTCAGATTTCTTACTTCGATGACAAGAACAACAACCGGCCCTCCCGATACCGAAGACTCTTCCGCCGTCTGTTCTTTTTCCCAGGCCAGTCTCGGCTCAACCGGCAAAAGAGTCTTTTCCCCTTCTCCGGTTTCTTCCGCCGGCACACGAATCGCCGCATCCGAAAGCCCGCGCCGATTCACCCGTTCCAGGTGCGACGCGGCCGTCAGCAGACGAGAGGGACTCGTTTGACGAATCAGTTCCTCCATCTGGTCCGGCCGAATCCCTTCCACCACAACAGACCTCGAAACGGAGGATTCCCCGTCCGCCAGTACAAACTGCTGCTTCGAACAGAGTTCCCAGACCGATTCGAGGGTTTTCATAAAAGACAGCATTTGTCCCTGAGGGCACTGAATGCGATAAACAGCACGGTCCTCAAAACGTTCCGACGAAGCCGAGGAGAGAAGTTTATGCGACACAACGGCCTTTTTAATCGAATCATTCACAGCGATCGGCTGGTCCGTCAAAAGTCTCAGATTGCCCAGGACCAGAACGGTTTCTTCCTTCAACTCGGACACCGCTTTGTCCGGAAGAGATTCCGCCGCTTGTCCCTGCACGGAAACGGCAGGTCCAGCCGTCGGTTCAGGGGGCTGAACAATCTGGAGCACCAGCAAACCCAATATCGCCAAAGGCAGCAGCACCATCGCTGCCGCGGCAGCGGTCCACCGGAGGACCATACGAAGACGCCCGATTCGACTGCTCGGTACAGCCGTTTCCGAACTCAGAATCAGCCGACGTTCCAATCGAACAAGCACCTCATCCTTCAGTCCGTCCGGCGCCTTTTCAATCGGCAGCGCTCCCAGCAGCTCTTTCTGCCGGAACAAAGCATGCAGCTCCTTGCGAATCACCGGATTGTGCTGCGCCAGACGCTTCAGTTCCGTCCGCTGGCGTTCATTCAGTTCGCCGTCCAGAAAGCCGTGTATCAGAGAATCAACTTGTTCCCGCTCTTGCTCGTTCATGCCAGCACCGCCTCCAGCATATCTCTCAGCCCCGCACGAGCCCGGCTGATTCGGCTTTTGACGGTCCCCAGTTCAATATCCAAAATCTCCGCAATTTCCTGATAACTCAAACCCTCAATATCTCGCAAAACAAGCACAATCCGCTGTTCCTCATCCAAACGCCCCAAGGCCCTCAGCACAATCTCGCGGGCCTCCTTATCCTGGGCCAGCCCTACAGGGTCCGCCTTCTCCCGACAGAGCAGATACCCCGATAATCGGGCTGTTGCTCGTTCTGACTCGTCTCTTCCAGAGCCGTCAATCGACTGCATAACAAGCCGCCCCCTCCGTTTGCAGAAATTCAATGTTAAATTCACTCCAATTCGAAAGAGCCAGGTATAAAAACTGCTTTTCCCTCGAAAATCTGTTATCTTCTCCAATACTTTGACAAACGTCTCCTGGGTAAGTTCCGCAGCATCTTCAGGGTTTGAGCAAATTTTCAGGATTGTATTATATAACCTGTCCTGATACCGGACAATTAAAAGCCCCGCGGCCTCCAAATCCCCTCGCTGGGACCGTTTGATAAGAACCTCTTCTTCAAGAGTCTGGTTTTGGTACTCTGGGTTGTCCTTCACATCCATCCTGCCGAAGTCTGCATACTCTTATGCAACCGGAAAAGACTGAAATAGTGGCAAAAACGACCGATAAAATCAATTGTTTTTCCTGATTTCGTTTTCAGTCTATCGTTAAAACATAAACCGTTTCCAATCTGACACCCGCCGAGGTCCAACAGGTCGCCGCCGCCAAAAGCGGCTCTTCCTTCGGAATGGAATCGTCCAGTTCCAGCAAAAACTCATAAGACCGCAAATAGTCCCTCCAATAAAGATTATTGATATTCGCTTCCGTCAACACAAAATCCGTCCACGTTTTCAGATGCGTCCCCTTCGGGTTGGAACTGTACGGCGCATAGCGATACAGCTCCAGTCGAAGAGTAAAAGGAATTTTCAGTTTCGAATCAAACTGGTCCCGCAATTCAATAAAAACACGAAGGGTTTTGGGTGCCTTTGTATCCTGGTCCCTGAGTATCTGCGTCAATCCCCCAAATCGAACAGACGCAGGCGGAAAACCCGTGCTCCCCTGAATCATATCAAAAGCGGGGGGAGGCGATTCACAGCCGCACAACCCCAACACAAACAAAAAACACACCGCAAAAAGTTCCGGAATGAACTGCCGCAGCAGACTGCGATTACTCATCAATATCTTCACGAAGAAGATGTCCAAGACGGACTCTCTTGGTGTGGAGATATTTCCGATTGTGTTCACCCGGCTTGGCCTGCAGAGGGATTTGCTCCACGATATGGATTCCATAAACCTCCAGCCGGCTGATTTTTTTGGGATTATTCGTTAGAATCCGAACATTTCGAAGTCCCAAATCCCGGCAGATTTGAGCCCCAATCCCATAATCCCGCTTATCCGGCACGAAGCCCAGCTTGAGATTGGCTTCTACCGTATCATATCCCTGTTCCTGAAGTTTATACGCATGAAGCTTGTTGGCCAGACCGATTCCTCGTCCTTCCTGCCGCAGATAAATCAGAGCCCCCTTCCCCTCGGCCTGAATCCGCTTCATCGCCTCAACCAGCTGATAGCCGCACTCACAGCGCTGCGAATGAAACAAATCCCCCGTCATACACTCCGAATGCACCCGAATCAGGACCGGTTCCGGATGCTCAATGACCCTTCCCTGTTCATCCAAGTCCCCCACTCCTCCCTTGCAGAGGGCCAGATGCGGCTCTGTCGAACCGGGACTTTCATACCCAATTAGAATAAATTCCCCATAATCCGTCGGCAGGCGAACCTGCTGAATGCGGCGGACCTGCTGTTCCCGCTGAAGACGATACTCAATCACTTTGGCTACCGTTGTCATCTTCAGGGAATGCTTCCTGCAGTATTCAACCAAATCAGGCACGCGGGCCATCGTCCCATCGTCATTTAATATCTCACAGATAACCCCCGCCGGCCTTAGACCCGCCAAACGCATCAGGTCCACCGCCCCTTCCGTCTGGCCGGCCCGCACAAGCACCCCCCCTTTTCGGGCGCGAAGCGGAAAAACATGCCCCGGACGCGCCAAATCAGCCGCCTTAGTATTGGGGGATACGGCAACCTGGATAGTCCTCGCCCGATCCGCCGCACTGATGCCTGTTGTGATGCCTTCCCTCGCATCAATACTGACGGTAAACGCCGTCCCAAGCCGAGCCGTATTTTCCGTACACTGGGGATGAAGCCCCAGCCGATCGCAGTACTCTTCATCCATAGGCAGGCAAATAAGCCCCCGTCCGTGTGTGGCCATAAAATTGATAATTTCCGGGGTTACCAATTCGGCGGCGCACACCAAATCCCCCTCGTTCTCCCGGTCCTCATCATCCACCAGGACAATCATTCGGCCCTGCCGAAGCTCATCCAGAATTTCCGGTATTTCACTGAAAATCGCCATTCAGACCTCGTCGTCCAATCAAAAAAGATAGAAGAAGTATAGCCCCTTCTTCGAAAAATGTAAAGGTTTGTTCAGATACGTAAGCGTTTTTAAAAAAAAGACTTAAAGCACAGCCCCGCCGTCTATTGTCAAAACCTCACCGGTGATCGAGTCGGTTTTGAGAAGAAACAAGACCGCTTCCATCAAGTCCCCCATCAGAACAAACCGCCCTGTCGGAATTTTTTTCCTCCGCTCAGCCGCTTCTTTGCGATTGCGGATTGCCCCCTCAACAATCCCCGGCGCAATTGCATTGACCGTAATGCCGGGTGCCAGCTCTTTGGCCAGGGACCGGGCCGCAGCAGTCAAACCGGCTTTGGCTGCACAGTAAGCAGAATAGTCCCGCCATGGCCGGAGGGCCCCAATATCTGCAAAAAAAAGAACCTTGGCAAAAGGCTTTTTTCGTCCGGAAGAAGGGTGGGCCTTTACAAACAAACGGGTCAATAACAGAGGAATCGTAAGATTCAGATGAATCAGGTCTTCTATCTGCTGTTCCGCGCAGTCCTTCAGCAGAGTTTTCTCGAAAAGACCCGCCGAATGAATCAAAATATCGATTGGACCGTGTCTTTGAGCGTCCTGAAACAGCCGGCGGATTTGCTCGGCATCCCGAAAATCCGATTGAAATGCGAAGGCCCGTCCGCCGTGTCGGCGGATGCCCTGAACAATCTTATTTGCCAGCCGGTCTTGACGATGATACTGACAGAGACACTGGACCCCCTCCTGGGCCAGCGTTTTCGCCAGAAACCGCCCGATTTTTCCGGTCGAACCGGTAATAAGCGCCGTTTTTCCTCGCAAATCCATTCTTGGCATAGTAATTTATCCGGATTCACACATCAAGAAATTTGAAGGGAACATTCTGAACAGGGTTTTCGGATACAGACTTGATGAACCGCCGGATTACAGTATAATAGCCACCCTAAAAGGTTCTGAAATGGCTTTATTAAACGTAAACATTGATCACGTAGCAACGATTCGTCAGGCCCGAAAAACCGACGAGCCGGACCCTGTTTGGGCGGCCGTCGAGTGCGAACTGGCCGGAGCCAACGGCATTACAGTCCACCTCCGTCAGGACCGCAGACACATCAATGACCGAGATGTACGTCTTTTAAAGGAAACCGTCGCCTGCAAGTTTAATCTGGAGATGTCTCTGGCGGAGCCGATTGTCCGGATTGCCGAGCAGATTGTCCCGGACCAGGTCACCCTCGTGCCGGAAAATCGGGCCGAACTGACGACGGAAGGCGGGCTTGACTGCATACAATGCCAAAAACAGATTCAAAAAATCGTCAAGAGAATGCACAAAAAAGGCATTCTTGTCAGCGCCTTTATCCTGCCGCAAGAAAACCAGATTACGGCCGCTGCCGAAGCCGGCTGTGATGCTGTTGAACTGCATACAGGCCTTTACGCCAATGCTAAAACCGATCAAGCCATTGAGCAAACCCTCAATCAGCTGCGGGACGGACGGGATATTGCGTTTGCCGCCGGGCTGGTTGTACACGCCGGACACGGGTTAACCTACCGCAACATTCGGCCCATCGCCCGGATCGAAGGGCTCTGTGAACTGAATATCGGACACAGCATTATCTCGCGAGCTGTGCTGGTCGGTCTGCGGCAGGCGACGGAAGAAATGATTCGATTACTCCAGAACAAATAAGGAAGCAAAAATGTTCAGCGGGAGCATGGTAGCGCTTATTACCCCCTTTCAGGACGGGCAGGTCGATTTTGAAACCCTCGAAGAACTGGTGGAGTTTCATCTGGAAAACGGCACAGACGGCATCGTGCCGGTCGGGACAACGGGAGAGTCCCCCACCCTCAGCTATGATGAACACAAAAAAGTTATCGAATGGGTCGTCAAAACCGTCGGCGGACGAGTCCCTGTGATTGCCGGAACAGGCTCCAACAGCACCGCAGAAGCCATTGAACTGACCGCATTTGCACGGAAAGTCGGGGCCGATGCCTCTCTGCAGGTATGCCCTTATTACAACAAGCCCACCCAAGAGGGTTTTTACCAGCACTTCAAAGCCATTGCAGAAGAAGTAGATATTCCGATTATCCTCTACAACATTCCAGGCCGATGCGGCGGTACTGGGCTGACGCCTCAAACTGTTGCCCGCCTTTCAGAAATTGAAAACATCGTCGCCATTAAAGAAGCCACCGGCTCTCTGGATATGACCAGCGAAATTCTTTCGCTGTGCAATATCACCGTGCTGTCCGGAGATGACTCTCTGACCCTTCCCATCTGCTCGGTCGGCGGCAAAGGGGTCATCAGTGTGATAGCCAATATAGTCCCGGCCGATGTAAAAGCCATGACTGACTTGATTCTCGAAGGCGACTTCGTTTCCGCCCGAAAATGGCACAGAAAACTCTTCCCTCTCGCCAAGGCCATGCTCGGTCTGGCTTCCAATCCGATTCCCATTAAGGCGGCGATGGCTATGCTGAATCTGGCTTCAGAAGAGCTGCGCCTCCCGCTGACTCCTCTGAATGACGCCCAGAAAACACAGCTGAGAGAAATCCTCGTCCAATACGGCATCCTCTCCTGATTCCTAAGTGTTTTTCGGCGTGAAACAACCCCGCCGGCACCGCTTCGGGGAAACAAACTTCGTGTTTTCTTTTTTTCCAAACATCCCAACAAAAAATCAATGCCCGTTCCTTCTCCGTCAGCCCTGCGACTATTTTGGTCCCCCCGGGCCAAAATGGACGTTTTTTCGTATCAGTCTTTCTAAACCCAGATTCCGTCGAGACTCCAAATTGTAAAACGGCCATTCCGGTCAATTTGCCTCGAACTGCCGTCCACCTGTTCTCCGGATGTGTCTTTATTGCATCTTGTTATTCTGCAATATGTTACAAAATTTCCAAAAAGAATCTGTCCGGCTGGCACAGTCCTTGTATTAAAGAAAAGCAGTTAAAGTTCTCTAATACGGACAAGTGAAGATCCCAAAAAATGTACATTGTCGTCAAAACAAATGTTTTAGCAATCGGAGTGCACAAGCGGATCGAATCTCTGAAAGAATTGCCGATTCGGCTGATTTGCCTGAATCGCGGAAATGATGTAATTCGCTCTTTGAAAAATGAAACAGTTCACAGCGTGATCAGTCATTGGCACTTGAAGGATATGCCGGACGGGGCCTTTCTGAAAGGGCTCAAAAGCATCCGTCCTGACATGCCCACGATTGCCGTGATTGAATCCAACAATCCTCAGCAGGAGATTCAGGCCCGTTCGCTGGGCGTCTCCGTCGTGGTCACAGAGGATTGTTCGGAAGAGCATTTCCGGCAGATTGTCTGCGGCGTGCTCGGCTTGCGTGATGCCGCGGTGCTCGAAGACCTCTACGCTGTGAAAGAATTGTAGGAGAAAGAACTGCTCCGGGAAACAGCGGAGCAGAACGGCAGGAGTAAAAAAGCGTCCGGATTCCCGGATGAAGAGAATATCTTTCCTCCTCCTCCAAATGTCGGGCTTGCATGCCAACGAACGGTGGTTGAAGCCCGACACAAAAACAGACGCAGGGCCTCAGGTCCTGCGAAGCAATATCTTTCCTCCTCCTCCAAATGTCGGGCTTGTATGCCAACGAACGGTGGTGTAAGCCCGACACGAAATCAGCCGCGGAGCCAAGCGCTCCGCGAAACAATATCTTTTCCTCCTCCTCCAGTTGGGTTCGACAGCCGCCAGCCGTGACGACTGCGAACCCGACATTATAAACCAGGCAGACATCGGTCTGCTTAACAATAAAATGTGCCGGTTTCCGGCGATGTGAAGTGTGTGTCCAAAACGGACGGGCGGAGACGGAAGCAAACATTTCTCCGCCAATCGGGCCTCAGACAGTCGCCGCTGTTTGAGGCCCGATTTTTTTCCGGCTTGCTATTCTCCCTGCTTCCTGCTACTCTTATTCGGAAGAAAACAGCAGTTCAAAAGGGACATTTTATGGAAAGACCGGTCTATTCGAATGTAGGCAGAAGGGTTTTACTCGTCGCGGTCCTTTTGGGGCTGAACGGCTGTGTCGAACGTCGCCTGACGATTCTGACAGACCCGCCGGACGCCCTGGTGTGGCTCAATGACGAAGAAATCGGCCGAACGCCGGTTACCGTCGGCTTCAACTGGTACGGCGACTACAAAGTCCGCATCGAAAAAGAAGGGTATGAAATCATCCGCACCAACAAGGCGATGAAGCGCCCGCCGGAAGATTATTTCCCCCTCGATTTTCTGGCGGAAGTGCTCTGGCCCGGCACCATTCGTCGGGACATCGCGTGGAGCTTTACGCTTCAGCCCGCCGTCAATCCGACGGCCGAACAGCTGCTTGAGCAGGCGGATGCGTTTCGCCAAAGAGCCGGCCGCGACCTTCCCGCCGCCCCCTGAAACACCGGCCGTCAGAAGGAAATCCGATAGCCCTGGCCGTGAACCGTCTTGATGAGATTTCTGGCCGTCCCAAGCTTTTTCCGGAGGGCGGCGATGTGAACATCAACAATCCGTTCGTTTTCCCCTGATTGAGACGGCCCGGCCGCCTTCAAAAGCTCCGCTCGGCTGCGGACAGCCCCTTCTGACCGAATGAGCTCGGTCAGGATGTTAAATTCCGCCGGAGTCAAATCCACCGGCTTGCCTTCCACAAAGACCTGCCGAGCAGAAGGAAAAACCCGGACGGAACCGGCCGTCAGAATTTCCTGAACGCTGGAAGGGACCGGTTTTGCGCGTCTCAGAACGGCTTCCATTCGAGCCAGAAGCACCTGCATGCTGAACGGCTTGGTAATGTAGTCGTCTGCTCCAACGCTCAAGCCGACAATAATATCCGTTTCCGTATCTTTGGCGGTCAGTAAAATCACCGGAATCGCCGCTGTCTTTTCGCTGTTTTTCAGCCGTGCCGTCAGCTGAATTCCGGATATATCGCCCAGCAGGATATCCAGCAGAATCAAATCCGGCGGCTCTTTCTCAATTTGACGGAGAGCATCCTGGCCGCACAGGGCTGTGCGGACCTGATACCCATGCTGCTCCAGACTCATTCGGAGCAAATCCAGCAGGTCCAGCTGATCATCGACAACCAAAACCGTTCGATTCATACTTTCTATTCTAAAGCAACATTGCAATCTGTCTATAAAAAAAGCCGTCTCCTCAGAAACGGCTTGAAATCTTCTCGTCGGCTGCGTTTTTCTCTATCTGCAGATTGCCCTCCAACTCTGATTCAAATCCTCCAAAAGCGCTATCACCTCCTCAATCATCTTCGAGTCTTTGCGAATATTAGCCTGAGTCAGGTGACGCTGCATAAAATTATAAAGAGCCCGAAGATTTTGAGCAATCTGTCCGCCCTTTTCCATATCCAGAACGGTATTAAGTTCAAAGAGGATGTCCTGAGCTTTGTTAATGTGCTTTCCTTTGGCAACCATATCTCCCCGTCTCAGGTCATCCAGGGCCTGTCGGAGAAATTTAATCGCCCCGTCATAAAGCATCACAATCAGACGACCGCGATTTTGGGTACTGACGGCGGTTTCCTGATAGACATTGAATCCGTTCATGAGCATACTCCGGACAAAGGTTCCTTCCGGCCGGCAAACCGGAGACTTCTTCCGCCCCGCACTGATTTAAAGATTCGGAAGACGGTCGCTTAAACCTTGCGACCGTCCTCCGATTCTATCTTCGATCCTGTCAGAGGCGATTACCGAAGCAGATTCAGCGCCATCTGAGGCATCGTGTTGGCCTGCGCCAGCATCGCCACACCGGCCTGAGCAAGCACCTGCTTACGGGTCAGAGCCGCCATCTCGGTCGCAACATCCACATCCGAAATACGGGACTCAGACGCCATCATATTTTCCGCCTGGATATTGAGCACTTCCGTTGTGCTTTCCAGACGGTTAATCATATAACCCAAGCTGGCCCGAGCACTGTCCTTCCGCTCGATGGCTTCCGTCACCAGAGCCAGTGCCGCCTGAGCATTCGTGCCGTCTGCACCGGCAATCGAAATCGTCGCACTGTCAATCAGGGCCGTGGTCTGGACATCCACAGAGCTCACATCGATGTATGACCCTTCGCCAAAGTGGATTCGGTTGGTGCCTGAAGCACTGTTGAGCATGTTGATGCTGTTAAAGTTGGCGGTTGTTGCAATTCGGTTGATTTCCGCCATCATCTGCTGGAACTCATTGTTCATGATGTTCCGCTGCTGCTCGGAATACGAACCGGTGGCCGCCTGCTCCGCCAGTTCCTTCATACGGATCAGGGCATTATCAATCGTGGCCATCGCTCCTTCCATCACCTGAAGCATACTGATGGCATCCAGAGCATTTCGAGACCCCTGCTTGATGACTGCAATGTCAGCCCGCATCAACTCACGGACCGCCAATCCTGCCGCGTCATCTTTGGCGCTGTTGATACGCTGGCCGGACGACAACCGTTCAATCGACCGAGCCAATGTATCATAGCTCATACCCAGCTGGCGGGCGGCATTTTCCGCCATAATGTTGCTTTTAATTGACAGCATAGTCTGACTCCTTACAAAAAGAAGGTTTGCCTTTGCCCCTGTCAGGACATTTCCAAGGGACGATTCTTTCCACTTTTCAAACAACGCTGCAGAGCCGCCTGCACAGAACAGCCCTGAAACACACTTCCATTATCGAACAGCAAAAAACTCACTTTAGACGCAGAAATCCCCCATTTTCACACTTTTGCGTGAAGGACCGATAGTGCTTGGGATGGCACAGGTGAAAACAAAAAAATGAGAAATAAAAAAATTTTTTCCCGTGAAAAATTTTTTAGAAAAAAAATCAAAAGCCCAAAAACCTATTTATAGGACATACAAACGGTTTTCAGGAATCAGCACAAAAAGACAACACTTCTTTTTGTTTTTTCAGGGAGGGCATAGAAAAATTTATCGGACCGCCGTCAAAAAAGAGAAGAAAAGCACAACGTCCGGTAACATAGAACGAACCAAAGAATTAAAAATATATCCGGAGGACAGCGTTTAAGACAATTTCGATGAAAGGTCGCGAATAAGCCCCTGAAGAACGCTGGGCGGGATATCGCTCAGCTCGGGTTCCGGCCGCTCCGCTCGGGCCATAGCTGCCAGAATCCGCAGCGCTGTCTTCTTGACAGGTTTTAAAGCGAGGAAGGTCTTTTCCGCCGCAGTCAGTTCTCCGTCTGCAATCTGCCGCAAATAAAAAATCACCCGCTTAATCACCTCCTCTTCATCAAGCTCCGCCCCCGCCGTCGAAACTGACGATTCTTCGTTCGGCAGACGGCTCTCATGCAGAATATGCTGAGTCAGGTGATGCGTCTCCCGCATCATCTCCTGGATACGGCTTTCCTCCAGTTCATCGATCGGAGCAAGACGAATCTCCTCCTCATCCTCTGACTTGGGCAGAGGAATATAGCAGCGATGTCCGCAGTACGGACAGCTGCCCCACTTGCCCCCGGCCTGGTCTGGTGCCTTGATTTTTTTCTTGCACGATTCACAGTGAAAGCTGATCGGCATACCAAACTCCCTTACACATCCCTCTCGTTAAGCCCGTTTGCGGGTTCTTTTTCGAAACTCTGCCTGAACGTCCGTCGTAATCCCGCCCCGCGGAGTAAAAGAGGAAGTAATCCGCATCCATCGAGGAGCCGCCGCACCGGACAGGTCATCCAGAATCTCATTGGTCAAATGTTCATAAAAGACGCCCCGGTTGCGATAGCTCTGCAGATAATACTTCAGACTTTTCAGTTCAATGCACTTGCGGTCGGGGATATATTCGATGAGTATCTGCCCAAAATCGGGTTGTCCGGTCTTCGGGCACACACTCGTAAATTCCGGACAGCGGATGGTAATCACATAATCGCGTCGGGGATAGGGATTATCAAACAGTTCAATCGCAGGTTTTTCAACACTCATTTGGACTCCCGGCTGACAATCTGTTATACTGAGTATCTTAACAAAAACCATCTGGATTTCAAGATAAGACTATGAACCTGCAAAAAAAAGCCGTCGTTCTGCTCAGCGGAGGATTGGACTCCGCCACCACCCTGGCCATCGCCCGGCATCAGGGTTTCCGCTGTTATGCACTCAGTTTTCGCTACGGCCAACGGCACGCAGTCGAAATCGAAGCAGCCGGCGCAATCGCCAGGGCCTTAGGGGCTCTCGAACATCGAATTATCACGATTGATTTGACCTCGTTCGGCGGGTCCGCCTTAACGGACCCTGCTTTGGAGGTCCCGAAAACAGGACCGGACCCATCCTCAATCCCTATCACGTATGTCCCGGTCCGAAATCTGATTTTTCTCTCGTACGCGCTTGCTTGGGCGGAAGTACTCAAGGCATTCCATATCTTTATTGGCGCCAATGCAATCGATTACAGCGGCTATCCGGACTGTCGGCCCGAATTCTTCGCGGCCTTCGAAAAAACGGCTAATCTTGCCGCAGCCGCCGCCGTAGAAGGAAAAGGAATCTTTCAAATCCATACCCCCATTCTCCATATGACCAAAGCCGAAATCATCAAGACAGGCCTTCAGCTCGGAGTGGACTACTCACTTACCCACAGCTGTTACGACCCCTCTCCGCAGGGTCTGGCCTGCGGTCTGTGCGACTCCTGCCGTCTTCGTAAAAAAGGATTTCAGGAGGCAGGAGTCCCGGACCCCACCAAATACGTTTCGTGAGAAGATTATGGTTATTACCAAGCATCTGTCCATCAAAACAAACGGAAACACCCAAATTTTGGACATTACAGGCCAAGTGCAGGAAGCCGTAAAAGACTCCGGACTCCAGTCCGGCATCGCTGCTCTGTTTGCCGTCGGCTCGACGGCGGGCTTGACTACGCTCGAATATGAGCCGGGACTCGTTCAAATCGACATCAAAGCGGCCTTTGAACGAATCGCCCCCAGAAACGACATCTATGCCCATGAAAACACCTGGAATGATGACAACGGCCATTCGCATGTACGGGCAGCCCTTCTGGGGCCTTCTCTGACCGTTCCATTCACGGACGGTCGACTGACCCTCGGGACCTGGCAGCAGATTGTTCTGATTGATTTTGACACACGGCCGAGAAACCGAACCATTGTCTGTCAGATTCTTGGCGAAAACGAATCGAAAAAACCGCCGGAGCTGTAACGTTTGGGGCCCCGGAACGTATTACTGGGGGAAACAAACAACCCAAACTGATGGAAAGGGATCTTTTATGAAATGCCGGATACTTATTCTTTGCTTCAGTGCAATTGCCTTCACCGCTGGTGCAGCCCCGTTGAACAAGACGAACATCGGAGCCGATGCCCACTGGGTGATTCATCTGGACCTGGAGGCATTCCGGCAATCCAAATTGGGTACACTGATTCTGACCGATATTCAAACCCAATTCGGTGAAAAAGTTCAAGCCATCCAGGAATTAATCGGCTCGAATGTGTTGACAGATTTCAACCATTTTACCTTATACGGACCGGACCATGAGGAGCAAAATGCCGTGCTGCTGGCCGAAGGCCGATTCAATCCACAGAAACTAACCGCCCTCTTGGCCCTCAATCCCCAATACCAAAAAAGCACCTATCGCGACTACACCTTGTACAGGTGGTTTGCAGAACAGCAAGGCAAAAACCAAGTTGGAACCTTTGCTCGAGAAAACCTCATTGTTATTTCCCAAAATCAGGAATCGCTCCAGCAAGCCCTGGATGTCCTGGATGGAAAACGTCCATCATTGTCTGAAGCCCCCTGGCTGAGCGCCCAGGGTCAGGTCCCCGCGAAACCAATTTTGCTGGCCGCCGCCGGTGGAGTCAAAATTCTGTCTACCAATTACCCCCAGGCCGCCATGCTGAACAAAACCGAGGCCCTGCATCTTTTTATCAATGAAAACGATTCGTCTTTTCATATCAGTCTTCTTCTTCAAATGCCGGACCCGCAAACCGCCCTCCAGGTAGAACAAGCCGTTTTGGGAATGAAAGCCATTTTAACGCTGAGCCAAAACAATCCCTCTTCTCCGCAGCCGAACGAAAACAAAGCAAACCAAAATCATAGTTTCTCTGCAAGCAATCTGTCCCGATGGCTTCCCATCTTGAATAACTGTCAGGTCTCCACCAGCCAAAATGCCGTTACGATTCGCTTCGAAATGCCGTCTGAAACCCTCTACGAGCTCCTCAAACAATGGCGGTCCTCTCCGGAACAGGCGGGCACGCAACCTCAGCAACAGGAAAACCGGACAGGACAATAAACGTTCATTTCAAATTGTTTGTTCATACAAACAGAAAGAATGGGACGGCCCAAAACCGTGTACAAGGAAAAACCCTTCCAACAAGACAACTTGAACAACGAAAAGGCAGCCCTTGCCTTTGAGAAGATTGTGCAGGAATACACCATTCCCCTGATGCGGTTTATCTGCAGTCGGGTTCGCTGTTCGGCTGATGCAGAAGACATCTGCCAGGAAACATTTCTGAAGGCCTTCCGCTCGCGGGATTCTTTCGACGGTCAAAGTTCTCTGAAAACCTGGCTGTTTTCCATCGCCTATCACGAAACCGTCTCCTTTCTTCGAAAAAAGAAAATTCCAACCACCGGCTCTTTCCAGTCCTTATCCGTCGAAAACGCTTCTTCAGATTTGCAGAATCCCGATTCGGAAAACATCTGGCACTGGGCACGGGAGCTCCCGGCGGAACAATACACCCTCCTGTGGCTCAAATACAAAGAAGATCTCTCTACAGAACAAATTGCCCAAATTCTTCGCAAAAGCCGGCTGAATACCCGCGTCATGCTGCACCGGGCCAGACGCCGACTGGCCGAGATACTGCGCCGGAAAGAAACCGGCAGGGATTTTGCTGTCCTTTACCCCAACTCCAAAGGTTTCGCGTATGCGGAAAAGGAGTAAAACCATGTATTGCAGCATCATTAAAAAACAGATAAACCGTTCATTGGATAAGAAAGCCCCCCTGTCCGCCGGAGCCGTCAGGCATCTGGAACGATGCCCATCCTGTCGGCTCTATTATGAAAGTCTGCTTCAAGTAGAAGCAAAACTCCGACGGGAAATGCCGGACCGGCCCGTTGCGGATACCTCCGCTCTTGAAGGAAAGATCCTCTCCAAAATCCGCAGGGAATCGCAGACGGTTCTTGTCCAGCCGCAAACACATCGGCTATTGCGGCCCCTGACTGCTGCCGCCGCTGTGCTGCTTCTGGCCGCACTCTTTGGGCTGCTCCGGAATCTCAATCGCCCTGCCCCCATGAATGTTCCGAAGGAACTCAACCCGTTTCAGCGTGCACTGACTTCTGACCTTTATACAATCCAAAATCAGCTGCTCGCCGACTCGCTTCAGCAGCCGTTCGAAATAGAAATAGACAATCTTGCCAAAGATATGCAGACGGCGGTTCGATTTGTCTCCGCCTGCCTGCCGCAGCCCCCGTGGGGGCCGGAACTGCCCTGACCGCTACAGCAGCGGAGTCAGGGTACGGACAATGCTCTCGCACAAATGACGCCCCAGACCGGCCTGTGCGATTCCCTCCTGACAGCCGCCGAACAGCATCCGAATCCAGGTTTCAACCGCCTCAATCTCCGCCGGACTGTACACACACATTACAATCTCATAATTAATCAGCAAACTCCGGTAGTCGATATTAGCCGACCCGAGGATCGCCATCTGACGGTCCATCAGCATCACCTTGGCGTGCAGCATCCCCGGTGTAAAGAAAAGGACCTTTCCCCCCGCCTGCTGAATCTCCCGAAGCGGAATCCCCCGCCCCCAATCCGCCAGAGGGTGATTGGACCGGCGAGGCAGAATAATCCGCACATCGATGCCCCGCCGTGCCGCCAGCACCAGCGCCTGCGTGAGAGAATCATCCGGCACAAAATACGGCGTAACCACCCAGAACCGCTCCTGGGCCGCATAAACCGCCGTCAGAATTGCATCGTACAGGGCATCATTGGGCACATCCGGCCCGCTCGGGACAACCTGCACGACCGCCTGTCCGCTTCCCTTATCGGCCAATCGCTCCGGACGGATTTCCGGGAGCTGCTGACCGCTGGCAAAATACCAGTCATAGCGGAAAACCTGCGTATAATGCCGCACAGCCGGCCCTTCCAGCGTAAACGCCAAATCCCGCCACCGGCCTTCATACGGCACAGGCCCCATATATTCCCGGCCGATATTTGTCCCTCCCGACAAAACCTTCTTTTCATCCACGACAACAATTTTCCGATGATTGCGAAGGTTTGCCCGGCCTCGAAACGGACGATGAAAGACCGGCATAAAATGAGCATACTGACCGCCGGATTCGAGGAGGGGACGGAGAAATCGTCCCCGTGTATGAAGACATCCTACCCCATCCAGAAGCAGACACACCCGCACACCCGCCCGGGCCTTCTCGGAAAGCACCTCCAGCACTTCAATTCCGCGTTTGTCCTTTCGAAAAATAAAGGTGGCCAAATAGATGGATTCCTGGGCGGAATGAAGCATCTTCATCAGTTCCAGATACGTCTCTTCCCCCGTCCGGCACAGCACCAGATTGTGCCCACCCTCCGCCGGCGGATGCCCATAGGAACGGAGCAGCCGCTCAATCGGCCCCAAATCCCGCTCTTCGCCCTTCTGCTGAATCAGCCCCAGCTCATCTTTCTTTCCGGCCTCCCGGCGGAGTTTTCGCCCTCCGAATATCAGATAAAGCGGCACCCCGATATACGGAATCAGAACCACCGCCAAAAGCCAGGCAATCGTTCCGGAAAAAGACCGCCTCTGCAGAAGAATATACGCCACCAGCAAAACACCCAGCAGAAACCCGGCGATCGCAACGATATTCGTCAGAAGCCAGGCCCAAAAGGCATGCAGGATGTCTGTCATAATCTCCGCAGCTCCTTTCTCAAAACCTCCGAGGACAGCAGACAGACCGTTCACTGAATCTCAAAGGTGATGCTGTAGGCCTCTCCGTCAAACTTCGTATGAATTTTATAACCGGAATTGTAAAAAATCGTCAGCATCGCCTTGTTAATCGGCAGCACCGTTGCATAAAAACTTTTTACGCCGCGCTGGCGGGCAATTTGAACCAGATATTCCAAAAGCAGAGAGCCCATCCCCTTATCCTGCCATTCGTCCTGTACAATAAATGCCACTTCAGCCGTCATTGTCTTGGGGTCCAGAAAATACTGGGCTATCGCCACAATCTCCTCCTGCCCCTCCGGTCCCGGCACCACCCCTACAATCGCCAGATTCTGCTCATAATCCACATTGGTCAGTTTCTGAACATCCTTATGAGGAAACGTTTTCGTATGGGTGAAATACCGCTTCTTCACAGAATCCGGACTGAGCGAATACAGCATCTCCGACAAAGCACTCTCATCAGTCGGCTTGACCGGACGCAGAAAGATTTCGGTTCCGTCCTTGAGCGTCTCATACTTTTCCAGTTCCTGAGGATACCGGACCTTGTCCCATTCAATCTCAATCTGGTCCGGCGAAATGTATTTGCGGGCCTTGGCCGCCTGAATCAGCTCTTTGCGGAATTTCGGATGGGCGATATTGATCAGGGCCAGAGCCCGCTCCCGGATGCTTTTTCCGTGCAGGTAGGCAATCCCGTATTCGGTCACTACATAATGCACATCTCCCCGCGTGGTCACGACTCCCGCCCCTTCCGTCAGCGCCGGCACAATGCGGGAAACCGTATCGTCTTTGGCGGTGGAGGGCATCGCAATAATCGGCTTGCCGCCGCGGCTGCGGGCGCATCCCCGAATAAAATCCACCTGACCGCCGATGCCGCTGTAAAACCGATATCCCAGCGAGTCCGCGCAAACCTGACCGGTCAAATCAATCTCCAGGCCGACATTAATCCCGACCATCTTGTCGTGCTGCGCAATCACAAACGGGTCATTGACATATTCCGTCGGATGAAACTCAAAAAACGGATTGTTGTTGATATAGTCGTAAAGCCGCTGAGAGCCCATACAGAAACTGGCCACCACCCGTCCGTTGTTGATGGTCTTTTTCGAACAGGTCACCGCACCGCATTCAATCAGCTCGATAATCCAGTCCCCGAACATCTCCGTATGAACGCCCAGCTCCTTCTTGTCGTGGAGAAACTCCGCCATCGCCTGGGGAATTCGTCCGATGCCGCATTCAATCGTGCTGCCGTCTTCAATCAGCCGGCTCAGATTCTGCCCGATTCTCCGCAGCACCTCATTGCTCGTCGGCGGCTCCACCGTGATAATCGGCTCATCATACGGCACCATTGCATCAATCGAGTTGACATGAATAAAACTGTTTCCGAGGGTGCGCGGCATATACCGATTGACCTGGGCAATCACATATTTGGCATTGGCCGCCGCTGACTTGACAATATCCACCGACACCCCCAGACTGCACAGCCCGTTGACATCCGGCTCCGTCACGGAAATCAGCGCCACATCCAGCGGAATCCCGCCGCTTTCAAACTGGCGGGGAATATCTGAAAGAAAAATCGGCGTATAATCCCCCACGCCCTCCTCCATCGCCCCGCGCACATTCTCCGCAATGAAAAAGGAGTTCATCTTGAACTTCTCGCGGAATTTGGGCTCCACATAGGGCGCCGCCCCCATCGTCAGCAGGTGAATGATGTGGGCATCGTAAATATGGTCGCCGTATTCCACCAGGGCCTGCACAAGGTGCTGCGGCTGCCCGCAGCCGGTCCCGATAAAAATCCGGTCTCCCGGCTTAATCAGCTTCATCGCCTCACGGGCCGTGCAGACCCGATTCGCATATTTCTGCTTCCAGTCAAAGGACGACATCATCAGAAGACCTCCAAAAACTTCAGGCGGATTTCAGCGTTTTTCGAGGGTCATCATTGCATCCACCGCAATCGGCGTGACCCCCTCTTTGCCGACCACGAACGGGTTGATGTCCATTTCCTTGATTTGGGGAAACTCCGTCACCAGCTGGCTCAGACGCTGCAGGGCCTCTGCAATCGCATCAATATCCACCCCCTCCTCGCCCCGGGCGCCCCGCAGGATATCATACGTCTTGGTGCGGACCAGCATCTCTTTGGCCTCCTCCGCCGTCAGCGGCGCCGGATAAAACGCCACATCCTCCAGCACCTCCACCAGCTTGCCGCCCATCCCAAACATCATCAGCGGACCAAAACGCGGGTCCCGCGTCATCCCCAAAATCACCTCCTTGCCTGTATTGCACATCTGCTCAACGCTGATTCCGAGAATATGGGCATGCGGGGCCTTTTTCGGGATGCGGTACATCATCAAATCAAAGACATCCATCACCTCCTGCTCGCTGGTGATGTTGGTTTTGACCCCGCCGACCTCTGTTTTGTGAATGATATCCGGCGACCAGACCTTCAGAACCACCGGAAAACCGATTTGCCTGGCAATACCGGCGGCCTGCTCCGGCGTTGTAGCGATTCCGCCGGCCGGCGTAACAAACCCGTACGCCTCCAGCACTTCCTTGGTTTCCATCTCCCCCACTTCCATCTGGCCCAGCCGCAGATGCCGCTCAATAATCCGCTCCACCTTCCGGCGGTTCACATTAAACAGTTTCACGACCCGTTTCGGCCGATTCCGCCAGGCATGATACTGCGTCATGACTTTGAGCGTGCGAACGGCACTTTCCGGACAGTCGTACTGGGGAATATGCCCGTCCCGAAGAACCTTCAGCGCCTCAGCGACCCGGCTGGCTCCCAAAAAACAAGCCAGAACCGGTTTGCCCGGCTTTTCGCGAGTCACACGCACAATCGCCTCCGCCGTCGCCACACACGCCGTCATCGCATGCGGACTGAGCAGCACCAGGGCACTGTCCACATTCGGATCATCCAGCACCGTCCGCAAAGCAAACTCGTACCGGTCCTCCAGCGCATCGCCCAACAGGTCAATCGGATTGCGGATGTTGGCCGCCCGAGCCATCTGCTGCGACTGTTCGAGAATCCGCATCGTCTGCTCTGTAAAAACCGCCAGCTGCAGTTTCTCCCGCTCGATGGCGTCGGTCGCCATAATTCCCGCCCCGCCTGCATTGGCTATCACCGCCACCCGCGGTCCGGCTGGACAGGGTTCATACGCAAACGCCTGCGCATAGTAAAACTGATGCTTAATCGACTCACAGCGAATCACCCCTGCCCGTTCAAACACACACTCATACGCCGTTTCCGCCTCCGCCAGACGCCCCGTATGCGACGAAGCCGCCCGAGCCCCGGCCTCCGTAAAACCGGCTTTCAAAAGCAGAATCGGCTTGCGCCGGCTGATCCGCTCGGCCTGCTTGATGAACGCATCCCCGTCTGAAATCGTCTCCAGATAGCCCGCAATCACCGCCGTCTCCGGGTCATCCCCCAGCGCCCGAATCAGCGTCAATTCATCCACATCCGCCTTGTTGCCGATGCTTACCAGTTTGCTGAACCCCATCCCCCAGTTTCGAGCCATATCGACAAATGCCGCCAGCAGAGAGCCGGACTGAGAAAAATAGGCCACATTGCCCGGCTCCGGCAACTCCCCGCCGAAACTGGCATTGATTTTCCTGGACGGCACCATAATCCCGATGCAGTTGGGCCCAATGATGCGGATGCCGGCGGCCCGAGCCGTTTGAAGAATCTCCTGCTCCAGACGAGCCCCCTCCGGCCCTGTTTCCTTAAATCCGGACGAAATGATAATAACCGCCTGAACCCCGATTTCCGCACATTCCTTGATGACCTGCGGGACCAGTTTGGCCGCCACCGCCACCACCACCAAATCCGGAACCGAACCGATGGCCTTCAAGGTCGGATAACACGGCAGCCCCCCGATTTCCGAAGCATTGGGATTGACGGGATAGAGAGCCCCGGGATACCCCGCTTTCTGCATTGCGGCAAACAGCTCATAGCCCACCTTGCCCGGTTTCCTCGATGCCCCCACGATAGCTATAGAACGGGGCTCAAAAAAACGCTCCAAACCCGTCATGGACGATTACCCTTCAAAAGGGGAGTCTTGCTCAAACCGTTGTCGGCCCTTTCTCCGCCTTTGCTCCGGAATCAGAACGTTCCGGAATTCTTTTTCTCAATTTCGCCCCGTAGTTATAATCCGACTTCCAAAATCTGTAAAGGGATTTCCCCGCTTTGGATTGGAATCGTTTCGGCCGGGAAATCTCGTCTTGAAATGCTTGCTTTTTCCAATCAAAACGGTTATAAGATGTTTTTCTATACCGCCGAAGTAGCTCAACGGTAGAGCACGGCTTTCGTAAAGCCGGGGTTGTGGGTTCAAATCCCATCTTCGGCTTCGGGAGGGAGCACAAGTACAAATCGTCCGACTTCGGAAAGGGCTTCTCACGCAGTCGGAGGAAATTTACGCTTGCAGGACACCCAACCCCCTGCTAAAGTACGGAACCTTTAACGAAGGGCGATTAGCTCAGCTGGTAGAGCAGCTGACTCTTAATCAGCGGGTCGCAGGTTCGAATCCTGCATCGCCCATTTAGGCATAAGGCCTTGCAAGGTAAACACTTGCAAGGCCTTTCTGCTTGTCGGTTTCTTACACAAGATACCGGCTGTCCGTCTCCTGGAACGGCCGAATCTTTTTGGCCATCTCTTCGTATCCCGCGCGTCCCATCAGCGCAAACGTGGCCTCTTTGCCCAACTCCACGGCGGGCTGGTCATAGGCGTTAATATGGAAAAGCATGCCGGCCAGCGAAGTCGTCACTTCATAAAGATAGAAAAACTGCCCGACTGTTTCGGGACATACCGAATCGAAAATTACTGTTAAACACGGCCTCTTGTCCTGTATCAGTGCATATTCCGTCGCCAATTTCTCGCTGTTCAGCAATTTGGCCATACTGGCTCGAGCCAAGTACCCCAGCTCCGGTGCCTCCGGCGGACAATCCCCCATCACCACGTCCCGCTTAAACTGCCTGACCTGCAGAAACGTGAAGACCTTATCATTCGGCCCTTCCCGGTACAGCTGCACCTGGCTGTGCTGGTCTGTCGTCCCCAGAGCATTGACCGGAGTCGGCCCTACAAAAACCGCCCTGCCGTCCAAATCCGTCTTCTTGCCCAGACTTTCCGCCCAAAGCTGACGATACCAGTCCGAAAGGTCCTTGAGGGCATGGCAGTACGGCATCATCACCGAAATCCGCTTGCCTCTTTGGTAATAATGCCACTGAATTGCCGCATTCAGGGCCGCCGGATTCGCGAAAAAGTCCGTGCGGCTGACCCGCTCATCCATCTGACGGGCCCCCTCCAAGAGCGCCTCAATATCAATTCCGCAAACCGCCGCACTCAAAAGGCCGACCGGACTGAGCACGCTGAACCGCCCGCCCACGCCGTCCGGCACCTCCAGCGCGCGAAAGCCGGCCTTGTCCGTAATGGCCCGCAGCGTTCCCTTCTTCGGGTCGGTCGTGGCCACGATTTGCTTTTTGTACCCCTCCGGCCCCAGCCGCTCCAGAAGCATCTGCCGAATCACAAGAAACTGCGCCGCCGTCTCCGCCGTCTGACCGGATTTGCTGATGACGTTAAAGACGGTCTTATTCAGCTGGTCTCCAATCCAGTCCAGAAAGCTGCCGAACTGAACCGGGTCCACATTGTCAAACACAAACAGACGCGGCCCTTTGCGCTGTTTGGAATCCAGATTGTACAGATACGGGTTCAGCGCCGTCTGCAGGGCAATATTCCCCAGTGCCGAGCCGCCGATTCCCAATACCACAAAGTTTTCGCATTCCTGCTGAAGCCGGGCCGCCAGCTCCTTGACCTCCTTTGGATACCGGGAATGATACGGCAGGTCCCGATAGGGTATCTTGCCGCTTTTGCGTTCCTGGTTGAGCCGCTCAATCAGCGGAGTTGTCTTCTTCGCCAGGTCAGCAAACTGACCGGAGGTAATCCCGTGTTCAGGCCCCAAAATTTCTTCACAAACATTCTTGTAGTAAAAATGGATATTCTTCGCACTCACAGTTCATTCCCTTAAACAACATACAGTTTACTGAACTTTCACCAGAGACGCATATTTGAGCATTAGAGATTTGGTCGTTCCCGAATCAAAACGCACCACAACGATGCTGTCCTCGCCCAGGTCCAGAAATTCCTTCACGCTGCCCCGACCGAACTTGGAATGCTCCACCCGTTCATTGACGGCAAACTTCGGCCCTGTTTTTTCCAGTCGGCATTTCGGCTCTTTGGACAGGCCGAAATGTCCTTCCCAGTCCTCCGTTCGGTCTCGAACCTGCGTTTCACCGGCAAACCCGATTTCGTAAAGAAACGGCGAGGGGACCGACCGCAGAAACTGCCCCCGCAAAAGCCGATGGCGGGCGTAACTGATGGTCAGCCGGTCCTTGGCCCGCGTCATCCCGACAAAAAACAGCCGCCGCTCCTCCTCCATCTCATCGGGTCCGCCTTCCAGCGAACGCTCATGCGGCAGCATCCCTTCCTCCAGACCGATGATAAACACGCAGGAAAACTCCAGCCCCTTGGCGGCATGCAGCGTCATCAGGGACACTCGTCCGGCATTCGGGTCAAACGCATCCGTATCGCTGTACAGGGCGATGCTCTGGAGAAAATCAGCCAGCGAAGGATTCTCCGCCGTGCGGTCATACTCGGCCGCCGCATTAATCAGCTCGTTGATATTCTCAATCGCTTCCTCATCTCCGGCCTCCTCAAACGCCTCCGACAGACCGCTTTCCGTGAACACAAGGTTCATAATCTCCGACGCCTCCTCGTCCAATTCTTTCCGAAACCGCTCAAAAAGAGCGGCAAACTCCATCAGCCGTTTGCGGGTGCCGGAGGCAATCGTTTCAATCCGTCCGGCCTGTCCGGCCGCCGCCAAAAGCGGCAGACGATTCCGGGAGGCATACTCCTGCAGACGCTCAATCGTCTTGTCCCCGATTCCGCGGCTGTGCGTGGAAACCGCCCGCACAAACGCCACATCATCCGACGGGTTGACAATCAGTTTCAGATAACTGAGAAAATCCTTCACTTCCTTTCGGGCATAAAACTCCACCCCCCGCACCACCTGATAGGGAATCCGCCGGCGGATAAACGCCTCCTCCACGGAGCGGCTCATCGCATTCACTCGGTAAAACACCGCAATTTCCTGCGGATTGACCCCCTGATTGAGCAGACCGGAAACATCCGCGGCCACCTGCTCCGCCTCATCCTGTTCATCCTCGCAGACCCGAATCACCACATCCTCCCCTTCCGGCCGCGTCGGAATCAGCGTTTTGGCCTTGCGTTTCTTGTTGCCCGCAATCAGCCGGTCCGCCCGCCGCAGAATATTCGGCGTCGAACGGAAATTTTCCTCCAGTTTGATCACCGCCGCATTCGGCCAGTCCCGCTCAAACGCCAGGATGTTGCCGATATCCGCCCCGCGCCAGCGGTAAATCGACTGGTCCGGGTCTCCTGTCACACAGATATTTCCATGTGCAGCGGCCAGTCCCCGGGCTATCTGATACTGGGCGTGGTTGGTATCCTGATACTCATCAATCAGCAGATACCGAAACCGGTCGGACAGCTCCTGACGAATCGCAGGAAAATTCCGCATCAGCAGGGCTGTCTGCACCAGCAAATCGTCAAAATCGAGGGCCTGATTGCGCCGCAGAATCTCCTGATATTTTCGATAAATCGAAGCGACCGTCTGCCCGAAAAAGTCATTCACACGGGCCGCAAACGCCTCCTCATCCTCCAGGTCGTTCTTCAGCCGGGAAATGATGGACAGCATCCGCGACGGGGAGAAATTTGACGAGGAAATCTGACAGGCCGCCACCGCTTCCTTCATACAGCGAAGCTGGTCGGATTCGTCATAAATGCTGAAGGTCGGCTCGATTCCCGCCGCCTGTCCGTACCGGCGCAGTATCCGCACACACAGCGAATGAAAGGTGCTCAGATGGCTGCCCGCCGGCACACCCATCGACAGCACACGCTGACGCATTTCCTGGGCCGCTTTGTTGGTAAACGTAATCGCACAAATCTGTGACGGACGCACCCCGCCGTGAATCAGCATCGCGATCCGGCAGGTAATCACCCGCGTCTTGCCGCTGCCCGGCCCCGCCAAGACCAGCAAAGACCCTTCCCGATGCAGCACCGCCCGCCGCTGCGACTCCGTCAACCCTTCCAGTATCCTCTCCGAATTCATTCTCTTCCCGCAAACACAGACTGCTCTTCATTTCGAAATGCGCAGTGTACGCCAAAACCTTCTCTCAGGCAAGAGCGGTGTGGGAAAATCACCCCTCCAATCAGGGAGTGCTTTGCGGCTGCTGGTACTGACGGATTTGTTCAAGGAACCATTGTTCCTGCTGCTGAAGTTTTTCAAACAAGTCCGGACGCTCAATCTGAATCCGACCCAGCAAGCTCATCTTGAAAGACGGCGGATATTCCGGATCCTCCATAAATCCCCGAAACGCCGTGTACCGAATCAGGTCCATCGGCGGAAGCCCCAGCCGCTGGGAGGCCTCTTTCCCCAACTCTTCCATATAATAATCATAAATCTGCTGGGCCAGTTTTTCCCGGGCGGAGGCCTCATCATCCTCCCGAATCGCATAGTAAAAATAGGCCTCCTGCAAACGGAACAGAATGGCCTCCGTCGCATCATCAAAGCCAAGCCCCTCCATTTCCTGACGGAAATGCCACTGGACAAACTCCTCAAACGGCTTGAGGTACTCCTCTCGAATCTGCCCCGCATCATCTCTCGGATAAAGTTTTCGGACTTCCTGATAAATCTGCCGGGCTCTTCGCTCGTGTCCCGCCTGATACATCGACATCAGGGCATTTTCCAGAAAGTTCTTATGTCCCCCCCGAACCGCTTTCGGATTGCCCTTTTCCAGCTTCTCATATTTCTCAATAATCGTCCGCCAAATCTGGTCGCAGGCCGTAAACATCTTGGGGTCAGGACGAATAAACAGCGCCGTCTCCCCCTCAGGACCTGTGTAAAGAATCAGATTGCCGCTCCGATACAGCTGCTGAAGGCTGTGAAAAACAATCCGGTCCGTGTTCTTCTCATCAATCCGGTACTGTTCCGGACGAGAGGCTTTCCGAAGCCCCAGAACCGCCCAGTAAATCGCATGCGCTGCAGGATGTTCCCAGTTAATCGGAAGCTGCTCGTTCGGGTCATCAATGGATGTCCGCCCGTACTGCCTGTTAATCTGAACCATCAGCTCCGGGTCCATTTTCCAGGTATTCCGCAGAACCCATGCACGGGCAAATGTGTCAAACTTTGCAAGCCCGGGCTTATCGCGAAATGAATCAATCACTTCAAAAGCGGCGCGAGGAAACTGCCCCGGCTGGCGGCGCAGAGCCAGGAAATTATCCACCAACGTCTCTGTCTTTTGAAATCGTGAATCGGCCTTCGACAGCGATTCAATCAGCGGTGCTACATCCGGATCCGCCAAAATCTCAGAAAGGTTCTTCGGTGCCGCCGCCAGCCGCTCAAACTCTTCATTCGTCTGCTCACCCAATAACGGCCGCATTTCCATCAGGAGCTGCATCTTGTAATATCGATGGCAATCGTCCAGATTATCCCCTATCTTATGCCAAAAAATCCACCCCAAAGACCGATACAGGGAAATATCCTGCGGATTCAGAGGAATTCCCCGGTCCCGAAGCAGTTCATACCCGTTGCGAACCCATTGCCAGCGTTGAGCACATTGCGTATTGGGAATCGCGACCGAGATGTTGTAGGCCATATTCCAGGCGTGAAAATCCCAGACCTTCGCAAACCGCGGCTGCAAAATGGTAATCCATTCCGCCAGCTGTTTGGCGTCAAAAAATTTCCCCTCCTGCTTGAGCCGGTCCGCCCGAATCCAAAGCACATCTACAACCAGCCCGCGGAAGGCCCCCATCGCCACTGTGGCGAAAGCCAAAGATGGCGGAGCATTCTCCAAAGGGTCATTCAGCACCAGACCCATCTCAGAACGCTTTTGATGAATCTTCGGCTGCATCCGCCAAGCCGCAATCAGCAGCCCGGATGCCGCAACAACACAAACCAGAATGATGAGTCTGTTTTTCCAGCGCATTCGAAAGACGATTAAACCGTAATTTTGGCGATTTCCCGCCTCGAGAAAATCCAGATTCCAATCACCAGCAGAAGCACCATTTGCACAGCAAGCGTAATCAGAACCGCTTTCCCCAAAAAGGCCCAGGAAAGAACCTCTCCGGAAACCAAATAATCCGTCGGGCTGTACGGCCCGTCAAAACGCGGAATCGCATAGAGAAACCACCGAATCGTAAATCGGTACACCAACCCCAAAACTGCCCCAAGCCCTTCGATGGATTCCAGAATAAAGCCGTTAATCAAACCCGCAAAAAACACCATCAAACTGAACAAAGCCGCCACCGGAAACGACAGCCACGTGCTCAGCGAAACCCCCAGTGCCGCCAGAAAAACCAGACGAATCGCCATCAGCAGAACAACGCGGAAAAAGTTTACCCCAAATCCCCCGACCTGATAGAGCACCTCCATTTGGTCAAAAATCACCGTGGAAAAATTCCGTTCCGGCGAATTGAAAAAGCCGACGGTAACCGCCCCATCCGCTGCCGCCGCATCCGCGGGGACCGTGAAGGTATGCAGGGTGCGGACGGATTCCGACCGTTCCACCCCGTAAACAGGTGTCTTATATTCCCGCAGACCCGTCCGAAACTGCCGAAAATCCCCCACCCTCCATTCCCCGAAAACCTCCTGATTCGGCGGCTCCGGAGTCGCCTGAAACTTATACCGGACAAACAACACGGAATTGGGGTCCTTCGGCGGAAAAACCGTCTGAAAATCCCATTCCTTCACAGCCGCCACCTCCACGGACTTCTGAGCAATCCGTTCCTGCTCCCAAAGGGTCGCCCGAATCTCCGACATCGGCAGCTCCGGCAGCTGTCGGTTTTTCCGCAGCGTTTCAATTCGTTCCTCCACACGCCTGGAAATTTCCTCCTCCGACATCTGAGGAGCCACGACCCGGCGAGCCGTAAAGAACTCCGTCTGAGCCTTGGCAAGCTGGTCTTCCGGCGCCTTCGAAAAACGCGGAATCGCCGTCGTCAATCCGTAAATCATGCACGAAAACCCCGCCAGCAAAAACAGATTCAGCCCCGCAGCCCCCAAAAACTTCCCCAGGACAATCTGATAGCGGACAATCGGTTTGGTAACCACCAAATCAATCGTTCGTGTCCGCAAATCGGTGTGGAGGGAATAACACGATACGGCAATCGTCAGCACCGAAAGCAGAAATCCAACCAGACTGATGCTGTAGCTGGAGAAACTCTGGAGTCTGCCCAAAAGGGTCCCGTCCCCCGTCAGCATCCAGCTCATAGCCGGCAGAAGCACAAGCAGCAGCAAAATCACGGCTGCCGCAACCTTCATTCGAACGGCCTGAGCAATGGTGTTTTTGGCAATCACCCAGCTATTCCGCATCCCGGCGTTCCTCCGACTCCGGAAGACGGGTCTGTTCCGTCGAACCATCCGGCCCTTTTCGGCCTCCGAGAAGTTTCTTCAGAATATCCTGACGGACCGCTGGTTTAGGTGCCGCAGGCGGTTCTGATGGCTTCTCCGTTTGGACCTCTGATGCACTCTTTTCAACCGGCTTTTCCGTCAGATGTTCAAGAAGCTCTTTTTTGGGGGCAGGCGGCGGTGCTGCTTCCGTCGGTTCGGTTTTCGCACGGTCGGCACTGCTTTCCGAAACCGGCTGGGGCTTCTTGGCAACCAGCTGTTCCAGAACAGCCCGAGAGGGTGACACCGGCTGAGCGGCCAGGAAGCCCTGAATCCCTGTCCCGGGCTTGGCTCCGCTGGTCGGCTGTGTTTCCTGGGCCTTCGTAATGATATTGACAAAAAAAGTCTCCAGTTTGTCCACCGGAGTGGTAATCTTGCACCAGGAACCCTCACGGCGAACCACGGATTCAATCTCCTCCCGGGCCTTCGGAGGCAGCGGCCCGGTCAAAATCTGCAGCTCATCCCGATGCTGCAGAAGTTTCCGAACCGGCCCTTCCACCTGCATTTTCCCCCCGTACATAATCCCAATCCGGTCGCAGACATCCTCCACATCCGCCAGCAAATGACTGCAAAGCAGAATCGTTTTTCCCCGACGCGCCAGTTCCAGCAGCAAGTCTTTAATCTGACGGGTCCCGATAGGGTCCATTCCTGACGTCGGCTCATCCAGAATCAGCAAATCCGGGTCGTTAATCAGGGCCTGCGCCAGCCCAATCCGCCGCATCATCCCTTTCGAATACGTCCCGATGCGCCGACTGCCAAGCCCCGCCAGCCCTACCATCTCCAAAAGCGTGTCAATCCGGCTCTTGCGAACGGGAGCCGGCAGGCCAAATATCCGCCCGTAAAAATCCAGCGTTTCCCGCGCCGTCAGATAGCGGTATAAATAGGACTCCTCCGGAAGATATCCAATCCGGGCGGCAATCGCCGGGTCGGTGCTGCGGCCCCCCAGGACAAAGGCGTGCCCCTTCATCGGATGCAGCAGATTCAGCAGCATCTTGATGGTCGTGGTCTTTCCCGAACCGTTGGGACCCAGAAAACCGTAAATCTCGTTGTAACGAACCTTCAGATTTAAATCGACAACGGCCTTGACCTTCGGACGCCCCCACCAATCCGGAAAGATTTTCGTCAGATTGATCGTTTCAATCGCATAGGAAGAACCGGAAGAATCCATGAGTCCATTGCACCTGAAAAAATTTTGTTTATGCTTCGGGGTTTTCCGCCGCCGGTCCGTGCGGCTCCAGATGTTCTCCGTACCGCACCAGACGGGCACTGTTGAAGATAACCACCAGCGCCCCGACCAAATGCAGAAACGCCGCCAGAATCAGCTTCACCCAGCCGACCATAATCCCCATCATCCCCAGCAGGATAAAAATGATGCCGAACAGCAGATTTTGGTGGATGACCGCCCGCGTTTTCCGCGACAAATGCACCAAAAACGGCAGACGCCGAAGGTCATCGCTCATCAGGGCAATCGAAGCCGAGTTGATGGCCACATCGCTGCCGGCCGCCCCCATCGCAATCCCCAAATCCCCCGCCGCCAGCGCCGGGGCGTCATTGATTCCATCCCCGACCACCGCCACAATATGACCTTCCTTGCGAATCGACTCCACCACCGCCAGCTTGTCCTGCGGCAGGCACTGGGCCTTGTAATCCGTACAGCCCAGCTCCGCACTGACGCGATTGGCCACATCCCGGCGGTCGCCCGTCAGCATCGTTACCCGGCGAATCTTCGCCGCAAACAGCTCCTCCACTGCCTGCCGGGCCTCCGGACGCGTCTTGTCCTGAAGCCCGATCCAACCGATGCACCGATTGTCGCAGGAAACATACAGCGTGCTGAAGCCCTGCTCCTCATGAAGGGCCGGGTCAGCCACCGTATGAATATCAATCCCGTTTTCCGTCAGGAATGTGTCGCGTCCCACCCGCACCAGCGAACCGTTTACCCGGGCCGTCACGCCTTTGCCCGGCGTCTCCTGAAACTCCGTCGCCCGCACAAAACTCACATTGGCCTCCCTGGCCAGATTCAGCACCGCACGGGCCGCCGGGTGTTTGCTCATTTCCTCGGCGGACGCCGCCAGCGACAGCAGTCTCTCCGGCTCCACATCCGCTGCCGGCTCCAGCTTGGTCACATACAGCTGCCCTGTCGTCAGGGTCCCGGTCTTGTCGAACACAACCGCCGTAATCTTGCCGGCGATTTCCAGAAGCGATACATTCTTAATCAGCACTCCCAGACGGGCCGCCGCCGACAGCGCCGCCACCATCGCCGTCGGCGTCGCCATAATAATCGGACACGGACAGGAAATCACCAGAATCGAAATCGTCTTTTCAAAATCCTTCGTGAAAAAGTAAACAATTCCGCTGATCATCAGAATCGTCGGCAGATACCATTTCACATACCGGTCAATCAGCCGCATAATGGGCAGCTGCGTCTTTTCCGCCGCCATAATCAGCTGCTGCACCTTGCCCAGCGTGGTATCCTGTCCGGCCTTGGTCACCTCGATATCCAGCATACCCGTCAGGTTCGTCGTGCCGGCAAACACCTGCATCCCGATGACCTTATCCACCGGCAGCGATTCGCCGGTAATCGTGGCCTCATTGACCGAACTTAACCCCTGCCGAATCACACCGTCCGCCGGAATGTTGTCGCCCGGACGGACCCGAATCAAATTCCCGGGCTTGAGCTGACTGACGTTTACCTCCGTCTCCGTCCCGTCCGGATTGAGCAGAACAGCCGTTGTCGGGGTCAGTTTAATCAGCGATTCAATCGCCGCCCGTGCCCCCAGGGCCGTCCGGGTCTCCATCAGCTCCGCCAGCAGCATAATAAAGGCCACCACACCCGCTTCGAAATACTGTCCGGCGGCCAGCGCCGCCAGAATCGCCAGCGCCACCAGCTCATCCATATGCGTATGGCCTTCCAGCAGACCCCGCACAGCATGAACAATCACCGGCAGCCCCAGCAGCACCGCCCCAATCAGGGCCACCAATTGACTCAAATCTCCCGGCCCGTACAGCCAGCGAACCTGAGCCAGCGAGCCGCTCAGCAGCAGCACGCCGCCGGTAAGCGTCCCCAAAACCGCCAGACTGACCCGCGTCTGCTGACCTGCCGAAGCAACCAACCCTTCATGGGTATGGGAATGCCCCTCGTGAGAGCAGCCCATTTCCTGACATTTAATTCCAAGGTGCTGATGTGCCATGTCCACCTCTGTAAAAGACTATTTCTTTTCTGCCTGTCCTTCTTTAGGCCGAGCAAGGTCCCGATTAATCATCACACGAATTTCCCGCCCTTTGTCGCCGGAGGGCGGCACAAACATTGTCTCATCCACCTTCTGAAGGATTTCCTCAACCGCATCCTGATAGAGTTTCTGCAGCACCAGGGCCGGACGCTTGCGGTATTCCGGCAGCAGACTCTTCAGATAGTCCGCCGCCGCTTTGGCATCCTGTTCTACGCGGGTCCGATACGCCCACGCCTCCGCCAAAATCCCCTGGACGCGTCCGCCCATCTGATGAATCAGTTCCTCCATCTGGTCATCCGTCAGTGTTTCATCCCGAAGTTTGGCCAGCAGCTCCTCCGCCCGAGGGCCGGCCGTATCCGTCAGAAGCTTTTCCTTGTACGCGCGGGCATCCACAATCGCCTGTTCACTCTTATTAATCGCCTGGCTGGATGCCTGAAACGCATCATCCACCTGAAGCGGCCAGTTCGTCCGATTGATCCGCACATCATCAACCTGAATTCCGCTCTCAATCGCATCCAGCTTATCCTGCAAAACCCGCCGAACCCGCTCCGAAATCCCCGTTGAACTGGTCAGCGCCTCGTCCAGACTGTAGCGTACCATCGTGGAAACCACCGCATCCGAGGTCAGACTCTCAATCAGCGGATTGACCGTTCTGGCAGCCACCTCCATAAAGGATTCGCCCGGCTTTCGATTGGGAATATACACATTCTCAAAAAAACGCACCGGAGACCCGATGGAATACGTCACCGTCCACTTGGAATGCACAATGTTGTAATCCGAGCCCTTCAGCTGCGTAATCGGCTCGTTGCGGGTCAAACAATATCCGTCCTGAGTGGGATTGAGCCCTCCGTAAGCCGCTTTCTTTCCGCCGGCCAGTTTTTCCTGCTCGGTCTCAAAATACCAGAACGAATCGATCGGCAGACTGCGAATCTCTTTAACAGGTATCCGAATAATTTCGCTGATGGGCTCCGGAAACGTCCAATGATATCCCGGCTGCTTGATGCGTTCTTCCCCCTGCCCCTGAACTTTGCCGAAAATCAGCACAAGGGCCTGTTCATTGGGCTCCACACTGAAAAAGCCGCTGGCCAAAAACAAAATCACAACCGCGGCCATGATGAGTTTCAGAATCAGAAAACTCAGCCGCAGCGCATCCGCCAGTGATTTCTGCCCGGGCTGGAGCGATTCCGGCTCCGCCGGAATCTGCTGTCCGCTGTTGTTAGGTATAGGTTCGTTCATATCGATTTGACGCCCTCCGGTCAGGGTTGTTTGGGTTCCAGACTCGGCCGCTTTTTCAGCAGCGAGAACGGTTCCACATCCGTCCCAAGCACCAGCGTGGTCCGTTCTTTGAGAATCTTCTTGAGCGACTCCAGATCACGAAGGAACATCGCCAGCTCCGGATCGGCTTCCAGTTCCTTATAATACCGGGCCGCCTCCGCATCCCCCGCTCCGCGAATCGCCTGTGCTCGACTCTCCGCCACCGCCAGCAGCTCTTTCTGCTTGGCTTCTGCATCACTGCGAATCCGGTCGGCTTCCGCATTGCCCGCCGCCACAATCGTATCCGTTTTGACCTTCCGGTCCGCCTTCATCCGTTCAAACACATCCTGCGTCACCTTTTCCGGAACCATCAGACGCTTGATGCCCGCCAGACGCACATCCACCCCGTAGTTGGCCGCCGCCTGCTGCTGCAGGGCCGCCGTAATCTCTTGCTCAATCTCTTCAAAACGAAGCTTTGCCGGGTCTGTGTTCACAAAATCACTGAACTCATGCTTGCCCACAACCGTATTGGCCGCATTCTGCAGCTGCACACGCAGCTTCTCTTCGGCTCCGGCAATATCCTGTACGCTTGTCAGAAACCGAAGCGGGTCTCCAATCCGCCAAATCAGATAGCTGACAATGATAATCGGCTCTCCGCCGGCCGTAGCCGTCTCCTGCATCTGAACCTCCAGCAGCCGGCTGCGCGAATCAAACCGATGCACCCGATGAATCGGAACCGGCCAGCGAAAATACAAACCCGGCTCCGTAATCGAACGCACCGGATTGCCGAAACACGTCACCAGAGCACTTTCCGTCTGACGAACCTGGAACGTAAACGCCACAAACCCAAGGACCGTCAGAATCACCAGCAGAAACACAATACCCCATACATTCTTCATAGATGATTCCCTATTTCTTCAAAACAGAATCCAGATTCATCTCATACAGGCCGGTCGCCATCTTGTCCTCCAGGTTCAAAATATAAATCTCCTGATCCTCCGGACCGGCAACCACAACATACTTCCGAATGGAAGGCAGCGACTCTTCCAGAATCTGCAGACGGCGGAACCGCTGAAAGAGTTCCCCGCCGGCCTGATTGGCCTTCACCTGACCGGCAAAACGAAGCCCTTCCCCTTTGGCCCTTGCCACCCGCTCAAACGCATAGGCCTCCGCCTGCCGCAGCGTCGAAAACAGCTTCCCCTGCGCTTGGTGAACCATCGCTTCCATCTGTTCAACCAGCTGTTCGGCCTGTGCCGAATCAGACGCCTGATTCGCCTTGGAAAGCTGCCGAACCAGTCCGTACAGTGCATCGGCCTTCTCAATCGAGCCGGCTAATTCCGTCAGCGTTTTGTTGTGCTCGGCCTGAGCCGTAAGAATCGTCGCCTGCTGCTTCTGAACCGCCGCAACAACTTCCTGGTAGTTGGGAGCCACTTCAGGCGGCGGATGAACGCCTACCATCCCGACAAACACAATCTCCACCCCCAATTTTGCCGCATCCGCCGCTTCCTGCATCCGCTGATGAAGAATCCGGCAGGCGTTTTCCTGCCCGGCCCCCAGCAGACTTTTCTGGCGGTCGGACTGACTCAGGTCCTCATCCGGCTCAATCTTAGCGCTGGCCGCAAACCGGGCCAGTTCCCGATAACATAACGCCTCCAGCAGAACCTCCGCATCCTGATGGTTATACAAATATTGATGCAGGTCCCGAATTTTGTAATGAACCGGCACATCGACAATAATATAACTGACGGGAGCCGCCCCTTTCTCCCCGCGGCCGGCTTGTCGGCGGGTTTCCACCGCTACCAGCAGTTTGAACTCCTCCTTATAATGTTTCTGACCCCACAAAAACGGCTTGGCAATATCCTCCGGAGTCGGAACATACCCCACATGCAGCACGCGAATCCTCTCCATCGGATAAACATAGGCCCGCTCGAACGGCCAGGGCCATTTCCACGACCAGCCCGGACCAACCTGACGCCCGCCGTCTTCGGGATCGGCCGAACCGAAATGTTCAATCACCGCCCCCTCCCCCGGCCCTACAATCACCACACAGCTGAACAGATAAATCGCCAGCAAAAGAAACAAAAGAAGAGGCACAATCGCTTTTTCAAGCAGCTTATAAAACCAGGTCTGAGAAACCTTAAATCCAAACTGATAATCCAGTGTACTGGCTACCGTATGAAGGATTCCGCCGGGTTCATTGATTAACCCCAGCAGCCGACTGTCAAAACACGCCCGGCTGTATTGGCCCGCCAGCCGCGGACGGTATAAATCAAAAATAGCGGTAATGATGGTTTCACAGCCCAGCACAATCAGCAGAATCGGAACAAACCAATTGAGAACAAGCAGGCCCAACTGGTACTTGTACTGGGCAAAGGCCAGCGAAACGGCCGCTGCAAAACCAAGAATGGACGTCATCAGCAGACTGCTTCCGCTCGCCCGAAGCGGACGCCAAATCAGCGTAGCACTCAGACCCGTAGCATATCGGCTGATTAAAAAACTGAAAAACGACAGCAAAACCAGAATCGCCGCCCCCAAAAGCGGCGAGCGAAGCGTATACTCTTTTGCAGGTCCGGAAACGAATCGAATCAACAAAAACCCCATTACAATCTGTCCGATTGCAACGAGAACCCCCCAAATGGGCAGCAGCCATTTTTCGACCCATTCCAGACGCTTCTGGGCCGCGGCAAAAAGGTCCAGCCGGCCTTCCGAACCCTCAAAAATGGTTTGTTTTTCACGAGCCCTTTTCAGTTCCGCCAGGTCCAGTTTCTCCTGTTCAGCCCGGTGCCGATGATAAAACTGAATCAGCAGAACCAGCCAAATCAGAAAACTCCCTAAAACCTGCCAGGAGAGAATATATAAAGTAGGACTCGATAGAATCGCCCCCAATACAAGCACAGACACAAAGAAAATCAGACTCAGAATCAGTCCAAATAAGGACACATAAAACGCTCTCTGAGACGAATCTGCCATAATCCTGATTCCTAAAAACTAAAAGCTCGTTCTTGAACAATATCTGATGTAATATGTATATATAGTAAATTTACCCGATTACGCAACAGGAGGGTTTACAAAAAAAGGGTTTTCGGTAAAAAGGTAGAAAAAGTGAACCAATACTCATAATCAAGGTCCGCCTGTGTTAGGAAAACTGTTTACAATAGCCAAAAATACGACGTTTGAAACCCTTCGTCAGCCGATTTACATCATCATTATTATCTGTGCCCTTCTTTTGCTCCTTCTGGCACCGGCCATCAGCATGTACACGCTGGATGAAGACGTCAAACTCCTGCGAGAATTGGCTTTTTCTACGCTCTTCCTGGCCGGTTTGTTCATTTCCGTTTTCTCCGCCGGCGGAGCCGTTACGGAAGAAATCGAAACCGGGACCATCACCACCGTGCTTTCAAAGCCGATTCCCCGCCCGCTTTTTTTAATTGGGAAATTCGCCGGCCTTGCTTTTGCGGCCGCCCTGGCACACTATTTCCTTTCTATAGCAATGCTTATGGCAATTCGTCACGGAGTACTCGAACGGGCCTCCGATGAACCGGACTGGGTCGTCATTACGGCCGCTGCGGTTGTTTTGCTCCTGACTGTCTTTATAAGTGCCTTACTCAACTACTTTTATGAATGGCATTTTCCCTCAACCGCCGTAGTCCTCGGAACCATCCTCGGTTCAGCGGGCCTCTTGTTTCTGGCTTTTGTAGACCGAAATTGGAAAGTAAACCCTTCCCAAAACGGTTTTCACCTCTTTGACATCAATGCATCGATTCTGCTGCTGTTTGCTGTGTTAATCACTGTTGCCTTAGCCGTTCTGTTTTCCACACGGCTGAACATCATCCTGACTTTATTAAGCTGTGTCGGCGTGTTTTTGTTGGGCTTAATCACAGACTGGCTTTTTGGGCGGCTCGCGGACAAGTTTCTTTGGGCCAAAATTGGATATATCCTTGTCCCCAATTTCCAAGTCTTTTGGGTCAGCGATGCCATTTATGAAAACAAACAAGTCCCCGCAGATTACCTTTTGATGGGACTTTATTATGCCGTCTTATATATTTCCGCCATCCTTTTTATCGCAATCGCCCTGTTTCAAAATAGGCAGGTCGGACAAAACAGACAATATTAAGACACCTTCTTCGGCTCACCCAAATCAATTATCATCGCTGTTTCGTCACAATGATCCTGTTTCGGACAGCGGGCGCAATCGCTCCAAACTTTCATCGGCAGCGTCTTTTTATCTACACGGCGAAAGCCCACTTTCTCAAAGAAAACCGGTTCCATCGTCAGCGTAAAGACCTGCGTTATTCCCAGCCGACGGGCTTCTTCGAGACATCGATTGACAAGGGCCCGCCCGATTCCCTTCCCAAAATACCCCTTATCAACCGCCAAAGACTGAATCTCAGCCAGATTCGACCAGATTACCTTCAGCGCGCAGCAGCCCACAACCGTTCCGTTCGCTTCAGCCACCTGAAAAACCTGGAGATTTTCATAAATATCCGCCAACGAACGAAACAGCATCCGGTCCAGCTCTGCATAGCAGCTGATTAAGGCATGAATCGCCGGAACATCCTGAACTCGTGCATTTCGTATTTGCATAGCGGCTACTATACTCCCCCATAAACAAACAGGCAAGAGCGTTCCTGAAAGAGTGGTTTTCCACTTGTTTCCTGCTATAATGAGGGTACGAAATGGAACCGGCGGTTGTTTTTACATTTGCAGCGTATTTCATTGTCCTGCTGGCTGTCGGATTGTTTTTTTACAAGCGTTCCGCAGCCGCGGAGGAATATTGGCTCGGCGGACGAGCCATGGGGGCTTGGGTAACCGCCTTTTCCGCTCAGGCATCCGACATGAGCGGCTGGCTTCTGATGGGGCTGCCGGGAGCGGTCTATCTGGGAGGCCTTCAGGAGGCCTGGATTGCCGCAGGACTTCTTGCCGGCACTGTCTTAAACTGGTATCTGCTCGCCCCTCGCCTGCGAATCTTTACCCAACAGACCAACGCTCTCACTTTGCCCTCTTTTCTCGAGCAAAGATTCGTCGATCCCTCCGGCTTACTTCGACTTGTATCCGCCGCAATTATTCTGCTCTTTTTCACGCTGTATGCGGCCTCCGGACTGGTAGCAACCAGTAAACTCTTCGAATCCACCTTTTCCATTTCTTATCCTGTGTCGGTCCTTCTCGGCGGTTCAATTATTATCCTCTATACCTTTCTGGGGGGGTTCAAGGCCGTCTGCTGGACGGACCTCCTGCAGGGAGCCCTGATGATTTTTGCCGTCGTTGTTGTCCCTCTTATGGCTGTCTGGAAAACCGACACGATTGACTGGACGGCTCTGTTTCGCTGCGTTCCGGAAGAAAAATCGAGCGGCCTGTTTTTTTTCTCCGTCCTCTCCGCATTGTCGTGGGGCCTCGGATATTTCGGCCAGCCCCACATCCTCGCACGCTTTATGGCCGTCAAGTCCCTGCGGCATCTTCACCAATCCGCCTTCATCGGCTCCCTTTGGGCGGCTGCGGCGCTGGCCGGTGCCCTCGCAATCGGACAGATTGGTGCCCCCATGTTCCCCGGTCTTTCCGGAGGAGAAGAAGAAAAAATCTTCATTTACCTAATCCGGACGATCTGCTCTCCATGGCTTACAGGAATTATGCTTTCCGCTATCCTGTCAGCCATTATGTCCACCATCGATTCTCAGCTTCTCGTATCCGCCTCCGCCTTAACGGAAGACCTTTACCGCAAAACAATTCAGACCGGCGCCTCGGAAAAAACCGCCATCCTGGTAAGCCGACTGGGCGTGCTCGGAATCTCTGCAACAGCTCTTCTGCTGGCCCTGAATCCAAGGGATACCATCCTGAAAATTGTGGCGTATGCCTGGGGCGGGCTGGGAGCAGCATTCGGACCGGTCCTTTTGGCGGCCCTTTTTTCCCGCAAAACAACCTGGTACTCCGCATTGGCCGGAATGCTCGCAGGGACCCTTACGCTGATTCTCTGGAAACAACTGGGACTTAGTCATTGGCTCTACGAACTGGCCCCCGGATTTGCCGCCAACACTGCCGTGCTGATGACAATCAATTCCCTTTTTCCTCAGACAGATGCGGCGATTTTACAGAATTTTGAAACAGCTATTCGGCAGGTTCGGCAGACGGGACAATAAGAAAAAAAAACAGGGAGGACGGCGCATTTCTCGAACTGGTTGTGGGCCGCGCTCCCTGATGCCTTGTGCCGGTAAATGCACCTTACCGCGGATGGTGCATAGGCGTTAAACCGTCATCTTTGCACAGGCAACACTTATACAATAAAAAATCTGTCCTCGTTTGTCAAGGAAATTCTGTCTAAAGAAACAAAAAAGCCCCGTGAGTACGGGGCGAAAAACCCAAAAAAAGAGGTTCTATTCGACCTTCACCAACACATCCAGCGTCCTAGTACCCCATTTCTTCGCCCGCTCATGCGAGGCGAAGAAGATGTCCAGACGGTTCCCCTTAATCAACCGACCGCGGTCTTTGACTTCAACGGGTTTATTGCCGTTGTATCCGGGGATAATCATCTCCGTTCCAAATGAATACCGCTTGTCGGCTGCCACAAAAACATCCCCCGGTCGAATCCGGTGATTGCAGGCCGTAATCCCGTCCGCATGTCTGCCGCAGCATTTTCGACACGGACAATAGGCCGTCACCTTCATCCGTACTACACGCCATTCCTCTTTACGCTGCTGGGGGACAACAGGGGCTTCGGCGGAAGCAGAAGCAAAGGACCTCTCCGCCAAACCCTGCCCGACGCTTCGCAGCATCGCAAGGAGTTCTTTATCCGAAGGAACGGCCGGCAGAACCTGTTCATCGGCAAACTCCTGAACAGAACCATCCGGCTGTACCGGAGACCAGGCACTGTACAGCGAAACAACCTTTCGTCCCTGAAGATTATAATGATGAACACACACCCCCAGCAGCACCGCCATCAGAAGACTGGACAGCAGCGCCGCTTCATACCCGCCGTGAGTCGGACGGCTGTAGCAAGAAGATTTCTCCCACTTTGCCAATCTTTGGACCTTTCCAAACGAACCAACTTTGAGGCTTTCCCGCCGAACCGCTCGGCTGAAACCTCAAAAAAATTCACCTTGCCTTCTATCCCTCGCCTTGTCTGAAAAGGCCTTCCGTGGCAGAAATACTTTCGATTTCCAAATGGAGTTCAAATTGAGAAGTCAAATAGATGTTACGGCTAAATATACGGAGTATAACCCTTTAAGTCAAGGCAAAAAATACTCCTTCCGTCCGATAATAAAATCAAAACAGAGTCCTGAATACCGTTTTTGGGAGAAAACTTTGCCTATTTTAACGTCCGTTTTCTCGGCGTGTTTTTTAGCGGCTTTTCCTTCTGCCTCAGGCCGGACAAGGGAGCCGCAGGCATCCATGCCCGCGACTCAAAACCTCAAAACTTACTTTACAAAACACACGCAACGAGAGCAATCGTTTTTCCCGCCGCCACCTCTTGCTGAAGGGCCTCTAAAAAAAATGAACATCCGATAAACTTCGATTTTCCAGAGACTTCTGCAAAAAAATTTCCTTCCTTTCCTCCCCATCATTTTTTCTGCAGAATATTACAGAAACCTTGTGAAATCTTTTGCCCCTGCCGGAAAGCTCGTTATAATTTCTCTCGGATGGAAAATTACTGTTTGCATTTGGAGAGAGAAAGGGCCTCGACCATGATTTTCTATTTTCTGTGGTTTTTCCTGACCACCCCTGCCGTTCAAAAAGCTTCATCAAATCTTTCAACTGCAACCGCTGTCAACTACGGTCAGGCCGAGATTGCTCAGGTGCTTGAAGTTTTTCCGGATTTTCATCTGCTTTGCAACATTCGAAATTATCCGCCTGTCGTGGGAGAACAAATGCCTGTGTATATCCGGGGTCTTCAGCCCGGCGGCACGCAGGCCGATGCCAAAGTCCAGACCTATCTTCAAACCCTTCTGTGCAAACAGCCCCGGGACCCCAACCAGGTTATCCTGCTCAAAAATATTCAGCGGGGACAATCGTTTTGTCTGATTGCGGATTTGGAAATCAACGGCCGGGATGTCGGTGACTTTCTCGTTCAGCAGGGACTGGTCGAACGCATCCTGAAAGCCCCTGCTGCTGAGAAGACAGCCGGCCCAGCGCCGGAAACTCCCGCAGCCCCCTCGATGGTCCTTCAGCCGATTGCTCCGGTTTCCTCTCCGATTAAAACAAGCCCTCAACCCTCGCAGGGCTATATCGCTTCCAAAGGCAGCCGAATCTTTCATCGGGTCGGCTGTCCCCACGCCGCCCGCATTACCGAAGAACAGCGAATTCTCTTCCGCACACGGGACGAGGCCGCCTCCGGACGCAGGCCCTGCAAAACCTGCAATCCCTGATTAACTGATAATTCCTTTCACATACTCGATGGTTTCCCGCTGGGCGGGATTCTCAAACATCCGAGCCGCCGGGCCGTGCTCCACCAGCCGCCCGCAGTAAAAAAACGCGGCATAATCCGCCAGCCGACGGGCCTGACGGAGAATATGCGTGACAATCACAATCGTATAATCCTTCTTCAATTCCAGAAAACACTCCTCAATCCGCCGGCTGGACATCGGGTCCAGCGCCGACGTCGGCTCATCCGCCAGTATAATCTCCGGCTCCACCGCCAGCCCCCGAGCCAGACACAGCCGCTGCTGCTGCCCAATCGAAATCCGCGACGCCGGCTGACCGAGCCGGTCTTTGACCTCCTCCCAGAGCCCCACCTGCCGCAGACGAAACTCCACAATCTCATCCAGTTTCCGGCGGTCATTCAGACCGTGAATCCGCGGGCCGTACGCCACATTCTCATAAATCGACATCGGCAAAGGCCGAGGGGTTTGCGAAAGCAGCCCCATCTTTTTCCGAATCGCCGTCACCTCTGCCGTCGGGCTGTAAATATCTTCGCCGTCCACCAGCACCCGCCCGGTCACCCGCGCCCCTTCCGCCAGCTCCACCATTCGGTTCAGCGATTTCAGGAAGGTCGTCTTGCCGCAGCCGGACGGCCCGATGACGGCAATAATCTGCCGGCCCGGCAGTTCGATGGAAACATCCCAAAGCGAATGGTCCGACCCGTAATACACATTCAGATTTTCCACGCGGATATGGGGCTGATTCATTTTGACCTCACGGAATCATATGTCGTGTCAGCCGGCGTCCCAGCCGACGCGAAAGAAGGCTGGTCGTCAGCACAACAATCGTCAAAATCAGCGCCGCCGCATACGCCCGGTCCTGAACCTGCGGAAACGGCGTGCCCAGCTGGAAAAAAATCGCCAGCGGCAGCGTCGCCGCCGGACGCGTCAGCGACTGAGGAATCTGGTCGCTGTAGCCGGCCGTAAACAGCACTGACGCCGCATCGCCGATCCCCCGCCCGAAGGCAATCAGAACCGCCGTCAAAATCCCCGCCGAGGCCTGCCGAAGCACCACCCGGACGGCCGTCTGCAGACGCGTCGCTCCCAGTGCATAAGATGACTCCAGCAAATCGGAAGGAATCATCCGAACCACCTCGTCCATTGCCCGGCACAGGATTGGAAGCACAAACAGCGAGACGGTGAGAATCCCCCCCAGCAGAGAAGCCCGCAGTCCGACGGCCAGCATCAGAAGAAACCCGAACGCCCCAAACACAATTGAAGGCACTCCCCAGAGCACATCCAGCAGAAAACGAATCACCGCCGCCGTGCGGCTTCCGCGCCGGCAGAACACATTCAGATAAAGCACCACGGGCACCGCCGCTGCAAAGGCCAGCCCCGTCGCCCCGCCGGCGATATAAAAAGACCCCACAATCGCATTCAAAATGCCCCCCTCCCTGCCCAGATAAAATCCTCCTTTGGGGGTTTGTGTGAGCATTGACCAGCTCATCGCCCGAATTCCCCGCACAAGAATCGTCAGCATAATCAGCCCCAGCACGCCCACAATCAAAAGCGTCGCCGCCTTCATCAGCCCCTTCATGACCGCCTCTTCCACCCGCCGTCTGTCCATACTCCGCCTCGCTACTGAATTTCTTTTTGAATCCGCATCAGCACCAGTTTGGCCAGCACGTTAAACACCAGAACAATCCCCAGCAGAATCAGACACGCCAGCATCATCGCCGAATCATACAGCGGAATCGACATCATCTCGCCGTAATTGTTGGCAATCAGCGCCGGCAGCGGATAGGCCGCATCGAGAAACCCCGTCGGCGAACGCACCGCATTTCCCGCCACCATCAGCACCGCCATCGTTTCCCCGAACGCACGCGAAAGCCCCAGAACAATCGCCGCCAGCACCCCGCCGAAGGCCTTCCGCAGAACGACCTTCTTAATCGTCTGCCACTGGGTCGCCCCCAGCGAAAGCGACGCCTCCCGAATCTCCTGCGGCACCGCCCGCAAAATCTCCACCGTCATATGAATAATCACCGGAAAAATCATCACCGCCAGCACAATTCCCGCCGACAGCACGCAGTACCCGCTCGTTGAATACCCAAACCAGCCGGCGGCACGCTTGACCCACGGCACCACAACCAGTACCCCCCAGACTCCATACACCACCGAAGGAATCCCCGCCAGCAGGTCTATCAGCGGACGCACCCCTTCGCGAACGGCTCGCGGGGCATACTCCGCCAGATAAATCGCCGTCAAAAGACACAGCGGGACCGCCAGAATCATCGCCGTCCCCGTCACCCACAAAGACCCCATAATAAACGGCAGAAACCCAAACTGCCCGCGCAAAGGATACCATTCGGACGAAAACAGAAGCGATGAAAAAGACCGATTCTTTAAAATCGGCACAGACTTCCAAAAAAGGCCCGCCGCAATCACAACCACAAGCAGACCGGAAAGCCGGGCCAAGACCCCCATCAGGCCGGCGGCGGTCCTGTCATACAGCAGTGAGCGTTTTGTCCGATTCGGCAGCCCCATTCACCGGCCTCATCGGGTGAGCTTTTCCAGTTCCTTCATCGCCGCCTCTTTCGAAAGCGGCACATATCCGGCCTCGTCCGCAAACGCCTGCCCATCCCGAAGAATCCATTCCAGAAAAGCCAGCACTTCCGGCCGGGCGGGCCTGCCCTTCGAAACCAGATACAGCAAACGGGCCGGCGGCGAAGGATACCGTCCCTGGCCAATCGCACCGGTTATTTCATCACGGTCGCCGTAGAACGATTCCTCCGGGTCAATCCGGCCGTTTTCGTTCAAATCCAGCGGCACAATCATCAGCCCGTCCATCGGTTTCTTCGCGGCCGCATCATAGGCATAATTAACATTGTTGTACCCAATCCCCAGCGGGTCTTTTCGCACAGCCTCCGCAAGTCCCGGGTCCCCAAAGACCCCGATTCCCTGCAAATCCTCCTGATTTTTTCCCAAATACTTCGCCCAGGTCTCCGCCGCCCCGCAGGCATCGGAACGGGTGTACACATGAATCGGTTCGTTCAGCGAAAATCCGGACAGCTGCCCCCATGTTTTCAATCGCCCGGTTATCCACAAATCGATGCATTCCTGCCGCGTCAATCCCCGGCTCAAAAGCGTCTGTGCGGCCGGATGATTCCGATTGGCCACGGCCACGACGGCATCTTTTACTACCGCCAGCGGCCAGGCCCCCTTCTCCAGCTCAGAATTGTGAATCTCCCTCGAGAGCATCCCCAAATCCGCCGCTCCCGACAGACAATCCGCCATCCCTTTGCCGGCCCCTCCTGCAGAAATATCAATCCGCACGCCCGGGTGAATCTTGCGAAACTCCTCCGCCCACCGCACCGCCATCGGATACAGGGCCCACGCCCCGGAAATCGAGATGGTCCCGTTCAATTCCCCTTCCGAAGAGTCCCCCGTTCTTTTCCCGCAGCCCGAGGAAACAAACACCCCCGCCAAACACAGTCCTAACACAATTCGTTTCATACTCCGTCTCCTTATCAAGCCAAATCCGCTAACGTTAAACGCTCCAGACGCTCCGCGATGAAATCCCGAATTTCCTTGCAGACCGCCAGCATTTTGGGCTCCTTGCTCAGCGGCGTATTGGCAAAGAAATACTTGCTGACCGATTCCGTCGGAGCCAGCGGCCCGTCCATCAGCCGTACAATCTCCGCAATCGTAATTTCTTTGGCCGGCCGCATCAGTCGATACCCTCCGTTTGTGCCCCGACGCGTCTGAAGATACCGATTCTGCCGCAGCGTCATAAAAAGAAACTCCAAGTACTTTTTGGGAATCTCAAAATGCCGACAGATCTCCTCTATCTTTACAAAAGCCCCTTCCGGCTGCCGAGCCAGGTAAATCAGCGCTAATATCGTATATTCACTTTTCGTGGTTAGTCTCATTATTATATCTTCATTGTCCGGAATGTTCTATCTTGTCTTTCAAGTCTATAGACAAGATAGACAATTAAGCCGCATTTGTCAAGCATTTTCTGAAGATTCATCAATCTGAGTGTCATATTGGTTTTTCTTGACCTTGTTCCTCTTTACCGTTTTAATAGCTCCTGTTTGGTTACGACTACTTTTTTAGGAAAGGAAAAATACAATGAAAATCTCCTCGAGAGCAAAAGCGGTCGCACCTTCGGCCACTCTTGCCGTCACATCGCGAGCCAAAGAAATGAAAGCCCAAGGTCTGGATGTCCTCAGTTTCGGTGCAGGAGAACCGGACTTTGATACCCCACAATTCATTAAAGATGCGGCTGTCGAATCCCTCAAAAAAGGACAAACCAAATACACCCCTGCCGCAGGCATTATGGAGCTGCGCAAGGCAATCGCAGACAAACTGCTGAAAGAAAACAACTTACAGTACACACCGGAGCAGATTATAGTCAATCTCGGCGCTAAACATTCCGTCTATATGGCTATGCAGGCCGTTTTAGACCCCGGCGATGAAGTGCTCCTGCCGGCCCCATATTGGGTCACCTATCCGGAAGCGATTCAGCTGGCCGGCGCCAAACCCGTCATCCTCGAAACCACCGCCAAAACCGAATACAAAATCACCCCCTCCCAGCTGAAATCCGCCATTACCCCCAAAACAGCGATGCTGGTCCTTAACTCTCCGAACAATCCCGGCGGATTTTGCTATACACCGGACGAACTGAAGGCCCTTGCCAAAGTCCTCGAGGGAACAAATGTAATCGTCCTGTCCGATGAGATTTATGAACGTTTGGTCTATGGAAATATGCGATTTGTCAGCTTCGCTTCGCTCAGTCAGGACGCCTACAATCGAACTCTGACCATCAACGGGTTAAGCAAATCCTTCTCGATGACCGGCTGGCGTCTGGGCTATACGGCAGGACCGCTGGATGTCATCAAGGCCATGTCGCGTCTGCAGGACCATATGACCTCCAACGCCGTCACCTTTACGCAATATGCCGCCGTTGCCGCCCTCAAAGATACCTCAGGAGTCGTCGAGAAAATGCGGCAGGAGTTTGAAAAACGGGGAAAACTGATGACCGAACGGCTCAATGCAATCCCCGGTGTGCACTGCGTACCGGCTCAGGGGGCCTTCTATTGCTTCCCGGACGTCTCGGCTCATTACGGTCGTACCATCGGCGGAATGCTTATCAAAGACAGTATGGACTTCGCCAAGGCGCTTCTTGAGCAAAAATTGGTTGCCGTCGTTCCGGGAGGGCCCTTTGGAGCGCCGAAAAATATACGGCTCAGCTTTGCCTGTTCACTGGAACAGATTGAAAAAGGAATTGACCGGATTCGGGAATGGCTTTCATAAAGGAAATCCGTCCCATTCTATCGATAGAGTCAGAACAACTTGATCAAACTGCACAGCCCCTCTGGATGCGTTTCTGGATAACCGCCGTTGTGCTGGTTGGGCTGGCGGTGTTCGGCATCTACAGCGCTACCCATATGGTGGCCGCAGGCGATACCTGGGTCGCACTGGCTTGCGGAAGACACTTTGCCGAACACGGTGTCGATACCGTCGAACCCTTCAGTTTCAATTCCCATCCGGCAGGCCCGACGGCGGAAGACATCCAAAAATGGCCGCGCTGGGCTCAAATCCTCTGCAAACCCTTTTCTCTCGAAACCATCCAAAAATGGCACCCAACCGGATGGATTAACCAAAACTGGCTCACCCACCTGCTTTTTTATAAATTGGTGACCTTTTCCGCTCCCCCCGACACATATGAATACAACCGGCTGGTGTACTGGAAATTCGCTCTGTACATCCTGACGGCCTTTGCCGTTTACGGCGTAAGCCGGGTTTTAGGCGTCGGCCCTGCCCTGTCTCTTTTGGCCGCCTGTTTCGGTTTGGTCGTCGGACGAACCTTTTTCGATATTCGACCGGCAGGATTTTCAAACTTCCTAACCCCCGTCTTCTTCCTCATTCTTGCCCTCTCCGTCTATCGCAATATCCATTTCATCTGGCTGCTGGTTCCTTTGGTGGTCTTCTGGGCCAACGTCCACGGCGGGTATATTTACGTCTCTGTCATGCTCGTACCGTTCCTCGGAATCCACCTGCTGGGAGCCCTGCCGAAAAAATGGAGCTTTGCACTCGGACTAATCGGCCTCTGGTGGGTTCTTTACCTGCTCAGCCACCAGTTTCTGACGCATGAGGACTACGCCCTCATCGCCGGTGTCAATCGTCTGACTCCGCAGACACCCTCCTTTTTCCGGAATGGGTATGTCGTCTTTCTGTTTATTCTGTCCCTCCTTGGAATAGGAACACTTTTTCTGCCTCCTTCCTTTAAAGGGGCCTTTTACCTGTTTTTCACCATCGGTACGCTGGCGGTCTTTTTTATCCTGTTTCTGCGAATGCAGATTCAGATTCCGTACGACCGAATCGCCCCCGCTTACCACGAACGTTTTCGCTTTTTCATCCAGTCCTCTCAAGGGCGATATGGTTTTGTCTTCCTAACCGGCATCCTGTTTGTCTGGCTGACCGCTTGGAAGAAGAACCTTTTGGTTCTCCTTCCTGCCGCACAAATTGCAGAAACCGCCGCAGCGGCTGCTGTTTCCTTTCTTGCCATGCTGCTGCTGAACCCGTTCCGCTTGACCAACCTTACCCACACCTTCGAAATCAGCATCAGCAAACACGCCGAATCCTGGCGGCAGGTCAACGAATGGCGTCCGGCCTTCGACTGGCTGGACAAGACCCGCACCACCCCCAATCCGGTCGGCGAGGAAGAGGCCTTTGCCGTTCTCTGTATCCTGACAGCAATTGTCTTCCTAATCTGGCTGGCCGTGTATTTCTTCCGCCCTCGCCAACCCAGTGTCTCAAAAACCCAATCCAAATCCTCCCGAATGCCGGAACCGGTCGAAATCCTCAAGATTGACCTGGCACTCTGGACATTGGCGGCACTGACCCTGTATATGGCCGTCCAGTCCCGCCGTTTTATTGCCGTAGCTGGTTCGGGCGTCTGCCCCTTCGTCGCCCATTTGCTCTCTCAAATCGGACGAAAAATCGGCGCACTTTCCAAAGAGAAAAATCTTTGGACCGTTTTGAAACAGCCGAAAATCCAGACGGCAGGATGGGCGGCCCTCACCTTCATTCTGATTGGACTGATGCTCTATTGGGGGCTTCTGTATAAGCGAATTTACCTCGACCCCTGGCCCAATGACCCTGTCCGCAACTCCCTGTTTATGCGGATGACGGCGTCCAACGTCAAGCCCTTTGAAGTCTGCGATTTCATCAACGGCAATCACCTTCAGGGACGAATGTTTAATTACTGGACCGAAGGCGGCGCCCTGGCGTTCGGCCAAAACCCTGATGAGAAAACCGGCCGCATCCCCCTGCAGCTTTTTATGGACGGCCGGGCTCAGGCGGCTTACAACCACGACAAATACGAATATTGGCAGCTCATTTTTTCCGGCGGTCCGGAAGCCGTCAAAAGCGGCGGTCAAAAGCTCAACTACGCCTCCATCGGCGAATGGATCAGCCGCGAATTGCGGAAAAACAACGTCTGGATTATCTCCATGCCGACCCATCAGGCCTCGACTGTTTTTATGCAGGCGATCCTTCGTTCCCCCGACTGGAAAATCGTTTACCTGGACACATGCCAACAGCTCGTGGCCGACCTCCAAACCCCTCAGGGCAAAGAGCTGGCCGAAGCCATTCTGGCCCAAAAGGCCTTCTTCCCCGACGAGCTATCCAGACACTTAAGTACCGCGATGCTGATTTTAGAGACCCAAAACGCCTCTTTCCTGACGCAAATGACTGAACACGCCGCACAGGCCTTTCGGATGCGTCCTTGTGCCTCTTCCTATATGGTGCTTCAAAATGCAATGCAGTGGCCGCCGTTCCGGGAGCAGGGCAGACAAATCATCAAAGACTTCTTTGAAGACATCTGCCGCCGTCGAGATGAACTGAAAAACCAGTCCGGCTCCGCAGAACTCCTGACCGTCGCCGGCTTCGCTGCGGATTATCTGGCCAAATCAGAACCGGAACAACGAAACCGTTACCGTCAATTCCAGCAGGAATTTCGACTGGAAGCAGACCGATTGATGAGACAGGCAGTCTGGTAATATGAGTGCTCAACCCACCCCATCATCCGCCGCATCTTCGTTCCGCTCCATCAGCGTCTTTTTCCCCTGCTTCAACGAGCGGGAAAATCTCGAACCGCTGGTGCGTCAGGCCCTTGATGTGCTCGGCAAAATGGGGCTGGATTATGAAATCATCATCGTCGATGACGGCAGCACAGACGGAACCGGGGCGCTGGCGGACGCATTAGCCGCCGAAAACCCGCGCATCAAAGTCATTCATCATCCCGTCAACAAAGGATACGGCGCCGCCCTTCAAAGCGGCTTCCGTGCCGCCTCCAAAGAGCTGGTCTTCTATACCGACGGCGACCGCCAGTTCGACCTCAATGAACTGCCGCCGCTTTTGCCCCTCATCGAACAATATGACATTGTCAGCTGCTATCGTATGAACCGTCAGGAAGGGTGGATTCGCCGTTTCAACGGCTTCGCATGGACCCGCTTGGTCTGCCTGCTGTTCCATCTGAAACTGAAGGACATTGACTGCTCTTTCAAGCTCTACAGACGAAAAATCTTTGACGGGATGCCTTTGGTCAGCACCGGCGCCCTGATTGACACAGAAGTGCTTGCCAGAGCCGCCCGAAAAGGATATACCATCAAACAGGTGGGTGTGCACCACTATCCCCGGCGGGCCGGAAAAGCCACCGGCGCGAAACTGCGGGTTATTGCCAGGGCCTTTTATGAATTATTCAAACTTCGTAAAACCATCTTAAAACAACAGCCATGAAGGTGTACCGAGACCAGTCGTTTATTCGTCCGGACCTGCAGGCCCATCTCTACTCCGAGCGGCTGCTGGACAACGTCAGGGCCCTGCGGGGACTTTGTGCGCCGTCAACCCGGTTTTGTGCCGTCGTAAAAGCCAACGCCTACGGCCACGGCATCCGTGAAGTCGTCAATATTCTCAAAAACGGCCCGGTCGATTTCTTCGCCGTCGCCACCTTCTATGAAGCCCTGCACATTCGCCCTCTGGTCCACCGCCAGTCTATCCTGATTCTCGAACCGATTCATCCTGCCCAGCCCGCCGAGCAAATCCGCGCCTGTGCCGCCGCCGGCTTTCACTGCGTCCTGGCCTCTCTGGAAGGACTTGACTGGGCGGCAAGAGCTCTGGCCGGTACGGACCGCATCCTGCCGGTGCACCTGAATATCGAAACCGGTATGGGACGTTGCGGAATGCCGCCGGAAGAAGCCGCCGCCCTCCTGACCCGCCTGCGCAGCCAGACCATGCTTCGGCTGGCAGGGGTCTTTACCCATTACGCAACCGCTGACGAAGACAACATCAGCTTCGCCTGGGAGCAGCACAGACGCTTCGAGGCGTTTTTGCAGGAACATCGGCTCAAAGACCGTCCGGATTTGCTCATTCATTCCTGCAACAGCGCCGCCACACTCAAAATGCCGCCGGCCCATTATACGATGGTTCGATGCGGCATCTCGATGTACGGATACTACTCCAGGCCGATGAGCCAACCCCCAATCCCCCTCAAACCCGTCCTGAAGCTTCAGGCGCCGCTGACCCTGATTAAAACAATCAAAGCCGGAGAATCCGTCGGGTACGGCCGGTCTTTCATTGCCAAACGCGACACCCTGGCGGCCATCGTCCCGCTCGGATATGCCGACGGATACCGCCGCGCCTTTTCCAACAAGGCCGTGATGAAACTGGGCGACCATTTCATCCCCGTCATCGGCAGAGTCTGCATGGATCAGCTGATTGTGGACGTCACGGATGTCCCCAATGTCCAGACCGGCCAAATGGTCACCGTAATTGATGATGACCACCAGTCTCCCTGCGGAGTCTATGCTTTGGCGGAACTGGCGGATACTATCTGCTATGAAATCCTTACAATGATACACGCTCACGTAAACCGAATTGTCCATTAAAGGCCTCCGATATGACCTCTTCCGAGCAGCAAGGTTCCAATCTGTTCGTGTACGGCTCCCTTCGGGAACCTTCCATCTTTGAATCCGTCTGCGGCTTGAGTTTTACCCTCAAACCCTCCCGTGTTCAGCCCGGCCATACCCTTTTTGCGGAACTGGCGATACTGAACGGCTACCGGCGGGTCAGCCCCGACAACGTTTATTTCTATGCCATCCCTGAGCCAACGGCCAAAATCGAGGGGTTTGTCATTTACAACCTGCCCGAGGAAGCCCTGCGGGAAATCGACCGCTACGAAGGCAAACTCTACGAACGTGAAACCGTTACCGTCAATACTGCCAGCGGCCCTGTCCAGGCCTTTGCGTACCTGGCCAGCCCGAAATCCATGAAAAAAAAGTTCGGCGACCGCTTCCATGTCAATCTCATCCACGAATTATGGCTTCGAAGACGAATCGAACGCTTCTTTGAAACCCATACACGCCCCGGCGAAGAGTCGATGGACGCCGACATTGAGCGGCGGGCCCGTCGGGAACTGCTCGGCACAACGGAGCGGGACCTGGTCATCACCCACCTCGGACGGGCCGCCGTCAGCGATTACACCCTCGAACAGGAGCTCAGCCGTCCGATTCCCTCTATCCGGCATCTCTACAGTAATCCCGCTGTAAAACCTTATTTCGAAAACTACATCCATCTGGTCGTCAAACAAGTCCTGCTCAACCAGTTCGAATGGCATCTCTACCATCGATTCCGGTTTGAACTGAACCGCCTCTGTCCCAATCGCCGCTACTATACCCGCATTTTGAGTATTCTGATTGCTTTGCGGATGATTAATGCCAACGCATCCGTCGTGAATCTCGTCCTTCGCCGCTGTCTCGAAACCCTGCCGGCCGACGGAACGTATGATTTGATTGACTATGTCAAATACGGCGTACAGGCCGCGGACAACATCTTCGATGCACGAGTCGCCCGAAGCGAAATCTCCCGAATCCGGCAAAATCTTCAGCCCGGACTGGTTCCGATGGGAGCGGAGATGGAATTAAGCAATCTCGGCTACCGCGCCGTTGCAAAAAACATCGAAAACGAGGACCCTGTTTTTGACGGATTCCGCTATTTCTCCGATTTTGCCCTCGATGTGCTCAGCTGGAAACTCGGCGGATACATCGATAATCATTCCGGAGAACCCGTACCGGGCATTCGCGGTTTTCTTGAATTAGCCCCCGGGCGGCTCAACATCCTCGGAGAGATTTCCAAACCCGCTACGGACGACCCCTGGGTTCTCAATCAGCTGATTCGGGAGACCGCTTCCTTCTACCCCGCTCGTCCTCACAGTCTTCACCTGTCCTTCCAGCTCCGGCGCTATCAGATTGGGAAGCAGACCCTCCTGCCGATGGGGTTTGTCCAATGCCTGCTGGCCATGGGCGGAGGCGTCCGGAAAGAAGGAAACCGGATATGGATTTCCCGAATGGAGCACGATGAAATTATTCGCTATCGCCCCACCGAGGAACTCGTCTTTGCCCAAACCAGCAGAAGGCGATGGCGGCTGGACGACCCATATCTCGAAGAAGGCCGCTGCGCCTCTGAACCCGCCTATGTTCAGCAGTACAAATTCATTCGTCTGGACCCGCAAATCAATTATGAACCCCTCATTCTGGCCCTGAAAGGAATCCAGTTATCGATCAACCCGGGAGACTACCTGACCGCTGAACAGATGGCCGCCAGTCCGAAACTCCGGCAGGAATATGCAGACCTTAAGGCCTGGGCGGCTCGGCCTGACCCCATTGACGAAAAAACCAAACAGGCCTTTCTGGGTGCCGTTTATGACGGCCTGATGCACGAACGCCACCTCCGCCCCTACCACAAACAGCACTATATCGAATGGGCGATGGAGGCAATCAATACCCAGATTCAGAACTTTAACGAACTGGTCGAAAAAACCCGCACCCAGCCCTCTGCAGAGGCCTCTACAAAACAGATTTAAGTTTTTCAACAAGGGCCTTGACCCGCCCCACGGAGGCGTCAAATGCCTTCTGCTCCTCTTCGGTCAGGTCAAACTCCATCACCTTTTCGACCCCTCCGGCCCCGAGTACAGCCGGCACACCGACAAACGCCCCGCCCACCCCATATTCCTTCTCACAATAAGCACAGCAGCACAGCAGAGCCTTCTCATCCCGGAGAATGGCCTCCGCCATTCGGACAGCCCCGGCCGCAGGGGCATAATAAGCACTGGTTCCAAGAAGGTTGACAATCTCAATCCCCCCATTCCGCGTCCGTTCAACCAGTTTTTGAATCGTTGAGGCATCCATCAGCTGCGTCAAAGGGACTCCCCCGACCGTTGTATAGCGCGGCAGCGGCACCATATCATCGCCGTGCCCGCCCAGCAGAATGCCGGAAACCTGACTGACGGAGACATTCAGCTGTTCGGCAATAAACGCGGCAAACCGGGCTGAATCGAGAACACCGGCCATTCCCATCACCCGTCTGTGTTCAAATCGGCTCACGGCAGCCGCCGCATACACCATCGCATCGAGCGGATTGCAGACCACAATGATGAAAGCATTCGGACTGGTGCGGACAATCTGCTGGGTTACGCTTCGAACAATCTCAGCATTTTTGAACAGAAGGTCGTCGCGGCTCATTCCCGGCTTGCGGGGCAGACCGCTGGTAATAATGACGATATCGCTTCCGGCGGCCGCATCCCAATCGGTTGTTCCGCGGATACGACCGGCAAATGAATAAACCCCCGCCGACTGGGCCATATCCAGGGCCTTGCCTTCCGCCAGCCCGGGAACAATATCCACCAAAACAATGTCCCCTACGTTACGGCTGGCTGCAATAAACGCCGCTGTTGCCCCCACATTTCCCGCACCCACAATGGTTATTTTCGCTCTCACAATCCATTTCCTCTCTATAATGTTCAGTTTGGTCAATCAATCGGCCCGTTATTATAAAGCACGAACAGAGGAATACAAGCACACGCCCTTAACGCCGCCCGCTGTCGGAAGCTGGACACCATTTCGTCAGCCATTTTTTCTTCATTCTTAATTCGGAATTCTTCCTTTCTTCAATCCGTATTCATCCTGTAAATCCGCGGTTAACAGTCCCCACAACCCGCTTCTGACTGGAACTTTTTTTTTCCGCCGGTATAGTACAGACCTATGAACGAACTGCTCAAACAATTGATTCAGGCCGCACCGACGGCCGACAACGGGGAACGCAGGGCCGCCGAGGTACTCGTCCAGTATTTCCGCACCCACGGCATCGAGGCCTTTGCAGACATCTGGAACGAAAACCGGGCCAATGTCATCGCCCGCCTGCCCTCTTCCCGACAAAAACCCGGTCTGCTTCTGGCCGCCCACCTGGATGTGGTGCCGGCTGACCCATCCCAATGGACCTTCGAACCCTTTGCGGGCCTTGAACAAAACGGACACATTTTAGGCCGCGGCGCCGTCGATATGCTCGGGGGCCTGGCCGCTGCCGCCGCGGCACTGGTTGAAATCGCCGCCGCAGGGCTCCCTTTACAGGGCGATGTCGTCCTGGCCGCAACCGCCGGCGAAGAAACCGACAGCTGCGGAGCCAACCGCTTTGTTCAATCCGCCGCCCAATCAATCGGTCCGCTGGCCGGCATCATCCTGCCCGAACCGACAAACTTGAAAATCCTCACCGCCCACCGCGGGCTTCTCTGGCTGCAAATCACTACATACGGCCGCAGCGCCCACGGCTCGATGCCCAAACAAGGCGTCAACGCCATCGAAAAAATGCTTCCGCTGCTCAATCGGCTTTTCGGCTGGTCAATCCCCCAACCTCCGCATCCTCGCCTGGGACCGTGCACAATGAGCATCAACCAGCTCCACGCCGGAACCGCCCCCAACATTGTCCCCGACACCTGCCGGCTGCATCTGGACATCCGCACCCTGCCGGGGCAGCCGCAGCCGTCCGTCATCGAGCAAATCCAAACCTTCCTCGAGGAACAAAAAGCCCGAGACCCAAACTTCCGGGCCGAGATTTCCATCCTCCGCCAATGTGAGGCACTGGAGACTCCGCCGAACAGCCCTTTTGTCCAAACCGTCTGCCGTGCCGTTCAAACCAGCCAGACCGACGTTGCTGTCTTCACAACCGACGGCCCGCATTTCCTCCCGCTGTGCCCGGACATCATCATCTTAGGCCCCGGCAACCCAACCGCCTGCCATAAACCCGACGAATCCGTCAAAATAGACGACTTGGCCGCCGCCCGGCAGATGTATGTCCAAATCATCCGTGCTCTGGCGCAATAAAAAAGGCAAGAGCCAAACGCCTCTTGCCTTTGGATTTCTCTGTGCTTGCACGGCTTTATTCTGCTGTTGCCGTCTTTTCCGCCGGTTTGTATTTGCGCTTCAGCGGCTTGACAACCAGCCCCTGACGAATCGCCTTGGCCGATACCGTAATCCGACAGACCTTGCCGTTGACAACCGCCCGAACCTTTTGTGTATTCGGTTTGAATTTCCGCTTGGTAATGCCGGTGATTTTCCGACCGACACCGCCCAGATATTTGGCCTTACCGCGGCGGGCAATGCTTTGTCCGGTGCTGGTCTTCTTGCCCAGAAAGAAACATTCTCTACCCATACGTTCGCTCCCGAAAATCGCTTGTCCGGCTGATCCGGACGGTTATTCCTTTCTTCCATACTTCCGGTAAAGCCCTACAAATATAGGATTTTCCGGAGTTTTTGCAAGTGTTTTTCACCGTTTTTTTCGAAAACAAATCACAGATTCTCGCCCGACAGTCTTTTTTCTTGATTTCCGCATCGGAATCTTTACCTTTCCCGAATATGCAGAACGAAGCAACTGAAAGGCCCAAAAGAGTCCTGATAACCGGCTGCTCCAGCGGTTTCGGCTTGCTGACTGCCGTCGAAGCCGCCCGAGAGGGGTTCGATGTTGTTGCCACAATGCGCAAGCTCGACAAAGCAGGCCCACTTCTGCAAGCCCTTGAAAAATCGAATCTTACCGTCAAAATCGAGCGGCTGGACATCACAGACCCTGCCTCCATTGAAACGATAGTACAGCAATTCTCACCCATAGATATCCTGATTAACAATGCAGGAATACTGATCGCCGGTTCCTTTCTGGACCTCACCGAGCAGGAATGCGATAAAATCTTTCAAACCAACTACTTCGGACCGGTTCGCCTGACCCGCGCCGTCGTTCCCCAGATGATTCAGCGAAAAAGCGGCCGCATCGTCAACATCGCCTCTCTGGCAGGACTTATCGGTCATCCCTTTAACTCCGCCTACGCCGCCAGCAAACATGCCCTCATCGGCTTTACCCAGTCTATCCGCGTGGAACTGGCCCCCTTCGGCATTGACGTCGTCTCCGTCGAGCCCGGCTATCACAAAACCGAAATCATCGGAGCCAACGCCAATCAGGCCGAGCATTTCTATGACCGAACCAGCCCGATGTTTGAATGGAACCGCGGCTTTCTGAAGGCGATGTTTGAGGAGATTCTCCCCCGTGCCGGCGACCCGCAGCAGGTGGCGGACCTGATTGTCCGCATCATCTCCTGCGAAAAACCAAAGGCCCATTACATCATCGGAAAAGATGCCGCCTTTGCAATGACCTTCAAATCGCTGGGGCTTTGGGGATGGCTCGAAAGACAAATCATTCGGAAAATCCGAAAATACCGCCGGCTTGAAAACCAGCGCGAAGAGGAAAAAAGGAACCGGCGAAAACAATCCGCCTCCATTCGCAAGTAAGGATTTTCATTATGTCGTACCAGCCCGCCGAAAATCGGTATGCAAAAATGGAATACAGGCCCTCCGGCACAAGCGGTCTGCGTCTGCCGGCGCTGTCCCTGGGACTGTGGCACAATTTCGGCGATGTGGACGATTTCCAAACCGCACGCCGAATGATTCTGACGGCCTTTGACAACGGCATCACCCACTTTGACCTGGCCAATAACTACGGCCCGCCGCCCGGCTCCGCCGAACGAAACTTCGGAAAAATCCTCAAGGAAGACCTGGCCGCCTGGCGGGATGAACTAATCGTATCCACCAAAGCGGGCTACTATATGTGGCCGGGGCCCTATGGAGACGGCGGCTCCCGAAAATATCTGATTGCCAGTTTAGACCAGTCTCTCAAGCGGATGGGACTGGACTATGTGGACATCTTCTACTCCCATCGCCCCGACCCCAAAACTCCTCTGGAGGAAACCTGCGCCGCTCTCGACCACATCCTTAAACAGGGAAAGGCCCTGTACGTCGGCTTATCCAATTATCCCGCCGACCAGACCCGCAGGGCTTTTGAATGGCTGCAATCCTGCGGCCGCCGGCTCCTGATTCACCAGCCTAAATATTCGATGCTCGTGCGGGATATTGAAACCAACGGGCTGCTCGAAACCCTCGGCACTCTGGGGGTCGGCTGCATTGCATTCTGTCCTTTGGCGCAGGGACTTTTGACCGACAAATATCTCAAAGACATCCCCGCCGACTCCCGCGCCGCCAAACCGCACGGCTTCCTGAAGAAAGAACAGATTACCGAGGCCCTGCGGACAAAACTGGTCAATCTGAACGAACTGGCCCGCCGCCGCGGACAATCGCTGGCCCAAATGGCTCTCACCTGGGTCCTCCGCGACAGCCGCATTACCTCCGCCCTTATTGGAGCCAGCCGGCCTGAACAAATTCTTGAAAATCTAAAATCTCTGACAGCCCCTCCTTTGACTCAGCCTGAATTGACCGACATTGATACCGTATTGAAAACCCCCTGACCGTTTTCCGTCAGGACTGAATCAGCTTTTCCTCTTTGGCCCCGGCCGCTCCGACACTCTCCAGAAACCGCTTAAGAATCCTGCGTTCCAGCCGGCGAATCTGTCTCGGCTCGTCGGATTCCAGAGGAATCTGACCGCCCGCATAACTCGGGTGCCCCCCGCCGCTCCCCTTTCGGCCGATCATATGACGAATGACCTTATCCGCTCGAGGGGGCTCTGCACTGGTTCGGATGGAAATCAAAAGCCGCCCCTCAAAGAAACCGTAACAAACCGCCCAGTCCGTCGCTTCATCCCGCAAAAGCAAATCTGCCATCTCCCCAATCATATCCGGATTTTCTACCTTCCCCAATCCTGTCACAATTGCGGGGCCGCATACCCGGGCATTGCGAAGCCCGTCACTGAGCGTCTGAAAATAGTTCCGTTCCACTCGGCCTCGCTGAATCTGTCCGAGAATCCGCTTGTTGGCCAGCGGATAAACCGCCATCACCGCATCCAAATCCGCCTGCGTGGTATCTCGCCCGAAGTCCTGAGTATCGGAACGGATGGCATACAAAATCGCCGTCGCCAGCATACTGTCGATTTCAATCCCCGCCGCCTGGAGATACTCATAAAGAATTGTAACCGTCGCTCCATAGCGGCTGCGAATATCCGTAAAGCGGCACTGCCGTGTACTGCGCCGGCATTTATGGTGGTCAATAACAATATCCGGCTCCATTTCTGCCGGAAGGCAGTTATTCCCCGCCCAGGGCTGGGTATCAACCATTGCAATCAAATCATACCCATGAAAATCAATTTCCGAGGCCTCCCGCAAATTGACAGACAAATAATGAATCAGGGCCCGATTTTCCGCTCGTCCGATGCGACCCCCATAAACCAGCGAACACTGAATATCCGCCAGCGAATTGGCCAGTTTCCGCAGCACCATCGCAGATGCAATCGAGTCAGGGTCCGGAGAGTTCTGAAGCACAATCAAAAGGGTCTGATTGCCCTTGAAAATATCCCGAAGAGAAGCAAGTTTTTTTCGCGTTTTCCGAACAGCGGATGAACAGGTGCCCATGAACCGGAAGTCTCCTTACACAAAGCACGGAATCTGCCGAGATTTTTTTCGCGGCTCCACCGGCTGATTGTCTTTCCAGACCCACAGCCGAACGGTCCCATCCGGCTCAATCCGGAGAAAACTGTTTCGAAGCCCGACCCAGCAGCCGCTGTTGCAGTACCAGCCGTTTATCAAAACCGCATGATGAGTATGCCCGGCCACCAGCACATCGTACCCGCTTTCAAGCCGGTCTCGCTGATATAAAGCCAAAATCCCCTTTTCTCGTGCCGGGTCCTGCGCCGGAGTCAAAGACTCCGTCAACCGATGCCGCGGCTGTCGAACTCGGCTCCGCTCCAGCAGATTAACCGAATTATTCCACATCCACAGAAAACTTCGCCCCATCCGCAGCAAAGCCCTTTCACTCAGCCCCCCCGCCGAAAGCAGAGGCGAACCCTTCCGGTCTTCTATCATCCCGCATAGAATGGCCAGCACACGTCCCCACCGGGGCGTTCCATCCCGATTAAATGGGTCCAGTTCATGCCCATGCATAAACTTAAAGCGGCGAGACCCAATCGTCCGCTCAAACGGACGCGTCATCCGCTCAAAGAACGGATGGGCCAGAAGCCCCGTACCGATTAAATCCTCCAAATCTGCATCGTGATTGCCGACAACATAGATTGCCCCCATCCGGGCAAACCGCTCCAAAAAATCCATCCGACGGACAATCACACGCCCCACATTGGCCTGCCAGAACTCAAACAAATCCCCCAAAATGAACAATTCTCCACCCTCTTGCTCCACATAATCTAAAAAGCGACTAAACTGCTCGGCTTTATGGTCCGCCGCAAAGTTATCCCGCGGCCCCCCATCCCCCATATGCAAATCACTCACAACAAAAATAGGTCTCTCTTGGCCCATATCTTTCTCATCTGCCTTCCAGCTAACCTGCCGGCCGACGGAGTAAGGCTTGCTTTCGCTTCTCCGGCGGCAACGGCTTGTCGGCTCGTCTATAATATGGTTTAATCAAAAAAATGACAGCAAAACAACAAGAATTCTCTGTTCTTCTCTACGGTGCCGGTGCCGTTGGGTTGGGAATTGCTTCTTGTCTGCTGAAAACCGGTACTCCAACCACCCTGCTGGCTCGCCCCCACACCGCCGGGCCGCTTCGGCAGGAAGGCCTGGTTCGAAAAGGAATCTTCGGAGAGGCTTTTTTCCCGCCAACTGCTTTCCGCGTCTATGAATCCCTCGAAGAAATCTCGGACAGCCGGTATGATTTTATTCTCGTGTGCACCAAATCCAGCGATACCCTCACGGCGGCGAAAAATTTGTCCGTCCACTCCAAGCTTCTCGCCCCCAACGGCCTGATTGTGCTTTTTCAAAACGGCTGGGGAAACGCAGAAATCTTTGCCGACTTTTTCCCAAAGGAAACGATTTACAATGCCCGTGTAATTACCGGCTTCATTCGTCCCAAACCGAACGTGGTCGAAATCACCGTTCATGCCGATGCCGTTCACATCGGCTCTCTGTTCGGCGAATCGCCCGAGCCGCTCATTCCCCTTTGCCAGGCCGTTTCCGCCGGCGGAATCCCCTGTCAAACAACAACCCAAATCGGCAAAGACCTGTGGGCCAAAATGCTTTACAATTGCGCTCTCAACCCGCTGGGGGCTGTCCTCGATGTTCCTTACGGCAAATTAGCTGAACATCCTTCGACTCGGCACATTATGGACCGGCTGATTGAAGAGACGTTTGATGTAATGCTCGCAGACGGATACCGCACGCATTGGGAGAACGCTGAAGAGTTCAAATCCGCTTTCTACAATCAGATGGTCCCCGCCACAGCCGCACACCGCTCTTCGACGCTGCAGGACCTTAAGGCCGGCAAAAAAACGGAAATCGACGCCTTAACCGGTGCCGTCCTTCGACTTGCTCAAAAACACCGACGTGCCGTTCCCTGCAGCGATTTTCTGTATCATCTGATTGACTTTATCGAATCCCGGAACAATCAGAATCCGCGGAATGATTAGTCCAGCCGAATTCCCCGCTGGTGCAGCCAGTTCTTTAAATCACTCAGTTCCGTATCAAAAATTTCATTGTCGTAGATTTCTTCCAGCTGCTGTATCCGGGCAGCCAGCTCCGGCTGCTGCTGAACCAGTTCTCCGACTTTCCGCTCAAACTCATCGCTGAGTGTTCGTAAATCCTCACAGGTCAGATGCAGTTCAAGCAGTCCGGAAATGCATCGGACGGCTGCCTCCACCGCCCGCGGATTATATCCCTGCAGATAGGCCGGTATCTCCGCCACCAGAACAAACATATCCAAATCGGCCTTGGATGCCCGCCAGGTCAGGTATGTGGCGAACCCCGCCGGCCCTTCATACCGGCTTAATCGAATGCCGATGCGCTGCATTTTGGCCCGAAGGGCAGGTTGAGAAACCGAAGCCGTAAACTTCGGCTCCCGGCTGTGAGGCGTCAGGCCCGCCACGCTGCCGACAAAGAAAATCTGTTTGACGTCAAACCGTTCGCACAAATGAAAAATGCAGTCCGCAAAACACTCCCACCGTAAATTCGGCTCTTTACCGGAAAACAAAATCAGATTGTGCCGCGGTTCGGCAAAAAATGTATTGTTCGGAAAGGAAAAGTCCTCTATCAGACCCTCGTCAATCTTCACATGGGGGCGAAACACACCCGCCACTTCCATAGTCCCCGGCATTTGAAACACATAAAACGGCTCCGGGTCAATCGAAGCAAACGGAACCGCCCCGAGCGTTACCCGCAGATAATCCACCAGCCCCGTGGAGACCTCTCCCCCGTCCATCCAGCCGTCAAAGCCGAGAACCAGGGTCGGTGCCGTCAAGTCCGGATTGTGATAGATGCGAAGCCGTTCTACGCTCATTCCGTCTCCTCACTGTTTCTGACCGTTATTGTAGAGATTTCTTCGACAATCTCCAGCAGAAAATCCGCCCGCTACCGATTCAAATACAGTCGGAGAAAATGCCGAACGGAATCGAAAGCAAACCGCTCCAAATCAATCTCCTCCCGCTTCAGACGCAGAAGACTCCGGATTTCCTCGCGGGCCTCCAATCCGGACCAGTCGGAAACCCGGCAGACAAAGGCCAGGTCTTCCGTGGCATAATGCACCCCTTTATACAAATATCGATTCGGAGCGGACCCGAAATACTCCAGAGAGTCTACCCTCAACCCTGTTTCCTCTTCCACCTCACGCCGAACGGCCTCTTCCGCCGACTCCCCCGGGTCCACAAACCCTCCCGGCAAATCCAGCATTCCCTCTTTGGGCTTGTGGTCACGGACCGTAACCAGCAGCCGGCCCTCTTCGTCTTCAATCAGAGCCACGACTGCCGCCGCCGTATTCAGATAAAACTCCAGCCCGCACTCCGTACACACATATGCGCTCTTTTTATGCACCTTCAGCGCCCGGGCGCTGCAAAGCGGACAGTACAAAAAGACATTCCGATTCTCATAAGCAATCATCCAGTCCATAGGAGAAACTTTCCCAAAGAGAACTCAAAGCCCAAAACCCGCAATCACCGCCCCGCACTGCGGACAGGTTCCATCCTCAATAATATTGCTTTTCACCGTAAATCCAACCCGGTCAATCAAAAGAACCCCGCAGCTGTAGCAATAGGTTGACTCCGCTCGAATCCCCGGAATATTGCCGATATAGACATACCGCAGCCCCGCCTGACGTCCGATGTCATACGCCCGCTCCAGCGTCTTCTGCGGCGTGGCCGCACGGTCTTCCATTCGATACTGCGGATAAAAGCGGCTTACATGCCACGGGACATCTACCGAGGCCTCACGAGCAATAAACTCCGCAATCGCCCTTAACTCCTCATCCGAATCATTCTTGCCCGGAATGACCAGGGTTGTGATTTCCATCCAGATATCCGTCTGACGGGCGATCATCCGAATCGCCTCTTTGACCGGCTCCAGACGTGCCTTGCACAAATCCCGGTAGAACTCTTCCGTAAATGCCTTCAGGTCAATGTTAATTCCATCCAGCCACGGACGGACAAATTCAATCGCCTCCGGACTCAAAAAACCATTGCTCACAAAAACATTGGCCAGCCCCATCTGTTTGGCCAGCTGGGCGGTTTCGGCACACAGCTCCATAAACACCGTCGGTTCCGTATAGGTATAGGCAATGCTCGAACAATGGCTTCGCACCGCCGCATCCACAATGGCCTTCGGGGAATAATAAGTACCCTCAATCAAATCATTCTGCGGCATCTGACTGATTTGCCAGTTTTGGCAAAAAACGCATTGAAAATTGCATCCGGGAGCTGCGATAGAAAAACTTTTTGAACCCGGCTGAAAATGAAAGAGCGGTTTCTTCTCAATCGGGTCCGGATTGGCCGCGCAGAGTTTGTCATAATTCAGGGACACGAGCACACCGTTGATATTTTTTCGCACTCGGCAGCGGCCCGTCTGTCCAAGCGGAATCCGACAGCGCCACGCACAAAGTCGGCACTGAACCGCCCCCCCGCTTTCCCCCTCCCACAAAACCGCACGCTTGTACAACTCCTGATGGTGCTCCATATTTTGCCCCTTTCCGGGGTTCCTTATTATCCCCTTTTCATTTTAGGGATTTTTCCGGATAGTGCAAACGCGTTTTTTGCCAAAAGACTTCCGTCTTTACCTTCCGTACTCCCAAAAAAGTTTGATGGGGTGCAGCGTTTTGCACCCCGTGAGGTGTTCAATCTGCATCGCACAAGCAGCACATTCCGTCAAAACAATATCCGGATTAATCTGCTCAATTTTCTTTTTCAATAATTCCCCGATGGCTTCGGACAGCTTGGCTTTTTTGCTTTGCATCCCCGCCGTTCCCGCCAGCCCGCAGCAGCCCCCATTCAGATTGACGACCTTCAACCCCAAACGGTCCAGCAAATCCACTGTATCCGACGGCTGCCGCAGCGATTGCAGATGACAAGGTGCATGGTAAGCATATCGAACCGTCCGGCACGCATCCGACAGCCGAATCAACCCCCACCCGCGATGCTCCAGAATCCGGCGGATATAGTCCATCAGCTCCCACGTATGGTCGGCCAGCAGCGCAGACTCCTGCGACTGGATAAGATATTTCATCTCCTCTTTCAGACACAGGGCCGCACTCGGTTCTGAACAAACCACTTCATACCCCCTTTGAACCAGCGGCGCAAGCTGTTTCAAATTGTATTCCAAATCCCGGCGGGCGGCGTGGAGATTTCCGTACACATACGCCGGCAGCGGTGCAGGCCTCTGCAAAGGAATCTCGACCTGCACACCCAGTTTCTCCAAAACCTCTACAACCGCAAACCCGAGGGAATGGTCATTCCAGTTGGCAAAGCTGTCCACAAAATAGGCCGCTTTTTGCGAGAAATCTGCTGAAGCAGCGGGCTTGCGAAACCGCCGCACTTTTCGAATAAAACTTCCCCTCTCAAACTTCGGAAACGGCCGATGCCGGTCCAGTCCTATCGTCTTCTCCATCAGCAGGCGGCTCAGCGGCAACTGAAGAATCCAATTGCTTAGCGGAGCGAACGCAGCCGCCAGCATGCTCAAAAGACGATTGTGTGAAAGCACTGTTTCCGCCGTCGAAAAACCGAGCTTGCGGGCAATCTGAGCCCGTGCCTCCACAATCAGTTTGGATACATCCACCCCTGCCGGACACTGAACCGAACACATCTTGCAGTTCACACAAAGGGACAATACCTCTCGAAGCCCCTGTGCGTCATACGTGCCGATGTCAGAAGGAAGCCCTGCCGCCGACCGAAGCAGATTGGCTTTGGCTCGGCTGGAAGCCAGCTCTTCATTGACAGCCCGAAAAACCGGACACATCCGTACCCCTTCCGTGCGGGCCAGGCAAACCCCGCATCCGCTGCACTGTTCGGCCTCAAATCGAAACTCATCCGGCCCCAGCAGCAAAGCAGTCTTCGCTTCCAGATTTCTTCCCGGAAGACGCAAACGGCGAACCATTACATCAGGGTCCTCATTCAGAATCTTGCCGGGGTTCAGCAGGCCTTCCGGGTCAAAAATCCGTTTGATACCCTTGAGCAGTTCATAATAGGCCTCCCCGTATTGCCGTCGAATAAAGGCCGCCCGCACCAAGCCGTCTGCATGCTCCCCGCTGACCGAGCCGCCCATAGACCAGGCCAGTTCGAACACCTCCTGAGCCATGGCCCGCATCTGCTGAACCCCCTCTTCCCTCGACAAATCGATGTACGGGCGAATATGCAGTCCGCCGTCGCCGGCATGCCCGTAATAAGCCATCGCAAGGCCGTATTTGCGCCCGATTTTCTCCAGTCCTGCGATGTATTCATCCAGCCGCACAGGGTCCACGGACACATCTTCAATAAACGGAATCGGATGAGCCGGCCCTTTTTGGCGATTCAGCAAAGGAACGGCATCTTTACGGGCCTTCCAGAGACGCTGCTGTCTTTTCGCATCCAGAACATTCTCCGCCCGAACGGCCAAATCCGCCGCCGCCAGACGTACACGCTCAAGCTTCTCCCGCACCTCGCTTTCGTCCGCACCGGTCATTTCCACCAGTAATGCGGCTGTGCACCCTTCCGGCAAAACATCACGGTATTTCGGATAGGCCTGACGCGCCATTGTCATCAGCGTCTGGTCCATCAATTCACAGGCCGCCGGACCGCAGCGCACAATCAGAGAAATCGCACGGGCCATCGTTTCAAATGACGGAAACTCCAGCTGAATCAGCCCCTTGCATCGGGGAATAGGAACCGTCCGGAGCGTAATTTCCGTAAAAACAGCCAAGGTCCCCTCTGAACCGGCCGTCAGACGTGCCAAATCCACAACTCCGTCGTGAACAATTCCATCGATAGCATACCCGCTTCGGTTTCTTTCCGTTTTGGGCCGAGCTGCTCGAATCACCGACTCTTTTCCCGAAAGCAGCTCAAAACACTGCCTGGCGATTTTCGATTCCGGCCTGCCGTCTTCAGCCGGTTTCATTCCGTTGACCAGCTCAACCGCAGTCCCATCGGCCAGGACAGCCCGAACCCGCTGGACCCAGCGGTCAAAATGACCGTAAACCAATGAATGGGCCCCCGTAGCATTGTTGGCAAGACACCCTCCGATGACGGCCCGGTTTGAACTGGAAGGGTCCGGTCCAATCATCCGCCCATACGAAGCCAGAAAACAATTCAGGTCATCCAGAACAACCCCCGGCTCTACCGTCACCAGTTCTCCGTCTTCACTCACAGACAGAATGCGGTCCATATACCGACGGATATCGATTACAATCCCATCCGTCAAAGATTCCCCCGCCACACCGCTGCCGGCCCCCCTTGCCGCCGCAGTCAATCCGTTCTCTCGGGCATACTGGATAACCCGGCGGATATCCTCCTCGTCTCGAACAGACACCACACATTGCGGAAAGATTTGATAAATGCTCGCATCCGTGCTAAATGCGACGCGGTTATAGATATCGATGTAAACAGTCCCTTTTACAAGACCCGCTAAATCCGAACCGATTTTTTCCGGCTGACTTTTCAAGTGAACCTCCAGCCCAAAAGTGGTTTATTTTGGATATAAGAATACCTTTTCTACGCTCTTTTGCAAACTTTTTGCTTCGAACCGGCTGTTCATTGAGTCCATTTTTTTCACATCCGCAGGAAATTTTTTCTGCTTTTTTAACCAAATCAGCCAACGGGCAATCCGACTTTTATTTTATTATCTCCTGATTTTATAATATCTTACAATAAGAAACCCTTTGTAATTCCGTTCTGGCACACAAATTGCTTCGCTTCTCTGAAAAGATTGTCTCTTTCGTAAGGAGAACTTGTCTGTATGACTCAAACAGCCGGTATCGTAAATATACTAAATACAACCGTTGAGCCGTCTTTGCGGCCGGCCGGTTCAGAGACCGCGTTGAATGAAACGGCAGCAAAGAAAAAAAACCATCAAACTCACGAAACAGACGGAAACAAAGCCGAGTTTGGAGAGGCGGAAACTTTGTCGAGTCCATTCTTAACCGTCTTAAATAAAAAGATGGTCAGCGGGCAAGAAGATACAAAAACAGATGCAAAGAAAAAACAAAAACATGAAACCATATTTACAACAGCCAGCGCTGAAACAATCCTCTTATCCAAACCGCTCGACAATACCCCCCTTTCAGAGAAAACAACATTGAAACATCCAAAAGCAGCCGCATCATCAAAAGAACAGTCTTCTACAGAAAGATTGACTAAATTGCCCACACTGCCAAATCTTACTCAAAAAAGTCCTGCAGCTGATTCAACAACTCTTGACCGCATCAAAGTGCCCCAGAATGAAAATCCGAAATCGAAAAGTTCCTTCTCCTATCCTCTTCAACAAACTGCGGCATCAAGTACCAACAAAGAGATAAAGACTGACAATGTCCAGATTAAGCCGTCGCCTGAACCCCAAATAACCCTCCCTGACAAAACAGCCAAAGCACCCGATGTCATTCAAAACCTTCCCAAGGTCGCTTCCCAACCAATACAATTACCCCAGATCCCCTTAACAACAACCGTTCAGCGAGCCATTCCTCTCAGCAACCAGGAAAAGGCGGTTTCACAAAAAAAATCAGAATCTGTTGAAGCTTTGACTGAACCTCTATCAAAACCTCAAAAAATCAAAAGTTCTCTAAAATCCTCGAGCTCTTCGGATTCCTCCCAGAAAAAGGATGTCGTCAATGCCGAAATAGCCAATCCCTCACCAGTTCCGACACGAACAAATATTGGAGTCGAACAAAGTCCGCTCCGCCCGACCGCAACCCTTATCAATGCTGTCAAAGCATCTGATACCACAACAGAATTAACCCCTCCTCTTTCTGCTTCTCAGCAAGTCCTAAGAAATCTACAAAACGCTGTTCAAAATGATATCCAATCCATCCAAATTGCCCTCTCCCCGGAAGGATTGGGGTTGGTCAGAATTAAATTCGACAAAGTCGGAGATGAAATATCCGGTATTCTTGAAGTTCAAAAAGAACAAACCCGCCAAGAAATCGAAAAATCTCTGCCGAATATCCTCGCATCCCTCGAGAATCAGGGCATTCAGATACGGAAAATCGAAATCAGCCCATTAGCCAACCAGGAACAGAAACATACAAATTCCGAAAGCGCTTCCGATTGGAACCTGCGATATGAAATGCAGGAGGAACGTCAGCGCCGAACTCCAAATGCCGATTCCGCTTCCTCTCTGGAAGAACAGCCAAGAAAAACTGATTTAACCCCCGAAACAGAAAGAAGTTATCAAATACATCCGGATTCAAAAATCCTAAACCTGTTTATGTAGAGAAACGAACATTATCGTCAAAAAAGAACGCTTCTTTAACTTTTTTTCAATTTTTTCTTAAGTTTTTTAGATTCTTTTCGACAATAGGAATATATGGTACCGATTGACCCGATACAATTTGACATGAGCCAGCCGGTTCATCCGACTTCAGAACAGAAACACGGCAGCTCTGAAAAAACAGAAAAATCCCCTGTCAGACAAACCTTTCGATTTGATTTAGGGAATACTTATCAGCCCTATATCCAAAGGGCTCTAAACGAATCCTCCGAGACAAAAGGATTAAACTCCATTCTTGAAGCCCGAAAAGCCCTCGAACAGGGTGAATTGGACAGTCCTGAAGCCGCACGTCGGGCTGCCGAAGCAATTCTGCGCTTCGGTATATAAACCAGCCCCCCGCTTCTTTTTTCACTTTTTCCTTTCTACCCACTCGTCTTTTTTCCTAAAATTTTCCCTTCCAAACTATTCGTTTTTTCCCTTCGTCCGATAAAAAACGCACAGACCTTTTCTTTTCCTCAAAATAAAAGTTTTTTTCGGAACTTATTTTATAGGTCTAAAGAAGCTCGAAAAGTCTCCGATAATACCTTTGTCGTAAGCAAAAAAATGAACTCTTTATAGGAGATTGTCAGAGCACAACTCAAAAATCTGGTAAGGAGAAGTACCCATGTTAGCAATTAAAAACAACTTGATGGCGGAAAGCGCGGCAAGACATCTGGGCAAAAGCTACGATGCCCTCGCCCGGTCCGTCGAACGTCTTTCCTCCGGCCTGCGGATCAACAGTGCCAAGGACGATGCAGCTGGACTGGCTGTCCGAGAATTGATGCGGGCGGACATCGCCGTCATCAAACAGGGGTCCCGAAATGCGATGGACGCCATCAGCATGCTCCAGACGATGGAAGGAGCAATGGGCTCGATTGACGCCGTCCTTATCCGTATGAAAGAACTGGCGGAACAGGCCGCCACGGGCTCCTATTCGGAACAGCAGCGGAATATCATGAACAATGAGTTCCAGCAGATGATCGCCGAAATCCAGCGAATCGCCACCACCACCGAATTCAACAGCATCAATATGCTCAACAGTGCCACCGGCACCAACAGCATCCATTTCGGCGTCAACTCGTATATTCAGGTCACTTCCGTCGATGTGCGTCCGTCAAACCTCATTGACAGCGCCACAATTACCATTGCCGGAGCCGACGGAACAAATGCCCAGCAGGCCCTGGTTCTGGTCAACGAAGCCATCCAGCGAAAAGACAGCGCCCGAGCCAGCTTCGGTTATATGATGAACCGACTCGAAAGCACCAATGAAGTGCTCAACATTCAGGCCGAAAACCTGATGGCCGCTGAATCGCGAATCTCGGACGTGGATGTGGCCACAGAAATGGCGGCCCTCACTTGCAACCAGGTGCTGGCACAGGCCGGTGTGGCGATGCTGGCCCAGGCGAACACGATGCCCCAAATGGCACTGACCCTGCTGCGCGGATAATATGGGAGCTTCTTACCATGATGAGCGGCCGACAGGGTTTTGATCCGGACCCTGTCGGCCGGCATGGTAGAAAGCACTAACCGCAAAAACAAGCTGCAGAAACAGCTGAGGAGATTCCTATGAGCATCACCGAAATCTATCAGGAAACCGCCGTAACAACTCAGAACAAAGGACGATTGATCGTTCTGCTCTATGAAGGAGCCATTCGTTTCCTCCACCAGGCACGAACAGCCATTCAAAACGGAAACTTCACTCAAAAAGCCGCCTCGCTGGCCAAAGCGCGTGACATCATTTTTGAATTGAACCAGTCCCTCAATCTCGAACAAGGGGGCTCTCTGGCTCAAAACCTCCGCGGTCTCTACAACTTCCTCTGGCGGTATATCGGCCAGGCCGGAATCCAGAACAATACAGAAATGCTCGACAAAAGCATTCACATTCTTGAAGACCTCGCCTCGGCATGGCGAAAAGTCTGCTCCTGACAATCTCTCACAGCCCTGAAACATTTCCAACAAAAACCGGATAGTCCTCTATCCGGTTTTTTCATGCGCCGTTGTCAGGACAATTGTCAACTTGACCGGCGGAAGAAAATCGGATATAAGCGGACAGACTGATATCCATCGGAAGGATAGAAAATGAAAAAGAAAATCGTATGGTTCGCCCTGCTTGCCACCGGATTGGCAACCGGATTATCCTCCTGCCGCCTTGCTTTCTTGGGAAAGCAGTCTGCACCTTCCGTCGACCGTCTTTTCGATTTCCGGGAAATCACGCTTTCCAACGGATTGAAAGTCATCACGCTCGAAGACTTCTCCGCCCCGATAGTAACCGTTCAGGTCTGGTACCACGTCGGCTCCAAAGACGAAGACCCCGCTCGTCAGGGATTCGCCCATATGTTTGAACATATGATGTTCAAGGGAACAGACCGAGTCGGCCCCTCCGACCACTTCGAACTGCTGCGGAAAGTCGGAGCCCACACCAACGGCTACACAAGCTTCGACAAAACTGTCTATCTGCAGACCCTGCCTGCCGACCAGATTGAACTGGCTCTCTGGCTGGAAGCCGAACGGATGGCTTTTCTCAAAATTGACCAGAATGCCGTGGACACCGAACGCAAAGTGGTCGAAGAAGAATTGCGGATGCACGAGAACGAACCCTACGGCAATGTCTATAAAAAAGTAGCCGCCGCTCTTTTTACCGAACATCCCTACCGCTGGGTTCCCATCGGCAACATCGCCCATCTGCGGGCCGCCAGCGCCGCAGAAATGCGGCAGTTTTGGAGTCGGTACTACACCCCCAATAACGCCGTCCTGCTGATTGTTGGAGCTGTCAACCACAAAAAAGCCCAAACGCTGGCGGAACGGTATTTCGGCTGGATTCAGCCGCGGCCCCAGCCGCCCAAAGTCACTGTTCATGAACCTATGCCCCAAGGCCCCCGAGAACTGACAATTGAGGATGAAATTGCCCCCGCCCCGCTGGCCGGAATCGTTTGGCGAACGGTGCCGCACGGGCATCCGGATGAACTGCCGCTGGATTTCCTGGCCGCCATTCTCGGTGAAGGCAGCAGCAGCCGCCTCTACCGCCGGCTGGTCGCGGAAAACCAGACAGCCGTTCAAACAACGGCCTGGACCTACAATCTCGAACAAGACGGAGTTTTTGTCGCCGGCGGCATGCTCAATGAAAACCGTGATCCCAATCAGGTTCTTGCGTGCATCCGTTCCGAACTTGAGCGAATTATCTCCGAAGGCATCCGCCCGGAAGAACTCGAAAAAGCCCGAAACAACACCCTCAAAAAAGTGGTGGCTGAAAACTTAACCATCGAAAGCAAGGCCGAACTCCTCGGAACAGCTTCTATGATCCTCGGCGATACGTCCAGGGCCAATGACACCCTGCGCCGGATTCAGGCCGTAACAGCCGAGGATATCCGCCGCGTCGCCGAAACCTATTTGACAGAATCGCGTCAATTAACGGTCCGTGTTCTTCAGAACCAACTCGGCAAAAAAGATGACGAACTGGCTCCCTTGACGGCTCTGCGGGAGGAAACATCTCCGCCCCCCGGACGCTCTGGAGAAAAACGACCGTCGTATTTTCCCCAGACACCCCCGCTCAAGCCCATCCAGCCGGTGCGGCTCACGCCTCACTACGAGGAGCGTATTCTTGACAACGGCCTGAAAATTCTGGTGGTGCCCAATCACGAAGTGCCTTTCCTGAGCATCATGCTCGGTCTGCCTTACGGAAGCTGGTGTGAAAGCAAACCGGCCTCGGCCTCGATGGCATTTGCCATGCTCACCAAGGGCACGCTCCATTATACCGAAGCGGAACTGGCCGAAGAGCTCGAACGCCGCGCCATCACTCTGTCCGGACAGGCCTCCCTGGACGACGGCATTGTGTCCCTGAACTGTCTTTCCCAGCATACAGAAGATGCCGTCCGGCTGCTGGCCGAGGTTGTTCAAAATCCGTCCTTTGATCCAAACGAATTTGAAAAACTTCGCCGCCGGCAAATCGCCTCCTTATCGGTTCGCGAACAATCCCCTGATTACATAGCCGACCGGCAGCTCCAAAAAGAATTATTCGGGAACCATCCTTATGCACGAACACCGGAAGGACAAACCGAAGATTTGAACCGTCTGAACCCCCAGGATTTGCTCGGCTTTTGGAAACAATATGCTCGTCCCGAAAAAGCCGTTCTTATTTTTGCCGGAGACATCCGTCCGGAAAAGGCCTTCGCCCTCGCCCAAACTCATTTGGAAAGATGGAAAAATCCTTCTCCTCTTCCGGATATCACCCTGCCCCACATCCGGCCGATGTCTCCGCAGCATCTGTATCTGGTTCATCTGCCGGGGAGCTCTCAGGCACAAATCCGCATCGGCCAGCTCGGCATTACCCGGCATGACCAGCCCGACTACTTCATCAGCCGAATTGTCGGCAGCTATTTCGGCGGCTCTTTTAACAGCCGTCTGAATCAGGTTGTGCGGGTTGAAAAAGGATTGACTTACAGCATCTGGAGTACGTACCTCGCTTACAATCAGGCAGGAATGTTTACGATTCAAACCTTTACCAAAAACGATGCTGTCCAGCAGACAATCCAAACCATTTTTGACCTGATTGAGGACCTTCGAACCCGTCCGCCAACTCCCGATGAACTGCAGGATACCAAAACCTATATTGCCGGAACCTTCCTGCTTCGAAGAGAAACCCCTCAGCAGATTGCCGAAGACCTTTGGCTGATGGAGTCTCAAAATCTCGGCCGCGACTACCTCGATCGGCTCTTTGAAACCATCCGGACGGCCTCTGCAGAGGATTGCCTGGCATTGGCGAGAAAAACGATTAGACCTGAGCAGATGATTCTTGTTGTCGTCGGGGACGCAGGGGCTCTTAAGCCGTCCCTCGAATCCCTCGCCCCCATGACCTGCATCGGTCTGCCGGCAGCCCCCCCCTTACCCTGACCGAGCGGAGAAAAACCGCTTACTCAAATTCTTCATCCAGTTCCTCCGGCTCTTCGGCATCCTCCAGGGATTCCATCTCCACATCTTCATCAAAGGCCTCCACCTCCTCTTCCTGAACATCCTCATCCTCAAATTCACTGTCTCGTTCAATGTCAATCGGTCGGCGTTTGATGAAACCGGGACCATTTTCCTTCTCTTTCTGGCGGGCGTATTCCAGACTGTACCGAGTCCAGGGAATTGCATCCAGCCGCTCCTTCTCAATCGGAATTCCCAATCCTTCACAAATGCCGAAAGTGCCTTCTTCGATTCGATTGAGAGCCAGTTGAATCTCATGCAGAGTTCGTTTGGCTTCCTCCATCAGCTCCAAACTGAACTCCTGTTCAAAATTATCCGTTCCGATGTCCGCCAGATGAACCGGCATGCTCGAAATCTCCCCCCCGTCCTGGAACATATTCTGTTCAATACTTTGCAGGTCCGCCAAGACTTCCTTCTGCTTCTCCAGCAGCAGCTGCTTATATCGTTCCAGTTCGCGCTCGCTTAATTTTTTCGCCTTTTTCTTTCCCATAGATTCCTTCCTCATATTGCTAAACGGCAGGTCTGCTCCTGCTAATTTCCATCTTTTCGATCTTTCTTCAGAAAGAAACGGCGTGAAATTATAGAATGTTCTTTGTAAATCGCAACGGATATTCTAAAAAACTTCTTTATCTCAACATCCGGTCTTTTTTTTCGGCTTATTGTCTCCTGAATAAGTCCGCTTTCTGGGTTTCTGGATGAATTTTTCAAATTTTTTCTTGCCCCCCTCCTGAAGGGGGATAAAATTTCTCCGTTACCATAAGAATATGACAAATAAGAAGAACCTCTTTTCCAGGAGAGTACGGGAATGCTCAATCTTGTACCGACGCGGATGTTTTTAACGAAAGGGGTCGGCCGGCATAAATACCGCCTAAAATCCTTCGAAGAAGCCCTTCGAGATGCGGGCGTAGCCCAGCAGAATCTCGTGCAGGTCTCCTCCATTTTGCCTCCCTATTGCCGGATTATCAGCCGCAATGAAGGGCTCAAACTCCTTGTCCCGGGAGCCATCAGCTTCTGCGTCCTGGCTCGGTGTGATACCAACGAACACGGCCGTCTGATTGCCTCCTCCGTCGGCATCGCTGTCCCCAAGCAAAAGAGCAACTGGGGCTACTTAAGCGAAGTGCACGGCTACGGAATGAACAAACGCGAAGCGGAAGATATGGCCGAAGACCTGGCAGCCGGCATGCTCGGAACAACGCTCGGATACGAAGTAGATCCCGACAAGGCTTGGTCAGAAAAAGAGCAGGCCTACAAATCCAGCGGCCTGTTCATTAAAACAACCAACATTACCCAGACCGCTCGCGGTGTCAAAGACCTTTGGACGACTACGGTTGCCATTGCCGTCTTTCTATTTGATTAAAAAAGGAACAGTTTTGTCAAAAATCAGGGATTTTTGGGCAGTCGTCCAAAAATCCCTTTTTCCTTGTCGGGAGACCCACAATGACAAATGGTTTCTCCTTTGGAGATTTCGAACCTCGCTTTACCGATTTCCGGACTGCTCAAATCGTCATCCTGCCGGTTCCGTATGACCAAACCAGCACGTGGATAAAAGGAGCCGACAAGGGACCTGAAGCGATTTTAAAGGCATCGAAAAATCTGGAGTTTTACGACATCCTTACCGACTCGGAGGTCTTCCGCAAAGGAATTGCCACGGATGCGCCTGTTCAGGATTGTCCAACCCCCGAGGAAATGGTCGAACAGGTTCGCCGAAGAATGCTCGGCTATTTTCAAAAGGGCAAATTTCCGGTTGTTTTAGGCGGGGAACATTCTGTTTCCATCGGCGCATTTCAGGCCGCCGCTCAAACGTTCTCCAACCTGACCGTTCTGCAGCTGGATGCCCACGCCGACACCCGCGAAAAGTACGAAGGGTCCATCTACAATCATGCCTGTGTGATGGCTCGAGCCAGAGAACTGTGCCCGATCGTTCAGGCAGGCATCCGAAGCATGGACTCCTGCGAAAAACCGGCTTTGGACAAAACCAGAGTCTTCTTTGCTCATCAAATTGCCGCCGATCCGCAGCGGCGCTGGATGGATGCCCTGCTTTCTTTGCTGACGGACAATGTCTATCTGACTATCGACCTGGATGTTTTTGACCCGTCCCTGATGCCCGCTACCGGCACTCCCGAACCGGGCGGTCTGGGATGGTATGACGTCATTTCCTTAATCGAACAGGTCTGCAAAAACCGGAACGTAATTGGACTGGATGTGGTCGAACTTTGTCCGCGAGAACATTTGTGGGCCTGCGATTTCCTGGCGGCCAAGCTGATTTATCAAACCCTCAGCATTCGTTTCAGGGATTAGACGGCTCCAGCGAGGCCTCTTCCGCAGCCCACAAAGTCAAATACGAGCGCCAATCCGTCCACTGCCGCTCCAGCAGTTCGATTCGCTCAGGACGGAGCCCGAGGACCTCCGACAAAGAGGAGTCTCCGAAAATCTCAGACTGTTCCTTCTCAAAAATCTGATAAATGACCTTGTCTGTCTGGTCAATCTGACCGTCCTCGTTCAAATCATACCACCACGGATTGTCCCGGGTGCGGTCCGGTCCAACAGACCACGCCAAACCGACCGGACGTCCTTGACTTCTCTGGGCCGCCTGCGGCTGACTGAACCGCACCACCAATTCATACGACGCCGCTTCTTCCGGAAGCCGGACATAAAGATGTTCAACCGTATCCACGGGACTATCACTGACGTCCGCCAGAATCTTCTCCGACTGATTGGGGTCTATCCTCCACAATTCCAGCCGCAAATCTCCGTCTTCTTCCGGCAAAGGCCGAAACGGAAATCGCTCCTCAAAAGCACGATTCCAAACCGCCGTAGCAGTCAAATAGAGTTCCTGTTCTGCCGGAACCGAAATGGAATAAACCGCCTCCGGATGGTCTGCATTCAAAATCGGATTGTCCCAGCCCTTCCAGCCCCCCTCTTCCGGACGGGAGCCTTCCGTTAAAAGTGCATAGGCCTCTTTGGCATCCAGAAGCCCCGCCCCCTGCAGCCAATCCAGCGGCACAACAACATCATCGTCCCGCCCGGGCCGTCCCTTATGCCACCACGGCAGCTTTCTCGCCGAGGTCAATAAAAGAGCCCGCAGAACGCAGTTCCGAGTTTCCGGTCGGACTCGTTCCGCCATCGCCGGCGTCTGATAAATCTTCTGAAACAGCAGAGCTGCCGTCCCGGAAACCAGGGGGGTAGCCAGACTGGAGTAGTCACCGGCGATTTCATAGGTTGAGGTATCATACGCCGACGGCACGAGAGCACGTCCCGGTGCCACAAGGTCCGGCTTGCTGCGGCCGTCCGCCGTGGGGCCGAAACTGGAAATCTGCCGATGCGGCGACGAGAAAAATCTCAAACTCGGTGTTCCATCGGGTTCTACCTGTGATTGAACGACTCCCACCGCTAAAACATTGGCCCCGCCGGCCGGATACAATACACGGTCTGAAACTCGAAGCCCGTTTCCCGCTGAAGCCACCACCAGAACCCCCGTCTTTCGGGCCAGCCGCTCAATCCCCCGCGTCCACCAATCTTCGTAAAAATCCCCCAAACTGAGCGTGAGCACATCGGCCGAAAACGGCTTGTCGCCGAAAATCGTCAAGCTCACAAACCGCCAAAACTCAAAAACCTCCACCGTCGCATCCGGACAGACGCCTTTATAAACAAAAGGCCCTGTCAAAGGATGATTTCCCTGAAAATCCAGACCGATTAAAAGTCCCCCGACCGCCGTTTCATGAGGCGAAAGACCGTACAATCCATCCGAGCCGTCCTCAAAAAAGACACGCCCCCCCCGCAGGCTCTGATGGGCCATGTTCAAGCGATAATCATCCTGCGGCAGTCCGTTCACATACATCATCGAACGGCAGACAGCCGCAACGGCAACGTCGGAACCCGTTAAATTCGGTTCGTTTTCCTGCAAATCCCGAATCCCGCAATAGGCAAACGAAGCGGGCTGGATAGGCACCCTCAGTAAGGATTCTTCAGACGCAAAAGCCGAAAAAACCAACCCCGCTAAAAGCAGGAAACTCAAACGGATAGATTGTTGAATCTTTCCGGACATCCTTTTTCCGAAACTTTTCTGAAACAAAACCCCTCGATAATAATTCATAATCATTGTACCACAATCGGCGATACCCCTGCAACAGATTCATTCTTTCTATCTTCGATAAAAAACATCCGATAATATTCAGCTTCCATCCCAAATTCCGAGAACTTCTTGCTTTGCAAACGTCGGTTTGCTATACTTACGTCCGATAGAAAGCAGAAATCAATGCAGTTGACCCTAATTTGTGAAAAGGGGTGCAATGAGAGTCCTGCTTAACGAAGCACAAATAAGCCAAATACTGGATTCCATCAGTCAAGATATTGCTTCTGACCTCGGTTCCAATAATAATCTGGTGATTATCGGGATTCGGAGCCGCGGTGAAATTCTTGCTCAGCGTCTCCAGAAGCGGCTCAGTGAACGGCTCGGCAAGGAAATCCCTTGCGGGACGCTGGATATCACCCTATACAGAGATGACATCCACGATCCTCAAAACGCCGTTCCCTCCCGGGTACGGACTACTGAAATCAATTTTGACATCCACCAGACCACTGTTTTGCTGGTGGATGATGTGCTTCACACCGGACGCTCCGTCCGGGCAGCATTGGATGCCCTGACGGATTTAGGCAGACCCAAAGCCATTCGGCTGGCGGTCCTGGTCGATCGCGGCAGCCGGGAACTGCCGATTCGCGCAGATTATGTCGGCATTCGTGTTGACGTTAACCCTGAAGAGCGTGTTCAGGTGCTTTTGAAGGAAACAGACCAAATCGAGCAGGTTTTAGTCGAGTAATTCTGTGAACCAGACAACGAAAACGGATTTTCAATGGCGGCGAAAACACCTCCTCGGTCTGCGAGACCTCAGCCGAAAAGAAATCGAATTTATATTGGACACCGCCCGCGGTTTTGAAGAATTCAGCACCCGTTCCATCAAAAAAGCCCCGGCTTTACGCGGCAAAGTGGTGGTCAATATGTTCTTTGAAGACAGCACACGCACGCGAAACAGCTTTACGCTCGCCGCCAGCCGGCTCAGTGCCGATGTCATCGAATTCACCAAAACGTCCAGTTCCGTCAACAAGGGGGAAACCCTGATTGACACGGCCCGCAATCTCGAAGCCATGGGGGTTGACATTGTCGTAATTCGGCACAATGCAGGCGGAGCACCTCATCTGCTCAGCCGGTCCATTAAGGCCTGTGTCATCAATGCCGGCGACGGTTTCCACGAACATCCGACCCAGGCCCTGCTGGATGCCTATACCATCCGCCAAATCAAAGGGGCTCTGGAAGGTCTGAAAATCGGGATTGTCGGCGACATTGCACATTCCCGGGTCGCCCGCAGCAATATCCACGCCCTGACGAAACTGGGAGCAGAAGTGATTTTAGTCGGTCCTCCGACCCTGATGCCCGCTCAGGTGCAGAACCTGCCCGTTCAGGTCTCTTACAGTCTGGATGCCGTCATCGACAAGCTCGATGTCATCAACATGCTTCGCATCCAATTCGAACGGCTCGGCGGAAATCTCTTCCCCTCCGTACGAGAATATTCTCACTTCTACGGCCTGACTGTCGAGCGGCTCAAGAAAGCCAAACCGGATATTCTGGTTATGCACCCCGGTCCGCTGAACCGCGGGCTGGAAATTGAATCCGAAGTGGCCGATGGCCCCAACAGCGTCATTCTGCGTCAGGTCTCCAACGGCCTGGCAATTCGAATGGCCGTGCTGTTTCTGGTCAATCAAGCCGCTGTTCTTGAAGCCAAGGACTCACATCCATGAAAGAAACCGCCGCACCTTCCATTCTGATTCGAAACGGACGACTCATTGACCCGGCCAACGGCGTGGACCGGATTGCCGATCTGCTCGTCGCCGATGGGAAAGTCAGCCAAATCGGACGCCTTCCTGCCAAAGCCGACATCCTCATTGATGCCTCCGGCAAAATTGTTTCCCCCGGTCTGATTGACCTGCACGTGCATTTTCGCGAACCGGGCGACGAGGAAGAAGAAACCATTGCTTCCGGCTCCGCCGCCGCCGTAGCAGGCGGATTTACCTCTGTTGTCTGTATGCCCAACACCAATCCGCCTATCGACAATGCCACCAGTGTCGAGTATGTCCATCGAATGGGGCGGCAAGCCCGAAAAACCTTCATCTATGTGATGGGCACACTCACCAAAGGACGAGCCGGAGAAGAATTATCTGAAATGGGGCTGATGGCCCAGGCCGGCGCCATCGGCTTCACGGACGACGGCAGCGGAGTTCAGAACGCCGCTGTGATGCTCCGGGCTCTCAAGTATGCCTCGATGTTCAACCGGGTGGTCGCCCAGCATTGTCAGGATGATTCGCTGGCCCGCGGCGGGGTGATGAACGCCGGCTACAACGCCACCCTTCTCGGACTTCCGGGGATGGACCCCCTCGCTGAGGAAATGATGCTCTGGCGAGACATCCAACTGGTTAAAAAAACCAAAACTCGATATCACGCCCAGCACATTTCCACCGCCGGCTCCATACAGCTGATTCGCCAGGCCAAACAGGAAGGCCTGCCTATCAGCTGCGAGGTGACTCCGCATCATCTCTTGCTGACGGAAGAGCATCTGAAGGATTATGATACCAATTATAAGGTCAATCCGCCCCTGCGGACTCTAGCCGATGTGGAAGCCCTTCGGCGAGCCGTCCAGGAAGGATTGATTGATGCACTGGCTACGGACCATGCCCCCCATCTGAAAAGCGAAAAAGAACTCGAATTCCTGGCGGCGCCTTTCGGCATCGCCTCGCTTGAATGCACCCTGCCTCTGTACCGCAAAGCTCTGATTGACCCGGGTATCATTGACTGGCCGCAGCTGCTCGCCATGCTTACATATCGACCCGCCCGCGTTCTGAACATCAGCAAAGGCACCCTCGGACTCGGTGACCGGGCGGACATTGCCATCATTGATCCGGATGCCGAATGGACAATTGACCCCAATCGCTTCTTCTCCAAAAGCCACAACTGTCCCTATATCGGCTGGACAGTAAAAGGCAAAGTTCTCTATACCATCGTAGCCGGAGAAATCCGCTACTGTGCCGACGGGTATTCTCCATGCCCCTGCTGATTGACGGCTACAACCTGCTGCGGGTGATTCAGCGACAGGAAGCCATGGCCGGTCTGGATGAAGCCGGTCTGATTCGCATCCTGACTGAATATCTCCGCCGCACCCGCAATCGCGGTCAGATTATCTTCGACGGCATCGGCCCTCCGGACAAAACCGGACTGGCCGGCTTCAGCAATATTGAGGTCCTCTTCTCCGGCTCCTTCCGGGATGCCGACACCCTCATTGAAGAAAAAATCCAGACCTGCAGTGCCCCCCGCTCGCTGGTTGTCATCAGCAGCGACCTTCGTCTGGTTGCCGCGGCAAAACGCCGAAAAGCGGCACCCGTTCGGTCAGAAATCTTCTGGGACATGGTCGGCAGACTCCTCGAGAAGGAACCGCCCCGCCCCGAACCCAAAGAAAAAAGACAGGGCATCAGCCGGGCCGAAACCCAGCAGTGGCTTGACCTGTTCAACCTTGATTCGTAGGTGTTTTTTCAGCTGAAATAGGCCTTCAATACATACTGCTGCATCATCCGCTGGGTATTAAAGAAAGAACCGTTCAGGGCAATCGCGTGCAGCATTACCTTGCGGAACTGAAGCGGTGTTTTGTAATAAACATACAGGACTTTCTCCAGTTTTTCATAGAGCGATTCGGCATCTTTTTGGCGGTCCTGCGGCACTTCCGCCTGCCGATGATTCTCCCCGATTGCCCAGCCCGTCACCCCTTCAATACATCCTTCAATCCACCAGCCGTCCAGCACGCTCAAAGAAGGCACGCCGTTCAGCGCGGCCTTCATTCCGCTGGTGCCCGAGGCCTCCAGCGGCGGCTGCGGCGTATTCAGCCAGACATCCACTCCTGCCGTAATCAGCCGCCCCATCGCCATATCATAATTGGGCAGATAGGCCGTCCGCACCTCCGGCACCAGCTCCCCGCGAGCGGAAAAAATCCGGCGAATCAGCTCCTTGCCCTCGAAATCATTCGGATGGGCCTTGCCGGCAAAAATGATTTGCAGCCGCCCGCCCTTGCGGCACAGCGATTTCAGCCGGCGCCGGTCGCTGAATATCAAATCCGCACGCTTATAACTGGTCGCCCGCCGCGCAAACCCCAGCGTCAGCGTTTCCGCATCCATTCCGGCATTGGTTTCCCGATTCACAAAAGTCACCAGCCGCCGTTTGTTCTGAAGGTGCGCTTCCCACGCCTCTTCTGAAGGAACGCTCAACGCATACCGGAGACTAAAATTGTCTTCCCGCCAGCCCGGAATATATTTATCAAACAACTCCGCAAACGGCTCCGAAGTCCACCGAGCCGCGTGAACCCCGTTGGTAATCGCATCAATCTCATACCCCCCGAACATATGTCGGGAAACCTCCCCATGCTTTTTCGCCACCCCGTTGACATAATGGCTCAGATTCAGCGCCAAATACGTCATATTCAGCATATCGCCGCAGCAGAAAACATTGTTCAGCGAAAACGCTTCCTGCTGACCGAGCACCTGCCGAACCAAATCCATCGGAAACTGGTCGTGACCGGCCGCCACGGGCGTATGGGTCGTAAACACACACTGCCGACGCACGGCGGCAATATCTTCCTCGCTGATGGTCTGTCCGTTCCGTTTCCGCTTCTGCTCCTCCAGCAGCTCCAGCGTCAGAAGACTGGCATGCCCTTCATTCATATGGAAACGCTCGAGCTGCTCATAGCCGAGAGCCCGCAGCATCCGCACCCCTCCGATGCCCAGCACGACCTCCTGACAAAGCCGATACCGCTTGTCTTTCCCGTACAGATAATCCGTCAGCTCACGGTCCTGCGGTGCGTTGACTTCCAAATCGGTATCCAGAAAATAAACCGGCACAATATACCCGCCGATTCCCCTGGCTTCATATTTCCAGCAGCGAATCTGAACCGTTCGTCCTTCAATCACGACACTCACGCGGGGCGGCATTTCCTCCAGAAAATCCTCAACGGTCCAGATAACCGGTTCCTCAATCTGCCGGCCGTCCTCCGTCAGTTTTTGGAAAAAATAGCCCTTTCGATGAACCAGCGAAACCGCCGCCATCGGCACTTCCGCATCCGCCGCCGCCAGGATTGTATCCCCGGCCAGTACTCCCAATCCCCCGCTGTAGGTCGGCATCGCTTCTTCAATCCCGATTTCCATCGAAAAATAGGCAATCTTCCGGTCCTGAATCAAGGGAACCTCCTTATTCTGCCTTGGCATTTCGAGTATTTACTTGCCTACAATCTATAATCATCCTACTCCCGTCCGGACCTCTCGTCAAATGACAAGAAAGATTTTCTCTCAAAGAACTGAAAGCCCTTGACGTCCGCATCGACAGATTTTATATTGAGAAGAAAGTTTATCGGATCAGTTTGAACAGGTCCTTTGTCCTCTACCAGCAAAAAGGACAAAAATTGTTTTTCAGGAAAAGCGAGGGAACGTATGCAGGATAAAATCGGTTCTGCTGCCGGACAAATCTGGAAAATGCTCGCTGCTGCCAAAGCCCCTGTCAATATCACAGATATCCCCAAACGGACGAATCTGCCTGCTCAGATTGCCTTCCAGGGACTCGGCTGGCTGGCCCGAGAAGGAAAACTCGAATACCAGCAAAAAGGACGGTCTATTTACGTAGCGCTTTGCTCTGCAGAATACGTCAGCTGACCTTCCAAAAACGAACAAGCTTTTTACGTTCAAAAATCCTTTTCGAGGTGTTTCAAAAGGCACGGGAAAACAGCATGCTGTGTTCTGTCATTTCGTTCGAAAGCGTTCTTTCTCCGATTCATCCGGTCTTCATCTTGGTAAAAGAAAACTTGACTTCTTAAGCATCCTCAGTACACTGCTCCTTTTTTCAACCCAGAGACAATAGGAAAAATATGTGGTTTCCTGAACAAATACGAAATGTTGCCATTATTGCCCACGTGGACCATGGCAAAACCACGCTGGTGGACCAGCTGCTCTACCAGTCCGGGATGTTTCGCGAAAGCGAACTGGATAAACTGGCCGGCGGCCAGCACGGTCTGATTATGGACTCCAATCCCCTCGAACGGGAACGAGGCATTACCATTTTTAGCAAAAACTGCGCCATCGAATATACAGACCCGGAAGGGAAAGAATACAAAATCAACATCATGGATACCCCCGGGCACGCCGATTTCGGCGGCGAAGTCGAGCGGGTGCTGAAAATGGCCGACGGCGTTCTGCTGCTGGTCGATGCCTTCGACGGCCCAATGCCGCAAACCCGTTTTGTTCTTTCCAAAGCCCTGGCCCATAAGCTCAAACCCATCGTCGTCATCAACAAGGTGGATCGTCCCGATGCCCGGCCGAACGATGTTCTGAATGAGGTGTTTGACTTGTTTGTCTCCCTCAATGCAGACAACGAGGCCCTCGACTTCCCCGTCCTGTACGCCTCCGCCCGATACGGCTGGGCTGTCAGAGAACTCGACCAGCCCCGGCAGAACATGGAGCCGATTTTTCGAGCCATCATCGAAGAGGTTCCTGCTCCCAAGGCCGACACCGAAGCTCCGTTGCAAATGCTTGTGACGGCTGTCGATTACTCAGACTACGTGGGACGCATCGCCATCGGACGTCTTTTTGCCGGACGGGCGGTACAGGCCGGTATGGTCACAGTCATTGATAACGAAGGCAAACATACCCAGCAGAAAATCGTCCAGCTTTATACATTCAGCGGCCTGGGCAAAAAACCGTGCCTGGAAGTCAGCGCGGGGGATATCTGCGCCATCGCCGGGCTTGACCCGGTCGAAATCGGCAACACCATCGCCTGTCCGGACCGTCCCTCCGCCCTGCCGGTCATCGCGGTGGATGAACCCACGATGCATATGACCTTCCGCATCAACGACGGCCCCTTTGCCGGCCGAGAAGGCAAATACGTAACAACACGTCACCTCAAAGAGCGGCTGGAAAAGGAACTGCAGACCAATGTCGCCTTGCGCGTTGAACCCGGCGAAACCCCCGATGAATTTAAAGTCTCCGGACGCGGGCTGATGCATCTGGGTATCCTGCTCGAAAATATGAGACGGGAAGGGTATGAACTGTGTGTCGGAAAGCCCGAAGTCATCATCCGCATCATCGACGGCATCCATCAGGAACCGATGGAGCAGTTGTTTATCGACTGCCCGATCGACTGCCAGAATGCCGTGATGGCTCTGCTGGGCGAACGCCGGGCCGAACTGCTCACGGTGGAAGGAAAAACCGGCACCAGCGATTATATTCAGATGCGTTTTAAGATTCCCTCCCGCGGGCTCTTCGGGCTCCATCCGCGTTTGATGACCGCCACACAGGGACGGGCCTCCATCCATCACAGTTTCGACGGCTATGAACCGATGCGGGGCTCCATTCCGCAGCGGCAGGCCGGCGTAATGATTGCCACCGAAGCCGGCACAGTAACCGCCTATGCGCTGGATGCCCTCTTTGACCGCGGCACCTTTTTTGTCAAACCCGGTGACCAGGTCTATGAAGGCCAGATTGTCGGAGAGCACTGCAAAGACAACGACATCCCGGTCAATCCGACCAAGACCAAAAACCTGACCAACATCCGCGCTTCTTCCAAGGACGACGCCGCCCGGGTCAAACCACCGCGAATTCTGTCCCTCGAGGCCGCCCTCGAATACATTCAGGATGATGAACTCGTGGAAATCACTCCGGCCGCCATCCGCCTGCGCAAACGCCTCCTGAAAGAGGCCGACCGCCGACGCCACGCCCGAAAAAAATAATCAGTATTCCTCCTCCTTCCGGCTGAACCTCGATTTGACTGAACCAATAAAAAAAGCCCTGTCGAAACCGACAGGGCTTTGAAAGACCAACAGTTGATACCGTAAGCAGCGAGGATCGCCTGACTTATTCACGGCCGTTGAAAAAGGCAGAATTGCCCCGACCGAGTCTAAGTTATCCCTTAGAAAGGAGGTGATCCAGCCGCAGGTTCCCCTACGGCTACCTTGTTACGACTTAGTGCCAGTCACCGAGCTTACCGTCGGCAGACGCCTCCCTTGCGGGTTAGCAATCCGACTTCGGGTACTCCCGGCTCCCATCACTTGACGGGCGGTGTGTACAAGGCTCAGGAACACATTCACCGCGTCATGGCTGATACGCGATTACTAGCGATTCCGCCTTCATGTAGGCGAGTTGCCAGCCTACAATCTGAACTGGGGCGACTTTTTTGCGATTTGCTCCACCTCACGGTTTTGCGTCGCTTTGTAGTCGCCATTGTAGCACGTGTGAGGCCCTGGGCATAAAGGCCATGAGGACTTGACGTCGTCCCCACCTTCCTCCGATTTGACACCGGCAGTCCCGTTAGAGTGCCCGGCATGACCCGATGGCAACTAACGGCAGGGGTTTCGCTCGTTAAAGGACTTAACCCGACATCTCACGACACGAGCTGACGACAGCCATGCAGCACCTGTGTACGTTTCACCCGAAGGCAGCCAACCCTGTTTCCAGAGCGGCATCCGTACATGTCAAACCCAGGTAAGGTTCTGCGCGTTGCTTCGAATTAATCCACATGCTCCACCGCTTGTGTGAGCCCCCGTCAATTCCTTTGAGTTTTAGCCTTGCGACCGTACTCCCCAGGCGGCCTACTTAACACTTTTGCTTCGACTGTAAGGGCGTCAGAACCCCTACAACCTAGTAGGCATCGTTTAGGGCGTGGACTACCAGGGTATCTAATCCTGTTTGCTCCCCACGCTTTCGTGCCTCAGCGTCAGGGCAAGCCCAGTGCGCTGTCTTCACCTTCGGCGTTCCTCTTGATATCTACGCATTCCACCGCTCCACCAAGAGTTCCACGCACCCCTGCTTGCCTCAAGACCCGCAGTTTGCCGAGCAATTCCCCGGTTAAGCCGGGGGATTTCACAAGACACTTGCAGGTCCGCCTACGCACCCTTTAAGCCCAGTGATTTCGAACAACGCTTGCCACCTTCGTCTTACCGCGGCTGCTGGCACGAAGTTAGCCGTGACTTCCTCTGGGGCTGATCAACCTTTCGGCTTTCTAACCCCTGACAGCAGTTTACACCCCGAGGGGCTTCCTCCTGCACGCAGCGTCGCTGGGTCAGGCTTTCGCCCATTGCCCAAGATTCGTTACTGCAGCCCTCCGTGGAGGTCCGGGCAGTGTCTCAGTCCCGATGTGGCGGGTCAACCTCTCAGTCCCGCTACCCGTCGTCGCCTTGGTGAGCCGTTACCTCACCAACTAGCTGATAGGAGATAGGCCGCTCCCGAACCGATAAATCTTTGGTCAACTGTCTTCTGACAGCCGACATTATTCGGTATTACTGCCCCTTTCGGTAGTCTTGATTGCTCAAGACGACACTATCCCGAAGTTCGGGGTACGTTACCTATCTATTCCTCACCCTTGCGCCACTGACCGCTCTCTCGGTTACCCAATTGAACGGCCCGTTCGACTTGCATGTCTTAGCCACGCCGCCAGCGTTCGTTCTGAGCCAGGATCAAACTCTTCAATTTGTATCGCTGACTCCCGTCTCCGAAGAGACGGTTATCTTCAGCTAAACTCAACTCAAAACTCGCTCACGCAACGAGAACCGGTTGATTCCCGCAGGGTCTTTCGACCCCGCAAAGGTTTTTCAACACACCAATTTTGGAGGGCCTCGAACCGGATTCGTGAGGGTCCGAGGTCCTGCGGTCTCGCTGCTTAGGATGGTATCAACTGTTCACTTTCCAAAGAGCTTCTCAGTTTTGTTTCAACTTCTTCAAGCCGAAACAATAAGCGGCCAAGCAATTCTCATTAAGAACTTACTTGTCCGCTCGTTCATCTGAGATGAGTTAATATAACTCCAAAAGTTTTCCCGTCAATAGCATTTTTTAAAAATTTTTTATTTTTTTCGTCTTTCGCCGGAAAGGACTTTATCCCATTTAAAGGATATAACCCATCCGTTATCTGAATAAGTTTTTTTCTCTTGTCAAAACCGCCTTTCTTTACTTATTGTTTTCCAGAAAGGTTCTTTGCGATGACGCCGAACGAAAAATATCAACACCTTCAAACAAAGCTTCGGACCCTGCAGAAACTTGCCGTTGCCTTTTCCGGCGGTGTGGACAGCACCTTCCTTCTGGCCGTCGCCGCCCAAACGCTCGGCCCTCAAAATGTCTTGGCATGTATCGGTGTAAGCCCTTCTCTTCCGCAATCGCAGCTGAATCAAGCCCGACGGATTGCGGAACAATTGCAAATTCGTCTCCTGGAAATCCTCTTGACGGAATTGAATAACCCCAACTACACGGCCAACAAACCGGACCGCTGTTTTCACTGCAAAAGCCATCAAATGCTCACGATTCGCCGCCGCGCCGAACAGGAAGGGTTTTCCCATCTGGCCTGCGGCAGCAATTGGGACGACCAAAACGACTACAGGCCGGGCTCGCGAGCCGTTGCGGCTCTGAACATTTTGACTCCCCTGATGGATGCACAATTAACCAAAGAAGACATCCGAACCCTCAGCCGCCAGATGAATCTGCCGACTGCAGACCTGCCTGCTTCCCCATGCCTGGCTTCACGCATTGCCTACGGCATTGAAATCACCGAGGAGAAACTTCGCCAGGTCGAACAGGCGGAAGACTTTCTCCGCTCCTTAGGGCTTTCGGAGCTGCGGGTCCGACACCACGGCAGTCTGGCTCGAATCGAGATCCCTTCCAATCAAATCCGGATGCTCGCCGAGGAATCCTGTCGAAACAAAATTGTCGAAAAACTCAAAGCCTTGGGCTTTCAATACATCACCCTCGATCTGCAGGGCTTCCGTTCCGGCTCTCTGAACGAAATGCTCGGCAGGGAAAAACATCCCTAAAAAAACTTCCCTGCCAAAAATTGAATTATCGGACGTTTTTATTGGTTTTTGTCATCAGCGGTTTTCCCTTCCAACCCAATTAAGTAGTTTTCCCTATTTGCCGACAAATTTTCCTATAAGCCCATAAGAAAACAACTGATAGAATGAAAAGGGATGTTTCCCGTTTCAAAACTCGTAATGCATGCAAACGTTTCGAGATAACTCGCTTGTTCTTCACAACTGGACGCCGCACCTTCCTCTAAATGAGTACGAACATCTCGCCAAACATATCGGGGACAACTTTTACCGCTTAGGAGTACTATTTACAGTACTTTTTTTCTTTCCGGCCTTTACCGTCCAGGCAGACACACCGCTGAATAAAGAATTATTTGAAATGTCTCTGGAAGAACTGATGAATGTTTCTCTGGTGGTTTCTTCTTCCAGAACCGAACAAAGATTAACGGAAAGCCCGGTTCCGATTACGGTTATCACCGCAGAAGAAATCCGCGCCAGCGGCCTGACCAATATCCCGGAAATCCTGCAGTTTTATGCCGGTATGGACGTCGCAAGACTGGACCGTACGCGCTGGATTGTCGGCGTCCACGGCCTGCACAGTGAATTCTCCGACCGAACTCTTGTCCTGCTTGACGGCCGGAGCATTATGAATCCGGTTTTTGGGGCACCAAACTGGCTGAATCTGCCGATTTTCCTCGAAGACATCGAACAGATTGAAATCACGCGGGGACCGGCCGGAGCCGTCTGGGGGGCCAACGCCTTCAACGGCGTCATCAACATCATCACCCAAAAGCCCGGTCGGATGGGAACTCTTCTGAGCACAACCGTCACTCAATACGGAGACAGTTTTACACACCTGCGATGGGCGGAATCCAGAGACAAATGGACCTGGAAAATCTCCTCCGGATTCGAAACAATCCAAGATTCCGATGCAGCCGGCGCCGGAGACTATCAGCTCGGCTATCCGGCTATGGCCCCGCTGATTCCGGTACAAACCTATCCCGCACGCGATTTTCTGCGCATCTGGAAAACAGACTCCGTTGTTTCGTATCAGATAGACCCTTCGACAAAATGGACCTTCGGGGCTGCCGCCTCCACGAACGAGTCGGGCGACCGGGAAATGTGCGGCCGTTTTCCGCAAAAAGACGCTCACATTGAAATGCTCCGCCTGTTTTCCCGCACCGATTTCGGGGTCGATGAAGATGTCAGCGGATATCTGCAATGGTATGGAAATTACGCCGCCTACCAGCCCCCCTTTGTGATAGACCGATATGACTATTTTGAGAATGACTTCGAAAGCCAGATAACCCTGACCCCCAACGAAAAGCATACCATTACGATGGGCGGCAGCGCTCGCTGGACGCGAATCAGAAACCGAAATCAAACCGTCTTCGGGGAAATCCTGTTCAGCCAAAGACGCTTTGAAGAGTACTGGACGGGCTTTTTCCTGATGGATCAATTCAAACTGACCGACCGGCTGACCCTCGAAGCGCAGGGGCGAATCGACCGGTACAGCGAAAGCGGAACAGATGCATCGGTTCGCCTGTCTTCCCTATACGCCCTCGATGAAGCCCACAGTCATATGCTGCGGGCCGGTTTCGCCCGTGCTTTCCGAGCCCCCTCCATTATGCTGCGGGAAACCACGCTGAACGGACTGATGGGACTGGTGAACATCCTTCCGACTCCCGAACGGCTCAAAAACGAATCCGTCTCGTCCATCGAAGCCGGATACAGTGGACAGCTGACCGAACACCTTCTGTTCCGTGCCGATGTTTATTATCAGCGAATGGAAAAGCTTATCGGCAGCGAAATAGTCAGTGAATCCGGCCCCGTTCAAAACAGCGCCTTTTTCAATATAGACGGGGCTGACGCCTGGGGAACGGACTGTGAACTGACCTTCCGATACCACTCGTTCACAGCCGCCGCCTTTTACAGCTTCAATCATTTAAGAACAGATTTCAGCGGCCAGAATATCCGCGCTTTCTTTCCCTCCGAGCACAAAACAGGACTGCGTGTCCGCTGGAAACTGGATGAGAAATGGGCGATGAACCTCAACTATGTGTATAACAACCTGATTCCAACGACCCCCACCGGCAGCCCGCCGGATGATATAGAAGTAAAAAATCGGATGGATATCACCATCAGCCGTCAAATCTTTCAAGGCAAAGGGGAATGGATGCTCGGGGTGACAGATATTTTCAATCAAACTGTGCCGCCGGTTCACGATATCAGCTATTTTACAGCGCATGAAACCCCCGGCCGCACCTTCTTTACTCGTCTTCAGCTTTCCTTCTGAAATCCAAGAAAAAAGGCCGAATCAAATTCGGCCTTTGCAATGCATCTTCCCAAAAATCTACCCGTTTATTTCCCTCGGGTCTTTTCCCTCCTCAATGGCCTGAATTTTTCGAACCCGTCTCAGATGACGCCCCCCCTCAAAATCGGTCGTCAGCCAGACTTCAACCATCTTGCGAAGCATCGTCGGCCCGAGCAAATCGCCCGACAAACACAGAACGTTCGCATCGTTATGCTGCCGGGAAACCTTTGCAGCCAACTCATCATAACAAAGAGCCGCACGAATCCCTTTAACCTTATTGGCGGCAATGCACATCCCTATGCCGGTCCCGCAAACCAAAATAGCACGCTGCGCTTTTCCAGTCGCCACTGCCATAGCGGCTTCATAAGCATAATCCGGATAATCCACCGCCTGATCATCCTTATGGGTTAAATCCAGACATTCATGCCCTAATTGAGCAACAATTGCCCGAATCTGTTCACCGGAGCGTACCCCACGATGGTCATTCGACACAGCAACAATCATAAGATTTCATTAATCCTTTCCCGCAGGGCCCTCTCAATCTGCTCTGCGTACTTTCTGTAAGCAGCCACATCCTGTCCTACCGGATCCGGAACTTCAGCATTTTTATCTAAAAGGCAAATCTCAGTCTTTGCCGTCGCCATCCTTTTCAAGTCATCCAAATGACTCTGAGCCATAGCAAAAATGACGTCGCTTTCCTCAAGCAGTTGCTTGGTTAAAAGACGGCTTTTGTGGTTTTCCAAAGACGCTCCATACTCCCGACAAATAATGTCGGCTTCTTTGCTCGCACTAATACCTTCTGCAGCAAAGACTCCGGCCGATTCAACCTTATAACCAAACCGCTCCAGAGAGTCAATAGAACAACCTAATTTATCCGAAAGAATCTTTTTACAGATTGATTCAGCCATTGGACTTCGGCATGTATTTCCTGTGCAGACAAACAATATCTTGAATATGGCATTTTTTGTTATCAATTCACTTGCCAAAACCCCTTCTCTTAGAATCTCTATCCCATTTGCTCCATATTTCACAACCGATGAACTCTTCTTATATCGACATTCCAGAGAATCTGAATCTACAACCAACTCTATTTGTCCATCATAATACTCCAAAACTTCTCGAATAGATATTGCCGGTTTGCAAGAAGTGGGATTCGCACTCGGAATCATTATAGGGAGAATCGAAGTAGATATAATTTCTCTACATATAATTGAATCCGGACAGCGAATTCCTATAGAACCATCTAAGTACAAGACTTCATAAATCTCTTTTGAAAACATAGATTGCGGCGTTTGAAGACTCGTCTGGTCCAGTTCAAACACAATTGTCAAAGGACCGGGCCAGAATCGATTGGCAAGCTTCATCATCGGAGGCGGTACTTTGGGAACATACTTCGTCAAGTCTTCTTTTCTGCCGATGTGAAGGGTATAACGTTTATCTGAGGTCCGTCCCTTCAAGGCATCCAGGCGCTTTATGGTGTCCGGCAAAGCACGACCAGCCAAGCCATAGACGGTTTCCGTAGGGACAGCCGCAATCCCCCCCTTTTCAATCACACGAACGATTTTTCTGACCTGTTCCCTGTCTAAAGGGGTATCCAGTTTGACGACTTCTGTTTTCATTCCTTTCCTTGAACCAATTGCCTCCGTTCCGGCTGAAGAATATAATTTTTCCCCAAAAGAAAAGCAAACCGAAAAGGATTGACTTTTCTCAACATCCTGCATAAAGTAATTCCCCAATTATCAGCAATGTCAGTAAAACTGATTTAAGGAAGAAACTTATGCCCATTCTGGTTCAAAAATTCGGCGGGACGTCTGTAGCCAATGCCGAAAAAATCCATCGAGCTGCCAAACGGGCCATCGAAGCCCACAAAAACGGCTATCAGGTCGTTGTAGTCGCCTCCGCTCGCGGAAAACAGACCGACGAGCTGATTGCGGATGCGATGGAAATCAATCCCAATCCGCCCAAACGCGAAATGGACATGCTGCTGAGCACCGGCGAACAGCAAACGGTTTCACTGTTTGCAATGGCCTGCTATGCGATGGGGCAAAAGGCCATCAGCTTTACCGGCTCCCAAATCAGCATGCTCACCGATGATACCCACACCAAAGCCCGCATTCAAAGCATCGGCACGGAAAAGATTCGAAAAAAACTGGATGAAGGATATATCGTTGTCGTTGCCGGCTTTCAGGGCGTCGATGCGGAAGGCAACATTACCACGCTCGGACGAGGCGGCTCTGATACCAGCGCCGTCGCTTTGGCCGCCGCACTCGGTGCCAGTTTTTGCGAAATTTACACCGATGTCGATGGAATCTACACCACCGACCCCAGAATCTACCCCAAAGCCGTTAAGATGGAACAAATCAGCTATGATGAAATGCTCGAACTGGTCAGTTTAGGCGCCGGTGTCATGCACAGCCGTTCCATCGAATTCGGCAAAAAATACAACGTGACTATTCACGTCCGAAGCAGTATGAACAATAACCCCGGAACATTAATCACTCACGAGGTCCCGAAAATGGAAGGTATATTGGTTTCTGGTGCAACCATTCAGAAAGAACTGGCCAAAATCAGTCTGATCGGTGTCGACAACAAACCCGGCAATGCCGCAAAAATCTTCTCTCATCTGGCCAAGGCACGCGTCAGCGTCAATGACATCATCCAGACCGAAGTGAGCCCCGAAAAGGCCAACATCCTCTTTACGGTCAACAAATCTGACCTGGATGCCGCCCGCCAGGCCATCGAAGAAATCCGAGAGTCCGTTCACTGCCAGAATGTCTTTGTTCGGGAGGACGTCGCGGAGGTTTCGATTGTCGGTGTGGGAATGCGGTCCCATTACGGCGTAGCCGACCGGATGTTCCAGGCCCTGGCCGATGCGAAAATCAATATCGACTCCATCACAACCAGCGAAATCCGCATCAGCTGTCTGGTCAATGTGGAAGACGGCGACAGGGCCCTGATTGCTGTGTGCGACGCGTTCCAGCTGGACAGACCCGCCAATCAGCGGAAATAATCAAGGTTTTGAATAACTCCTCAAAATAAACGTGTCGGCGGTCTCCGGTCAGGAAGACCGCCGACACGGGTCATCGGCCTCGCATTCAGGCACAGCATACAAGGCACACGGACGATACCGAAAACAGGCAAATACGCTGTTTCGGTTCTGCGGCAGAGGGTTAGATTCCGCTCTCGGCTTGTTTTTTGGCCGCTTCCTGCCGCATATATTCAGCCAGTTGAGCAGACTTTTCCTCGGCGAAACTAATCAGTTGATTCATCCCCAGACGTATCTTGCACGACAAGGCAAGTAAATCCTCTCGCATCTGCTGTCTGTCCCGCAGTCGTTCCGTCATCGCCTGCTCACACATCGCCTGGCTGTCATCGACAGGGGCTACCAAGTACAAAGCCGTAGCAAATCCTGCCCCAAATACCATCAAGAGAAATAACAATCGACCCATCTTGCGTTTTCTCCCGCGGAAAACATCTTTTCCGGTTTTCCATTTGCCTTACCATTCGGCCTCGTCTATTAAAACCTAAAAAATAGAAGCAGACGGGTCAACCGGAATGAAGGAAAAAAGAAAGGTTTTAGGACGCGTTAACAAATTGAAATACAAGGACTTACAAAAACCCGCCCCTCGCGGATTCCGCACAAGAAAGTCCTTTTTATCAGACAAAGATCTAGTTCGCCGGTCAGCCCAAAGTATCCAAAATATCCTGCAATTCTGAACAGACCAGCTCGACCTCCTGCCGGCTCAGATTGTTATGAAACGGCAGGGCTATGGTGCGGGCACTGACATGATCCGTTACGGGGAAATCCCCGCTCTTGTGTCCGAGGGCCTTGGCAAGAAACGGCTGCAAATACACCGGCGGAAAATAATTGCTCACCTGAATTCCCCGCTCCATCAGACGGTTCAGCACTTCGTTGCGCTGCTCAGGTCGGTAGGAATCCGCCAGCCGAATCACAAAAACAAACCAGCTCATCCGAGCTTCCTTCGGCACCTGCGGAAGGATAATCCGTTTCTCACCAGCCAGCCGCTTTAGGTACATGTCCGCCACCTGTTGTCGCTTGCGAACAAACTCCTCAATCCGTCTGAACTGAGAGATGCCTAAAGCACAATTAATATCGCTGAGGCGGTAATTGTATCCGAGCCGCTCATGAGCCAGCCAGCCGCCTCCGCTTCCTCGACCCTGATTGCGAAGCGAAATACACAATCGGGCGATTTCCTCATCATCCGTGACAATCATTCCCCCTTCCCCAGTAGTCATCTGCTTATTGGGATAAAACGCAAAGACTCCCACTCGCCCGAAAGTGCCTGCCTTCCGGCCGTTCAATTCCGAACCGAGAGCCTCACAGCAGTCCTCAACAACTTCGAGTCGATACGATTTTGCCAATTCGCAAATCTTATCCATCCCCGCCGGATTGCCGAAAACCTCCACCGGAACAACGGCCTTGGTTCGTTTGGTTATCTTCTTTTCAACCTCCTTTACATCCAGATTCAGGGTGACCGGGTCAATATCGGCAAAGACCGGCGATGCACCGGTCATCAGAATCGTCGTCACTGTAGCAATGAACGTAAACGGTGTGGTAATCACCTCATCCCCCGGCCCCAATCCCATCGCCTTCATACCCAAAAATAAACCGCTGGTGCCGCTGTTGACCGCCACCGCATACCGACGCCCGACATATCGCTCAAAACACGCCTCGAACTCACGCACCTTCGGCCCCAGCGACAAAAAAGGACTGCGTAAAACATCCACAACCGCTTGAATATCCGTTTCGTTGACATCTGGACGCGAAAGAGGAACCCGAAACTCCATATTGCATATCCTTTATCTAAAATTAGTAAAAGAAAATGATACTATAACAGATTCTTTCCTGATTTTCAATTGATTTCCCAAAGCCCTCCTGAAGACGATTCCCGAATTTGCCGTTGACGCCGACCCCATTCTTCGGTAAGGTAGAATCATAGATGTTGACTCCAGTCTTCCAATCTGAGGTTCTATGACTCAAATAAAAGAAGAATGCGGGATATTCGGTATTTTCGGAGATCCCGAGGCCGTTCAAAAAACGTATTTCGGATTACACAGTCTTCAGCATCGAGGCCAGGAATCCGCAGGGATTGCCTCCAGCAATGGAGAGTTTATTCACTGTTATACAGGAATGGGGCATGTCAGTCGGGTCTTCCGGTCCGGACGAGGTATTCTCGAGCGGCTGAACAATCCAATGGCGATTGGGCATGTCCGCTATTCAACCACCGGCTCAACGACTCCGATGAACTCCCAACCCTTCCTCAGCGAATATTCCCGCGGACAAGTAGCCGTAGCCCACAACGGCAATTTGATTAATGCTTCTCTGCTTCGGGATGAATATGAGGCCTATGGTCATATCTTCAAATCCTCCAACGATACCGAAATTATCGTCCATCTGATGGCCAAACCATCCCATATCACCAAACCGGACCCGCTCGGACATGTCCTCAATCATCTGCAGGGGTCCTATTCGCTGCTGTTTCTCTTTCCGGACCGCATCGAAGCCGCCCGCGACCCCTACGGGATTCGTCCGCTGTGCCTGGGAAAAACCAAAAACGGCGCCTACTGTGTCGCCAGTGAAACCTGCGCTTTTGACGCCATCGAAGCCGATTACATCCGTGAAATTGAACCCGGGGAAATCGTCACCCTCGATGCCGAGGGCATCCACAGCCGCTTCTTTGTCACCCCCGGAACCGTCACGCCGGCCCACTGCATCTTCGAGCACGTCTACTTCGCCAAGCAAAGCAGCATTGTCTTCGGGGAAAATGTCCACGAAGTTCGCAAACGGTGCGGGCGGCGACTGGCCCAGGAACACCCCGTTTCCGCCGATGTCGTCATTCCCGTTCCGGACTCCGGGACCTCCGCCGCCATCGGCTACTCCCTCGAGAGCGGCATCCCCTTCGATATGGGATTTGTCCGCAGCCACTATGTCGGACGCACCTTTATCTCGCCCAGTCAGGCCCTCCGGGATTTGGAAGTAAAACTCAAGCTGACGGTTGTCAAAGAAGCTGTGCGCGGCAAACGGGTCATTGTGATTGACGATTCCGTTGTCCGCGGCACCACCACCAAAGGGAAAATCCGTTCGCTTCGGCAGGCCGGCGCCAAAGAAATCCATCTGCGAGTGGCCTGTCCGCCGGTTCGGTTCCCCTGCTTTTACGGTGTGGATTTCCCAACACGAGAAGAACTGCTGGCCAACCAGGTCCCCCTCTCTGAAATCAGCCGTGCGCTCGAAGCGGACAGCGTGGAATATTTGTCTCTCGAAGGGCTGCTGAGCAGCGTTTCTCTTCCCGCGGACCATTACTGCACGGCCTGCTGGAGCGGGCAGTACCGCATCCCCGTCAGCACACAAGTTAACAAGTTTTCTCTGGAACGTCACCAAATGCAACTGTTTGATGAGACGGAACTCTAAATGAATCCACCCAAAAAAATCACTTACCAGGAGGCCGGTGTCAGCATTGATGCCAACGACGAAATGGTCCGAAGAATCAGCCGTTCTCTGGCCTCCACCTTCGGCCCGCGTGTTATCCCGCTCGAAAACGGCTTTGCAGGACTCGTTCGGCTCGACTACGATGAAAAACTGTTCAAGAAAAACTACAAAAACCCGGTCCTGGTTGCCTGTACCGACGGTGTAGGAACCAAAATCCTCATTGCCCGGCAGATGAACCGGATGGATTCCATCGGAATCGACCTGGTGGCGATGAATGTCAATGATATGCTTGTCCAGGGAGCCGAACCCCTGTTTTTCCTCGATTATCTGGCCGTTCATAAACTTATCCCGGAACAGATTGCCGAGATGGTCGAAGGAATCGCCGCCGGCTGTCGGATGGCCGACTGTGCTCTCATCGGCGGAGAAACCGCAGAAATGCCCGACTTATATGCGGAAGACGAATGCGATATGGCCGGTTTTGCCGTCGGCGTCGTGGAACGAAACCGCATCATCACCGGCCGAAATGTTGCCCCGGGCGATGTGGTTCTCGGTCTGGCCTCCACCGGTCTGCACAGCAACGGCTACACCCTCGTCCGCCATATCTGCTTTAAGCAGGAAAAACTCCGGCTCGAAGACCGGCTGGACGAATTAGACGGCGCCCCGTTAGGCCAAATCCTCCTGACTCCCACACGGATTTACGTCCGTTCCGTCATCTCCGTCCTGTCCTCCTACAAGACCAAAAAGGTCATTCACGGAATGGCCCATATCACCGGCGGCGGACTGGTCGGAAATATCCCGCGAGTCCTTCCCCCCGGCTGCAATGCCGTCCTGAAAAAGAAATCCTGGCCGATTCCTCCTATTTTCCACTTCCTCCAGAAACGAGGCCCTGTCGAGGAGCAGGAAATGTACCGGGTCTTTAATATGGGAATCGGGTATGTCCTGATTGTTGCTCCGGATTTTGCAGATGCGGTGAAAACCAAGCTGGAAAAAGCCGGTGAAGAAGTCTATAAAATAGGGATGATCACACCCGGAACAGGAAAAGTCGTCCTCAAGTAGGAAAAACAAAAATGTGTCCCGAAAAGAGGCAAGCAGGCCTTCTTCTGCAGTTTTTGTATCCCGGCCTGCCGGCGGGAGTTTTTTTCCTGGCACTGTCTGCATTTCTCTTTTGGCCTCTTCCGACTCGCTGGAATCTCTGGAAATCCCTTTTGTTGGCCAACAGTTTCATCGGAGCATTGGGATGCTTCACCCTGAGCCGGCGATGGCTCGTTTCGTTTTGGGCGTCCGCCCTGGCCGGAACGGCCTACGGTTTCGGCCCGTTCCTGCTGAGTTTCCGGCTTTATCATCCCTTAGCCGGCTTCAGTGTAGCTGTTTTACCCTGGCTTTTCTGCCCAGCTGCCTTCTGGAACCGTTATGCCAAACCCTCCTGGGCCGTCTCCCTGCGACGCCTTCCTCTTTTGGCAATTCCCTTCATCTTTCTGTTCCTTTTTTACTGGCTGATTTCCCAACCCTGGCTGGGCCCTTATAATCTGATGCCCGCTACACAGCAGCTCAGCAAAAAAGATATTTTCTCCATCCTCGAATTTCCTTCCACCACTCACGCAGGCAAAATCATCATCGGTTTCTATGCCAACACCTTCATTCTGGCTGTAATGGGATTGTTTGTATACTCCTTCCTGCTGCGAGTCCTTGTCCTGCTGCCGCCGCTGCTGGGGCTCGTCTTGGCTTTTTCTCAGCCGATTCTGAATGTTCCCCCCATTATTTGGATAGCTCTGCCGATGCTGTTTTTGTCTATTCTGGCCGGACTGGGAGCTCAAGCGATGGCGGTGGCCGGTCCCGCCGACCGAAAATGGATTCTGGCTTGTTTGCTGTTGGCCGCTTCCCTGGCCGTCTTCTGTCTCTTTTCTGCCCTCATTCGACCGGAAGGACAAGAATATTGGGCCCCTGCCATGATGTATGGGCTTTCTTTCGTAAGCACAGGCGCTGTGTACATACTCTGCACCAAACAAATTCGCCTGCATTCTCTTCGATGGCTCCTGCTCGGAGCAGCCCTCGCTGCGGACCTGATTTACACCAGCCGAACACTTCTTTCTTCTTTGTAAAAAATCAAGACGGCCCCGCCTGCCTGCCGCCCTGCGGCAGCTGCAGTCCGAGCGCATCCGCCACCTTCTGCAAATCCTCCCACACCCGCTGGCGATTTTCGTAGGAATAGTTTCGAAGCAGGTACGCCGGATGATACGTCGGCATTACTTTTGCCGGACGGTCTGCATCAGAAAATCGGTATTCGTGAAAATGTCCTCGCAGTTTGCCGATGGCCGTATCGGTCTCCAGCAGCGTGCGGGCGGCATGCGAACCCAGCGCCACAATCACTTCCGGCCGCAGAATCGCCAGCTGCCGCTTCAGATAAGGAAGGCAATTCCAGATTTCGTCAGGCCGCGGGTCGCGGTTTTCCGGCGGACGGCACTTGAGCGTGTTGCAGATAAACACATCCTCACGGCGAAGTCCGATAGCGGCAATCATCCGGGTCAGCAGCTGCCCGGCTCTCCCGACAAAAGGCCGGCCCTGCTGGTCTTCGTCAGCCCCCGGTGCTTCTCCCACAAAAACCAGCCTCGCCTTCGGATTGCCCTCCCCGGGCACTGCGTTCAGCCGTGTACTCCCAATTTGACACTTGCGGCAGGCCCGAACCTCTTCGGCAATTGCCTCCAAAAGCCGCCGGGAGTCTTTCGCCTCGCAGGCATCCGCCGAAACCGGACGGCTGCGCAGGGTAAAATCACCTGCAAAGAAAGACTCCAGCTCTCTGTGCTGCCGCAGCAGCCTGGATAAATCTCGTGGTTCAGTCATGTCGGACAATATATAAAATCAGCCGAAATCTTCCAATAAAAAAGGGCCCGCCCTTTTCAGACGGACCCTTTCAAGTACTCATAAGATGCTGTTTTCAGGATACTTATACAAGACCCTGATCAATCATCGCATCCGCCACCTTCACGAAGCCGGCGATATTGGCACCGACTACGTAGTTGCCCGGCATTCCATACTCTTCCGCCGTTGTCTTCACCTGAGTATGAATGGCATCCATAATCTCTTTCAGACGCCGCTCAACTTCCTCGCGGGTCCAGTTGGTGTGCTGGGCGTTCTGGGCCATTTCCAGACCCGAAACCGCAACGCCGCCCGCATTGGCCGCCTTGCCCGGTCCGTACAGAATCTTGCTCTGCAGGAAGACTTCAACTCCGCCCGGTTCGGTCGGCATATTAGCGCCTTCACTGACCAGTTTGCAGCCGTTCTTGACCAGCGTCTTGGCATCTTCTTCAGAAATTTCATTCTGGGTCGCAGACGGGAATGCACAATCGCACTTGATTCCCCACGGACGCTTGCCGTCCAGATACTGGGAGCCCTTGAACTTATCGGCATACTCCCGAATCCGCCCGCGGCGGACATTCTTGAGTTCCATCACCCAAGCCAGTTTTTCAGCATCAATTCCCGACGGGTCATAAATCGTTCCGGACGAATCGGACAGGGTCACACACTTGCCGCCGAGCTGATTGATTTTTTCCACGGTATATTGCGCTACGTTTCCGGAACCGGACACCGTGCAGATTTTGCCTTTGATGCTGTCGCCGCGGGTGGCCAGCATATTCTGCGCAAAGAACACACAGCCGTAGCCGGTCGCCTCCGGCCGAATCAGAGAGCCGCCCCACTTGACCGCCTTGCCTGTCAGAACCCCGGTAAACTCATTGATAATCCGCTTGTACTGGCCGAACAGATAGCCGATTTCCCGTCCGCCCACACCAATATCGCCGGCCGGCACATCCGTGTTGGCTCCAATGTGCTTGCACAGCTCCGTCATAAACGACTGACAGAACCGCATCACTTCGTTGTCCGATTTGCCCTTCGGGTCAAAGTCCGAACCGCCTTTGCCGCCGCCCATCGGCAGGGTCGTCAGAGAGTTTTTGAATACCTGTTCAAACGCCAGAAACTTCAAAATCCCCACATTCACGCTCGGATGAAACCGCAGACCGCCCTTGTAGGGTCCAATCGCACTGTTCATCTGAACGCGAAAACCGCGATTGATCTGAATCTGCCCCTTATCATCCAGCCACGGCACACGGAACATAATCACCCGCTCCGGCTCCGTAATCCGCTCAAGAATCTTCTGGTCCTGATACTTCGGATGCCGCTCCAGCACCGGCTCCAAAGACTCCAGCACTTCCTGAACTGCCTGGAAAAATTCCTTCTCTCCGGGGTTTCGGCTCTTGACAATGTCCAGAACCGATTGGATGTAAGATTTTACTTTTGACATGTCCTAATTCCTTAAAAAAGTGTTTGATTTCATTTCATTCTATCTTCTTCCTGGACCCGTCCAGGAATGTTTTTCAAAAAAACCTGAAAATATGCTTTACATAAAATAAAGTTGCCTTATAGTAATATTAATAAAACCAAATAACAAATAAACTTTTTGAATACCTATAATAAGCAGGATTGATACATCCAATGAACATTGAGACGGCCAAAATCTTTTGTGACTTGGTAGAAATGAAGAATTTCTCGCGGACCGCTGAGGTACACGGCATCAGCCAATCCGCCGTTTCTCAGCAGCTGGCCCAGCTGGAAATGGACCACAAAGTCCAACTGATTAACCGTAAAAAAAGGCCGATTGAATTAACCGCTGCCGGACAAATCTTCTACCAGGCCTGCAAAGACATCCTTGAACGCTACGATCGGCTCAACAGCGAATTGGCCGCCCTCAAGCAGTCCACATGCAAAATCCACTTGGCGGCCATTTTCAGCATCGGAATGCACACCCTCCAGCCCTATATTCAGAAATTTATGTCTGTCTATCCGGATGTAAATCTGGCCGTAGAGTACAACAGTGCCAAGGATATCTACGAAAAACTCCTTCGCGGAGTGATTGACATCGGGGTCGTTGCCATTCCCCGTCGAGACCGCAATCTCGAAATCTTTCCTTTCGAAAACGAACCTCTCGTGCTGGCTTGCGCCCCTTCCCACCCATTGGCAAACCGAAAAACAGTGGACATCCATGAAATCCAGGGCGAAAAGTTTATCGCCTTTTCCGAAGGCGTTCCTACCCGCCGTTTTATCGACGACATCCTGAACCGCTATCATATCACCGTCCGCTGCATTATGGAATTCGACAATATCGAAACGATTAAACGAGCGGTGGAAATCAACGCGGGTATCAGCATCCTGCCCGCTCCGACTCTTCGCAGTGAATTGGCCAACGGGACGCTGCGAGCCCTCGAATTCTCCAATGAACCCTTCTTCCGACCGACAGGGATTATCGTTCGCAAAGACAAAAGCCGTTCCAAGGCCGCCCAATACCTCATCGAACTGCTTCGAAAAGAATAAGTATGTCTGTGCAGTCGGTTCTGTTTGATTTAGACGGCACGCTCACAGTGCCGCTGCTGGATTTTGATTTGATTCGACGCCAAATCGGCCTTCCGCCGGACTGCCCTTCTATTCTCGCAGCCATTGAAAATCTGCCGGAAAACCGGCGTCGGCAGGCATGGGAAATCCTCTGCCGACACGAAGAATATGCCGCCCTGCATTCCACACTTCAGCCGTCCGCCAAATCCCTGCTGGACTATCTTCGGCAAAAAAATATCAAAACAGGTATTTTGACCCGCAATTCCCGACAGTGCACCCAAACCGTCCTCACCAAACACCGGATAACCGTCGATGGAATGATCACCCGTGAAGACGGACCGCCGAAACCGGACCCCTTCGGGGTTCTGGCTTTGTGCCGTCTATTCCAGACTCTCCCTTCCAAGACTCTCGTCGTCGGGGATTTTCTTCACGACCTTCAAGCCGCCGAAAACGCCGGCGCCGTCGCTGTCCTCTTCAAAAGCCACCCCCGAGCCGATGAATTTGTTCCTTGGGCGGATTTTGTCATTCATTCCCTTGACGAAATCCGGCTCATCATAGACAATCTCTCCGGATAACTCAAAGGAACCCTTTCATGAAAAACCTGTGCTTTCAGCTATGGATATTCGGAATTCTCCTGCCGATTGGGACGGTTCTTGCCGCCGCAGGAACTGATTGTCCCTCCTCCGCAGACCCGAACAATTCATCTTGCGGTGCTGTTGAGAAAATCCTCAGCCAAATGCATCAAACCGCCCAAACCATCCAAACCCTTCGGGCGGACTTAACTTACCTGTTCGTTCAGGACCCGGAACTGCTCGACGCCAAAACTCTCCGGCGAGGAACCTTGTTTTACACCAAAGGAACCGGCGGTTCCCGTTCCCGTCTGAGACTGTCTTTTGACACCCTTCAGCAGGATGAAGAACCCCCACAGCCCCGTCCCGAACATTATTTGTTTGACGGCGTCTGGCTGACCAAAATTGACTGGGCTCTCGAAACCATCGACCGCTACCAAAAGGCCCCGGCCGACAAACCGGTCGGTGTCTTCGAATTCATCAGCCACAATTTCCCTATGGTTGGCTTCACAGACCCCAGGGACCTTGAAAATGAATTCGAAATCACAGCATCTCCGGCACCGGAAGACCCGAATCAACCGCAGCATTTAGCGCTGAAAGTCCGAAACACCTCCCGCTACAAGAAAGACTACACCCAAATGGAGGTCTGGATTGACCGACAAAACTGGCTTCCCATCCGATTGACCGCCGTGTCGGTCCAGGGTGATTTCTACGATTTAAAGTGGAACAATCTCCGCATTAACGAAACCATTGCAGACACCGTTTTTCAGATTGAAACCCCGCCCAACTTCCGTCAAAATACCCATCCGTTAGAGCAAAAGTCAAATTAGCAAAGGAGATCTGTATGGCCACTGGATTGGTAATTTATTACTCGCGTAGCGGCAATACCAAAATCATGGCAAAAACCATTGCGGATGCCATGACCGCTGCAGGCGTTCCAACCGCCTGTAAAAGCGTGAGCGAAGTAAAACCGGATGACCTTCTGAAAGTCGATGCAATTGTAGTCGGCTCACCGACGTACTACGGCCGGGCCGCCGCCCCCATCGCCTAGCTGTTTGATGAAACCGTCAGCAAACATGGAAAACTGGACGGCAAGGTCGGCGGGGCCTTCAGCAGCTCGGCCAACATCGGCGGCGGAAACGAGACAACGATCTGTGAAATCAACAACATGATGCTCATTCACGGAATGATTATTCAGGGCGACCCGCAGGGCGACCATTATGGACCCGTTTCCATTGGAAAACCCGACAACAGAGTACTCGAACAGTGCACAAGAAGGGGACAGCGGATTGCCGCTCTTACAAAACGGTTATTCGGCTAACCCGGAGAAAACCCCTTTTTTTCGCAAAAAACTTTGACAGCCAAAGGCTCGATTGATAGACTTTGGTTTTGAAATAAAAAGGATATTAACTGTCTTCTTAGGAGGTTCATTAATGCAGGAATACGAAACACTGAAAGCTCTGGTGGCTGAAATCGAAGCCGATATTAACAAAGCCGAAGGGGGAAACAAAGCGGCTGGAACAAGGGTCCGTAAACAAATGCAGGCAATCAAGCAGGCCGCCCAGAGTGTTCGAAATAAAATCCTCGAACTTCGTGTGGAAGAATAGCTGAAAATCGCTCCGTTTAATTTCTCAACCCCCCAGCAGGCGGGTATGGACAGTTTGAGTTTCCTGAAAAAGGGAAAAGGGAAATTATGCCTCCGCAGTTTCTGTTTCCATACAAAGAACTGGACTTAAATCACATTGAATTCGACCGTGCCGCCATTGCACAGGTAAATCCTCAATCCTATGAAATGGCCCAACTGGATGCAATTGTATGGTATGATTTGTCCAAAATGATGGCTCTCGGATACAAGGATGTCACCCCGAACGAATTCTGGGTCCGGGGACATATTCCCGGCCGCCCGATTATGCCGGGGGTCATTATGGTTGAAGCCGCTGCTCAGCTTTGCAGTTTCTTTATGAAAAAAATCTACGGACTGGAGGGCTTTATCGGCTTTTCCGGAATCGAACAGACCAAATTCCGAGAAACCGTTGTTCCGGGCAGCCGACTGTATCTGCTCGGCCATATTACACGAGTCCGAAGCCGCCAGTTTGAGGGGATTGTTCAGGGTGTGGTAAACGATAAAATGGTTTTTGATACGGTCATCAGCGGGATGAGAGTATAGGTGGACAATCGTTTTGAAAACCTCTTCGAATATAAGCAAATCCTGACCAATGAAACACCCCGTTCCTTGCCCAATGAACGGGGTGTTCTTCTTTTTACAGACTCAAACCATCAGCCCATCCAGCTCCTTTTCACAGCAAGCATCCGACGCACCGTGCTTTCCAAATGGGCTGAACCTCTCGACGAAACCTCCCGCAAGACCTCTCTTCGCACGGCAGCATCGGCGGTCTTCTACACCCTTCTTGCTTGCGAATATCACAGCCATTGGTTCTATAATCGTCTGACTCATCTTCTCTTCCCCCAGAAGGAACGAGAGATGTTGTCCTTGCCGCCGGCTCATTGTGTCCGCCTCAGCCCCCGGGAGCAATGGGCGGCTTTCATGGTCTCTTCGCAGCCATTCAAAGACGGCACCGCCCATTACTGGGGCCCCTTTCCAACCCGCCAGGCAGCTGATTTCTTTGCACGCGCGTGGAATGATGTTTTCTGTCTGTGCCGAAACCGCGCCCTGGCTTTAGGAGGAGGCGGCTCCAAATGCACCTATTTCCAAATGAACCTCTGTCCGGCCGACTGTGTGAAAAAAGAGCAGGACATGCCCTATCCGGAACGACTCAAACAAGCCCTCCGTGCTGCTCAATCTTCCCCACTTTCTTTGACGACGGAATTAACAGAACGGATGAAGGTGCTGGCCGCTCAATTACAATTTGAGCAAGCCCAGGTTATCAAAAAGCAGATTGAATCACTCGAAAAACTCCAAACCACCCCCTACCGCTGGACCACAAATCTCAACACGTTAAAAATCCTGCATATTGCGGAGAATCGTCGCCTTCGCCTCAATAAACAATCGGTTCCTCTCTACCAGCCGTTCCTGATTACCGGTCAAACCGCAGAAAAACTGCCTCCCTTTACACTCAATTCTGCTGAAAAATTACTCGAAGCTGTACAGACCCCGCCCGGCCGGTGTTTCCTGGAACCCTCCAATCCATCCGAACACCTTTCCCTGCTGTCCCTATTTCTTTACAAAACTCGTCCGCCCGGACTTTGGCTGAATCTGAACGAACCGCTCAAACCGGAGCAGCTCAGAACCCAAATTACTGAATCCTTCGAGAAAACCCCTACCGAAAACCAATAAAAAAGGACGCCTTTTTCAGGCGTCCGTTATTGATTTAGCCCCAAGGGGATTCGAACCCCTGTTGCCGGGTTGAAAACCCGGTGTCCTAGGCCTGCCTAGACGATGGGGCCGCATCATTATTTTCTTTATTGCATACTAATGGCCTCGACAGGGCATTCACTCACACACAAGCCGCAGTCTACGCACTTTTCCGGATCCACAACGGCCTTGCCTTCAATCATCTCAATCGCTTCGCTCGGGCAGGCATCTACACACGTCCCGCACCCGGTACACACTTCTTTATCAACTTTTGCCGGCATTGTATTCTCCTTTCCACATATCCGGTTTCGCTACAGCTTTCGCAGGTGCAAAAGAGTACATAAAAAATGTATCAGACTCAAGATTTTTTTCTGTTTTTTCAACCAAAAAAATTGTCAAACCACTCAATCCCCTAATTATATACGGATTATAGCCGATTTAAGGATTCGCTTGTTCTGTCTGACCTTCGGGAGCCGCCGCCGGAACCGAGGCACCGAGGGCCTTTGCCATCTGTCGAACATACGGACTTGTATCATACTGGGCTGCCCAATTCAAAACCGCATCAAAATTCTTCGAATCAAGGCTGCTCAACAGATACAGTGTCATCATTCGAACAGGCCATCGGTCATGGGACAAATTCTCTGAAATGGAGCTAATCAGCGAAGAATCCAGCGTCAGCGATACGTCTGTAAAAGTCGAAAGGGTCTGCAATCGAATAATCCAGTCTTCATCCGCCAGCATACGGCGAACCGCATCCGCCAGCAGCGCAGGTTCCGCCCGCACAAAACGATACCCTACACGATTCGCCAGAGCTGCCTGCTGTTCCGCCAGAAGCCCTGTAAACAATTCCGCCGAACGAAACTTCTGACCTTCCTTCCCTTTGGCCAGTCCGCTGAGCCGCTGGATCAGAAAATCATACGTCAAAACAATCCCCCGCCGGCGTATCGTCTGACGAACCGGCGCCGGATGAAGCAGAAGGTCCTGCCCGCTCATTTCCTCAGAATCCGTTCCGTCCACACGAAGAACAAAGTCAATCTCCACAGAGGCCTGCGGATAAGTCCGGAGCAGCCGACGAAGCGGCCCCGTCATCAGCTCGACCGTAACAGCCGCATGCTGTCCGGGCCGTATCGGCAGACTTGGACGAAGCGGAAAACGAACCAGAGACGGAAAAGACTGAACCAAATCTCCTCTCACCTCGGCATCAATTCGAATGTCCCCATGGAGCATCCCCATCGGCCCAATCACCAGCAGCCGCGGGCCGATATTGTCAATCACAACCGTCGCCGGCATCTCACTTCCGTAGGGATACTCCGAACCGCTCATCCGCAGCTTCACCCGTACCATCTTCGACAGCGGAAGAAACTTCGGAGTCACTTCATCTCCGAACTCGGCCTTCAGATGCTGCAGGATTTCAGCAGGGGAAAAGGCCGGCAGATACTCGGAACCATTTACCTTCAGAACCTCCTGAGCCCTCCAGGCCACAAGGGTTTCCGGCCCCATCTGAACAATCTTTTTCAAAGGAACCAGAGCCGCTTCGCGGTTGTTTTCTTTCAGCAGAAAGACGGCCTGGGTAAACAAGGCCACCGGGTCGTTTTCATCCGCCTGTTCCAGGTACTGGCGGGCCAATTCTTCCTGTCCGTTTTGTGCCAACGCATAGGCAAAAAGCACCCGCGCCTGCGGACTGTCAGGCCGCCGGGAAATGGCTTCGTGCCCCCACGCCAGGGCCTGCTCCGAGTCCGGCAGCACAAAACTGTAAAACCAGCTCAATTGCTCCGGCAGCACCTTGACTGATTCATCTCCAGCCCGGATTTGCCCGGCGGCTTTGCGGCCGGCAGTCTCCAGCCGTACACGCCCTTTCTCCGTTTGTCCCATTCGCATCAACGCCATCCCCGCCGCCGCCTCCAGCATCAAATCCTCACGGCCTTCCGTGCGGGCTTGTTCTGCCAGCACCACACATTGGCTGGCAGTCTTTTCCGACTGCAGGGCACACAGTGACCAGGGCAGAAGAAGTTCCCCCGGCAGCTGCTGCCCCGGATTCAGGTATCCGTACAGGTCTGCACAATATTGATAGGCCTGACAGGCGGATTCGTACAGCTGCACCTGCCGCAGGATATCCGCATAGGCCCTCGCTGCGCGAACATCCAGCGGATTCATCTCCAAAGTACGGCGAAGCTGAATCGTCAAAAGCCCCTGAGGCACAGCATCCTGGCTTATTTCGGCCATTTTTGAAAAGGCCAGCATATTATACGGATTCAGACTATAGGCATACTGCAAACGCTGAAAAGCCGTAGCCGTATCCGCCCGCTCCATTTCCAGCAACGCCAAATGGGTGGACAGTTCCGAGACAACCGCCGGATTTTTATTGCCGTATGTCCCGATCAGCCGTCCCAGCAGCATCTCCCGTTCCAGCCGTGTCTGAAGCCGTCCCAGCAAATATTCCACCCCTCCGGTGACAATCGCCAGATTCGCACGTTCATCAATATATTGCCGAAGTGCATCGCGAACGGAACGGGAATAATCGTTCGGATTCGCACCGGCCGAGGCGGCCACCTTCAGCAGCATCTCCTGCGCGGAAGTCAGCTGGGGGTCCAGGGCCGCCGCCGCCTCCAGAAACGTCATCGTAATCTCGATGGTTCGGGAGGAAAACGGGTCACCCGCATAAGCATCCATCGCTGCCTTGGCCAGAATCGCAGCCGCTGCCGGCGATGTAAACGTATCCTCTCCAGACGGAGCCGCTTTCACAAATCCCAAAACGCCGAACAAATATAAAAAAACCAGCCGTTGCTTCATTCCACTCTCCCTTTGGCCGCAGAAAAACAGTTGTCTGCTTCCGTTATCACTTCAGCCGCCCAGATGCATTCACATCCCTTTTCTTTACACCTCCGCATTATAAAAGAAAGCAATGGAAGCGTCAAACTTTCCCGACATAACTTCCCCTCTATTCTTCCGTTCCGCAAGAATCCCTGGTTTTCTTCCCAAGAACCGCTTTCCTTCCTGACAAGAGTGTAAGCATTTCATTGCCGCTCATCCAGGACCCAACAAGAAAAACCCCTCCGCAAATCCCTACCACCGCTCCGATTCGTATCAATTCATATCCAGTCCCCTTCGGCCAATCCCTCATCAGCCGCAAAACGAGCAATCCTGTCAGCGTCATCAGAATCGTACAGACAATCGTTTTCCAAAGAGTGCCCATCCATCCTTCAAACACATTTCCGCCCAGTTGTTTTCGAAGCGAAATCAACAAAATCCCCACCTGAAGATAGGAACACAGCGCGGTAGAAAGCGCCAGCCCCGCCGCCCCCATCGGCCAAATCAGCAGAAGATTCAAACAAACATTTACCCCCACCGCAGCGGCGGCCGTCATCGCCGGACGCCTGGACTGCCCGATGGCATAGTACACCCGCGTGACAATCTGCTGGCAGAAATATCCGCACAGTCCCAGACTGTAGCCGTACAAAATCCACGCCGTCGCCTTTGTATCCGCCGCTGTAAACGCCCCACGCTCAAATAGAACCGCCACCAACGGCCGTCCGATGAGAATCATCCCTGCCGTGGCCGGCAGCGCAATAAAAAACGCTCCGCAGATTCCGCGCCGAATCGTCTCCAGCAGCTCTGTTTTATCCTCCCGGGCGGCCGTGCGGCTCAAAACCGGATAAATCGCCGTGGCCAGCGAAACTCCCAGAACCCCCAGCGGAAACTGATAAAGCCGCTGCGCATAAAAAAGCCCCGAAACCGTCCCGGCCCAGACCGGATACCGAATCGTTTGTCCGAAAAGAAGGAAACTGTCCCCTTTCTCCGCCGAACCGGACAGAGACTTGGCGATAATATCATCCGCCAGCGTATTAATCTGCGTGGCCGTCAGTCCCAATATCATCGGCCCCATCAGCATCAGAATCGACCGAACCCCCTCCGAGCGAAACTCCCACGCAGGCCGCAGCTGAACACCGTAGCGTTTCATCGGCGCCGCCACCAGCAGCAGCTGACCGATGCCGACGGCAATGACGGCCCAGGCCGTAAAATAAACCATCTTTTCCTTCGGCCAGCCCAACATTTTCCCGGAAATCACCAACGCCCCTATCAAAAAGATATTGAGCACCACAGGTGCCAGCGCCGGAGCGGCAAAATGCCGATGGCTGTTGAGAATCCCTCCCATCACCGCCGCCAGACAAATCATCACCATATACGGCATCATAATTGCCGTCAGTTTCAGCATCCGCCGTGTGCCCTCCAGCTCCGCCCCGAACTGCATATACCCCCAAATCCCCGCCCAAACCAAAAGCACGACAGCCGTCAAAATCAGAAAAACCGCCGTCAAAACCGTATTGGCCAGCCGATTGGCCTCTTTGGGGTCTTTTTCCAGATACCGGCTGTACACCGGGATAAAAGAGGTCGTTGCCGCCCCCTCGCCGAATATCCGACGCGAGAGATTGGGAATCTTAAACGCTATCGTCCAGGCATCAAACAAGTCGCTGCGGCCGAAAAAATACGCAAACGCCATATCCCGGACCATTCCCAAAATCCGGCTGATGACGGTCAAAACCGCAATCTGTCGAAATCCCTTTACCATTCTAAGTTTATCCGCAAAAAAGAGTTAACAGTCTTTTCGGCCAAAATCCACTCGCAACCCCAATAAATCCGGGACAGGTCAGACAGCCCCCTTGTGTTTCGCGGTCTGTCAATCGAATTCCGCCGTGTCTGCCACAGCGGCCACCAGTGCATAAACCTTTTGTGCACCAGCCCTTTTGAGAACCCTGGCACATTCATTCAGCGTAGCCCGGCTGGTGGTAATATCATCCAGAAGGCAAACGGACGCCCCCTCAAACAGATGCCTTTTTCGAACGGCAAAAGCCCCTTTGACATTTCTCCGCCTTTGGGCACTCATCAGGTTCCACTGCCTTCGGGTGTACCGAACACGAACCAAATCCCGGCAAATAGGCACTTCGAGTCCCTTAAGCGCCTTTGCCAATAAATCCGACTGATTGAATCCTCTTTGCAGACGCCGCAGCCAGTGCAGAGGAACCGGCACCAGGTAGTCGACTTGCCCCCAGGAACGACTCTCAAACACAGCCCTTAAAAACGGACCGAAAAAGTCCGCCAGCTCTGTTCTTTCCTGAAATTTCAGCCGCAGCAGCAAATCCCGCAAGACGGAATCATACTGCCCCACCCGCAGAATGCCGTCCGTCAGAATCCGCTGTCCCTCGCATCGACCGCACCCCTCCGGCAGATGTCCATAAGGGCCGACCGTCAGACCGCATCGGCGGCAGTAATCCTGTCCGGTTGTGCGGGCAAAATCCTGCCAGCAGCGTCTGCATAGAAAGGTTCCCTCCTCCGGAAAGGCCCCGCACAAGAGGCACTGTCGAGGCCAAAGCATCGCCGCCGCTCCCTGCCCCCAGGGCAGCAGACGCTTTCGAAAAAACAACCCAAGATGCTCAAGTACCTGCATTTCCTCCCGATACCACACCCGCCGAATGCAGGCAACTGTTTTTTCGCGTCACGGCCTCCCTACGTCCACCCCGCCCACATTATGATTGCGCCGCCCCCTGTTATTCCCGCGGCTTGTCCTTCGTAGCTTTCAGCGAAGGAGGAAGGCGGGATTTGAATCGACCGGCGCGGAAATTAGCCCCGGGCGCAAGCCCGAGGGAAAGGAGATGGGATTTTCGTTCTCTTTTTTCCCGCCCTTACGGACGGGGCTATCCTCTGCTACCCAGCGGTCAGCGGAAAAGATGGGGGTTAAAATCTCCTCTCTGCAAAGTTTTGTTTGCGGCTGTTAATTCAAATCATACAGGCGGTTATCCGGCGACAGAAAGCCCGTTCCCTCCGCAATCATCTTCTTGTCCTCCGGATAAGTCTCCGTATAGCGGTCCGCCAGCGTGTCTGCGTGTCCGTCGCAAAAAGCTGCATTTGTTTTTCGGCAATGCCGAAATCCCTGCGTTCCGGCATATCGGCCGCTGAAACTCCAATCTCCCGGATTGGCCCACGGTGCCCGCATAAACTTATTCGCCCCTTCCGCATACTGTCCGTCTCCGAACAAGACCGTCTGGGCCGGATTGCGAACCTGATAATATTTGGCCGGTTCCGGGATGCTCTCGGCACTGCCGTGCCCGATATAACTGGTGTTGTAATTGTAGCCCGTAAACGGCTCGCCGCCTGCATTGTCCGGTCCTCGAAAGCCCGGGCACTGCTGAATCTCCATCGAATCGCCGCTTTGCCACAAAATGCCGGGTTCCCAGGTAAAAATTCGCCGCCCGTCGCCCCAGCTCTGGGTCGTAATATAATCCCACGCAATCGTCCGGATTTGACTCCAGTCGGAAGAGGCCGCAGTTCGATAGGCCATTGGATAGAATCCGTTATAGCAGGCTGTATAAGCCGACGCCGCCAGGGCACACTGCCGCAGCTTGCTCAGACACAGCACGGACTGCCCTTGCGCGCGGGCCTGCCTGAGTGCCGGCATCAAAAGACCGGCCAAAAGCACCAGACAGGCCAAAACCGCCAACACTTCCGTCAGCGTAAATCCCCGGCTCTTTCTATTCAACGCCATCTTCCGTTCCTTTCAGCCAATCGGCACTCAGCTGAACCAAATCCTTCAAATCGACACGGCCGTCTTCGGTAATGTCCGCCGCCGGAAAGCGTTCTGAGCGGCCCCGAACCCGTGCGACCGCATCAATCTCCGGCGTAGCCCCGCTGGTTCGCGGATTGTCAAAGCGAATATACTGAATCCATTTCCGCCCGGTCTGCGGGTCAACCGGCAGCGGAAACGGCGAGATATCCAGCGCCGTCCCGCCGGCCGACTTTCCGTACTTCAAAGCAATCTGAGCCAGCGTAGTATTGCGAAAATCCGTTTCCAGCACCGCCGGGTCCAGCGGCAGCGTCGGGTCGGTCTCTTGACCCCACCATTCCGGCAGAGCCGGCTCGTACACCCGTCCGAGCGTCGGGGCGAACGCATCCGCAAAAAAATCCCCCAGAAAACCATAGCGGCCCGGGAAGTTGGGGTCTGAAAAATCCGGATTGACCCGATATGCCTCATCCATCGTAAAAGTAAACCAGTTCAGTCCATCCTGACTGACACTGATCACCGCCGGCTCCTTCGTGCATGGTTTATTCAGAGTCGTCAGCAGCACCGGATTTCCCATCAGCCAATACTGGCTGCCGCTGATGTTTTGAAAGGAGTTTCCGAAAACAATCAAATCTTTTCCGAAGGGATTATCGGGTACATCATAAACCCGCCTGCCGAACCGCAGGACCAGATGCCCCCCAAAGCCGATGCTGACGACCTCACTCGGCAGCCAGGCCGGATACACCGGCACCACCGGTACCGTCTGCCCCGGCGGTGCAGCGGTCCCGTCTCCAACGGTATTCACCGTCGGCCTGCCCAAAGCCGCCTGCGGATTGTTGTACGGCTGGCCCGTCCAGTAATGCGTCGGAATCCCCCCGCCCGGCACGTACTCCACTACCTCCACGGCAAAATCATTCGCATCATACACAGCCGCTTCAGCCAGGGCGCCAAGCAGAATCCATCCGACTGCTGCAAATAATTTTTTCATCATACCTTTTCGAAAAAGGAAGGCCGGACAGAAGAAGCCGGCCTCCGCTGTACACTATCGCCGTTTCCTGAACACAAACAAGCTCACCAGTCCCAGCAACCCCAAACTGGCCGGTTCCGGTATCGGCGTCCGGACCGAACCGGTAAAGGCCCAGTCCCAGTCACTCGGGCCGACCCAGACCCAGTCGCCGCTGGCCCAGCCGTCCCAAGCTCCGTTTAATAGAACTCGGTCCGATGCACCGACCCAGCTGAGCAACCAGTTCACGCCGTCATCGGATGTAAAGAAACTCCACGAGCCGCCTCGTTTGGAGGCCCCCAGATAGCTTAAATCCGCAATAAACCAGCCGCCGACGCTGTCCACCCAGTATGCGTTCATCGTAAAATCATCCGAATACGCATCTATCGCCAGCAGAGCATCATAACTGGTCTTTGCACCATCCCACAGATACCCGAAGGCGAAGCTGGTGCTGTCATCAAAATCCACCACAATCATTGCCCGATTGGAGCCCTGACCGGCCCAGTATTCCACATTCACCTGCTCAAAACTTAAGCCCGCCAAAGCAACGGACGATACACTAACCATCACACAAATACCTGCAAAAAGATAACGTTTCATTCTTTCCTCCGAAAACCACTCTGAAAATAGTTCTTTGCATTCACGTCAAAACCAACACAACAGAATCCTTCTTTTCAGTTACTTTTTGTTCCACCTCCGTTTCCTGCGTTTCTTTGGCCCTAACCGCGAGGGCCCCGGCGGACAAAACAAAAAAAGCCGCTGCCTCCGCCACGGAAGCAACGGCTTTCAATATCTGATTCCATTGAAGCCCGACCGGTCTATCCGTCAGGACAGACTCCGCATTCAGCGGCTTCAACGTGCACAGCGTTCCATCCGCGGGAAACATCTTATACGTTCCGAACTGCAGGCAGGTTTTCTGACTTGCATCGATTCTCCGCAGGCACCTTCCCATCTTTTCAGACAGTGGCTTTTGCCTGCAAAGCGCCGAACTTCCGTTCAGCCGATGCTCACAGCGGCGCGACCGTCACGGTTTTTCACCGTGTTCCCGTTTGATTATCCGAATATCCTCCGGGGACATCCGGACCTGCAATCCATATTCCACTGGTAAAGAACAGAAAATGAAGATACAGACGTTTCTGAAAAAATCAAGAAAAAAACGGCCGACAGGTCACTCAAAATCCTCCGGCATAAACTGGGTCGGAAATTTTGTTCCGCCCAGCCGCAGCGCCTCCAGCTCCGCCTCGCTGACCTTGCCCTGAATAAACTGCTGGACAATCTCATTGGGATGTGTCCGAATGTGTTCGGCATCTCCGTCCGCAACAATGCGCCCGTGATGGAGCATCACAATCCGGTCCGCTATCTTATAGGCACTTCTCATATCGTGTGTAACCACCACGCTGGTCACCTTCAGTTCCCGCTGGAGTTTCAAAATCAGCTCATTAATCACATCCGAGGTAATCGGGTCCAGACCGGTCGTCGGCTCATCATAAAGGATAATCTCCGGATTCAGTGCAATTGCCCGGGCCAGGGCCACCCGCTTGCGCTGACCGCCGGACAAATTCGCCGGATAATAATGCTGGTAGCCGTCCATCCCGACCAAAGCCAGCTTCTGTTTGACCATTTCATCGACGGCCTTCCAGTCGGTGATTTTGTAGTGCTGACGCAGCGGGAAAATAATATTCTCATAAACCGTAATGCTGTCAAACAAAGCCCCCATCTGAAAACAAAAGCCGAATTTCCGGCGAATCGGAACCAGTTCCCGCTCGCTGAGACGATCAATCCGCCGGCCTCGATAATAGACTTCCCCGGAATCCGGACGCTCCAGCACAATCAAGTGTTTCATAAAGACAGTTTTGCCGCAGCCGCTCGGCCCGATGATGACCGTCGTTTTGCCTTCTTCAATCGCCATCGAGACGCTGTCCAGAACCAGTTTGTCGCCGTACCGCTTTGTCAAATCACGGACGACAAGAATCCCATCTTCCGGCTGAATCTGTTTTTGACTCAACGAACCTCCGACACCATTAAATCAGCGGCCGCAGCGGCCAAAAGGTTTTATACACCGCACTGAGAACAACCGCAAATACATAATTCAGCGCCAGGATCGAAATAAAACACCCGACAAACGCCTCCGTACAGGCCTCCCCGACACCCCGCGCCCCCTCTCGGCAGGTAAATCCTTTATAACAGCTGATTAAGGCGATCGCCCCTCCGAAAAAGAACCCCTTCAGGGCTCCAGTCGATACGTCCCATAATTCCACCCCCATCGCGCTGTAATTCCAATAGGCACCGGGATTGATGCCCAGCTGTTTGACACTCACAAAAAAGCCGCCGAGAATACCCAGCAAGTCCGCGTAAATAATCAAAAGCGGTGTCAGCAGAAGACACGCCAAAACCCGCGGAGCCACTAGATATCGAATCGGGCTGACTCCAAAACTCTGCACCGCCGCAATCTGCTCGGTTACATTCATCGTGCCCAGTTCCGCCGTCAGGGCCCCTCCGACCCGTCCGGCCAGCATCACCGCCGCCAGAACAGGCCCCAATTCTTTCACAACCGCTATGTTAATTAACACACCCAAGCGCTCTTCCAGACCCATCGATGCCAGTTGTCCATAGGCCTGAATGGCCAATATCATCCCGACAAAAGCCCCCGTAGCCATCACGACAGGAACGCTCTTTACCCCAATCACATTCATCTGATTTAGAACCAGCGGATAGGAACGGGGATGAAAAAAAGTATGAATCATCGCCCGAAATGACTCGCCCGCAAATCGTCCGAAGCGGCCGAATCCTTCTATACAGCAAATCGTTCGCTCTCCGAGAATCTCTATCATTTCAATTTCCTTTCGCAAGAAACATATATTCCAAACTATCGGTCTTTTCTCCTCCTCCTTTGCAAAAAACAACCTCTCCAAAAAATTGCCCTTTTTGACTATTTTAACACAAAAAATCCTATCTTTTATAGGCCTTACCCAGAATAAAAATATCGTATCCTATTTTATTACAAAGATATATGAATATATTCAGAGGAGAACCGCCTTCCAGCATATTGCCTATTTTAACTAAAGATTTTTTGACCCGCATTCCGATTAAAACCCCAGATTGACCAGTTTTCCTATTTTAACGCACAATTAAATATGAAAGGGAGAGGTTTATGGTTGATGAACACATTCTCGAAAAGTACCTTCGCTCACTTCTTTCCGGGGACCGTATCTCTTGTCGGCTTGTCATTGAGGATGTTCTCAAAAACGGAGTACCGGCCCATCAGGTGTACCTTGATATTATTTGGCCGATTATGGTCGAAATCGAACGGCTCTACCGAGAAGGACGAATCGACTCCGCTCAAGAAGCCTTCGCATCCCGAATCAACCGAACGTTAGTCAACCAACTCCAAAACAAACTCCCCAGAAAACCTGAAAAGCAAAAGAAAGTTGTTATATGCACTGCGGATAATGAACAAGCAGAACTCGGCGGTCAAATGCTTACAGACTTGTTCGAAAGCGACGGATGGGAAACCCGCTTCCTCGGAGGGAGTGTTTGTACAGACGATATTCTTGCGTTTATCCATACATATTCTCCTGATATCCTCCTCCTCTATGGAATGAACGGCTCGGACGCACCCGGTATTCGCCGGCTGATCGACAGAATCCGAGAAATTAATGCCTGGCCTGCTATGCGTATTATGCTTTCCGGGGGCGTATTTGGACGCGCAGAGGGACTCTGGGAGGAAATAGGAGCCGACTTATATGCCCCCGACCCCCAGCAGGCCGTCCAACTGGCCAATATGGATCGGGCGACAGCCCCTGTGCCGCAGAAAACCATTAAGCAAAAGATAAAAAACACCGCCAGACAAACCGCCTCTGCGGCAAACTGCTGAGAGGGTTTTCGGTTCGTCTGTTGTTCTTTTACCAGAAAAAACATTGCTCTTTTCGGAACAGGGTGGTATAAAGTTGTGCTTGTTTTTCTGAGAAAACGAAATGTTGAATAAGACTCGGTCAACAGGAATCAGGTATGATTTTGACGCAAATTCTGCAGCCGACCTGCATTAAAGCGCCGCTGGAAAGTCGGGATAAAACCAGCGCTATTGAAGAGTTGATAAACCTGCTCGCCAAAGCGGGACAGATTACCGATCCCGTTGGTGCCCTTGAAGCTGTAATGGAACGGGAACAGCAAAGAAGCACAGGCATCGGCTCAGGGATTGCTATTCCTCACGGGAAAACCGCCTCCGCCAAAGAGCTGGTTATGGCCTTCGGAATCGCAAAAAATCCGATTGATTTCGACAGCATCGATAAAAAACCTGTGAAAATCATCGTCCTGCTGTTGTCCCCGCCTGACTGCACCGGGCCCCATATCCAGGCCCTGGCCCGCATAAGCCGGCTGATGCTGGACGAAACCCTCAAGGCCAAACTCGAAAAGGCCTCCTCTCCGGAAGAGGTTTACGAACTCATCAGCAGCAAAGAAACGGAATAATTCCCGGCTGACCAGGCACGCAGGGCTGCTCATCCTCGGGATGCTTCCCACAGCACCATTCCCGGCTCATACGGCTCTACCAAATCCTGATGACGAGGAACGATTCGTAAACAGAATCCCTGTTTGCCGGAACTGCGGCATTCTATGTTTCCCTTGAAACGAGCAATTCTGTCCGGATTCAGAGAACCCTCTTCGTACTGCATCTCGGCAATTTTCCCGTCTTCAATGACACCGGAAGAATTGACATGACCGTAGTAAATCTGCACAGAGACATCGGAAGGATTCAGCCGTCCCAATTTCACTTCAGCCGTGATGGCCAGATTTGAACCGACTTCCAGTTCCGGCACACGGCCGTTCCAGGCCACATACTGTTCTCCTTTGCCGGACTGGACGGACACATTCAGAATCGCCAAATTGTCCCAGGCCATGCGCGTCCGCACCTTCCATTCCGAAAGCGCCCGCACCCTGGCCTCGCCGTTTTCCGTCAACTCGGCCCACTTGACAGCCGCCGGCCTGTAATACCGACGTGTATATTCCGCCACCATCCGGCTGGTATTAAACCGGGGCGCACACCATTTGATAGTATTCTTCATTCGTCGGATCCACTGACGCGGCAGCTGGTCCTTCGTACGCATATAAAACAGCGGCACAACCTCCTGCTCGAGCAGATTGAAAATCGCCTGCGATTCCACCTGGTCCTGGTAGCTGAGGTCTTCGTACTCCTCGCCGGCCCCGATAATCCATCCGCTTTCCGGCACATACCCCTCACACCACCAGCCGTCCAGCGTGCTCATATTCAGCACACCGTTGATCGCCGCCTTCATTCCGCTGGTTCCGCTGGCCTCCATCGGACGCCGCGGATTATTCAGCCACACATCGACTCCCTGAACCAGATACCGCGCAATATCCATATCATAATCTTCCAGGAAAATCAGCCGACGCCGAATTTCCGGATTCTGAGAGGCAAAATGCACAATCTGCCGAATCAGTTCCTTGCCGGCCGTATCCCGCGGATGGGCCTTGCCCGCAAAAATAAACTGAACCGGCGTCTGCGTATTCGTCAGCAGCTTCATCAGACGCTGCGGTTCCCGAAGCAGCAAAGTGCCTCGTTTGTATGTAGCAAAACGCCGGGCAAAGCCGATGGTCAGCGCCTCCGGGTCCAGCACTTCATCGGCCCATCTCAATTCGGAATGAAAAGACCCGCGGCGTTCCAGCTGCCGTTTCAGACGCGCGCGAGCAAACGCAATCAGCCGCTCTTTGCATCGCTGATGCGTTCGCCAAAACTCCTCATCCGGAATCTGGTCAATCACCTGCCAGAGCGATTTATCCACAATTTCATCGGCCCAGCGGGCGCCCAGGTACCGCTCGTAAAGCTGATTCATTTCGGAGCTGAGCCAGGTCTTGGCATGAATCCCGTTTGTGATGGAACCAATCGGCACCTCGTGAACCGGAAGTTCCGGCCACAGATTCCGCCAAATCTGCCGGGAAACCTGCCCGTGCAGTTCGCTCACTCCGTTGCGGAACGCACTGCACCGCAGCGCCAGCACCGGCATCTTAAACGACTCCGCCCCATCCTGCGGGCGAATTCGTCCCAGCCCGAGGAACCGCTCCCGGTTGATGCCCAGTTTGCCGTAATAATGGCCGAAATATTTATCCATCAGCTCCACCGGAAACTCATCGCTTCCGGCAGCCACCGGCGTATGGACCGTAAACACATTGCTGGCCTTGGCCGCCTCAAACGCTTCATCAAATGACATATTCCGAAGACTGCGGAGTTTGGATATTCTCTCAATTGCCAGAAACGCCGCATGCCCTTCATTCATATGACAGACGGTCGGCTCCAGCCCCATCGCATACAGTGCTTTCAAACCGCCGATGCCCAACACAATTTCCTGACAGATTCGGGTTTCCAAATCTCCGCCGTACAGTGCCTGGGTAATCATCCGATCCTGCGGCGAATTGTCAGGCACATTTGTATCCAGCAGATACAGAGGAGTGCGCCCCACTTGCGCCTTCCAGATTTGAGCCGATACCGTTCGTCCCGGAAACTGAATCGTCACCAGCAGCGGATGCCCTCCTTCTTTCCGTACCAGCTCCAGAGGCATCGTATGAAAATCATTATCAATATAATGTTCCTGCTGCCATCCGTCCGTATTCAGATATTGACGGAAATAACCCTTCTGATACAGCAGCCCCACTCCCACCAGGGGAATCCCCAGGTCAGACGCACTCTTCAGATGGTCCCCCGCCAGGATTCCCAAACCGCCGGAGTAGATCGGAATGCTCTCGTGAACTCCAAATTCAGCACAAAAATAAGCAATCAGAGGACGCGGCTGCTGGCCGTATATCTTGTCAAACCAGCTCGGCGCATTCAGCGTCTGCTCCAGTTTGAGCTTGGCCTGCTGAAGCTGATACAAGAATCCTTCATTTCTCGCCAAATCCTCCAGACGCGCCTGCGAAATCATCCCGAGCATCCGGACAGGATTGTGCATGCACTGCTTCCACAAATCGTAGTCCGCCCGCCGAAATATATCTGTAATCTCATAATTCCAGGACCAGTACATATTGCCGGTAATCAGCTGCAGGTCTTTCAGTGGTTCCGGCAGCGACGGTTTGACGGTGAATGTTCTAACGTTTTGCATAAGTCTTCCCTGATTCAAGTTTTAAAAGCATGCACCGATGCCTGATAAAGGACACGTGCCGCTTTCGTTATCGGTTAAGAACGCTATATCCTTAATCGGAAAACAACCCCAGTTCTCTTCGGCTTTCTTGATTTCTACGATTATCGGACGGAAAAGATAAAACAAAAAGGAAATGGAGCATTCAGGAGTCTTATTTTCCTGTACCTCCGGAATTGCCTGCGTTCCCGGAACTCATTTCCTCCAAAATCCCAAAAGAGGTTAACTCTCCAATATCATAGATTTTTGGACGCATCTTTATCACGGCAAATGGAGGGCTGACTACAAGCAGCATGCCGCCTTCGCGAAGCAATACCGGCCGCTGCCCTGACAAACTTGCTGAGGAAAGAATCAACTCAAGCACCACTCCAAGAGGGGCTTTTCCCTTTATTTCAAAACCAATCGGACGTTCAGGGTCAACCGCCAAATTACGGCTTAAATCATTCCACAAAACCAGAAGAGGAAGAGGAGGTTCTACAGAAGTTCGGATAATCTCGAATGCTTCCCTCAGCGTCACATCCTCCCGAAGACCCGATAAATCCGCTTCTTTCTGTAAGATTGTATCAATTTCAATCTTTTCAGCTTTTTGGCTGTTCTCCTGAACAACCAAAGGAACACTTCGCTCGTTTCTTTTTTCGAGCATCTCGGTGTCGAGGTTTTCATCAGCAGCAGTCTTCCTCTGTGCCCCCTCTTCTCGCAAAAGTTGAATTTGAGCAGAGAGAATTTCTGCAATATTCAGCTTCCCCGCATAAACATCCGCCAAGACATAAAAATATCCGCGGTCTTCAATATTTCTGAGAAAAAATTCCTTTTTGCTCTTAAACAGTTCTTCAAGGATTCTCTGCCCTCTTTCGCCTTCCTCTATCTTCTCTAAACTGCGCACTTTTACCCGTAATTTGAGATTCTTTACCTGTTTCCATTCATCAACACGGCAGGTAAATTCATTGGCGGAATGAACTTGCAAAACGGTAAGAACATAAACCCTTCGTTGGTCCGTTCCATCCCCGAACGAAACGGCATCCCCACAAAGGATTAACAGCCAAAGTGGAATCAAAATGTTTTGTTTCATCGAAAAACCTTACACCATTATAAGTTGTTTTCCACTAAGGTCAATAAAATCAGAGTCCTTGCCAGATTGAGGTTTAACCGGATACACAATAAATACAACTATCAGTCATCGAACACTCTTTTCCTTTATTTAGGACTTGTAGAAGAAACATTTTCCCTGTACAATCGCCGTTTTTATGCGAAAGACGGAAACAAAGTTTTGAATTTGGAGGTTGACAAGCGTGGCAGCAGTTAAGGACTTTCGAAATGTGGTTCTTTTAGGACACGGCGGCGCCGGCAAAACTTCGCTGGCGGAAGCCATTCTTCATAAAGCCGGTGTTACCAACCGCTTAGGGAGTGTTGACGAAAAAAATACCGTGTCCGATTTCGATGAAGAGGAAAAAAACCGCGGCCATTCCATCTACTCATCACTCCTCTACTTCACCCACGCAGGAAAAACCGTCAACCTGATTGACACCCCCGGTTATCCGGATTTCATCGGGGCGGCTTTAATGTCCATTCCTGCCGCCGACACGGCTGTAATCGTCATCAGTGCCTCCGCAGGAATCGAAATCAATACCCGAAAACTGTTTGCGGCAGCCTCCTCCGCCGGCAAGGCACGGATTATCGTTATCAATAAAATCGATGCAGAAAATGCTGACCTGAAAGAATTGCTCGGGCAAATCCAGGAGTCTTTCGGACCGCAATGCAGACCGGCCAACCTGCCTTCTCCGGACAAAAACTCCGTGATTGACTGCATCCGAAACAAATCCGGCCAGTCTCCTGTGATGGATGTTGCCAAAGCCCATACGGAACTGCTCGAAAGCATCATTGAAGCCGACGACCAGCTAATGGAAAGTTATTTATCCGGTGAAACCATTTCGGATGAAAAAATTTCAGAAGTCTTTGTCAAGGCCCTCGTATCCGGAACGGTCATTCCCGTTTTGTTCACCAACGCCAAAACCGAAGTCGGCATCCCGGAACTCATGGATATGCTGGCTCATTTCGCTCCGTCGCCGGTCGATGTAAAACCGCCGGTACTTACAGACGGCGAGAAAAAAATCGAAATCACCCCGGATCCAAACGGCCCGTTTGCCGGACTGGTTTTCCGCGTCGGCTACGAAGCCCGCTCCAATATGAAGTACGCCTCCATCCGAATTTTCAGCGGAAAACTCGATTCCTCCACGCAGCTGTTTGTCGGAGATGCACGAAAACCCATCCGACCGGGCCATCCGCTCAAAATGCTCGGCGGAGAAATCAAAGAGGTGGAAGGAGGAACGTGCGGCGACATTATTACGCTGACCAAAATTGATGAGCTCTCGCACGGCCTCCTCGTGCACGACGGAAAATTCTCCGGCAAATTCGAGCTGCCCGCTATTCCAAAACCTATGTTTTCCCTGGCCCTCGAGCCGATTTCACGAAACGATGAAAACCGCCTCAGCAGCGCGCTGGAAAAACTGTGCGAGGAAGACGTCTGCTTTAAGGTCAACCGCGACCCGCAGACCAAAGAACTGGTCATCAGCGGTCTGGGAGACCTGCACCTGCGGATTATGCTGGCCAAAATGGAAAACCGATACAAAGTATCCGTGCATACCAAGCCGCCCAAGATTCCCTATCGCGAAACCATCACCGCCAAGGCGGAAGGACACTATCGGCACAAAAAGCAGACCGGCGGTGCCGGCCAGTTCGGCGAAGTGTATCTGCGCGTCGAGCCCGCGCCGCGGGATTCCGACCCGCCGCTGATTTTCAGCTGGGACATTTACGGCGGCACCATTCCCGGCCAGTTCGAGCCGGCCATTCTTAAAGGCATCCAGGATGTGATGGAAAGCGGAATCGTCGCCGGCTTCCCGATGCAGGATATCAAGGTCTCCGTCTATGACGGCAAGCACCACCCGGTCGATTCCAAAGAAGTGGCCTTCCGCACGGCCGGCAAAGGGGCCTTTATTGATGCTCTCGAAAAAGCCAAACCGGTCCTGCTGGAACCCATCGTGAATATGGAAATCACCGTTCCGGCCGAAAATATGGGGGATATCACCGGCGATATGGCATCCCGACGCGGGCGAGTCACCGGTCAGGAAATGCTTCCGGGCGGAATGGTTCTGATTCGGGCCCAGGTGCCGCTGTCCGAAGTGGCCAACTACAACAGCCAGCTCAAAAGCGTCACCGGCGGACAGGGCAGCTACTCGATGGAATTAAGCCATTATGAACCGACTCCTCCGAATATCCAGCAGCAGGTAGTCGCCCAATACAAGAAAGAAAAACAAGCAGAATAAAAAACGCAAAAAAACAGAAAGCCCGCTCCTCGAAGCGGGCTTTTTTCTTTTTATCGAGCTGTCCCCTGCGGAGAAAGACTGGACGGGGAAGGACTCAGTTTCGTCTTCATTTGCCCCGTCAGCGGGTGGTATTGAATCATCGGAACATTAACCCCGTTCACTTTGCACGGACGTTCCGGACTGCCTTCAATCACCACCCAGCCGTTTTGTTTTTCATAGGTCAGAACATCTCCCTGCAGATACCGTCCGTCCTGTTTTTGCTCCCGGTATTCCACCCCCCCATCCGCCCGCAGAAAGTCCAGTTCATTTTTCCCGCCGCCTTTATCTGAAAAACCGGCTCGCACCCGTACACACTGAACAATAATCTGATCTGCCAGCTGACCGTTCTCAAACGGCCAGTAATTCAGATAAATCCCCTCCGTCCCCTCGCCGGAAAACTCATTGGCGGATACACGCCAGCTGAGCCGGTCAAACCCTTCCATATACGCAAAACAGGGCCGCTGAAGGCTGAAGGCCTGCCCGCCGGCCTCCGCGGCAGATGCCGGCACCTGCTGGTTATTCAGTTCCATCTTCCCCGGACCGACCGCCACAATCCTGTTTTCATCCCCCAAATAATCAAACTGCCGACACGTCAGACGCAGATGATTGACTTTTTTGCGGTCCGCAAAATGAAGCGATTCAAACAAAACCTGCTTGTCCTGCATCGTCACACGGCGTATCCGCTGCCCCGTCTGCGAGTTCCGGTCCAGGTCCACTGTCAGACGATCGCCGTAAAAACGCCGTATCATCTCTTCCCGTTCCGTCTTGGCCTTCCATTGGGCCGATACTTTGCCCCGAAAGACAACCTGTTCAATCGTCCCCCGTCCATCGGTCAAAAACTCTGCAGAATCCTCTGCGGTAATCTCCACCGGAATCGGCTCCGTCAGAAAGGAAACCGTTGAATCCGCCGGTGTATAGAAGACAAAAAGCACGGGACCTGCCGCAACCGCTGTACCCCGGAGGTAATCATAATCGATCCGAAGGGCTTCAAACCGTGCCGGCGGGAGAGTTTCTCCCGACCGGCTTTGAATCTGGGAACGGCCTTTCAGAAGAACCTGCGCAGGAACAAGCCGGCCCTCCTGCGTCTGCTCAAATGCAATATCCGCCGAATCGGATTCAACTGTCTGTTCATCAGAAACCATCCGCACCCGCCCGTTCAGACTCGCCGTCTTGACCTGTCCTGATGAATCAAAATGAAAGATTGTCCGATTGGCTTCTACCCGGGAAGAGCGCCCGTCTGAACGAGTCTCAAACTGGACACCCCCGCTCAAGTCCAGCACCTGCGGTTTGCTCGTGCGAGGTTCAAAAACCAGAAAGGCCTGACGGGAACGGCTGCGTATCCCTTCCTTTTCCCACACGGCCTCCACACCCCCCGCCAGATTCGCCGTCTTCAGCGACAACAGAGATTCGGAAGGCAGCTGCGCAAACTCCAAATCCATCGGCCCCTGGAAAAGAACCTCCCGGCGTCCCTCGCCGGTCTTCTCCGCATCTCCATCGAGGAAAACCTGGCCGGGCCCGTCCACGCGAGCCAGATGATTCCGGCGGTCCCAGAAAACGCGGCCCAGGGTTCGGATTTTATCCCCGGAACCGTCCAGATACAGCCAAATCGGCTTCTCTCCTGAATCCGAAAACAGCTCCAGAACGTCCTCGGCAAGCACATACCGCAAGGCCGAACAAGCCGCCAGCGGAATCCTCGTTTTGGAATCGTCAGCCAGCCGTTCAATCTGAAGCTGCCCAATCATCTCCACGGTGGACACATGTTTTTCTTTCTCCGCCGACTCTTCCTCCGGAGCAACCTGAATCACAATCCCGCCCCGACAGGTAATCAAAACCTCATTCTCCGCCGGCTTCAGCGGCTCCGCCGCCGGTTCCTCGTCTTTGGTACCCTCTTGTTTCCGTTCCGTCGCTGTCGCCGATTTGTTTATCGGCTGCCCCATCGACTCGGAACTTTCCGAAGAAATCCGTTCCGGACCATCGGAACCATTCTGCCAGAGAATCTGTCGGATGTTCACCTGGTCAGCGCCGGCCACCACCAGCCGCGTACCGTACTGAACCACAACATCCTCTCGAAGACTGCATTGATAATAAAGCGGGTCAGAATCCGCCGGCCTGGTCTGAGGTTTATCAACCTGAGGCCCATTGGCAGACGCCGGGGCAGGACCGGATTCCTGATTGTCTGAATCTCCTGCGGTGCTGCCGGTCCCCAGTCCTGCCGCCTCTTTGATCAGCAGATAATCCAGATTCCGCACTTCCAGATACTCCAACCGGCTCAACCGGGGATTGTAAATGAGCATCAACCCCTTGCCCTTTAAGTCCGCCTCTTGGGATACCACCCGAACCGGTCCTTCGGTAAAGAACTCCGACCGTTCGCTGTTGTAAGTTAAATCCTCCAGAAAAATCCGGGTTGCGGATTCATTCTCATCTGCCCCCGGCCGGCGAATTTCCAGCGTCACCTGCTCCCGAAGTTCCACATTGGACGGCACCTGACCGCCCGGCTCCATCTGAATCCGGCCGCGCCGGGCGTCAATTCGGCAAACAAACCGGTCTTCATAACGGATCAGATACGGCGATTCAACAATCCAGTACGAAGCCCCCTCCGGAGGTGTGAGCAGTTTTGAAAAACCGCCGATTTCAATCACCCGTTTGGTTTGTGGGTCCCGACGCACCCAGCGGCTGTTTTCCACCAGCTCCACCGACGTTTCGGCAATCGGCGAGCTCGCCGAAGCGGACCGCTTCGGCAAATCAGGCACCGATACCGGAACCAGTTCCGGGCTGGGCATCGGAGCCGAAGGACTCAGCCGGCAAAAACTCCAAAACACAAGAGCGGCCGCCGCCCCGCCCGCAGCCGCTAATCCGAATCTTCTGATCCACTTTCGACCGGTCATCCGTTATACCTGATACTGCTTCAAAAGTTCTTCCCAGCGGCCGGTGATGCGCAGCAAATATTCAATCACCTCCGCCACAGCTCCTTTTCCTCCGTCCCGAAGCGTCACATAATCCGCATGCCGCCGCACTTCCTCCGGTGCATTGGCCACCGCCACGGCAAATCCGACCCGCCGCAGAATCGGCAAATCCATCAAATCATCCCCCACATAAGCCACTTCATCCGGTTCCAGCCGCATTTCTGCAAGCATCTGTTCAAACGCAGGCAGTTTTTCCCCGCAGCCCTGCAAAACCAACGAAATCTGAAGCTGCTCGGCCCGGCGGGCTGTCGCCTCCGACTGACGACCGCTCAGCAAACCGCACAACAGTCCCGCCCGCTGCCACATTCGGATTCGGTGACCGTCATAGACGTTAAACCATTTGCTCTCCGAACCGTCCGGATGAATCAGAAGCCCCCCATCCGTTAGGACCCCGTCCACATCCAGAAGCAGCATACGAATTCGATTCAGATTCACTCGGGCTTTGGCCGCCATCTCAATCCTTACTGAACAATTTTCAAACTCACAATATCCTGTACATCTATTAACCCCACCGGCCGCTCCTGCGCATCCACCACCGGAAGCTCGTCAATTCGATATTTATGGAAAATCGCCATTGCCTCCGCCGCCAGCGTCTCTTCCGTCACCCGCTTGCAGGGCGATGTCATCAAATCCGCCGTCCTGCGGGCAAAAACCGCCGCGCCAAACCGCGTCATCGCACGCCGAAGGTCCCCGTCTGTAATAATCCCCTTCAGCTTGCCGTCTCCGTCCACAATCATCACCGCCCCCCGGCGTTTCAGTGAGGCCGTTTTGTTCAGCATTTCTTCTACAGTATCCGTCTCGAGGGCCAGCGGCAGGGTCTCGCCCCGCTTAAACCACATCGACTGGCCCACGGTAATCAGCCGGGCCCCCAGCGCCCCGCCCGGATGAAAGCGTGCATAATCCTCAATCGTAAAATTCCTTGCCTTCATCACCGTCAGGGCCAGGGCATCTCCGAGGGCCAGCATGCACGTTGTTGAAACGCTCGGCGCCAGCCCGTGCGGACAGGCCTCTTCCTGAACGCCCATACACAGCACCAAATCGCTGTAGCGGGCCAACGGCGACTGCCCGTCTCCCACAATGCTTATCAGGGGAATCTCCCGCTGTTTGAGCGGCTCGACCAGCCGCAGAATTTCATCGCTTCGCCCGCTGTGGCTGAGCGCCAGGACTACATCCTCCGGCCCGACCCGGCCCAAGTCGCCGTGCAGCGCCTCCGTCGGATGCAGAAAATGGCTCGGTGTCCCCGTCGACGCCAGCGTGCCGCTGATTTTCTGACCAATCTGACCGGCCTTGCCGACCCCCGTCACGATGACCGAACCGCGGCAGTCATAAAGCCGCTGCACGGCCTGTGCAAATGCCGCCGATTCAACCAAACAAACCAAGCCGGCAATTCCGGCCGCTTCCGCTTCAATCACCCGTCTGGCATAGACCAAATCCGGTTTCATGGGCAGACAACCCGCTGATTTTGTTCCATTCCGATTCAAATTTTCACCTCATTGCCTCGCGCATCGTAGCAGATGATTGTCGGAGTCTGTCCGTTCGTTTTCCAGTCCGCATGGACCGCGATTTCCTTTTCGTTTTCGCTTTCCAGACGCACCAGGACCGACCGTTTCTGATTCTGAAGAAAGTCCGCCACCTCGGGCTGGACACGCAGCTCAATCTTCTGAATCTCTTTGCGGGCCGCTGCCGTCTGCAGCAGACGAATCAGCTCAATCGCCTGCGATTCATAACTCTTCACCAGGCCGCGGCCCTGACAATGCGGACATTTCTGATAGGTACTCAGCTGAAGCGAAGGACGAATGCGCTGCCGCGTCAGCTCAATCAGACCAAACTGGCTCATCTTGAGGGCACGGGAACGAGCGCGATCGCTTTTGAGGGCCTCCCGAAAAACCCGCTCCACCTCCCGGCGATTCTTCCCGTCCCGCATATCGATAAAATCGCAGACAATCAGCCCGCCCAAATCCCGCAGTTTGAGCTGCCGCACAATCTCTTTGGCCGCCTCCAGGTTAATCTTCAGGGCCGTCTGCTCGGCGTTATCCTGCTTGCGGTACTTGCTGCTGTTGACATCAATCGCCACCAGCGCCTCGGTCTGCTCAATCACCAGCGAGCCGCCGCTCTTGAGCGGCACATACGGAGACTGAATCTTCTCAATCTCCTGCTCAATCCGGAACCGGCTGAACAGCGGCACTTTGCCGTCATAATAAACCACCCGGCTGCACATCCGCGGCTGCACAATACCCAGAAAATCCTTAATCTTCTGGGTAATGGCCTCACTGTCGCAGTAAATCTTGCTGATGCGGCTGTCGAAGATATCCCGCACTGTCCGGATCACCAAATCCGACTCCTGATAAATCAGCGCCGGCGCCTTTTCCGTTTCGCTGCGTTTGAGAATCGCATTCCACAATCGGGACAGATAGGACACGTCGTTCTGCAGCTCCCGCTTGGTCGCCATCTGCGCGGCCGTGCGGATAATCAGTCCCGACTGCTTGGGCAGCTTGAGCGTCGAGGCCAGCTCCCGAAGCCGTTTGCGCTCCGCCTCATCCTCAATCTTCTGCGAAACCCCCACCTGATTCATCCAGGGCATCAAAACAGCATACCGCCCCGGCAGTGAAATATAGGTGCTCAGCGTGGGCCCCTTGGTGTTGATTCCCTCCTTAATCACCTGAACGACAATTTCCATCCCCTTCTTCAGGCATTTCTGAATCAGTGGACGCTGGGTCACCGACTGCCGCCGGCCGATTTTTTCCTCCTCCTTGTCCTGTCCCTCCGGAAAATACCGCGGATGCAGGTCGCTGATGTGCAGAAAGCCGCTCTTGGACTGCCCAAAATCCACAAACGCTGCCTGGATTTCCGCCTCAATATTGACAATGCGACCCTTATAAATATTGCCGACCGTGCTGGCGACATTCGCCCGTTCAATATACAGCTCCTCCAGCACGCCGTCGTCCACAACGGCAATTCGGCATTCCTCCCCCTCGGCCACATTTACCAGCATTTCACGTGCCATCTTCACAAACCCCGCTGCTTAATTGCTTATCCAGACTACATTGTTCCTTCGCGGCGATCCCGAAAGGTCTTCCCGCTTCAGCCCCAGCCAATCCAGCATTTCCTCAACGCGAAGCGTCCCTTCCGGTGCAATCCGGCAGCTCAGCCGAATCTGCTCGGAATCTCCGCTGATCCCCTCCAGATACGAATGAAAATCCAGCGTCTTGTTTTGCTTTCGGGGCGTCAGCCTTTTCCGCAGAATTGGTTCGCCCGACAAAAGCTGCTGATGAGCTCTGTGCAGCCGCTCGAGCCAGAAATCCGCAGAAACCCCCGGCGCCCGCTCAAAAACATAATCCGCCCGCACCGCCCGCCGGGGACTTGGTCCTGCCGGAACCTCAATCCCCCTGATTGCGCAGCCCGCCGGCAGCATCCGAGCCAGCCCTTCCGCTTCAGACGGGGAGCATCCTCTTTCCAATTGAACCCAAAGCACTTCTCCTTCGCCCTCTACCCCCACCGCACGCGGCAGGGGAAGCGACAGACGCGGATGCGGATTAAAGCCGGCACTGTAGGAGACCGGAAGTCCCGAGCGGGCCAGAGCTCGAACCCACATCGTCATCGTTTCACGATGAGAAAGAACACACAAGTCCCCCCGAATGTCAAACACAATCACCATTGCCGTCCGCTGGGTCATTTGAATCCGCCTCCGCAGTCCGCCTCAATATTCCACCGGCAGAATCCGGCCGGCCGCATCTCGAAGCAGATTTTTAATTTGACGCTGCGAATCCAAGGTCGCCACTTTTCGGGCCAGCAGATTGCACTCCTCAATGGTAACCGAGCAGACAATCTTTTTGACCTCCGGAATCAGCGGCGGAGCCATCGACAGCATTCGAACCCCCATCCCCAACAGAAGCATCACAAATTCCGGTTCCGAAGCCATTTCTCCGCAGACACTCAGCCCGATGCCGGCTTTGTTGGCATCGTGAATCACGCTGCGAATCAGATACAGCACCGCCGGTTCCGCCGCCGAGTACATTGTGGAAACATGCTCATTGCCCCGGTCCACTGCCAGCGTGTACTGAATCAAATCATTGGTGCCGATACTGAAAAAATCACTCTCCGTAGCCAGGAGCCCCGCCGTCAGTGCCGAACTGGGCGTCTCAATCATAATCCCCACCGGCATCTGCGCATTGTACGGAACGCCGTACTCATCCAAATCCTCCATCACATCCCGCAGAATCATCTTCGCCTGGCGCAGCTCCTGCATCGTTGTTATCAGCGGAAACATCACCCGCACATCCCCCAGCGTTGAAGCACGAAGAATCGCACGCAGCTGCGTTTTAAACAGGGGCAGGTTCTGCAGACAGTACCGAATCGACCGAAGCCCCAGCACCGGATTGGCCTCCTGCGGATGGCGGTTGGTATGCGGCACCTTGTCCGCACCCAAATCCATCGTCCGGATAACGATGGGCTTGCCGTTCATCAGCCGTGCCACTTCCGAATACGCATGGTAATGGTCATCCTCCGTCGGCTCGGTGCCGCCGTACAGATACAAAAACTCCGTCCGATACAGCCCGATGCCCTGACCGCCCTTCTGCAGGACTACCTCCGCTTCATCCGGAAACTCGACATTGCCCAGCAGGGTAATCGGCACACCGTCCCGCGTAACAGCCGGGATATCCCGAAAACCGTCCAGTTCATGCTCAAACTCCGTGAAACGCCGGGCATGGGCACGATACTCCTCCAGCGTGGCCTCATCCGGGTCGATGACCACCACTCCCCGATTGCCGTCAATAATCACCGTGCTCTGAGCCGTCACGCAGCTCATCAAATCCTCCAGAGCCACCACGGCCGGAATTCCAAGCGAACGAGCAATGATCGCCGTATGACTGGTCCGTCCCCCTCGCTCTGTCGCAAACCCCTTCACAAAAGTTTTGTTGAAACTGGCCGTCTGGGTCGGTGCCAGGTCATGGGCTACAATAACTACCTCTTCCCGCAGATGCTCCACCTCTTCAGCCACCTTGCCCAGCAGATGCGTCAGCAGACGGCGTTCAATATCATAAATATCCGCCGCACGCTCGCTGATGTACACATCGTCAACCTTCTCAAAGTGCGAAGCAATCTCCCGCAGAATCGCCGAAACAGCATACTCCGCCGTCACCAGTTCCTTCTCAATGTAATCCGTAACCCGCTTAAGAAACCGCTTATCCCGAAGGAAACGCATATGCACGGCGAAAATGTCCCGAATCGAGCCCTCCTCGATTCGCTTGGCCGTCTGAATCTGGTCCAGCTCCCGAATGGCGTCCGCAAACGCAAGCCGAACCCGCTTAATTTCCCCGGCACGCTGAGAGGCCATAATCGAGCGACGGGGAATTCGGTAATCCTTCGAATCAATCACCATCGCCCGGGCAATCGCAATGCCCGGTGAAACGGCTATTCCTTTTCGCAGTTCCATTTCGGCAGGTTATCCTTCCTTCTTGGCTTCCGCTGGTTTGGACGTTGGAGGAAAATTCTTGGCCACCAGTTCTCCCAGAGCTGCAACCGCATCCGAAGCATCCGGTCCGACAGCCCGTATTTTCAGACGACTGCCGCATGCGGCCGCCAAAAGCGTCATTTCCATCACGCTCTTGGCATCCGCCTGAACCGAACCGTGAGAAACCGTAATGGCAGAGCGAAACCGGCTGGCTACATCGACAAACTGAACCGCAGGCCGCAAATGCAGACCTTCCTCATTTTGAATCTCCACCTCAATTTCCGCAACCGGTTCACTCACAGCACATTCGCCTCTTTCGGAATATCTTGTCTTCGCTTCGACCAACTGTCTAAATGCTCGGATCAACTTGCATCTCGAATCACTTCCGCAATCTCCTCCACCGTCTGCGCCTGACGAAGAAATCGGCGAAAATCATCCTGATTCAGATTTCGGAAGAGAATCTCCATCGCCTGAAGATGCTTATCGGGATTGTCCTTGGGACTAACCAGCAGAAGAACTGTATAAACCGGCTGTTTATCCAGCGACCGAAAGTCAATTCCATGACTGCTGCGTCCGACGGCCGCTACCGGTTCCGTAATCCCGTCCGCTTTGATATGCGGAAGAGCCACACCCTTGCCCATACCGGTACTGGCTTCATTTTCCCGCTGAATAATGGCCCGGATCAATTTTTCCGGGTCATTGCGCCCTAAACAGCCGCTCTGATGAAGAAGTCCTACAAGTTCCCGGATTGCCCCATTGCGGTCCTTGGCCTCCAACTCCGGGACAATCGCCGAAAAACACACAATGTCTGACAATTTCATATTGACTCCTTAACCAAAAGGCTTCTCCGGCATCCGGACAGGTACTTGAACCTGCCGATCGGCGAACGTCTTACGCCACATCTTCACGCTCCGGCTTGCCAAACGGCTCCGGTTCGGAGATTCCGCTTCGTTTATTATCACGCTGTTTTTCTTTTTTCTTTTTCAGTTGACGAACCATCTTATCAAACGCCGCATCCAGAGCCGTATACAGCTCCGGCCGCATCTCTTTGGCCGCGATCAGGGCCTCATGTTCCACATGGGCAATAACTTCAACTGTAAAATTCGGACCTTCTCCCTCCTCAACAAGCACTTCTACACGGGCGATATTGCTGTGAAACCGCGGCAGTTTATCCGCGCGTTTCTTCGCATGCTCTCGAATGGCATCGGTAATTTCAATATGTCGTCCGGTAATCGTAAAAAGCATCGACATCCCCTTATCCATAAAAAGTTTCCATTATGGTACCGCCTGTTTTTCACGTTCTTCCTGCAGGGCCTGCTGAAATGCCCGATGTTCTGTAGGCGTAATCACACCGCCGCTGATCACAAATCGAAGAGCTTCCTCTATCGTCAAATCAATCTCGATTACGTCTTCCCTCGGCACCGTAACTACATATCCGGTAAACGGGGTCGGCGAGGATGGTACAAACACCGTCAGATACCCTCTCGGATTGTTCCGAGTCAACCCCTGAAGCCCCTGTCCTGTCACAAGCCCCAGCGACCAGATACCCTTGCGAGGATATTCCACAGCAACGACTCGGTTGAAAGACAGCTCTTTGCGAATCAGAAAGAAATCGGTCACCTGTTTGATATACGGATAAACCTGCTTAATCAGAGGGATTTTGAAAAAAATCTTTTCAAAAAAATGCCACAGCGTTCGGCCGGCCATACTGGCAAGAAAGGCCCCGAGAATAACCACCCCAATAATGGTAATAATAAAACCGGAGATTTTGCCCGGACCATACACCTAGAAGGATTCCAGGAACTCCCTCTCCCATTCCGGATTCAGATGCAAAAGAACCCATACCAATGCCTTATTGACATAAATACTGATTTTGTCCTGGATAAAGATATAACACTGGACAAAAATCCAAATGGTCAGGATTGTCGGCAGCAAAGCCGCCATCCCCCTGAAAAAATAGGTCCTGAAGTTTCGCAATGCCTGCATGTCCGGTTTCTACCCTAACCATCCCGGGTCGGGCCGAAAAGTTTATAACAATCACGACGGCCGTGACAGTTTTCGTTCTGCTTCCCTGCCCCACTTTGTCCGACAGGGTTTTCCTGAACAACAGTCCAGTGGTGCTCGAAGGTCCAAAGGACTCGCAACTCTTTGTCTCGCAATGGGCTGAATGTATCCAAACTATTCCGGTACGTCAATAAAAATATGCTCTTTCATCTTGGGCAGATAGTCTGCTTTTAAGTGAACAAAGACACCGGGAATCGAACCGAACAAAAAAAGAGCCCTTTGGCAAACAGCCAAAGCCGCAGCCGACTCCGCACTGGCCCCTGCTGAGTTCACAAAAAGCAGAACAACTCCTCCTTCCAGAATGCCCAGACCCGCAATACTCACAGGAATAACCCCGATTACCCATACCAGCGGGAAAAAGACAAAATAATGCTTTAACTGCCCGCTGACCCCTAAATCCATCCCAATCAGCCAGAAACTTACAAAAGTCAGACTTTGAAAAAGAACCGTAATAAAAACCGTAAGAGGAAAGAGCCACCACTTTTTGAAATAAACAGAGATAATCTCTCTGGTATAAAGGAAAAATTTCCACCCTATTTTTTTTAGAAATTTGAAGAATTGAGTAAATCGGTCCCTCGTCCTCCGGCTGAATAAACAAAAAACCAACAGAAGCACCAAAACGGCAAGGAGAACATAAATCCATATTTGATAAGAGCTTATTTTCCATGAAAGCTCTTCTCTTCTCCCACCCAAAAGAGACCGGCCCCTAAAAAAGACAAAGAAGGAGACTGCGGCAATCAGGGCTGTAGAAAACAAACCGGTAAATCGGTCCGCAAAAACACTCAGTGCAGACAACGCCCGTTTATCCGTGTGACGGGTAACATACCAGGCCCGGATGAAATCTCCGCCTGTTGAACTCGGCAGAAAACCGCTGAAAAAAAGTCCATGAAAATGAAGCCGGACCGCCGATCGAAGCGGAATCGGAATCCCTAAAGCCCGAAGAAGAATCCACCAACGGAACGCCATCCCCCCCTCAGTAAGAATCTTAACAGCCGCTGCAGTCCAGATTACCCACCCTCTTAAATGCCTGAAAGACGCAATAAACTGTTGATAATCCAGATTTTTAAAAATCAAAAAACAGGCGGCTGCGACCACAAAGAGCCGAAGGAACAAATGAATCCGCTTTCGTACCTTTTGCTTCCTTTCTTCCAACAATGAATCTTCCTGATAAATGCTTGTTTTTGCTTATCATAACCGGTAAAACAAACAACAACAAGACGTTCAGAAAAAACCTTTTGTCTTTGGAAAGGATTAAACCCTGTGGCAGCAGACATTCACCTGGAAGAAGGTCTCCAATTCACTCCTCGTTTCGATGCAAACGGTCTGATCACAGCGATAGCCCAAGATGCCCGGACCGGACAGATTTTGATGGTTGCCTATATGAATGAAGAGGCCCTTAAGCTGACTATTCAGACCGGAAATGCCGTTTATTACAGCCGCTCCAGAAAAAAACTCTGGAAAAAAGGGGAAGAAAGCGGGCACGTCCAAAAAGTCCTTCAGATTCTAACCGATTGCGACCAGGATTGTCTTCTTCTGAAAGTGGAAGTAAATCAAGGACAATGCCATGTCGGTTATCAATCCTGTTTTTATCGGGCCTTGAAAAAAGGAACCTCTGATCAGCTTGAGTTTGTAGCTCAAAAGGTCTACGACCCGAAAGCAACATACAAAAAATAGGTGGTTTCCAAATAGTTTTTTAACATCTTCTTAATCATAACCAAACAATCTGAAAGTAAATGGGGACATGAAAAAACCTAAATTCGAGGAAACAAGATGGTTCCCAAAAAGATTTTGATTGTAGAAGATGAAGAAGATGTTCAGGAACTGATTCAATACAATCTCCGGAAAAACGGTTTTCTTTGCGAATCTGCATTAGATGGGAAAACTGCGTTAATGAAGGCAGATACATATAAACCGGACCTTGTATTGCTTGATTTAATGCTCCCCCGCATTGACGGTCTTCAAGTATGTCGAAGTCTCAAGAGCAGCAACACTCTGTCAAAGATTCCCGTCATCATCTTAACCGCAAAAGGAACAGAATCGGATGTGGTGGCCGGGTTAGAGGCAGGAGCTGATGACTACATTACCAAGCCGTTTAGTCCTCAAGTTCTCTTGGCCCGCATTAAAGCCGTGCTTCGCCGAGCGGAAGCACCACCGCCAAGCGAGAAAACAATAATCAGAATACACAATATCGAAATAGATCCAGGACGCCATCGTACTTTTGTAAATGGAAAAGAAGTGGAGCTGACTTCTACAGAATTCAAGATGCTTCACTTTCTGGCTGCTCGTCCCGGCTGGGTCTTTACGCGCTATCAGATTGTCGATGCTGTACACGGCCCGGATTATCCTGTCACTGACCGTTCAGTCGATGTTCAAATCGTCGGCCTGCGAAAAAAACTCGGTAAGGCCGGCGACCTGATTGAAACGGTTCGGGGAGTCGGTTATCGTTTTCGGGAGGAAAACTGAACGCTCTTTATGGCCAAACGGCGGGCTCTTCTCTGGCAGATTTATCCGGCAGTTCTTGTCCTTCTGCTGCTTTTTCTGGTTGTTCTCTACGGGCTGCTCTCGGATATCCTCACAAAAAAACTGCTTGAAGAAAAGAAAAGTGAATTGCTGATTCGGGCGGCTTTTGTGCAGTCCGTGCTCGCCCCGTTCGCAAAAGAACCGCTCGAGCCGCCTGCCATTGACCGCCTTTGCAAAACACTCAGTCATCAGACCTCAACACGAATCACCATTATCAGCCCTGACGGCAAGGTTTGGGGAGAATCCGACAAAGACCCCGCCTCTATGGAAAACCACCTTTCCAGACCGGAAATCCAGCAGGCCCTCCGCGGACAGACCGGATTTGACATCCGTTCAAGCAGCACGCTCCGTGAGCGCTTTTTGTATGCAGCCATTCCCTATGCTCCGAATAACCAACTCCTCTTTTTCATACGGACGGCCGCTTCCATTCACCAAATCGATCAAATGCTTGTCCATCTTCGCCGCAAGATGCTTCTGGCGGGCTTCCCGGCTGCTGTGCTGCTCGCTTTGCTGCTTTGGTTTGTCTGCTGGCATCTTACCCGACCGCTGAAGAAAATGGAGGCCGCCGCCAAACAGCTGGCCGAAGGGGATTTGACCGTCCGTCTGCCGATGGCTGCAACACGGGAGTTTACCTCTTTAGCCAAAGCGATGAACAAAATGGCCGAAGAGCTGATTCGGCGTCTGGATACTATTACGGCCCAACGGAACGAACAGCAGGCCGTTTTAACCAGCATGAGTGAAGGTGTCCTGGCAATCGATACACAAAACCGCTGTATCAGTATTAACAATGCGGCCTGCCGTCTTCTCCAAATCTCCGCTGCAGAGCCGGTCGGACGAACCATAGCCGAAATCATCCGAAATACACAGTTCCAAGACTTTGTCCAAAAAGCCCTTTCCAGTCCTGAATCGCTCGAAGAACATCTGACAGTTCACGAAACAGACCAATCCCGTTCCATCCAGGTTCGCAGCAGCGCCCTGAAAGATCGCGCTGAAAAGCGATTTGGTACCCTCTTCGTCCTTAACGATATTACCGACATCTACAAAGCCCAGCGGGTCAAAACCGACTTCGTCGCCAATGTCACTCACGAGCTGAAAACCCCCGTTACCAGTATTAAGGGCTTCATTGAAACGCTGCTTGACGGGGCCAAAGACAATCCGGAAGACCTTCAGCGTTTTCTGGAAATCATGCGGCGTCAGACAGAACGGCTGAATTCAATCATTGAAGACCTTCTGACGCTCTCTGATATCGAACAGCAGGCGGACAAATCCTCAATATCTATGCAGAAAACCGCGATTTTGCCCCTGCTGAAGGAAGCTGCGGAATGCTGCCGGCACCAGGCGGAACGCAAAAAAATCGCCCTGCAAATTGACTGCCGGCCGGATTTAACGGCAAATGTAAACCCCTCTCTCTTCATCCAGGCCCTTGTCAACCTGATTGATAATGCTGTGAAATACAGCGAAGAGACCTCCTCCGTTTTTATCCGCGCCTTTGCCGAAAAACAAACAATCTGCATCGAAGTGCAGGACTACGGCTGCGGAATTGCCAAAGAACACCTGCCGCGGCTCTTTGAGCGTTTCTACCGGGCAGACAAAGCCCGCAGCCGCTCATTAGGCGGAACAGGCCTCGGGCTGGCTATTGTCAAACACATTGTACAGGCACACGGCGGTTCTGTCCGAGTGGAAAGTACGGTAGGCAGAGGAAGCACCTTTTCCATTTTCCTCCCTTTTGCCCCAGAACTCTTTTAGGGGGTTTCGCCCCCTGTTTTCACTCCAGCATCATCGCTTCATCTTTTTTCGGACTCGAAAAAAGAGCAAATTGTTTCTTTATCAAATCCTTGCAAACCCTCCGGATTTTCCCCCAAGAAAATTCAGAAAAAAAGGAAATTTGCCGATAATCTTTTATCCGAGAAAGGCTGTGTCTTTGAAAACGGAGTCTGAGATTTCTTCTGAAACCAATCCAGCGTGTCTTCAAGCGGTTTGAACACGCACCTATTCCTTTATGTGGAGGTACAGTTATGACAGGAAAATGGAAATGGACATGGACGGCGGTTTTCGCAGTTCTGCTGTTCGGCACCGCCTGGGCCGATGAAATCAGCGAACTGCGAAAAGAACAGGAAAAACTGTACAACCAGCTGGCCGAAATGAACAACCGCCTGCTCAAAATGGAGGCTGCTCAAAAAGAACAGGCCCAAAAGCTTGCCAAAGTAGAGGAAAGCGGCGGTTTTGAAATCCCCGAGACGCTCAGCTGGCTGGAAAAAATCAAACTTTACGGGGATTTCCGCTACCGGTATGAATGCCGTGACCGGGATTGGAGGTCTGATCCGAAGGATGACCGTCACCGCATTCGTGCCCGCGTTGGTGTGCAGTTCCAAATTAATGAGGAATATCTCTTCGACTTCCGTGTAGCCACCTCGGAATTCCTCAAAGATGAAAATGATGCGATTATCCCGGGTTCTGCCGCCAATGCCGCCAACCAGACTCTCGGCGACTACTGGTCCGGCAAAAATCTCTGGGTTGACCGGGCCTACGTGTCTTACACCCCAAAAGCCGTTGAAGGCCTGACCATCGCCGCCGGTAAAATCTACAATCCCTTCTATGTCGGCAAGAGCGATTTGATTTGGGACGGCGATGTCAATCCGGAAGGTATCGCCCTCCAGTACACCAAGCCCTGGACGGAAAAGGATGAGCTGTTTGCAAACGCGTTTGTCGGCTATGTCGAAGAAAACGGCAGTTCAGCCGACAAGCGGATGTTCGGCGGACAAGTCGGCCTGGCCCATACCTTTGAAGACAAATCCAAGGCCACATTTGGTGTGTCCTACTACGACTACTCCAATGTCGAAGGGACCAATCTGCCGGCCATCAATGACCAGGTCATCGACAACGGAGCCGCCGGCAACTCCAATGACGGCTCAAATTACCTCTACGATTATAACCTCGTCAACGCCTTTGGGCAGTATGCCTTTAAACTGGGCAGCTACCCGTTTGCCGCATTCGGCGACTATGTCGTCAACACGGCCTCCGGCGTAAAAGAGGATACGGGCTGGCTGGCAGGGCTAACCTTCAACAAGGCCAAAGACCCGGGGACATGGGATTTCACCTACAGCTATCGCGACCTCGAAGCCGATGCTGTGCTGGGTGCGTTTGCTGATTCCGACTTTGCAGACGGCGGCACCAATGTCAAAGGGCATAAGTTCAACTGGACCTATATGCTCGCCAAAAACACGTCTTTCGGCATCAGCTACTATCTGGCCGACAAGCTGTCGCAAAAGCCCAATGAGGACTACAAGCGAATCCAGTTTGATTTCGTCGTGAAATTCTGATTTTCACGACCTCCTAACCGTTTCCTAACGAAACACTAACAAACGTCCTGTAGAGTACCATGTGTGCTTTACAGGACGTTTACTTTTTAAACAATAATGGAAAGGGAAAAAAAGATGACGGTTCGGTCTGGAAAAACAGTTCTGTTCTTCATCGGACTCACCCTGTGGGCGGCCCAGCCGGTTTTGGCCGCAGAGGGCAAAACCCTTCAGATTGACGGGTCCACCACCGTAGGTCCGCTCGGAGACGCCTTTGCAGAAGTCTTTAAAGAGCTCCACCCGGACGTTTCCATCACCGTAAAAAAAACCGGAAGCGGTGACGGGGCGGCAGCTCTGATCGACGGTCGATGTGATATTGCGATGATGAGCCGATTTATGAAAGATAAGGAATTCCAGCAGGCCGTTGAAAAAGGGGTTTTCCCCGTAGCGCATGTAATAGCAATGGACGGAGTCTGTGTTGTCGTTCATCCCTCCAATCCCATCACCGAACTTCGCACGGAACAGATTCGCGACATTTACATGGGCAAAATCACCAACTGGAAGGAACTGGGCGGCCCGGATATACCGATTGTCCCCGTCAGCCGCGATACCTCCAGCGGCACCTATGAATCGTTCCACTCCCTGGTCATGCACAACGAAAAGATGGCCGCTAACGTCGAGTACGTCAATTCCAATCCGCAGGCCCATGCCCGCGTCCGCAGTACGCCCGGAGCCATCGGCTACGTCGGCATCGGCTTCCTGGATCGCTATGTCAAAGCGCTGAAAGTGGACGGGGTCATGCCGACCCGTTCTACAATTTCCAAAGGGATTTACCCGATCAGCCGGCCTCTGTTTCTCTTCACCAACGGCTATCCCAAACTCGGTTCCATCATCCACGCATTCTGCACCTTTTATCTGACGGAAAAAGGGCAGGAAATCATTGAAGCCAAGGGCTTTGTCCCAGTAACGGAATACTAACCCTCTCATTTTGATTGTTCGGTTCTCTGAATATGACAACAGCAGGCAGTCAATCCGACGCAGCGGTCCAATTCACGCGGCCGCTGCGTCTTACGTTTCGAGACGACCTAAGCAGCACCCTGCTGTCCTGGTTTGTGAAATCTTTTCTGTTTGCCGTCACGTTCTGCTCGGTAGCGGCCGTTTTTCTGATATTCGTTTTTGTCATTCGCCAGGCAGCCCCCTTCTTTGCGGAAAGTGGAATTTCACCCCGAGAGAGAATCACCGAGTTTTTTACCAGTCGGCGCTGGTTTCCTGAACACCAGGTCCATCCGGAATACGGGATTCTGGCTATTATTGCCGGCTCTTTTTATGTCACCATCACCTCTCTGCTAATTGCCGTCCCGACCGGTCTTCTGGCCGCCGTGTTTCTCAGCGACATTGCCTCCTTCCGCATCCGTCAAATCTGCAAGCCGCTCATTGAGATTTTGGCTGCTATTCCTTCTGTGGCCTACGGTGTCTTTGCCGTTATGGTTGCAGCCCCTTGGCTTCAGAAAAAGTTCGAATTCCCAACCGGAACCAATGCCCTGAATGCCTCGATTATTTTGTCGATTATGGCCATGCCGACGATTATCAGTGTAGCTGAAGACGCCCTGACCGCCGTCGGGCGGGAAATTCGCGAGGCCTCTTACGGTCTTGGCGCCACGCGGGCGGAAACCCTTTTGCGGGTTGTTATTCCCGCCGCCCACAGCGGCATTCTGGCCGCCGTAATCCTCGGAATGATGCGTGCCGTCGGAGAAACGATGGTTGTCTGGATGGCCTCCGGCAACGCCACGCAGATTCCCTCTCCGTGGTGGGATTTGTCGCAGTCCGTCCGCACCATGACCGCGACTATTGCCGGCGAACTGGGGGAAGTGCCGCAGGGCACGATTCATTTTCATTCGCTTTTTGCCATCGGCCTGGTATTGCTGATTTTTACATTCTGTCTGAATCTGCTCAGTGAACATTTTATTATGCAAATGAAAAAGCCGAAGCGATGATTCTCTGGCGTCAAATAAAAAATGCGCTCTTTACGGCCCTGTGCAGCGGTTCCGTGCTGTTTCTGGCCGCTACGCTGATGATTTTTCTGCTTCCTATGCTCTGGAAAGGCAGCCAAGCCGTCTTTTTCCGGAAAACCGTCGAATTCGACAAAATGCAGATGGAACTTTTTAAACGGGGCCGCCCGGAGGACCTTGAAAGGATAATAGCCCGAACGAATGCAGCTCGTCAGGAAGCCCTGGCCCTCCTGGAGCATTTCAGCCGGGGGATCGACACCGCTCTCCTGAGTAAAGAAGTCAAAGCGGCTTATCAGCAGTTCGGACGCCATCTTCGCTATCTGGAAGTCTCGAATGACGAGTATGCCCGGCTCCGCGAGCAGGCCAAGGATATTCGCGATGCCTTTCTGCAGGCCCTGGAAACAACAGACAAAACGGAAGCGGAATCCCTGCTGGATACCGTGGATGCCCAGCGGACCAATCCCCGTTTTCAGAACAGCCCATTTGAAGTGGTTTTTTCTCTTTCCGAACAGTATCGGCAGATTCTTGAGGAAATGGACCTGTCCCGCCGCTCTGAATATGCCGCCGAACTGGATATTGTCAAAACAGAAATGCGGAAACTGTTCGGTCCACTGCCCGGAGAATCGATTCCGCCTCTGCCGCAGGACCGTTTCGGAGCAACCCGCTGGGATACCGCACAAAAACATCTGCAATACCTGATTTATCAAACCAAATGGGTTCCCTCCGGCAAGGACGACAACCGGCTGATTCCCCGTCAAATCCGTCGGGATGACCCGGATGAGGGAATTTTTGGAAAAACGGAGCTGGCTCCTCTGTTTTCGATGGTGGAACAAAACCTTGCCGCGATGCTCCAGCCCCGCCCGACGTTCTACTGGCGGTATTTTCTGGACGACAGCACAGCGGGCCATTACTTCGGCGGCGTCGGCCCGGAAGTCCTCGGTACCCTTCTGCTGACCGTTCTTTCCATGTGTTTTGCCGTTCCGCTGGGCGTTCTGTCGGCCGCCTATTTGGTCGAATATGCCGCAGACGGAATCACAACTCGGATCATTCGTACCTGCATCAACACCCTGGCCGGTGTACCCAGTATTGTGTACGGCCTGTTCGGTTTGGCCTTTTTTGTACTGCTGGCCGGCAAACCCAGCATTCTGTCTGCCTCGCTGACGCTGGGACTGCTGGTTCTGCCCGTGATTATTCGGGCCTCTGAAGAAGCCATTCGGGCTGTTCCTCAGTCCTATAAAGAGGCCTCGCTGGCCCTGGGAGCGGGCAAATTCAGGACGTTTCTGACCGTCACCCTGCCGGCCGCCGGTCCGGGCATTTTGACCGGCATCATTCTGAGCTTAAGCCGCGCCGCCGGCGAGACCGCTCCGATTCTCTTTGCCGGAGCCGTCGCGCTGGGGCCGATCCCCGACATCGGCCTTCATCTCCAATGGCTCTTTCAGCCGACCCGCGCTCTTTCCTACGGCTGTTATGACATTACCGTCGGCGACCGGCTGGCCATGCAGGTGCCTCACAACCAGTTTGGAATGGTGATGACGCTGATCCTGCTGGTCCTGCTGCTGAATTCCGCGGCTATTGTCCTGCGATGGCGAATGAGTAAAAAAATGCAAGGGCTTTAAAATGCTGCTTTCCTCGGATAAAATTCAGAAAAAACAACAACCCCAGAGGCCGCACATGGAACGTCTCTCTTCACAGACTGCCGACCGACAGCCGGGTCCTATTCGTCTGGCCGACCCGAACAGAAATCCGGAACTTCAGCAAACCATTCGGCCCGAACGCGTCATCATCCACTCCAGAGATTTCAGTTTTTACTACGGTTCTAAAATCGGTGTCGAAAAGATTACAATGGATATTGAAGCCGGTTCCGTCACCGCCATCATCGGTCCCAGCGGCTGCGGCAAAAGCACGTTCCTCCGCTGCATTAACCGAATGAACGACCTGATTCCAAACACTCGGGCGGAAGGCCTGCTGGCTGTCGGCGGCCAGAATGTCTATGACAAAAACACCAATCTGGTCAACCTCCGTCAGCAGGTCGGCATGGTCTTCCAGAAACCCAATCCCTTCGCCAAAAGCATTTATGATAACGTCGCCTACGGCCCGCGTCTGCAGGGAATCCGGCGGCGTTCCGAACTGGATGCGATTGTTGAACAATGTCTGCGGGATGCAGCCCTCTGGGAGGAGGTCAAAGACGATTTGTCCAAATCCGCCCTGGCCTTGTCCGGCGGACAGCAGCAGCGGCTCTGCATCGCCCGCACACTGGCCAACAAACCCAAAGTCATCCTGATGGACGAGCCCTGTTCCGCTCTTGACCCGCTGGCCACCGCCCGAATCGAAGACCTGATTGCCGCTCTCAAAGGAACCTATACCATTGTGATTGTCACCCACAACATGCAGCAGGCCGCACGCGTCAGCGACCGCACCGCCTTTTTCTGCCTCGGCAAACTCATCGAATACGGCCGAACCGATGTGCTCTTTACCAACCCCGCCAAAAAAGAAACCGAAGACTACATTACAGGCCGATTCGGATAAACGAAAGGAATCCGGACATGTCCGTTCATCTCAAACGCGAAATCGACCATCTCAAGCAAATGCTCCTGGAGCAGTGCTCACGGGTCGAAGAGCATCTTTGGAAATCGGTCAGGGCCGTTGAAACCTGGGACGGAACACTGGCTCGACAGGTTATCGACCGGGACACGGAGATTGACCGCAAGGAAGTCGATATTGAAGAAGAATGCCTGAAGATGCTGGCCCTCTATCAGCCCGTCGCCATCGACCTTCGGTATATTATCACGGCCCTGAAAATCAACAATGACCTGGAACGCATCGGCGACTTAGCCGTGAATATCGCCGAACGGGCCGAATATTTGTCCGCCCATGAACAGATTGAAATTCCCTCCGACCTCGAACGGATGGCGGTAAACAGCCAAGCGATGGTCCGTCAAAGCATCGATGCTCTGGTCAATCTCGACTGCAGCACAGCCCATCGCGTCTGCCAAAGCGATGATGAAGTGGATGCCCTTCATAAATCGATGTATGAGCACATTCAGGAACGAATCCGCCGACGTCCGGAACAGATGGAATCGCTGATGCACCTTCTGTCCGTTTCACGGCATTTGGAACGCATCGCCGACCATGCCACCAACATCGCCGAAGATGTGATTTACCTGGTAGAGGGGCACATCATCCGTCATAAAAAACAGGACCCTCGCTAAAGCGGCTGCTATCGGAGCCATTCACCCGACAAGACAACCCAATCAGCTCCGTCAATCACACCGTCCCGGTTGAAATCGCTGCAGCTGCTTTGCGGTCCCAATCCTTCTGCGAGCCACTGTCCGCAGAACAAAGCCAAATCCTCCAATCCGACCTGACAATCCCCTGACAAATCCGCCAAAGGCCGCTCGGACTGAAGCACAAAATGGCAGGCCGTCAGGGGCGGAATGCTGTAGGAAAATGTATTATTGACAATCGAGGAAACAGGCGTCCGCTCCGTGATGACGGCACTGGAACTGTCAAAGGCCCACACACGACCGGATGTATAAAGGCAGGGGCTGGTAATTGTGAAGCTGCCGCTGATGGGTTCCGTCAAATGTCTGTTCAGAACAATCAAATGTAGCTGATTGTTAATTCCCGAAAACATCGATGCATAAATCGAACTGTTGACTTTATCTGACATCGAAGCGTACACTTTCACATCGCCGAATGTCGAGTTGTTTCCGTCATAATTGCGGTACAGATGAAACGCCGCATTCGTATAGATCCCGTTGCCGCCCCAGTATGTCGCCAGATAGACGCCGTATTTCCCGAATATCCCCAGTACATCCGCCTGAGCAATCCCGCCGGAAATATGATTTTCCCCGCCGTAATTGTATTCCGTAAACGCCAGTTTTGTCCCCGGATAATACGTCTGAATGGAATTGAAAATCTTCGGCAGCAGCGGCAGATAACTGCTGAACCACTGCCCAATCCAGCTGTTTTCAATATACCCGCTGTCCCACAGCGTTCGCGGCGCCTGCATCCGCGTGATATAATTGGTCTCCGTCGCCGCAAAATTAGTAATCCGGACATCATTGTCATCCCGTGCTTCCGGATACCAATGCACATCCAGCACATCCAGCAGCCGCCTCCCGCCGGCCACTTCCGCCGCCTTCATCTGAGCCAGATAATAATCGATAAACCAGGAACAGCTTCCTTTGACGCTGTTCCAGTCCGGTGCATCCTGCAAACTCAAAAACGCCGCAAAGCCATACAGAACCGGCCCGGTAATCTGCGCATACGGGTCCACATCCTTGACCGCCGCCGCCAGCGCCGTACTCCTGCTGATCAGCTCTACACAGCCCACCTTGTTCGGATGAATCCGCGGATGCGTATAGGCCCACAGGGCCGGCTCATTGTCCAGCGAGTAAAACTTGACCCCTGTCGGAGTGTTGGCGTTTCCGAAGGTTGTCACCAGATAATTGACAAATTCATCCATATACACGTAGGCATCCGTCGTATTGGGGCTTCCCGCCGGCACACAAAACGGGGCATTCTTCTTATAAACGACCTCTTTCCAGCGGGAGGAGGGGGCCGTTTGAGCTTCCGTGACCGTCCCCCAGTCATCCGCCGACACATACCCGGCCATCTGGAGCGTCAGAACCGATGCGCGTCCGGCATTGATATCGGCCTGCCGAAAATCCGCATAGACCTTGCCGGGTATCAGCTGCTGATTCCACGGCAGATAGCTGGACATATACCGGTCGCTTGAATGATTCCAGTCGCTGCCTGCATTGGAAAAATTGTTCTCCCAGTTATACCCCGTTGTGCGGTTGCCTCCCATCCGCCGAACCGTCAGATTCCCGCATGTTACGTGGTCGAAATTGGCCCCGTAAATATAGGGACTGATCATCGCCCGCTCTTTTTCCGTTTGTATCGTATAATTGACCACAATCGCTCCCGCAGCCGCTCCAGACACTGTCCAGAAACAGAGCACCTTCCAAATCAATGTTCTCATTACAGGTCTCCTGTCATTCCTGCTTTAATCCTGCCAATCTGCTGAAATATCCGCCAGCTCCGACATCTCGTAAGGATTCAGCCATCCTGACGCCAAAACCGCTAAGTCCTCCAGATTCACCTGACAATCCAAATTCAAATCTCCATATGCACAAATCGTCGGCAAGGTCAGCTCAATATAATCAAAATACATCCACCCCCAGAATTTCTCAATCGCAATCGTATTGCTGCCTGCCGACAGCCCGACCTCTACCGTCTTCGTCAGCCAGGTTTGGGTCTGTGCATCATCAAAAACCAGCAGCATCTGCGGACCGCCGTTAATCCGCAGATACTGTGTTTTCGGCGTTCCATAATAAAGATTGTACCGAACGGTCATCGGATATGTCCCTGAAGCAGGCACCTGAACCGTCCAGGTAATCGTCCCATCCTCCGTCATTCGAAGATACTGACCGCCGCCGGCCGAGGAGGAACTGCGGACAACAATCGTACCTGTATAAACAGCCGCCTCGGCCTCATATCGCTGCGGCTGCACGCCGACACTGCCGCCCGACCGAAGGAGGACTGCTTCCGAAGTCCCCTTCAGATTCTCGCTGTCTGTCGCACGAGCCGTCAGGGAATAGGTCCCCTCCGGCACACCGCTCCAGAGAAACTGATACGGGCTTTGGGTATCCTCCCCTAATTTCGTGGCTCCCTCATAGAACTCCACCTTCACAATCGAGCCGTCGGAATCCTCCGCCTCCGCCTCCAGAGTCAGATTGACATTCGCCGGGATTCGAATCGGGCCCGCCGGCCAGACCATTCGGCACACCGGCGGCAGCGGGTCTCCTTCCAGACGAATCAGAATATCCTCCGGATGGGCCGACGAAACCGCCAGAATATGTTCAAGCATTTGACTTTGAGGAACCGTATCCGTCCACGACCATGCCAGCGCCCCCGCATAGCCGTTTTGATAAAGGGTCTCATAGGACTGGCCTGTACAATACGTACAGTTTGGATAAAACTCCGCAATCACCAGCGGCTTATCCAGCCCCCAATACGAAGCCGGATGCAGAAACGGCGAATGAGCCGCTCCCGCCCAGTCATAATAATGAATGCAGTAAAAATCCAGCGTCCCGTCCGCGTCCCCGCCGGCGGCAATCAGCCGTGCATCCGTATAATAATTGGTATGCCCGTCCACATCTGTTCCCGCCTGCATATCCCAGCAGCCGCTGGTCACCGGCACTCCCGGCGCCGCCCGATGAATCGCCCCCGCACATCGATTGACAAAAGCCTGAATCGCCGACATCGGAACCCGCCGTATCCCCGACCAGCCGAACTCATTGCTCATTCCTTCCGGCTCATTAAAAATCTCCCACGCCAGAATCGCCGGATGCCCCGCCAGAGCCGATACCATCGGAATCAGTGCATTATCAATGTAGGTCTGCCGATACGTCGGGTCCGTCAGAATCGCCATCGACCGGTCCGTAATCGTCGTCCCATAGGATTCCCGCAGCATATCAAACGACCACAGACACAGCATCAGAGAAATCCGATGCTCCCACGCCAAATCCAGAATCGCTTCCAAATCCGCAATGGTATTCGCTCCGGGTCCCGTCACCGTAAAGCCGTCCCAGGCCGGGGTATTGGCTCCGTTGGTATGCAGCCACAGCCGCATACAGTTTGCCCCGCTGGACTCCAGCTGCGAAAACACACTCTCAAAATGAGCCAAATCCGGGGTAGCAGGGTTCGGCCCGATATCGTCGGCAAAATGGTGCCAGGCCAGATTCAGCCCGTTCAGAAACAAACTCTGATTGTGAAAAGGAATTCGAGAAAACTCCGCCCCGCTTATGGACTGCAGCGACAAAACAACTCCGATAAACCAAGAACCCGCGTACTTCATCAACGGCCCTCCGGGGGCATCTGCGCAGGCAAAAAAGGGCCGCCGGACTGATTTCTTCGGCGGCCCTTTCGTCCACCCCAATCAACAATTCCTCTTTCCCTTCGGCCTTTATTGCCTCTTGCGAAGCAGCGGCAGGGCTCCCAGACCCAGCAAAGCAATCGTGGTCGGCTCCGGAATCAGCTGGATATTGTCAATATAGAAATTCCCGGCGCCGGCAACAGGATTCTGCTGGAAGGAAATCACAATCTGGAACCAGTTGAGGGCATTGTAACTGGGAATTTCCAGCCGATAACTCTTGAAAGCATCGCCGGCCCAGGGCCCCCAGTCGGTCGAGGTCGGCAGTCCCGTCAGCCGGTCCACGGCCGTCGCTGTGGTCCATTCCTGCCAGCCGCTGTCGCTGTTAAAGGCAATCTTGTCAGCAACCTTGGTCCAGTTGTTGCCCGACCACTCATTGGCATACATCGTCACATCGAAGGTCAGAATCACGTTGTTCATCAGTCCCGGGGCCGAGGGTGCACTCCACATCATTTTCCAATATCCGCCGTCGGAAAGTTTCACAGCAACGCTGTTGTTTCCCCGCGTAACCGTTCCCGGCACTGAACCAATCGTAAACGAAGCTCCGCCTTCCCAGCTCGGACCCCAGTTATCCATCCCGGCTTCAAAATCGCCGATCACCACGGCCTGGCCGACGGAGACAATCCCCATCGCAAACAACATCAGCAAACATTTCTTCATCTTATCCTTCTCCTTTCTTAGAACCTAATTGAATTCGAATCATTCTCGACTGCCGTAAACACCCTCACACACTCTCACACGCACACTTTTTTAAACCTTCCGAACCCGAAACACAGAAGGCGAGGGCCCTGCCTTTCCGGCAGCAAGACCCTCGCACCTGATTCTCCTTAATTACAGGCCTCAAAGATGTTCGAGCAGCCCAGCCAGTTGACCGCCACTTCGGCCAGGTCATACAAATCCACCCTGCAGTCGCGGTTATTCCCGCCGATCCCGTTCGGCCCGGCAATATCACCGTAGAAATAATAACCGCCCGCTTCAATCGATGCACGGCACGAATCCGTATTCAAAGTCACCTGAACCGTATCGGTGGAGGTAAACTGTCCGTCATTCACCGTCAGCTGGAATATATACGGTTCCGCCGAACCTTCTTCGGTCGTATTCGCCAGTTCTGTCAGGGTTACCGTTGTTACGGCTGCATTGGGATTGGCAATTGTCACCGCAGGTCCCGCCGTCTGTTCCCACAGATAACTGAGCGGTCCCGGCTGACCGTCATCCGTCGAAGTGCTTCCATTGAGTGTCACTACCACACTCGGCTGGCCGCCCAGCCACCGATACTGATCAGCCCCTGCATTCGCCGTCGGCGGCACATTCGTCGAAGCCGTGAATGTCCAGAACGCAAGAGGAACTGTGTTTGGATCGCTTTCGATAACCCAGGTGTATTTGACCCCATCGGTCAGAGAGGGCATCGGACAGCTGCTGGCCGCACCCGGATTCGTTTCTGTATAGATGTTCGTCAGCAGGTTTTTGTACGTGTCCGGTGAAAGGATTGTATTGGGGTCATTTGGATTTTCCACCGGAGCCCCAAACCAGACCTTCACCCAGTTCAGAGAATTCGTCGCATTCTCCCACGACAGTTCCGTATCATATCCAATCACCGCTACGCCGTTATCCGCCGGATGCGGATTATGCGGCTCATCCAAGAAGCGTACCGCATCAATGTAGTACGGCCCGGCTGTGGAACAGTTAAAAGACAGGTTAATCTGGAAATAAGTCGCCCCTGTCAAATTATAGTTGGAAATGTCAATGGTCACCGTCCGGAACATATCCCCGTCCCAGGCACCCCAGTCCACCGGTGCGGGCCCGCCTGTCAGACGATTGGTCCAGTTTGCCGTGGTGGTTGTATATTCCACCCATCCGCCGCCGGGCGCATTGCTCTGCAGGGCAATTTTCTCGCAGAACCGCGTCCACGGCTGAGTCGGCCAATCCGCCGCAAAGCAGGTAATATCAATCTGAAGTTTCCCCAGACGAGTCGGCACAGACGGAGCCACCCAGCGCAGGGGCCAGAAATTCGTCCCGTTATGATACACCCTCAAGCATTGAGAACCCGATGTCACCGCACCCGGCTGTGTACTCAAACTGAGAGTCGGAGCAGGAGACCCCGTCGCCACAAAACCATCCAAACCGGTTTCAAAATCCGCCAACATAACCGCATAGCCGGCAGACACCCAGCCCAAAATCATCAACGCCGCCAAACATTTCCTCATAACCACTCTCCTTTCCTAAATTGATGAATAGAACGTTGATTTGGCAAATTTTCGACACCTACGACATGTCAAAGTGATGATGCGCATTTTCGTTCCTTACTATTACCCATCCCGTTTCATTGTACAATTATCCGAAAACCCCCCTTTCAAGTCAACCCAAAAACCTTAAAAAAAGCCAAAAATAATATTTGCGTAAATATTTGTTTGATTTTTAAAAACTCCCCTTGTATAGTCCGATAGCATCTTCGTTTCTCCTCAAGATGCGGGGGAGGACAAAGAACTCTTAAGTCGTTGAATCAAAAAAACTTGTATTCTGGAACAACAATACTATAAATGTCCACAATAAACATAGATTAGAATCCTTATTCTGGAGGTCAGTCATGAGACAAACTAAAGTCCAGAAATTATTTTTTGCGGTATATTCAATCCTCCTTCTTTTGAATATCGGCTGCCGTCCCACACAAAGGACGTTCCTGTCCCCTTCTCCTTCAGCAGAAGAGTTGGCTGCCGTTAAGCAGGCCCTTCAGCAAACTTTTGAACAGGCCCAGAGAAAGCAGATTCCATCAGAACTGGGGTTGATTCTCGAACGGTCTTATCCCTATCATCCGCCCCGTTATGTTCTTGTACTCCCCCACCGAGCCGCCGTTTCCAAAGATGACCTGCGGACCTACTGTCGATTTATTCCGGGTGAATCCTTCATTTTGACCGCCTGCGACAAAACCAGCCCTGACGGCATCCTGTGCATCTTCTCGACCCACGCCGTGTATTTCCTCTCCGGCAAAGCATACGCCTGCCTGATGAACCGTCCTTCTTTGTACAGCGCCTTTCCCGACCCTCCGAAAGCCGCCGTCTTTCTGTATGAACAGCTGGCCGATTTGCCCCTTCAGGACACATCCAATGAAACCATCATCACAGCTCCCGATGGGTGGACAATCCGTCTTTCAAAGCAATCCGGAATCCCGGATTGCCTCGACGCCGTCCTGTCCTATTTGAAAGAACCCGCATCTCTCCCGCAAACCGCAAAACCGCCCCTGGAGTTTATCAAGGGGCACACCCTTCTCGTGCCTCCGCTGACGAACAACACAGTTGATTCTTTCCAGGAATCCGTGCGAACAATGGCCCAAACCAACGCCGACTACGTCTGTCTGGCCGTAATGGCTGATATGGAAACCTTCAATACCCCTCAAATCCTCTGGGGGCCGTCGATTGGATTCTCGGACGAAATGCTCTGTCAAGCCATCGAAATCGCCCGCCGAAATCGGCTGAAAATCATTCTGAAACCGATGGTCAACTGCCGCGATACCATCTGGCGGGCCTGGATTGATTTTATCAAACAGGACGGAAGTCAGGACCTGGCCGCCTGGCAGACCTGGTGGGAAGAGTATCGGTCTTTCATCCTTCACTATGCCGACATCGCCCAAAAAACCCAATGCGAAATGCTTTGTATCGGCTGTGAGATGAACTCCACGGAAACCTTCGAGCAGCAATGGCGTGAATTAATCAGCCAAATCCGAAAACGCTACAGCGGCCTCCTCACATATAACGTCAATCACGGACGGGGCGATTCCGTCCGTTTCTGGGATGCACTGGATGTAATCGGAATGAGCGGATACTACCCACTCGGTTCTTTTATGCAGCAGGCCGGGATTGAAGGGGTCGAACAGCCTGATTTCCAGCCGACCCTCGAACAGCTCAAGACCGCCTGGCTTCCCGTCCGGAAAGAACTTCAGGAACTCTGCCGAAAATGGCAAAAACCCCTTTTCTTTATTGAGATCGGAGTCTGCAGTGCCAAAGGCGTTTCGCGAACTCCCTGGCAGCATTCGACTCCGGAATTAATCTATGACGGACAGGAACAGGCAGACTTTTATCAGGCCGCTTTTGAAATCTTTTGGGATCAGCCCTGGTTTATGGGATTTACCTGGTGGGCCTGGCCTTCGTTTCTTTATCCGTGCGAACAGGCTTCTTATCAGGTCAATTTCGAAATCTACTGCAAACCTGCAGAAGACATCGTCAAACAATGGTACAGCAAAAACAGACCTTTCTCTTTCCAGGCAGAATAATGCAATTGCCCGCTTTTCTTTTTATCCTGTCGTCCGTTATCTGGAATGCCGGCTGCAGCCGCAGTCCGCAATTGTCCGAGGGCACGCCGCCGAGTCATCCGCTCCCTGCTGCATCCGCCTGCCTCTCAGACGGCCCTTCCGACCCCAATGCATCGCCTCAAGCTGCCGCGCTGTACCGCAATCTCAAACTCCTCTCCGGCCGTGCCGTTCTCTTCGGTCACCATGAAACGCTCGCTTACGGCATCGGCTGGAGGAATCATAACTGGGACAGCGACATTGCCCGGGTCTGCGGAGACTACCCGGCGGTTTTCGGCTGGGACCTCGGAGAAATCGGACGTCCGGCCAACATTGACCATGTTCCCTTCGACCGAATGAAAAACTGGATTCGGCAGGTTTATGAAAAAAACGGCATCAACACCATCAGCTGGCATATGCGAAATCCCGCCACCGGCGGCAGCTCGTGGGATACAACCCCCGCCGTCTCCCGGCTCCTGCCGGGCGGCGACCTTCACGAAACCTACCGCCGGACACTCGAGCTGGCCGCTGCATTCCTCGACATCCGCGGCCCGAACAACGAACCGATTCCCATCGTCCTGCGGCTTTTCCACGAACACAACGGAGACTGGTTCTGGTGGGGACGGAAGACCTGCACCCCTGAGGAATTCATCCGCCTGTGGCGGTTTACGGTCGACTACTTCCGAAACGAAAAGCAGATGCACCAGTTCCTTTACGCCTACAGCCCCGACATTTGCAAAAGCCCGCAGGATTACCTCGAACGCTATCCCGGTGATAAGTACGTTGATATCCTCGGAATGGATAATTATTACCATTTTCGCAATGGAGAGGTGCTCGAACAGGCCGTCCGCGACCTTCAACTGCTTGCCCGAATCGCCGCAGAAAAAAACAAACCCGCCGCCCTCACTGAAACAGGCGTCAACAAAATGCCCGACCCAAACTGGTTCACACAAGTCCTCCTTCAGGCCATGACCGCTGATGAATCAACCCGCCGAATCGTTTGGGTTTGTCTCTGGAGAAACGAAAGCCCCCGCCACTTCTTCGCCGTCTATCCGGAGCATCCGGCCGCCGAAGACTTTCGGGCCTTCTATGCCCATCCCTTCACATTGTTTCTGAGCGAGATGCCTGAAATGTACCGATAAATCCGAGCTTTTAGAGAAGCCCCTCCTTCTGCAGCCAGGTCTGATTTCGCTCAATTAACTCGATCCGCTGCTGCACACACTTGCTTGTTCGTCCGCCGTCTTCCGGCGTATTCAGCGTGTAGTCCACCAGTGCCTCCAGCGGACAGGTTGCCACATGCAGCCGTGTATCCGACGAACCGTAATAAAGGTAAACAGTCCCTTCGTCATCCAAAATCCAACCGTTGCTGAACAGCACATTGGAAACATCGCCGACTCGTTCCGACCCCCGCGGGGCCAGCAGATATCCCCCCGGACGATGAGTCACTTTCCACGGACACGTCAAATCCGTCATAAAAACATACAAAACATACCGAAGCCCCGCCGCCGTATTGCGCACGCCGTGGGCCAGATGCAGCCAGCCGTATCGGGTCTTTATGGGAGCCGGCCCCAGCCCGTTTTTGACTTCCTGAATCGTATGGTACCGCTTTTCATCGACGATGATTTCCTCCGTGAGAACGGCTTCTTCGATGCTCCGGCAGGTCCCCCAGCCGATTCCGCCGCCGGAGCCGGTCTGAATAAATCCGTCCTGAGGCCGGGTATAAAACCCATAACAGCCGTTGACAAACTCCGGATGCAGCACCACATTCCGCTGCTGCGGCGAGGGGGTTTTCAGATTCGCCAGCCGCTCCCATTTCTTCAAATCCTTCGTCCGTGCAATCCCCGCCTGAGCCACGGCGGACGAGGTATCCTCCGGCGGAGCCGCAGGGTCCTTCGACTCCACACAAAACAGCCCGTAAATCCAGCCGTCTTCGTGTGCCGTCAGCCGCAAATCATACAAATTCGTCTCGGACTCATCCAGTTCCGGTATCTCTACAGGCCGCTCCCAGAAGCGAAATCCTTCGATTCCCGATTTGCTCTCGGCAATCGCAAAAAAAGATTTGCGGTCCGCCCCTTCCACACGAGCCGCCAGCAGAAACGAATCCCCTATCCGGATGGCGCCGGCATTAAATACGGAGTTCACGGACAGCCGTTCCAGCAGGAACGGATTGTGCTGCGGGTCAAATTCATACCGCCACGACGGAGGAATATGGTCCCGCGTAAGCACCGGATGCAAATAGCGATGAAACAGTCCTTCTTCCTCTGCCGGACGATTTTTCCGCTCAATCAGCTGATTATACTTTTCATAAAGACGGCGAACCGCCTGGGGGTAATTGTCAATTGTCTTCATCGTACTGTCTGTCCGTTCAAAACACGTTCCTTCAAAATCATTTCCAGCCGCTGAATGGTCTCCATACAGGCCCGGCTGTTGTGATACGGGCACTTCCACTCCGAAACCTTCGGCATGGACAAATCGGGCTTTCGCCGTGCATCCAGCTTCCAGAACCACTCGCCGTAGGTCCGGTCAATCTGATAATCTTCAATAAACCGCCACAGTCTCCACGCCGCCTCCAGATACTCCTGTCGGCCGCTCAGCTGACAGGCATTCAGAAAGCCGACCACCGCTTCCGCCTGGCACCAGAAATGCTTTTCCGCATTCGTTCGGCCTTTTTCATCCCGCTCATACAGCACACTGCCGTCCGCATCAAGTCCCTCCCGCAAAACCGCTTCCGCAATCTCCAGCGAAACCGACGCGGTCTGCGGCCCCCGCTTTTCCTCCCCAAGCACCTGAGCCGCTCGGTACAGCAGCCAGCTGCCTTCAATATCATGCCCAAACGAAACACGTCGGGTCAGCCATTTCCAGTCCCGCTCAAAAAACAGACCAAAATGATGCGTCTGACCGTCGAGAATAAACCGCTGGAAAATCTCGAGAAGCTCCTCCAGCCGCCTGCCGACCTTCCCAACAGGCCGAACCGAATACAATTCCGTAAAGGCCTCCAGCAAATGCAGGTGTGCATTCATCGATTTGGGGGCCACCAAATCCCCCTCACTAAGCTGCTGTTTGGCCGCCAGGGTCCAGTCCCGCTCCATCACCTCCCAATAGCCCTCATACTCTTGATCCAGAGCCTGTTTCTCCAACCGCTCAAAAACCTCCATCGCCATCGCCAAGGCCTTCGAGGTTTGCGTCAAACGATAATACTCCGCAAGTCCGTAAATCAAAAACGCCTGCCCGTAGGTTTTCTTCTGCACCTGGAGCGGGCCTTCCGCTCCAACCTGCCAGTAGGCCCCTCCGTACCGTTCATCCCAGAAATCTCTTCGCAAAACCTCAAAGGCATCATGGGCCATCGCCTCACACCGGCTGTCTCCCAGAAAGCGAGCCAGTGCCGAAAAGGTCCACAAAAGCCGCGTATGGAGAATCAGCCCCTTCGGCGCTTTTTCATCCACCACCAAATCATTGCTCATCCAGCCGACAAATCCGCCGTTCTTGCCGTCCCGCAGATGCGTCAGCCAAAACGGCAGAATATTCCCGTTCAGCTCCTTCTCGACTTGCTTTAAAAACTGCCTGATTGTCGCTTCATTCATCGCTTCTCTCTCTTATCCCGCTGCAGGCTCAACAGATTCCACTTCGTCTCCCAGACGATCGTACCAGTTCCGCTTCAGAAAAATCGACGTTGCCGCCAGCACCGCCCCTGAAATCCAGAATCCCTTCCAGTGCCGCAGCACAAAATAAAACGGCAGCGTGCACAAACTCAGTTGCCAGACAATCCCAACCGCTGCATTCACCATATCCTGCCGAAAACAGCGGTTCGGGACAAATGCAGGATTTTCCTCTTGAACAGCCCGCAAGACGGGTCCCCAGAATCCCCACGGACGCGTGCGGACATAAAACCGCTTCAGCACCTCCGGGCCATCCGCTCTGGTCATCAGAGAAACCCCGATGGAGGCCGCCAGACTGATGCCGAACAGAAGCGGGAACGTATACAAAGACGGACGCCCCGGCAGAATCAGCGGAAAGACCAGCGACGCCGCCAGTCCGGCCGCCATTCCGGCAAAATATCCATACCCGTTAAACCGCCACCAGTGCCACTTGAGCACATTCGGCGCGATATACCCGCCGTACAGCCCCGCGACAATCCACTCACAGATCTGATGAATCGACTTGGCCGTAAATCCCACCCCGATTCCCGCCAGAACAATCAGCAGGGAACTGATATAACTCATCCGAACCAGCCGCTTGGACGAAGCATCCGGCCGAATATACCGCTGATAAAGGTCTTTGACCACATAGGAAGCGCCGGCGTTCACCGTGCAGTCAAACGTGCTCATAAACGCCGCCAGCAGACCCGCCAGCACAAACCCCAACAGACCGCTCGGAACAAAATGATTCAGCACATACGGCATCACTTGTTCAAAATCCACCCGCGAGCCCATCTCATTCAGCGTCTGCCGATAAAACACCAGCCCAAGCACTCCAATGGAGGCCACCATCAGATACCGCGGCACAAAGAGCGCCACACAGGTAAACCAGCTCATCAGCCCGGCCTCCCGGGGGTTCCGCGTCGCCAGAATCCGCTGCATATCATAATTCGGCGCTGGTCCTGCCATGCTGGCCGGAATCCCCTTAAAAAGCATCAGCAGCACAAAAACCGTAAAATACTCCCAGCCGTCCTGAGCAATCTTGGCATTGCCCGCCTCCAGCAGCCCTGACCAGTCCAGATTCAGTTTCCAGCCGAAAAACAAATCCGCCCAGCTGGCCGGAACAGAGGCCGCAATCTGACCGGCGGTCGTTCTCGTCATAGCAATCCAGGCAATACAGACACCCGAGGCGGTCAGAATGGCGTACTGAAGCAAATCCGTCACCACCACGCTGTACATCCCGCCGGCAATCACATACACTGTCGTAATTCCCATCAGGACAATCGCATAAACCGAAGGCGGCCAATCCCAGGGGAAAAAGACCGCGGCAAATTTGCCGATTCCCTGAAACGAATACGCCAGCATACTCACCACGCTCACCAGCGCAAAGACGACTACGCTTAAATGGGATAAAGTCGCCCCCGTTCCCTGACCGAACCGAAACCCAATCCATTCGGCCCCGGTCATCACTCCGGAACGCCGCAGCCATCGGGCCAGATAAATCATCAAAAATACCTGATTGAAAATCGGCCACAGCCACGGAATAAATACGCTTTTCATCCCGTAGATGAAAAAGAAGGTCACCAGCCACATCGTGCCGGTTATATCAAACATCCCCGATGCATTGGCAATCCCCAACAGCGGATACGGTATCCGATTGCCCCCCAGAAAATAGGAATGAATGCTCTGGCCCGCCCGCCGCGAGCACAGAAACCCGATTGCCAGCACGCTCACCAGATACAAAACAATTATGCCGATGTCAATTGCTGTAAACTTCACTTGTTTTCCCGTATCAATGCTTCAAAAAAAACAGAAAATCCCTCTCACCGAAAACAAACACGGAACTCCCTGCCCTGAGGACGGCTTTAACGAATCCTCCCTCGGCACCGGAAAAACCGAATAGAGCCCACGGAGGCAGCCGGTTAAAACGGCCACGAATAAATCAGCGTTTCCTCCGGCAGCACATTCTGAAGATGCCCGTCCACAAACACCGCCTTGGAATATCCCAGATACCCGTCGGCATCCTTAGCACGATGAAAACTGCCCATGCAGTCCACAAACGTCGGCGGCACCTTATATTTTCCGCCTGCATTATCAATCGTGGCCTTCGCCGCCGCCGGATTGATGCTGTACAGCAGACAGTCATTCAGAGGCGTCTGCGAAGAAACCCGTACAGTAAACCCTGTATAAAGCGGACGCGGATTGGAACTGGGAAGCGTATAGGGGTTTTCCTCTCCGTACGCAAAGACCTGAGAGGGAGACTTCACCTGAGTAATCCTTCTGGCAAAGACAGAGGCCCTCAGATACCCCAACGGTCCCAAAAAAGGATTCTGAGAATACGTAAACTGCGGCACAACCGGAATCGCCGGATTGTGCGTGCCCAGCCCGCGGGCACAGTTGCTCTTCTGGAGGGCAATCCGCTTAAAGGCCGGACAGGCACGAACCCGATCATCCGTCAGATACCGGATAATCAGTCCATCCGGAATAATAGCCGCATTGTGCCAGACACAGTCAAAATTCATCAGCGAACTCGAACTGACCGGAAACGGACTGGCCGGGTCATTCCGCACCAGATTCATCAAAAGCCAGTCTTCTGCATCCGGAAATGTCCCGTTATTGTCATTGCAGTACGCAGTCATTCCAATCCCAAACTGCCGCAGGTTGTTCTCACAAAGAACCTCCTGCGCCCGCTCTTTAGCAATTTTCAAAGACGGCATCACAATCGTCAGCAGCAGGGCGATGATGGCAATCACCACCAGCAATTCAATTAAAGTAAATCCGTTTTTGCGACTCATAACAATCTCCTTAAACAGAGCCGTCTTCCGTTTTCCCAAAACCCCTCTTCCTTACCAACTTCACTATAGAAAGACGAACAAGTAATGTCAATAAAAAATATTTGCGTTAATATTTGCCCTTCCATTTTTATTTGCCGCTCAGTTCCTTCCGCCGCCGGGGGAAAGCTTGTCTTTCTGACATCTTATACTAAAACCTGCATTGCACGTAAGTAATTGAAAAAGAAAACATTATATATCTTTCCTTCTCAAAAAAACCGTTGTCAAGACAATACACCTCCTCTATGTCCTGATATATTGTTTCTCCTTTTGCGGTAAAATCCGCAAATTTCCTCAAATAGTTGTTTGCCAAAAAACGACAAATCGATAGGATATTCAAGAGAATCTGAAATTCTGTACCCAGGAAGATATCCAAATTACAATGAAACCGAGAACACAAGTCAGCTTAAAACAAATCGCCGCCGAAACCAACCTGTCTATTTCGACGGTCTCCCGCGTCCTGCGCAACAAAGGGGAAATCTCTGAAGAAACCCGACAAAAAGTCCTTGAGTGCGCCAAAAAACTCAATTACCGCCCCAATCTTCTCATCCAGGGAATCCAGACGGGACGAACCGGAAACATCGGCATTATGGTTCCCCCTTTCGATGAACACTGGTCCCGCGTTATCGAAGGCATTCACGATACCCTCGTCGAATACGACTATGCCGGGATTATGCTTTGGGACAGCTGCTTCGGCAAAATCCTCTCTCAGAAAGAAAAAGAAGCCTTTATGCTCAAACAAATGCACCGTCTCATCGACCGCCGGGTGGACGGCGTCATCCTCTGGCCCCGCGTCAGCGAAGTGTACGGAGCGCATCTGGATGAACTCGAATCCAGAAATCTTCCTGTCGTCACCATCGATCACGAACTGGATTTTTCAGACTCCGTCATCACGGATGAACGGCTCGGGGCTGAACTGGTCGCCCAGCACCTTTATCAGCTCGGCCACCGGCGAATTGCTCATCTGTCCGGCCATCAGGAGTGGACCTGGGCCAAACTCCGCCGTCGCTACTTCGAAGAAGCCCTCTCCGCCTACCCTGATGTCACCTACATCCTCCAGGTCGGCTCCGACTTCGTCGAGGAAATTCCCCCGCTTATCCGCCAGATGCTCGAAAAAAAACCCACTGCCGTCTTCTCCTTCTCCGACTGGGCCGCATTCGAAATCTATAAAGTTGCCGCCGAAATGGGGCTGCGCATCCCCGATGACCTTTCTGTTGTCGGCTACAGCGACTCCAACAGATTCTCCCAGCTGATTCCGCCCCCGCTGACCACCGTGCGGCAGAAGTCCCGCCAAATCGGGATTGAAGCCGCCCGTATCCTGATGGAGCGTCTCAGCGGCAAAGAAAAATCCGCCAAGCGGGTGCGGACAGTCATCGACTGCGAACTGGTCATAAGAAAATCCACACGCGCCATTTAAAAATCTTTCTTGCTCTCTCCGGCAAAACTCGTTACAACAACAAATGACAATATTTGCGTAAGGAGTTTTGCCATGAAAACTGTTCTCGCTGCCTTCTTCTGCGGTCTGCTGTCTCTGACTCAAGCTCAGAAATTTGAAGGGCTGGCCCCGACTCCCCCGATGGGCTGGAACACCTGGAATACCTTTGCCGGCAACATCAGCGAATCCCTCATCAAAGAAATCGCTCAGGCCATGATTGATTCCGGAATGCAGAAGGCCGGCTACGTCTATATCATCATCGACGACTGCTGGAGCGCCAAAGAACGCGATGCCGACGGAAACCTCGTCGCCGATCCAGCCAAATTCCCAAGCGGGATGAAAGCCCTCGGAGACTGGCTTCACGAAAAGGGATTTAAGTTCGGCATTTACGGCTGTGCCGGACGAAAAACCTGCGGCGGCTACCCGGGCGGACGCGGCCATGAATTCCAGGACGCCCGAACCTATGCATCCTGGGGCGTGGACTATCTCAAATATGACTGGTGTGAAACCGGAACCGCCGATGCACGCGAAACCTACAAAATTATGCGGGACGCCCTCTATGCCGCCGGACGCCCCATCGTTTTCAGTATGTGTGAATGGGGCCAAAACAAACCCTGGGAATGGGCACAGGAAGTCGCCCACCTCTGGCGAACCACCGGCGACATCGGCCCCTGCTGGGACTGCAAACCCAAAAAAGAATGGGAAAACAGCATCAAAAGCATCCTCGACCGGCAAGTCGGTCTCGAAAAATACGCCGGTCCCGACCACTGGAACGACCCGGACATGCTCCAGGTCGGCTGTGAAGGACTCTCCCTCGAAGAATCCCGCTCCCATTTTACCCTGTGGTGCATCCTGACCGCCCCTCTCATTGCAGGCAATGACGTGCGGAATATGAACCCCGAAATTCGAGACATCCTCACCAATCGTGAGGCCGTCGCCGTCAATCAGGACCCGCTCGGCAAACAGGGCTTCCGATTCTTCTGTGCCCCTGAAAAAGAAATCTGGGCCAAAGAATTGTCCAACGGAGACTGGGCGGTCTGCCTGCTCAATCCCGCCAATCAGCCCGCCGAAATGACCCTCCCGTGGAATGACCTGACGTTCCTCAGAGGCACCTTCCGCGTTCGAAACATCTGGAGCAAAAAAGACCTCGGCACCACCGAAGAGATCTTCCGCGGAAAAATTGCCCCTCACGGGGTCGCCTTTTTCCGACTGAGCCCTATCACCCCGTAAATTCATACGGACAAAAGATTATTTCGTATTTCTGCCGGGAATATAGCCTCGGACAAGAAACTTATAATCATCCGAGTTTGTATTCGTATAGGAAAACCAGGTCCGTTTCGGATCGGCTGCTGCGGCAATAATATCCGGGTCTGTCCAGGTATGAATCTCCCCGTGCCCGTCTGCATAGCCGAAGCCGCTGCGTTTGCGATGCCAAATCGCCAGCGTATCACTCTGCGGCGGCGTCCGCTCCATCAAAAAGTTCCAGCTGCCCATCAGCCAGCCCCGGTTATCCGTGGATTCAATAAAAACAAACTTTGAACCCGGCAGAACAATGTCCGTCATCTTTTTGACAGCCCGCCGGTCATTGGTCGGGTTCCACGCATTCAGCATATCCGAAACGGAATAACTGCAGTAGGAATAATTGTCCGGATACGGATTGGCATCCTGACCGCTCAGCCCGTTCGGCACCAGAATTCGGCTCAAATCCCCCGGACAATGGTAGGCCGTCGGGTCGCCCACATAATCAAAAAGAGCCCCTCGCATAATCCCCAGCTTCTTATGCTCCAGGGTAGGAGGACAAGGGGCCTGCGACGGCTCCCCCATATAATGATAGGTTTCATCCTGCGGGCAGTCCACCCAATACGGCGGACGGTTCCCGAGGGTTCTCAAATCCAGCCCCTGCTGACCGGGATAACGGGGAACATCTCCATTCACCAGCTTGGACTGATTATTGTTCGCATAGGAATGATAGGCCTTCGAAAGTCCATTCAGGTTCGCCAGGCAAACCGCCATATGCGCCTGTATCCTTGCCCCCTTCAAGGCGGGAATAAGAATCGAAACCAGAAGCGACAGGATGGCAATCACTACCAGCAATTCGATCAGCGTAAATGCCGTCCGAATCTTCATATCTACCCCTTTCCCGCTCAGTCGCTTCCTCATCTCCTGCAGGATTCACTTTACACAGACCGAAAGAAAAAATTAATAATAATATTTGCGAAAATACTTGCACTAAAAAATTTTTCGCTTCCCTTGCCCCAACTCAAATCCTTCCCTATAATATCTCCAATTCGTACCGGAACCGGAGAAAACGTTTTTCAAGAAAGGATTCACAGATGGCACGCCTGACCGAACAAGTCCAAACCGCCGATTGGAAAAGCGAAAAGCATGTTCCTGTAATCGAAGCCCCGGACAAGGTCAAAGCAGACGAAATCTTCCGTGTCACCGTCAGCATCGGAAAAGAAATTGCCCACCCGAATAAAACCGAACACCATATCCGGTGGATTTCCCTCTATTATCAGGAAAATGGCGGAAAATACCCCCGCCAGGCAGCCCATGTTGAGTTTACCTGCCATGGCGAATCCATCGAAGGTCCGGACAAAGGCCCCCTGTTCACGCACCACGAAGCAACGGCCGCTTTGAAGATTTCCAAGTCCGGCACGCTTTACGCTCTGGCCTACTGCAACATTCACGGACTCTGGCAGTCAGAAAAACCCATAACGGTCGTCTAAAGAGCCGCTTTCCTTTCTAAAAGAGACTCAAGCAGGGATTCTCTGGTTGACAATCAGAGAAAATATCGATACTTTTTTCACTTTACGGCCTCTTCAGGCCGTTTTCTCTTTGCATCCAGATTTACAGAATAGGTTCAACGATTAAAAATAGGGAGTTTCGAATGCCGAAAGTGACATTGATTAAAGGGGATGGAACAGGTCCCGAATTAGCCGAAGCAGCACGACGATGCATCGATGCCCTCGGTGCCCCCATCGAATGGGATATCCAGGAAGCCGGCACGGATATTATGACAACGGCCGGTACTCCTTTGCCGGAAGCAACAATCGAATCCCTTCGAAAAAACGGCATCGGCCTGAAAGCACCCATTACCACTCCCGTCGGAACGGGCTTCCGCTCCGTCAATGTTCACCTTCGCCAGCTTTTTGACCTGTATGCCTGCGTTCGACCCTGCAAATCCTACAAAGGCGTCCGAAGCCGTTATGAAAACATCGACCTGGTCATTATCCGGGAAAATACCGAAGACCTCTACGCCGGCATCGAATTCGAAAAAGGAAAACAGGAAACCCTCGAACTGATTGACTGGCTGAACAAGCACAGTAAAAAGAAAATCAGTCCAACCTCCGGTATCAGCATCAAACCCATCTCTGTCGAAGGCACTCAGCGGATTGTGCGGTTTGCTTTTGAATATGCCCGAAAAATGAACCGAAAAAAGGTGACCTCCGTCCACAAAGCCAACATTATGAAACACACCGACGGACTGTGGCTGGAAGTCAGCCGGCAGGTCGCCGCCGAATATCCCGACATCGAATTTGAAGACCGAATTGTGGACAACATGTGCATGCAGCTGGTGCAAAAACCCGAACTGTATGATGTGATTGTCCTGCCGAATCTTTACGGAGACATCATCAGCGACCTGTGCGCCGGACTGGTTGGCGGGCTGGGTGTGGCCCCGGGAGCCAATATCGGTGAAAAGGGAGCAATTTTTGAAGCGACACACGGCAGCGCCCCCAAATACAAAGGACTCAACAAAGTCAATCCCACCGCACTGATTCTCAGCGGAATGCTGATGCTCCGGCATCTGGGATTCACAAAAGAAGCCGATAAACTCGAACAAGCCGTCGCGGCCGTCATCGCGGAAGGCAAAGAGGTCACGTACGATCTCAAGCCCGAACGGGATGACCCGACTGCCGTCGGAACTCGGCAGATGGCCGACGCCATTATTCGAAAAATCCGCAGAGGATAGTCCGTGGATTTGAGGGAACCGGTTTGAACGAAACAGCATTTCGTCAACTTGTTTCCGGCAAAGTTAAGGGAGCAGGACCGGCCCTCCTCCGAACAGCACTCAGAGCGGCCTCTTGCCCTTACGGCTGGGCGGTTTCCGTTCGAAACCGGCTGTATGACCGGGGACAGCTGGCATCGTATTCTGTACCCTGCACCGTTGTCAGCATCGGAAATCTCACGACCGGCGGCACCGGAAAAACTCCGCTGGTGATCTGGCTGGCCAATCAGCTCCTGGCGAAGGGCCGTTCCTGTGTCATTCTCACACGCGGATATCGAACCGCCCCGGATCGCTTTTCCGATGAACCGGCTCTGCTGGCCAAGGCCTGCGGCGGTGCAGAAGTTCTCGTCAACCCCGACCGAGTCCAGGCGGCTCGAAAGGCCGTCGAAAAATATCATCCGGACATTCTTCTCCTCGACGACGGCTTCCAGCATCGGCGTCTGAACAGAGACCTTGATATTCTGGCCGTAGACGCCTCCTGTCCGTTTGGGTACGGCAGACTGCTGCCGGCCGGTCTCCTGCGGGAACCTGTTTCCTCCGTCCGCCGCGCTCACATCGCCGTGATCACACGGTTTGACCTGGCCACGGAAGAACAGATTGCCGACATCGAACAAACCCTCCGCCGATTTCAGCCGAACCTGGCTATTTTTCACGCCGTCCATAAACAACGGCAGGCCCGCACGTTTCAGGGCCGCTCCATTCCGGTTGAACAGCTGGCGGGAAAAAAGACTTTTGTCTTCTGCGGCATCGGCAACCCGACCGCATTCCTCCGCAGTCTCGAGTCTCTCGGCATTATCGTATCCGGTCGGTTCCTCTTCGAAGATCATCACCCCTATACGCCGGATGATATGGATGTAATTCTTCGCCAGGCGCGCAAAAGCAATGCGGACGCAATTCTGACCACCGAAAAAGACTGGGTCAAAACCGCCCTTCTGGTCGGGCAGGAGGAACTCATTCCTTTTTATTATCTTCCGGTTGAACTGGAATTTCTGACAGACCCGGAACCGATTGTTCGTGCCGTTCTCAGACAAATTGAAGCCAAATATCAGGAGCAGAAATGAGTGTTGCACATTTGCTGAAAACCGTAACCCATCTGGGCTCTCCGACAGTGCTGCTGGCCGGCGACTTTATGCTCGACAGTTATATCTACGGCGATGCTCTTCGCATCAGTCCCGAAGCCCCTGTGCAGGTTCTGAAAGTGGTGGACCGGCAGTACTGTCCGGGCGGGGCCGCCTCCGTCGCCGCCGACATTACGACCCTCGAAGCCCGCTGCCTGTGCATTGGAACGGTGGGAGACGACAACGAAGGACGCCGGCTTCTCGAACTGCTCAGCGGACTGAAAGCCGACTGCTCCGGCCTGCTGACCGTCCGCGACCGGCCTACCATCAGCAAACAGCGCATCATCGGGCTGGCGCAGCATCGCCACCGCCAGCAGCTGCTCCGCATCGATGATGAATGCACGAATCCGTACACGGCAAGCCAGTATGAACAGCTTTTCGAGTTGTTTCAAAGCCGTCTGAACCAGTGTGATGTCGTCTGCCTCCAGGACTATAACAAAGGGCTGCTGGTCCCGGACTTTTGCCGTCGGCTGATTGAAGCCGCCCGGAAAGCGGGGAAAAAAGTTCTCGTTGACCCTCCGCTTCAGTCCGACTATTCCAAATTCACCGGTGCCACGGTCATTACGCCCAACCGCAAGGAAACGGCCGCCGCCGTGGGCTTTCCCATCGAAACCATCGAGGATGCCGCCCGGGCCGCCGCCCTGCTTCACAAACAGCTTCAGCTCGAAGCCGTTGTCATTACTCTCGATAAAGAAGGGGCCTACCTGCGCACCGATGACATCGACCAGCATATCCCCACTGTGCCGCGCGTTGTCTATGATGTCACCGGCGCCGGCGATATGATGCTGGCCGTTTTAGCCGTCACCCTCGCCGCCGGCTGCGACTGGATAACCGCCCTGCAAATCGCCAACATCGCCGCCGGACTCGAAGTGGAAAAATTCGGCGTGGCCACCGTTTCCATCGACGAAATCGTCAACGAAATCATTTCCCGCTCCAAAGGCAAAACCGGAAAAATCCGCGATGACTGGTCTGTCCTGCTCAAAGAACTCCAGCTGCGCCGCCGCCAGAAGGAAACCATCGTCTTTACCAACGGCTGCTTCGATGTGCTCCATCGCGGCCATATCGAGTACCTGAATTTCTGCAGACAGCAGGGAGATGTCGTTGTGGTGGGCCTGAACTCCGACGCCTCCGTGCGTGCCCTCAAAGGTCCGGACCGGCCCATCAATAACCAGCATGACCGAGCCGCGGTTCTGGCTGCCCTTGAATCGGTCGATTATGTCGTCTTTTTCGACGACCTCGACCCTCTGCGGCTCATTCAGCAAATCCGTCCCGATGTCCTGGTCAAGGGCGCCGACTGGGCCCAAAAAGGCGTCGTCGGACGCGAATTCGTCGAATCCTACGGAGGAGTCGTAAAACTGGCGCCTCTGGTTGAAGGCAAAAGCTCCACAAACATCATCCAGCAAATCCGCAGCGGACAATCCGGCAGCCGGCAGGAGGCAAACCCTCATGATGCAGAATAAAGCGGTCTTTCTCGACCGAGACAAGACTTTAATCGAGGACCCCGGCTATATCAACCATCCCAGCCAGGTGCGTCTGCTTCCCGGCGTCGCGCAGGCCCTAATCCAGCTGAAAAAAATGGGGTATCTGTTGGTTGTCGTCTCCAATCAGTCCGGCGTCGCCCGCGGTCTGGTCACGGAAGAAGCCCTCCAGCAGATTCACCATCAGCTCAAAAAACTCCTGGCCGATGAAGGGGCCTATCTGGATGCCATTTACTACTGCCCCTTTCATCCGGAAGGGGTCATCCCAAAGTACCGATGCGAAAGCGACCTGCGCAAACCCAATCCCGGCATGCTCCTGAAGGCCGCCCAGGATTTATCGATTGACCTGTCGCGTTCGTGGATGATTGGGGACTCCTTTCGGGATATCGAAGCGGGCATCCGCGCCGGCTGCAAAACCATCTTAATCGAATCGCCCGTTCGCCGCCTCCAGCCGGGTCCTTCCGACCCCGTCCCGGACCGAAAGGTCGCCAGTCTGCGGGAGGCCGCCAATCTGATTCGAATGCTCGAACAGCCCTCCAAGACGTCCGCTGCACCGACCGTCCAAACGTCCCCGCAGCCCGACCCGACAACGCTCTATACACCGCCGATGCCGAAAACGGAAAAGACCGTCCCAGCCCCTGAACCGCAGCCGGTCTCTGAACCGCCGCGTGTTCAGCCCCAGCCGCCCCAGGCCGCTTCCGAAGAAATCTCTTCCGCAGAAGTCGGAGCACAACAGACACTTCCGGATGAACCGAATGAAGAAACGAGTTCACTTCCTGAACAGCCGTCTTCAGAAGACATTCTGCCTCATTCTGCTCATTCGGACATTCGTTCTGTCCTTCAGGAAATCCTTCGTCTGGTTCGGCTCCAGCATCGCGAACGGATGTATGAAGATTTCTCCTTCCCGCAGATGCTGGCGATGATAACCGGCGTTTTGTCTGTTTTTTGTCTGGTTTTGAGCATCTGGCTCTGGTTTGATTCCGCCAAGTCCGCCCTTCCTGCCCAAATGACCCTCGGATATGCCGTCGCCCTGCTGCTGCTGACTGTGGTCCTGCTGCTGATTCGCAAATAAAAACAAACCCCCGTGAAAAGGTGTTTGAATGGCCGAAGAAAAAATCCTCATCTGGCTTCCTTCTCCGTTAGGTGATGCCGTCATGGCAACTCCCGCCCTTCGCGCCTTTCGCACCGGCTTTTCCTCAGCCCACATCACCTTTTTGGGCTCTGCTTCAGTCCGGCAGGTCTTGAGCCCCTCTCCGTTCTGCAACGACTGGCTCGACCTTCAGCCGTCATTCCTGAAAAATATCCGTTCTATCCGGCAGGGACGCTTTCAGACCTGCATCCTGCTGAAAAACTCCTTCAGCTCGGCTTTGACAGCGGCCCTTGCGGGCATTCCCACCCGCATCGGCTACGCCCGCGATGGACGCACCGGACTTTTGACCCGCCCGGTTCGGCCGCTGAAAGACTCGAACGGGCGTTTTGTCCCGATGCCGGCCATCGACTATTACCTGAACATCGCCCGCTTTCTCGGCATCGAGGCATCCGACCGCACGATGGAGCTTTCTCTGGACGACGGCGCCGAAGAGCAGCTCAGCCGGAATCTGCCTGCCTTCTTTTCCCACAAAGGCCCCAAAGTCATTTTGGTTCCCGGCGGGGCGTTCGGGCCGAGCAAGTGCTGGCCGCCGGAGAGGTTTGCCCGGACCGCCGATGCCCTGAAGGAACAGTACGGGGCTTTGGTCATCGTCTCCATCGCTCCCACCCCCGCCGAACAGCAGATTGCTCAAACCATCCGCCGGCTGGCCTGTCATCCGATTCTCTGCACTGCCGACATTCCGCTGAATCTTTCGGACCTGAAGACCCTGATTGCCCGGGCGGATTTGGTGATTACAAACGACACCGGCCCGCGCCATATCGCCGTTGCCTTTAAACGCAAAGTCATCACCCTGTTCGGCCCTAACAATCCCCAATGGACGCAAACGGGCTGGTCCGAAGAAATCCAAATCATCGGCACAGGCCCCTGCGTGCCCTGCGACAAACCCGTCTGCCGGCAGAAACAGCACTACTGTATGGAATCCATCACCGTCGAACAGGTATTAGAGGCCGTCCGGCGGCTCTGGAAGGAACCCTGCCGATGAACCAGCCGACCCTCACAGAGTTTGCGGAAAACGTCTGGGCCGCTCCCGACTGGCACGAAACCCTTCGTCAGCTCGGCCTGACAACCTTCGAAGCCGTTTTTTCCTTCCGGGCCGGGCAATCGCTGACCAAACCCAATCTGTCCGCCTTTCGCAGTCGGGACCGCATTCTCGTGCCCGGACGCAAGGCCCTTTATCTGAAGCGATACAGCCAGCCGCCGCTTCTACATCAAATCGCCGGCTGGCTTCAATGGGGCCGACGTGTCTCCTGCGCCGACCTTGACCGCATTCCCGCGGCCCCCTTGGCACAAATCGGCATCCAGACTCCCAAAATTGTTGCCTGCGGAACCCGCTGGGGCCGGCTGTTTGAGAAGCAAAGTTTCATTATCACGGAGGAAATCTCCGGCTCGTCTTTGGAAAAACGCCTTCCGGACTGCCTGACCGATTCCAATCCTCTGCACAATCCCGCCCCGCGCCGGCAGTTTTTGAACCGGCTGGCGGACTGGGTCGCCGCTTTTCACGGCAGCGGTTTCCGTCACCGTGACCTGTACCTGTCGCATATCTTCCTGACGGAGGATGACCGGCTGGTTCTCATCGACCTGCATCGAACCTTTCGTCCTCGCCTCTTCCGGCAGCGCTGGCGTCTGAAAGACCTCACCCAGCTGTATTATTCTGCACCGGGACAATGGATTAGCCGCACCGACCGGCTCCGCTTTTATCTCCGTTATGTCGGCCGCAGCAAATTAACCGCCGCCGACCGCCGTCTGATTCGAAAAATCAAACGAAAGGCCTGGCGCATCGCCGACCGCGATATCCGCCGAGGCCGACCTGTTCCCTTTGCCCAGTAAAACTATGGAAACCCAACCTATCCGCATCACAATCCTGGCTGAACAGGCCGACCCCGCACGCGGCGGCGCCGAACGCAGCGTCCGCGAGCTGACGGAAGAACTGAACCGACAGGGCATTGAAACCACCCTGCTGACCGCCGCCGGAGTCCCCGACGGCAATTCTCTCCATTCCCTTTTTCCAGACGGCAACGCCAAACGAATCCCTCTGTCCCGCATCGAAGCCGCTCTTCAGGAGTACCTCAAAACCCATCCGTGCAGTCTGCTCCACAGCACCCTGCCCGTTCGCGGGGCCGATGTGTATCAGCCGCGCGGCGGCAGCTGGAAACAGGCCGTCCTCCAGCATGCTCAAAGTTATCCGGACCCCATCCGCCGCTTTCTGAAAAAACGCCTTCATTTTCTCAACCGCCGCCGCACCCGGTACCTCCTTGCCGAACAGCGTCTTTTGACAACCGATGAAACGGTTGTCGCGGCCGCCCTGTCCGAGAGCGTCAAAACACACTTCATCCGCCATTACAATCTTCCGCCGCAGCGGATTGCCGTCATTCCCAATGGCATCCGCCTTCCCGAAGCCCCCGCACCCGAAACCGTCGCGGACTTCCGCCGCCGAATGCTGGCTTCGGCGGGTCTGCATCCGTCCGCCGACGCTGTTCTTTTCCTTTTTGCCGCCAACAACTTCCGGCTCAAGGGGCTCTATGATTTCATCGTCCCCTTTGCCGACGCCGTTCGAAAAAGTCCCGTCCCGCTTCTGCTGGTCATCGCCGGCAGAGACAATCCCCGCAAGGCCCGCAATCTCGCATGGCTGGCCGGCATCGAGAAAAACCTGATTTTCACCGGCCCGCTGCCGAACCTTTCCGCATCGCTGGCCGCCGCCGACTCCGCCGTCCTGCCGACCTGGTACGACCCCAGCTCCCGCTTTATTCTCGAAGCCCTCGCGATGGGAAAATCCGTCCTCACGACCGCCCTCAACGGCGCATCGGACTTTATCCAATCCGGTCGTCACGGCATCCTCGTTGAACACCCCCGCAGCCGCCGGCAAATCACCGACGGTCTCCTGCAGCTGGCCGATGCAAAGGTCCGTGCCGCCTTTGCCCAGGCCGTCCTTCAGGACAACCTTCGAGAGCAGGTCTCCATCCGCCGACACGTCCGGCAGCTGATTTCTCTTTACAAACAGATTCTCTCCCGCAAAAATACGTCCCTATGAAATGGCTGACGCTGATTGCCGCTGCGTATCTGCTCGGTTCGATTCCCTTTGGGCTGCTGATTGCCCGGCTTCACGGAATCGACCTTCGGCGTGTCGGCTCCGGAAACATCGGGGCCACCAACGTCGTGCGCGCCTTGGGCCGCAAATGGGGAATCGTCTGCTTTCTCCTGGATGTATCCAAAGGGCTTCTGCCGATGCTCATTCCGCCCCTGACGGGTCTGACCGGACCGTCTCCGTCTGATCGGGAGCTTCTCGGCTGGCTGGCCGTCGGCACCGCCGCCATCCTCGGCCACATCTTCCCGGTGTATCTGGGTTTCAAAGGGGGCAAAGGCGTCGCCACCAGTCTGGGGGTGGTTCTGGGACTGTGGCCTTATTTTACAGTCTGCGGTCTGGCGGCCCTGCTTGTCTGGCTGGCCGCCGCCGTCCTTTGGCGGTATGTATCGCTGGCGTCTATCCTTGCCGCGGCAGCGTATCCGCTGATTCTGCTGACCGCGGTATGCCTGCTGCCCGGCTGGACCTTTGCCAATCTTTGGCCGCTTTTTTTGGTTGCCGTCCCGGTACCCGCTCTGGTGATTTGGCGTCATCGGGCCAACATCCAGCGGATTCGTGCAGGCACCGAAAGCCGCATCGGCCAAAAGAAGCATCAGCCGGCTGCATAAATCCGGCGAACCTCCCGGCCCAAAATTGCCAGGCCTTTTTCGACGGTCTGCTCATCCGCCGCATAACTGATTCGAAGGCACTCCTGCCTGTGCGGCCAATCCTCCGAAAAACCCGGAAAGAAGTAATGCCCCGGCACGACAATCACACCCTGTTCCTTGAGCCGCTGATACAGCTGCTCGGAGGAAATCGGCAGCCCGCGCAGCCACAGCCACAGGAAGAAGGCCCCCTCCGGTTTGTGCACCGCATACGGCAGCCCTTTCAGATGCTCCTCCAGACACGACAGGGCGTGACGGCACTTCCGCTCATAAAACGGTCGAATCACCTCCCGGCTGAGGCGTTCAATCTGTCCGCTGCGAATCAGCTCGGTCCCAATGGAGGCCCCGATGCCGCTGGGCGTAAGCGTAATAATCGCATTCATCTCCGCCACCGCCGCGGTAATTTCCTTTTGCGCAATCACAATGCCGATTCGCGCCGACGGCAGCCCCAGCTTGGACAAACTCATGCACACAATCGTATTGTCATTCCAGAACGGCGCCGCTTCCGTAAAGAGAATATTCGGAAACGGAAGTCCGTAGGCATTGTCCAGAATCAGCGGCACCCTGTGCCGGCGGGCCAGTTCATCCAGCCGCCGCACCTCTTCATCCGTCAGCACATTGGCCGTCGGGTTGGTCGGACGCGACACGCAAATCGCCCCGACCGTCTCATCCACCCGCAGCGAGTCCAAATCCACCCGATACTTAAACTGATGATCTGCGACAAATTCAATGCGCGGCCTGCAGGAAACAAACAAATCCTCCTCAATCCCCAAATCCGTATATCCGATGTATTCCGGCACCATCGGCAGCAGAATCCGCTTCCTGACGCCCCCGTCAAACGTTCCGCCCAACAGGTTAAACAGCATAAAAAATGCCGTCTGGCTGCCGCTGGTCAGGGCAATGTTCTGGGGCCCAATCGCCCAGCCCAGCCGCCTTCGGAGCATTTCACAGAGCGCCTCAATGAGGGCGGGATTTCCCTGGGGCGGGTCGTATTCCCCCACCACCTTTTCAAACGCGCCGGACTGCGACAAAATCTTCTCCGTCGCCTCATGACAGGCCCGCTCGACCTCCGGAATATGCGCCGGATTGCCGCCGCCGAGCATGTACACCGGCCCTCGCCCGGTCCCCGCCGCCAGATCCTTCATCAGTTCTCCAATGCCTGACCGACACGCCAGTTTCTGCCCAAATCGTGAAAACTGCATCTGTTCTATCCTTTCAGCATCTCCATCAGCTCACGGGCGTTCTGCACCGCATAGGCCTGGTAATCATTATTGAAATACGCATATACATCAAGACCTGTGTCGATTTGCTCCCGCAGCCAACCCGCCCATTCCTCCAGCATCACCTTTGTGTACAGCGTCCGATACCGCTGTGTCCGGCCGTGAAAGCGAACATAGACAAAACCGCCGACGGCCTGCCTGGGAAACGCCGGCCCCAATCCGTCCGCCAGACAAAGCCCGCATCCGAACCGCTCCAGCATTTCCGGCACCGGCTCGGCCATCCAGCTTTCGTGGCGAAACTCAAAGACAAACCGAAAGGCCCGCCCGAGTTTTTCCTGCAGCCCCGCCAGCACCTGCAGATAGGCCTCCAGCCGCGGCTGGTCCCGATGCAGTCCCGGCGGCAGCTGAATCAGAATCGGTCCCAGATGCTCCCCCAGCAGCGCCGCCCGCTCGAGGGCACGCTCGGTCGGCTCGGCTGCATCCGCCAGCCGTCTGCGGTGAGTTACCTGCCGCCACATCTTCACGGCAAAAACGAACCCCTTCGGGGCCTTGTCTTTCCAGCCCTCAAAGGTCGCCGCCGGAAACAAATGATAAAAGGGGGCGTTCAGCTCCACCGTCGAAAAATGCCGGGCATAAAAGGCAAACCAATCCTTTTTCGAAAGCCCCTCCGGATAAAAACGCCCCCTCCAGTCCTCATATGACCACCCTGACGTCCCCACCCAAACCCGCCCTTTCTTCCTCCGGCTCATCGCTGCTTATCCTTTTCGTCCGCTGGATGACCTGTCTCTTGGACTGCCGGGTTCATTTCTCCCCCGTTCGTGAATCCGTCATTCCACCCACCTTGCCGGTCATCCAGCCCACCCGCACATTCTCTCGGGGGTACAAGTCGGGCACATACGGCTTGATATCCAGCACGGGGCTTCCGTCCAGCATATCCACCCCGCGAATCGTTAAGAATCGTCCTTCCCTCTTTTCCAGCCGGACCACCGACACGCCGATAGGATTGGGACGAAAGGGAGAACATGTCGCAAACACGCCATGGGGTTTGTCGTCCCACGGAGGACAGGCCGTCAAATCCGCCCGCTCAACCCGATGCAGATAAAACAGCACCACCAGATGACTGAATCCCTCCGCATCCTTGAGCCCCTCCTGATAGTCTTCAAAAACCTCCAGGGTGGCCGTGTATGCCTGCGCCCCCGCCGCCTGACGGGGGGTCCCCTCCCGCTGACGAAACGGCATATGCAGAACCCCAATCGGCTTGAAAACAACGGATTCCATAAAGGCCCTAAACCAGCCGCACCGATACAATCTCCACCGGCTCCAGCGGTACATCCTCATAGCCCTGCCTGCGGCCGGTCTTAACCGAAGCAATCCGGTCTACCACCTCCATCCCCTCAATCACTTTTCCGAAAACGGCATAGCCGATTCGGTCCGGCTGCGGTCCCCGGTAATTCAGAAAATCATTGTCCCGATGATTGATAAAAAACTGGCAGGTCGCACTGTCCGGCTCCGACGTCCGGGCCATCGCAATCGTCCCGCGCTTATTCTTCAGTCCGTTGGACGCCTCGTTGACTATCGGCTCATAGGTCGGTTTGGGACGCATCTCCTTTGTCAGCCCGCCCCCCTGAATCATAAAATCTTTGATAACCCGATGAAAAATCGTCCCGTCGTAATGACCGTTCTGAACATACTCCAGAAAGTTGGCCGTCGTAATCGGTGCCGCCTCTTCATCCAGTTCCAGCTTTATATCGCCCAGCGTTGTTTTCATCAAAACCTGCTTCATATCCGCTCCCTTTGCTACCGCACTCGTTCCACACGCTCGATCACCACCGGCTCAACCGGCACATCCGCCATTCCGTTCGGCAGGCGGGTGGTCGCCACCGTTGCAATCCGATCCACCACATCCATTCCGTCAATCACCCGGCCGAACACCGCATAACCGGGCTTGTTCGGCCCGTCAAAATCCAGAAACGGATTGTCCACCTGATTGATGAAAAACTGGCTGGTCGCACTGTTCGGCTGGCTGGTTCGAGCCATCGCAATCGTCCCCCGCAGGTTTCGCAGCTGCGGCCCGCACTCATTGACAATCGGACTGCGGGTCGGCTTCTGGACCATCTGAGCCGTAAACCCGCCGCCCTGAATCATAAACCGCCGAATCACCCGATGAAAGATAGTCCCGTTGTAAAACCCATCGTCCACATATTTAAGAAAGTTTTCCACCGTCACCGGTGCCTTGTCCGGATACAGCTCCAGCACGATGACCCCCATCGATGTGATCATTTTGACCTTCGGATACGCCGGCTGTTCTTCCTTCTTCTCTTGGTCCGCCGTTCCCGAAACCGCTGCCGGCATCGACGGTTCAGCCGCCGGCTCCTTGGCGGGTACAACCTCCTGCACCAACTCCTCCACCGCCGGATCTGTTTTTACCTTGTCCTTTTCGTTGCAGCCGACAATCCCAATAATTCCAAATACCGCTCCAATCCAAAAAAGACTTGTTTTCATGGGCCCTTCCTTTGCAAACATTTTTTCTCTCTTGGACGCATTATAACCGGTAAAATATACAGAACAAGGAAAACATAATTGTCATATTAAGATAGGATATGTTGTATATTATATAACAATATATTTTCATTACAAATCAATAAAAACTTCTATCAAAAGATTTATGTTCTTTCTTGTTGCATCTGTAGAATAGATTCGTTAAATTGGCCATAGAAAATTGAATAACTTTTCCCTTTAAGGCGCATTAATTATGAAAACTGAACAAACACTCGAGCCGTTCATAAACGAACAGCAAATTGCAGAAACCCTTTCCTCTGCCGCCGCCAAAGATGCATCCTGTGTCCGGAGCATCCTGGCCAAAGCAAAAGAACTCCACGGTCTGGAGCCGGAGGAAATCGCCGTTTTGACCTCCATCAGCGACCCCGAGCTTCTTAGCGAACTCTTTGAAACCGCCAAATATGTTAAAGAAACCATTTACGGCAGGCGCCTGGTTCTCTTCGCTCCTCTGTATATCTCCAACCTCTGTTCCAATGAATGCCTCTACTGCGCCTTTCGGGCTCGAAACAAAGCGGTCAAACGCCGTGCCCTCACGCAGGAGGAAATCCGCCGCGAAGTGGAAATCCTCGTCAATCAGGGACACAAACGAATCCTGCTGGTAGCCGGTGAATCCTATCCAAACGAAGGGTTTTCCTATATTCTCAAGGCCATCGAAACCATCTATTCCGTCAAAACCCCGACCGGCGAAATCCGCCGGGTCAATGTCAATATTGCCCCGCTTACCACGGATGAGTTTCGCCAGTTGAAAGCCGCCCGCATCGGGACGTATCAGCTGTTTCAGGAAACCTACCACCGCCAGACCTATCAGAAGGTTCATCAGGGCGGCAAAAAAACGGATTACAACTGGCGGGTTACCGCGATGGACCGGGCGATGGAAGCCGGCATTGATGATGTCGGCATCGGGGTCCTTTTCGGTCTTTTCGATTGGCGTTTTGAAATCCTGGCTTTGATGCAGCATATCCGCCATCTGGAGGAGCGTTTCGGCGTCGGCCCTCACACCATCAGTGTGCCCCGGCTCGAGCCGGCCGCCGGCTCCGATATGTCCCTCCATCCGCCGCAGCCTGTCAGCGACATTGACTTTCGCAAAATCGTCGCCATCCTCCGCCTGGCCGTCCCCTATACGGGCATTATCATGTCCACCCGCGAGACCCCCAATATGCGGCGAGAAACCTTCGCTCTGGGTGTTTCTCAAATCTCCGCCGGCAGCCGCACCAATCCGGGCGGTTATGCAGAAGGCAAAGAAGTCCTGGAAGAAGCCCAGTTCTCGCTCGGTGACCACCGCCCGCTGGACGAAGTCATTTACGACATCACCCGGCTCGGCTATATCCCTTCCTTCTGCACCGGCTGCTACCGGCTCGGACGCACCGGACAGGATTTTATGGATTTGGCCAAACCCGGTCTGATTAAGCAGCACTGCGACCCCAACGCCCTGTCCACGTTTCTGGAATACCTTATCGATTACGCCTCCCCGCAGACGAAGGAAGCCGGCCTGGTCCTGATTCACCAGGCCCTTGGGCAAATGGAACCGCTCACCCGCCGGCGCACCGAAGCGATGCTCCAGAAAGTCCGCGCCGGCCAGCACGATGTGTATTGTTGACCGTTGAAAGGAACACCCGATGACGCAGGCAGCCCCGAAAGGATTTCGGCTTCATATCGGCATCTTCGGCAGGCGCAATGTCGGCAAATCCAGTCTGCTGAACGCCCTGACCCGCCAGCAGGTCTCTATTGTCTCCGACCAGGCGGGCACCACCACGGACCCCGTTGAAAAACCGATGGAGCTGCTGCCGCTGGGGCCTGTGCTCTTTATCGACACCGCCGGCATCGATGATGTCGGGGCGCTGGGCCAAATGCGCATCGGAAAAACCCGTCAGGTCTTTGACCGAACGGACATCGGCCTGCTCGTCACGGACGGCATCTGGGGGGAATTCGAAGAGCAGATTGCCCGGGAACTGTCCGCCCGGAAAATTCCGCTGATTGCCGTCTTCAACAAAACGGATTTGGCCGAGCCCGCCCCGTCGATTCTCGAGCAGCTGCAAAATCGCTCCATTCCGTTTGTCCGAACAGCCGCCGCATCCGGCCTGGGCATCGAGCCGCTTCGGGAGGTCCTCATCCGCACCGTCCCTGCCGACTTCATCAATCAGCCCGTTATCGCCGCCGACCTTGTGGGACCGGGCGGCGTGGCTGTGCTGGTTGTGCCGATTGACAAAGAGGCCCCCAAAGGCCGGCTCATCCTCCCGCAGGTGCAGACCATTCGCGACCTCCTCGACCACAATGCGATGTGCATTGTCACGACAGAACATACCCTGACGGAGGCCCTCGAAAAACTCAAAGCACCGCCGGCCCTGGTTGTCACGGACTCTCAGGCCTTTGCCAAAGTCGCTGAAATCGTTCCCCCCGGCGTCAAAATGACGGGTTTTTCCGTCCTTTACTCCCGGCTCAAAGGAGACCTGACCACCCAGATGCTCGGCGCTCTGGCCGTCGATACCCTTCGCCCGCACGACCGTGTCCTTATCGCTGAATCCTGCACGCACCATCCAATCGGCGACGACATCGGACGCGTCAAAATCCCCAAATGGCTCACCAGCCGCGTCGGCGGTCCGCTGCAGTTTACCACGGTTCAGGGACACGACTTCCCCGAAGACCTTTCACCCTACAAACTCGTGATTCACTGCGGCGCCTGTATGGTCAATCGAAGAGAAATGCTCACCCGCATCCTCCGCTGTCAGCAGGCGGGCGTCCCCATTACCAACTACGGTCTGGTGATTGCCTATACACTCGGCCTCTTCGAACGTGCTCTTGAACCGTTTCCGGAAACGCTTGCCGTCTATCAAAATATGCTTGGGGAGCTTCAGAAAAAATGACCGTACAGAGGAACAATGCGCTCAAACGCCGGCTGCTGAACGGCTTTTTTATGTCGCTTCTGATGGCCTCTGTGATGTCGGCCGTGATGACGCTGGTCAACACCGGCGCAGGTCCCGGCTTTTTCCTGCGATGGATGCGGGCCTTCTGCATCGGTTTTGCCGCCGCCTATCCAACCGCGTTTCTCTGTGCACCGCTCGCCCAGCGTCTGACCGACAGACTCCTGAACGCCGACTTTGCAAAACAGAATGAATCCGAAACTGACAAAATCTGAAATCGAGTTTTGGCTCCGTCAGACCGACCCGGCCGAGTTGGAAAAACTCTGGCAGGCCGCCGACCGGGTGCGCCGCGAACATGTCGGCGACGCCGTCCATCTTCGCGGTCTCCTTGAAATATCCAATTACTGCCGCCGTTCATGCGCCTACTGCGGCCTGTCCCGACACAATCGCTCTCTAGCCCGGTATCGAATGACTGCAGAGGAAATCCTCGACGCCGCCCGGCAAATCGCCGCCTTCGGCTACGGGACCGTCGTCCTGCAGGCAGGAGAGGACGACGGCATCGAGGCCGCTTGGCTGGCCGACATCATCCGCACCATCAAACAAACGACCCCGCTGGCCGTCACCCTCAGTCTGGGCGAACGCTCGCTGGATGAGCTGCGTCTGTGGCGGCAGGCCGGCGCCGACCGCTACCTTCTGCGATTTGAAACTTCCGACCCGGAGCTCTTTCGGCTCATTCACCCGCCGGTTGGCGGACAGACGCTTTCCCGCATCGATATCCTTCGGCAGCTGCGCTCGCTGGGCTATGAAGTCGGCAGCGGTGTGATGGTCGGCATTCCCGGGCAAACCTACCGCTCGCTGGCGGAAGATATTGATTTGTTCCGGCAGCTGGACCTCGATATGATCGGCGTGGGCCCCTATATCCCGCACCCCCACACCCCGCTGGGGAAAGGCCGAATCAGGCCCTCCGTCAGTCCTGCTGAACAAGTGCCGAACACGGAAGAGATGACCTACAAAGTGATTGCGTTGACCCGACTTGTCTGCCCGGAGGCCAATATCCCCAGCACAACCGCGCTGGCGACGATCAATCGGGAAAGCGGACGCGAGCTGGGGCTACAGCGCGGCGCCAATATTGTCATGCCCAACTGCACCCCGCCGCATTATCGGCAGCTCTATGAAATCTACCCGGGCAAGGCCTGCATCAGCGAGACTGCTCAGGCCTGTCAGTCCTGTCTGGCCCAGCGTATCCGCTCCATCGGACGCACCATCGGCACCGGTCCGGGCTGCCGGCAGCGACGGACAACCCCCTGCGATACTCAATCCGAGTCAGCCGCCGTCCGCTCCGCCCCGAACCGATAACCCGGCGCTTCGGTTCTGGCCGTTTGAAAAAGCTGCTGCATTTTTTTGGTTATAGGCAGATAGTCTCTGGATACATCACGGCTTTCCATAGGGTCCAAATTCAAATTATACAGCTCAATCGGCGGATTCGACTCCTGAGCAAGATTCCGTCGAATCGCCTTCCATCGCCCCCTCCGCAGCGCCTGGATGCCGCCCGCCTCATGCAGTTCCCAATACAGATAAGAATGTTCTTTCTGCCGGTTTTCCTCGCCCAGCAGAACCGGCAGAAACGAGATGCCGTCCAGTCCCTCTTCCGGCTCCAATCCGGCCAGCTCCAGACAGGTCGGGTAAAAATCCCAAAATGCACTCACATACTCCGTCCGTTTGCCCGGGCGAATCACCCCCGGCCAGCGGACGAGCATCGGCACCCGTATCCCCCCTTCATACAAATCCCGCTTAATCCCCCGCAGCGGCCCGCTGCTTTGGAAAAACCGCGGGTCTGCTCCGCCCTCCTGATGGGGTCCGTTATCGCTGGAGAAAAACACGACCGTTTTCTCATCAAGTCCCAATTCCTTCAGCACCGCCAGCAGCCGGCCGATTCCCTCATCCATCCGCGTAACCATCGCCGCATATCCCTTCTGCGGCTCAGGCCAATCTTCCTGCGCATAAGGCCCCCAGTCCGGCACTTCCATCCCCTTGACCCCCGCTTCATTGTTCGCATGCGGAATCGTCAGGGCCAGATACAGAAAAAAAGGCCGGAAGGCATTTCGCCGGACAAACTTCTCCGCCTCCTCCATAAACAAATCATGGGAATAAACCGCCCGATTCGTTGAAACCCCGCCCGGATGATTCGGTCTTCCCGCCGGACGCTCGACGACATTCGGCAGCGGCACCTTTTCTTCATTTCGCCACAAAAATTCCGGATAATAATTATGAGCATGCTGCTGATTCAAATAGCCGAAGAAATAATCAAAACCCTGTCGAGTCGGAATTCCGGTCGAACCGGCCTCTCCGAGTCCCCATTTGCCGACGACCCCCGTTGTATAGCCCGCCTCCCGAAGCCGCTGAGCAATCGTGCTATCCTCCGGCAGCAGCGGCCTTCGGTCGTTGCCCCGTATTCGCGCATGTCCCGTGTGAAGCCCCGTCAAGAGACTGCATCGCGACGGCGCACAAACCGCACTGCCCGCATAATGCTGTGTAAAACGAAGCCCTTCCTGCGCCATCCGGTCCAGATTCGGCGTCTGAATCCGCTGCTGACCGTAGCAACCCAAATCCCCATATCCGAGGTCATCCGCCAGAATAAACAGAATATTCGGCCGCTGAACAGGCAAACGCTCCGGTCCGCGTTTCCGTTCGGCACAGCCGGCCAGCCCCATCGCCCCCCCGCAGGCCGCCGCCGAAACGGCCTGCCGAAGAAAATCCCTCCGATTCACCTTGCCTTCTCCGCACCAAACACGATTTGGGCCAGATAGTCCGCTGCAACGCGATGCCCATCCGGACTCCAATGCTGGTCATACGTGTAATACGCCCAAACCCCCTCTTCAATCTTCTGCCGCAAAACCTCGGTCAAACTCACAAACCGAATCCCCTCGCTTTGACAGAATCCCTTGACAACCTGCTCAAAGACATCCATCGACGGGATAAGGTCCTCCAGCAGGGTTTCCGCCGGCGGCAGATTTTTTCGCCTGAGGGCCAAAAAGGCCCGCACCTGCTCCGCACGGAGCCGCTCCCTGACACTCTCCAAAAGCACGTGCGGCTTATCCGGCGCGTACACAATCACCAATTCCGCCCCCTGAGCGGAACAGAGTTCCTTCATCCGCCGCAGAGCGGCCCGCGTGTGTTCAAACGCCGCTGACCCGGCAAACTGCTCCGGACGCACCCAATGGTCCAGCACCCGCTTGAGTTCAAACGCATAAAAATGGCCTGAACCGGCGGGCACCTCCAGCGGCAGCCACGACACCGGATACATCGGATGAGAGGGCTGACGGAGTTTTTCCGGCGCATCCCAAAACCGCCGGCTCCCCACCGGCCCCAGCATCCGAATCAAAAATGTCTGAATCCGCCGCCGCAGCGGTGAGCCCTTGAATATCACATCCCCCAAAGAAGCCCGACCGGGCCTTTCGTCCCGCTGGAAATTGCTGTCCCGAAAATCATTGCCCTCGTACAGAAGACACAGCACCCACCGGGGCTTCAGCGCCAAACCGAACCGTTCGAGAACCTCCAGATACCCCGCCGCACTCGTGCCGGACATACCCAGATTATACACCGTTTTGCCCGTCGCCCGGCCCAGCAGCACCGGCCAGGCCTGCTCGTCCGACACGCTCGAACCTTCCGCAAACGAATCCCCCAGCACCACCACATCCGCCTTGTCTATCCGGGCGGGATTTCGGAACCCCCGACTGTCCGTGGAGAACACATAGCGCACCGGAGGATAGCCGCTCGGGGCATTCGGATAGGTAAACGCCGACACCGGTTCATCGCTGAACACTCCCTCAATCCGCTGATGGGGGGGGCGGTGATAACTGGCCCCGACCTTCTGATAGGAACTTCGCTGTACAACCCGCAGCAGAATATCTGCAAATACCAGACAAAAAAGAACGGAAAGAACGACCGAAATTGTTTTAAACGCACCCTGCCGTCGCTGTTGGGGGGTCTTGACTTTGCCCATCCAAATCCCCCACAGCAGCCAAAGCCCCATCGGCGTTAAAATCAGCTGTGCCGTCACCTGCCCCACACTGTAGCGGCCCAGCAGTACCTCCCGATGCTGCGCCACCCAGTAGGCCAGAGGCACCGGCTTTAAATACAGAACCGCCAGCCCCCCCGCAATCACCGCCGTCCAAAAAACTCTCCCCAAGGTCGGCCTGCTCATCCTGCACCCACCTTCTAAAACAGCGGATACAAAAACGGCGCCACGGCCGTACCGCTCAGCAGAACAATCAGCCCCAACAGCAGCAGCATCAGCAGAATCGGCAGAAGCCACCATTTTTTGTTGTGTTTGAGAAAATCAACAAACTCCGCCAACAGCGTGGTTCGGCCCTGCCGGGCCTGCTCTTCAAACTCTTTCCGCACCGAAGAACCGCTGGACTCTGTCATAAAATACCTTCCGAAATCGTCCTGTTAAAACTGGCGAAAATAGCGGCGGGCCGAAACCGAACGCGAACACCGCACCCAATACGTCTGGGCCTGTTTGTCCCATCGGCAGTGCAACACATCCCGCCCCATCAGCCGAAACACCAGCCCGATTGGGGTCAGAATCCCGAAATAAAACAGAATCATCACCGCATGACTGATCAGCCAGCCGATGGGAAAGCCGACCGCCGTCAGCAGGACATAAAACGGCCAAACCGCCTTAGGCACACTCAATCCGGCTGCAAACAGCAGCACCCCCGCCGCCGCCATTCCCCAGGCGGCCTTTGCAGGCAGTCCAAACCGCCAGTGCAGCAGATACCCGAGCACCGGCAGCATCACCAGACACCCGAAGCCGAACTGCCGCAGCGTCTTCTCCGACGGCTTCCAGCTGATTTCCATCATCGCCATCGCGCCTATCCTTCCGCTCAATCCAAAGCGAACTTCGCCAGATATTCATCGACCTCGTACGACTGGGCCTGCGGCTGCCGCTCCTTCCGCAGCACCACATTTTCCATCACCAGCATATCCATATTGGTTGCCAAAAAACACCGGTACGCATTCTCCGGCGTACAGACAATCGGCTCGCCCCGCACATTGAAGCTCGTATTAATCACCAGCGGACAGCCCGTTTTTTCCTCAAAGCGCTTCAGAAGCCGATAATACCGCCCATGCCGCTGGGCATCCACCGTTTGAATGCGGGCTGAATAATCCACGTGAGTAATCCCCGGAACACAGCTGCGCCGCACCTTCAGCAGGTCCAGCCCAAACAGCCCGTCCGTCTTTTCCGTTGCAATCCGCTTTTCCTCCCGCACCGGCGCCACCAGCAGCATATACGGACTGCTGCACCCGTCCCCCAGCCCGAAATACTCCGACGCCCGCTCCGCCAGGACGCTGGGAGCAAACGGCCGGAAGGATTCGCGGAACTTAATCTTCAGATTCATCTTTGACTGCATCTGCTCGTTCCGGGCATCGCCCAGGATGCTCCGCGAGCCCAGCGCACGCGGCCCGAATTCCATCCGCCCCTGAAACCAGCCGACCACCTTCTGGTCAATCAGGGCATCCGAAACGACCTCCAGTAAATCCGATTCCCTCTCATAGACCTCGTAAACCGCCCCCTGCGAATCCAGATACGCCTTGATTTCCTCCGTGGTAAAGGCCGGGCCCAGAAGCGAGCCGTTCTGCATATCCTGCGGGGCGGGCTTTCGCGGATTGTCCAGCAGCTGATGCCACACAAAGAGTGCCGCCCCCAGCGCCCCGCCCGCATCTCCCGCGGCCGGCTGAATCCAGATATGCTCAAACGGCCCTTCCCGCAAAATCCGCCCGTTGCCTACACAATTCAGCGCCACCCCGCCGGCCAGGACCAGATTCTTCATCCCCGTCTGCCGATGCGCATAACGGCTCATCCGCAGCATAATCTCTTCGGTGACCTTTTGAATCGAGGCCGCAATGTCCATCTCCCGCTGGGTAATCTGCGTTTCCGGCTTGCGGCGCGGCCCGCCGAACATTTCGTCAAATTTCGGACTGGTCATCACATCCGAATAACAATAGGCAAAATAATCCAGATTCAGACGAAAAGAGCCGTCCTCTTTCAAATCAATCATTTCGGACATGATTTTGTCATAATAAATCGGCCTGCCGTACGGCGCCAGCCCCATCAGCTTGTATTCCCCTGAATTAACCCGAAAACCGGTAAAATAGGTAAAGGCCGAATACAGCAGCCCCAGCGAATGCGGAAACCGCAGTTCATAGAGCATCTCAATCCGATTGCCGCGTCCGGCCCCGATGCTCGCCGTAGCCCACTCCCCCACGCCGTCCATCGTCAAAATCACCGCCTCCTCAAACGGCGAGGGGAAAAATGCGCTGGCCGCATGCGATTCGTGATGCTCACAGAACAGATACCGGCCTTTATACTGAAAATCGAGGGCTCGGTCCATTTCCCGCGGCAGATGCAGTTTTTGCTTCAGCCACAGCGGGATGCTCATCAAAAATTGTTTAAATCCCCGCGGGGCATAGGCAATATAGGTCTCCAAAATCCGCTCGAACCGAACCAGCGGCTTTTCATAAAAAACCACATAATCGAGCTGCGACGCGTCAATTCCTTCCTCCTTCAGACAATAATGGACCGCATTCACCGGAAAATTATGGTCATGCTTTTTCCGCGTGAACCGCTCTTCCTGCGCAGCGGCTGCGATTCGGCCGTCCACCACCAGCGCTGCCGCACTGTCATGGTAAAACGCTGAGATTCCCAAGATTCGAACCGGTTTTTTGTTTTCTTTTTGCTCTGACATCGCTCACCTACAGCTGCTTTCGAAACATACTATATCTGCTCTATGATTTCCAGTCCGGATTTGTTTCTCAAAACCCTTTTTCCCTTCTTATTTTAACTAATAGACAGAGTATATCCTGTTTGTTTTTTCTTCTTTTGTTTCCTTCTCTTGACAATTCCAAAGAATTATGCCATAATAAGAGTATTCTAATGCTCCTTCTGCCGCCTGCGGTTAGCCCTGCCAGGCCTCCCCGGCCTGGTCCTCCTTCTCCGCAGGCGGTTTTTTTTCTGCCCTCAATTCGTCCTTTTCAAAAACCGATTTTCTTTTACAATAATTCGTCTTATGGCTCATTTGTACGCAATCGCCTGTAAAGCACTGAAACCCGAAATCGAGTTTTGCCTGGCCAAACAGCCGCCGAAAAACTCGCTGACGGTCGATTGGATGCAGCAGGGACTCCACAATACGCCGGAGGAGCTGCGGACCCAACTCCAGAAAAAGCTGGATGCTGTCCCGGATGCCGATGCCCTGCTGCTCGCCTACGGTTTGTGCGGCGGAGCCCTTCGCGGACTTCACTGCCGCCGCCCTTTGGTCATCCCCCGTGCCCATGACTGCATCAGTCTGCTCTTCGGCTCCCGAGAAGCACACGAACAGTACGTTCGGGAACACCCCGGCTCCTACTTTTTCAGTGCCGGCTGGCTGCAGGAGGCCCCTGTCCCCTCCGCCCAGAACGACCGCCGTCTGCTGGAAGAATACACCGCTCTGTACGGACCGGACAATGCGGACTATCTTCTCCAAACCGAACTGGCCTGGCGGAAAAAATACAAACAGGCCGTCTATATCAGCTGGAACCTGCCGGACAGTGCCAAAGACCGCCGAATTGTTCAGGATTGTGCCGCCTATGCGGGCTGGAACTATACCGAAATCCAAGGCAGCCCCGACTGGCTCTGCCGGCTCCTGAACGGCCCGTGGAATTCCGAGGACTTTCTCGTTTTGAACCCCAACCAGCCCGTCCCGGAAGACCTTTCCGGCCTCTGTCTGAGGGAACCGCAGCCATGACGCTCCGCTACTTTCTTGTCTGCAAGATTCCGGCCTTTTTCTTCGTTTCCGCCGCTGTCTGCATCTTCGGCCTGGAAATCCTCCTGCTGACCTGCCGGCTCCGCCGTCTGAGCCCGCCTCGCTTTCTCACCCGCCGCCGAATCCTTCTCCTCCATCTCCTGACCCTCATCGGCCTGCTGTGTCTTTTGTGGGGAACTTTTGTCGAACCTTACCGGATCCAAACGACCTTCATCACCATCCCAACCCCAAAGCTGCACGGCACATCGATCCGAATTGTCCAGATTTCCGACCTTCACTGCGACCGCAAACCGCGGCTGGAGCCCCGCCTGCCGGATGCAGTCAACCGGCTCAACCCTGACGTAGTCGTCTTTACCGGCGATGCACTCAATGACATCCGAGCCCTGCCCCTGCTGTACCGGACACTCTCGGCCATCCGGGCCACGCTGGGCAAGTTCGCCGTTCGAGGCAATGTGGACAACCGGCTCTTCCCGGGAGTCCCGCTGTTTGAAAATACCGGTTTTGTCGAGCTGTCGATGGATGCGCTGATTCTCGAAAAAGACGGTCAATCCTTCGGTCTGTGCGGAATCGACCATGCCGAGGGCCGACGAAGCTGGGAGGCCGTCCGGCAGCTCCGGCCGGACCTGTTCAACATCCTGCTTTTCCACAACACCGACCTGGTGGATTATCTGGAGAAGACGCCGGTCGATTTGTACCTGTGCGGCCATACCCACGGCGGGCAAATCGCTCTGCCGCTCTGGGGGGCCCTCGTAACCCAGTCTCTGCACGGGAAAACCTACGAAGCTGGTCTCTACCGTAAAGACCGCTTTTATATCTATGTAAACCGCGGTCTCGGAATGACCGGCGGCTGGGCGCCGCGCATCCGCTTTTTAGCCCCGCCGGAAATCACCGTCTTCGATATTGTCCCTCAGAATGCAACCCCATCATTAAAAACATCCGAACCAATTCGAGAGGAACCTGCTCCGTGAACTGCTGTGAATTTTTTATGATTGCCGCCATTGCCGTCGCCCTTGCGATGGATGCCTTTGCCGTCTCCATCGTCAGCGGCTCTGTCTTTCGCCATCTTCATATCCGCCACGGCATCCGGATGGCCCTTTTCTTCGGGGCTTTTCAGTCCTTGATGCCGCTTTTAGGCTGGGCGGCAGGCAAAGGGCTCCAATCTCATATCCAGCCCTTCGACCACTGGCTGGCCTTCGGCCTGCTGACCTTCATCGGCGGCAAAATGGCGTTTGAATCCCTCAAAATCGGCAAAGTTGAAAAGGCCCCGTCCGACCCGTCCAACCTTATCGTCCTGCTGGCCCTGAGCATCGCCACGAGCATCGACGCCCTTGCTGTAGGACTGACGCTCTCGCTGGTTACCGAGCACATCTTTTCCTCCGTTCTGCTCATCGGTCTGATTACCTTCGTCATCGCCCTGCTCGGCTGGGAAATCGGCAAACGCATCGGACGCTTCTTCGAAACGCAAATCGAGCTGGCCGGCGGTCTGATTCTCATCGGCATCGGCCTCAAAATCCTGCTCGAGCACCTTCTGTCCTCGTGAGTCTGCCGAAAATTGCGCTTTATCGCCGTTTTGCGACCGCGTATAATCACAATTCCTATGGAGCGACGAATCTATCGAATCATCGATGCCGACTTCAATCGCGCAAGAGAGGCCCTCCGCACAATGGAGGAGTTCTGCCGGTTTGTGCTGGACGATACGGCCCTGTCCGCCCGGGCTAAACAGATGCGTCATCACCTCTGCGCACAAATCGGCCGGCTGGATGCCGAGAAACTGCTCGCCCAGCGCGACAGTCAGGGCGATGTCGGCCGGACGCTTCAAATCGAATCCCCGCAGCAGCGCCGCACATTCACCGATATCTTTCTGGCCGCCGCCAAACGCGCCTCGGAGGCCCTGCGGGTTCTGACCGAAACGGCGCAGCTTGCCTGCCCGGACATCGCCGGTCCGCTCGAACAAATCCGATTCGACGTTTATACGCTCGAAAAAGACGTCTTGTGCCGGCTGCCTGCGGTGCGATTTCGCGATGTGCGGCTGTATGTGCTCATCCCCGCCCGCAAAGACCTGTCCGACAGCCGCACGCTCGAACTGGTACAGCTGTGCATTCAGGGCGGAGCCGACGCCCTTCAGCTTCGCGCCGAAGACATCCCCGACGCCCGGCTCTTCCGTCTGGCCGAACAGTTTGCCGCCCTCTGCCGCTCGCACGGCTGCCTCAGCATCATCAATGACCGTGCGGACATCGCCGCCGCTGCAGAGGCCGACGGCGTCCATCTGGGCATCGAGGACCTGCCGGCACCGCAAGCCCGCAAGCTCTTTCTCAAACCCGCCCTCATCGGCCTGACCGCCCACAGCGAAGAAGAAGTCCGCCGGGCCGTTGAATCCGGTGCTGATTATGTCGGCATCGGCCCCTGCTTTCCCAGTCCCACCAAGCCCCAGCTGCCCCCCGCCGGGCCGGACTATATCCGCCGGGCCCTGGCCATCCTGAAGGATACCTCCGTCGCCCACGTCGCCATCGGCGGCATCACGTTCGACAATCTGCCCGGCCTGCTGCAAATCGGGGTCCGCGCCGTCGCCCTCTCATCCGCTGTCTGTGCCGCACCCGACCCGCTGGCCGCCTGCCGACAATTCAAATCGCTCTTGAGCCCCCTTCAGCCGGCGACATAGGGATAGCCCCATCCGCAAGGGCAGGAAAAAGGGGCAGCAATAAAAGAAAATCCGCTCATTTCAGCGCGGACACCAGCGCCTCATATTCCCTGCGGCTGATGGGAAGCATACACCCGTGACGGGCCTTGGCCGGGACCTCATATTTGTTCCAGTCCTTTCTGGGTGAATTGCCGTAGGCCTGATACCAGGGCCCCTCCGGTTTTTCCGCTATCGAAAGTCCATAGGAAATCCCCGGATACTGCTCATAGTACAGGTACCAGAATTTGCCGTCCGGCGAAGGAATCAGCATCGGCGCCTCGCGAAAGTTGGGGCTCACCGGCGGGCCGGGCATTGAATACGGTCCCAACAGACTGCGGCCTCGGCAGATTCGAATCGTCTTTCCCGTCGGCCAATCGAGCGTCGGATAGCGCTCATCTTTAATGACGGCATAATAGAACTCACCCGCTCGGCGGATAATCACATCAATCGTGGCCATATCCCATCCGAAAAGTTTCTTCGGAGGACTGGAAAACGTCTTCAGGTCCTTGGAGAGGGCGTAAATCGTCCGCTGGCCCGCCCAGTACGGCTCTGGAAGGTTGGTCGGCCCCAAATCATGTGTCGTATGCCAGGTTAAAATATACTGAGCGGACGGCTCATCATAAAAGAGCTTCGGCGCCCCGACCCGCATCAGAGCCTTCGGATAATCCGGAATGCTTCTCAGGTTCGGCTCATATTGGCTGTATTTGCTCCAATGGAGCAAATCCTCTGAGACCCAAAAATTGATAACCAGACTCTCATCGCGTCGGTTCCCAACCAGATAATACCGCCCGTCGTGCCCCCGGCAGATATCCGGATGCCCCCGGTACTCCTCGAATACCCGCCTGCCTCCGTTCAAAAGCGTCCAATGCAGACCATCCAGGCTCACACTGTAATACAGTCGGCCGTAGTCGCCTTCCATCATATGCGCAAACAGGTAGGCCTCATAGACCGGCTTTTGGCCCGGCTTGACCTGTCCGGGCGGATCCGGCATCTGAGCAGCCGCATTCCACAGCAAACAGACCGCCAGAGTGAAATACCCCTTTTTCATCGGGCATACTCCTTATGGGCTCTCTTTGTACAGAACCTGATGCAGCTCCCGTAATTTCTCCACAGGCATTTTAATGACCTCTCGGTCATACGTCATCAGTCCGTTGACCTCCCCTTCCACATCCGTGGTCTGGGTATAGACAGCCCCCGATACGCCCTGCTTTTTCATCTCGGCAATCTGGTTAAACTTGTAGATGTAATTGTCCAAAAGTTCCTGCTCACTGTGGTAGGTCTGATAACCCCAATTGCGCATCTTCGGATTCCACAGATGCCCTTCGATCGGATAACCGATGCCGCCGAACTCCCCGATGACCGTCGCCCGGTCTTTCTGGATTTCGGGCCGCGTCAGATCTTTCTGATACGTATGAATGTCATACACATCACCGCAGGGACGCAGGGCCCAGCCGCTGACGGCATTCACCAGCCGAGTCGGGTCATACGCCTTCAGCCACGCACTAATGCGGCAGGTGTCATACTGGCCCCAGCCCTCATTGAACGGCACCCATATAACGATGCACGGTGCGTTGAAATGCTGATCCACCATCCGCCGCAGTTCCCATTCAAACTGGACCGCATGATCCGACCGCTGATTCAAATCCGGCCCATCCGCCGGAACATGCTGGATATGGTGCTGGCGACGGCCGTCCGGGTCCGGCAGCACCACCATCCCCGACGGCATATCCTGCCAGACCAGGATCCCCAGTTTGTCGCACCAGTAGTACCAGCGCTGGGGCTCGACCTTGATGTGCTTGCGAATCATATTAAAGCCCATCTGTTTGGTGACCTCCAAATCGTACTTCATCGCCTCATCCGAAGGCGGCGTATGCAGGCCGTCCGGCCACCAGCCCTGGTCCAGTGTGCCGTAGTGGAACAGCGGCTGGTTGTTCAAAAACAATTCCTTCCCGAATTTCCCCTGTCCCAGACTGATTTTGCGCATTCCGAAATAACTGGAAAGCCGCTCGAGGACCTCCCCGGAAGGCCCGAGCAGCTCCAGTTTGACATCATACAGGAAGGGATTGTCCGGCGACCACAGCTTCGGATTGTCTATCCGCAGGGTCAGCGCCTTATTGACAGCGGTCTGTCCTTCCGCCGCCGGCTTTTGGTCTTCGAAGACGGAGATTTTGACGGTGTATTTCCGATAATCCGGTTCCCAGGCAATCGGGATGAGAGTCACCTGATTTTTATCAATATCAGTTGTAATTTTGATCTCGCGAAGGGCGGCCGCCTTGGGAATCGGCTCCAGCCAGACCGTCTGCCAGATGCCGCTGACGGGTGTGTACCAAATCCCCTCCTGCGGCATCTGCTGTTTGCCGCGGGCCTGCGACTCGAAATTCGTCGGGTCCCAGACGGAAACAACCAGCTCCTGCATCCCCTCTTTGAGATACTCCGTAATGTCAAAACTGAAACGGTCATAGGCCCCGCGGTGTGAGCCGACATAGGCGCCGTTGACCCAGACGGCCGTGTCCCAATCGACTGCCTCAAAATGCAGAATTATCCGGCGGCCGGCCCAGGACGGCGGCACCGTAAACGTCCTGCGGTACCAGATTCGGTCCTTCGGCGTCACCGTTTGTCCAACTCCCGAAAGTGCCGATTCCGCACAGAACGGCACCAGAATCTTTTGGGAAAAATCCTTCGGCATCGGGGCGGTTCTCGGCAGCAGGGCAAAATCCCACAGCCCATTTAAGTTCAGCCATTCCGAACGCACCAGCTGCGGACGGGGATACTCCGGCCAGACCGAATCGGGCGTCAGGGCCTTGCCCCACCGGGTCATCAGCCCGCCGCTTTTGGGCTGCCAATTCGTTTCTGCGGCCTGAGCATAAACTCCCAGTCCCATCCCCATCAAACAGACCATCCATTCTGCCTTTTTCATCCGTTCTTTCTTTCGTTTTCCATCATTTTTGCTGATTAAAACAATTCTCATGCTTCATTTTGATTTCGTCGTGCCTGATTATAGCGCTCCAGCGTATCCAAAGCCGCACCGGGGTCATGCTGCTCTTTCATCCATCGGTCCAACTCCTCCGACAAGCGTTTTTTGATATCCGCATATTGCGGATTATCCGCCAGATTATTCAGTTCATACGGGTCGTTTTCGCTGTCGTAAAGCTCCTCCGGCGGCCGTTTCAGATACCGGCTCACCAGCTGATAGGCCTTTTCATCCTCCGCAGCGGCCAGCATCCAGGAACTCCAGTAATGGGTGTGTTTGTGCCCCATCGGCCCCATTACATATCTCTGAATATGAATGCGCTCCGGCAGAAGATTGCGGATATAACGATAACGGCTGTCCCGAACCGAACGAATCGGATAAGGACCCCCTTCCGGAATATTATTGTGCATTCCGTAGGTGTACCGGCGATGTGTATCTTTCTTCCCGGTCAGCACCTCCAGGAAGCTGGTCCCGTCGAATTGCCCGGTCGGAACGGTTCCACCCGCTGCTTCTATCAGCGTCGGCAGAATATCCGCATATTGAATCATTGCTTCCGTACGAACGCCCGGTTTCACAACCCCCGGCCAGCGCAGCGTTATGCCTGTATGAAGTCCGCATTCATAATTAGTCCATTTGCAGCCGGGAAACTGTGAGCCCTGCTCGGTGGAGAAAAGAACAAGGGTCTGGTCCGACTGCCCGCTTTGCTCGAGGGTATCCAGAATATCCCCCACTTGTTTATCCAGCACCTCGATTTCCGTCAGATAACTCGCATAATCCTGACGCGTCTGGGGCGTATCTACAAGATTCGCAGGCAGCTTCAGTTTTTCCGGGTCAAAATGACCGGCATCGCCGACTGTCCAGACCGCGTGCGGAAGCACCAGCCCGACAATCAGGCAAAACGGCCGGCTTTTATCCGCTTCCATATAAGCCCGAATCCCGCGGCAGTCATAATCGGCCGTTTCTGCAACGCAGTTGTCCTCAAACCCTTCGACCTTGTCAAACGGAAAGCAGCTTTTCGGCGATACGTGCAGTTTCCCGGTCAGCCCGACTCGATAGCCCAGGTCCCGCAGAAAATGACAAATGCTTCGGGTGCCGATGCGGGCGGGAGCATGATTCCAGCAGCAGCCGCTTCGCATCGGGTACAGACCTGTGTAGAGTTCCGTTCGGCAGGGAACACACATCGCCATCGAGAGATATGCCTTCGAAAAAGTCATTCCCTCCGAGGCCAGCCGGTCGATGCACGGCGTCCGGACATTAACCCCGCCGTACAAGGGAAAATCCATGTAGGTGGCATCATCCGCCAGAATCATCAGGATATTCGGTTTGCGGCGATTTTCGGCGGCAAACAACCCGCGCGACAAATAACCGGCCGTCACCGCCGCCGACGCCGTCTTGAGAAATACACGCCTATCCATTGCTTTCCTCTTTCCACAAGTTTATCAGCCGCCGCGTCTTTCGACAATCGGCGCCGGCAGACGAACTCCCCGGGTTGCCGCGCCGTGCAGATTCCCGACCGCATCAAACCACAGCCGGTCCAGACAAAGAAAGCGGGCGAAATCATTTTCCCGACTGGTTTGCTTCTGATGATACAGATGCCACCAGTTTCCGGCATCATCCCGAATCACGCAGCCGTGACCGGGCCCGAAAACACCTTCCGACCGCCGGATAATGGGATTGTGGGCGGCCCGGCGAAACGGCCCCATCGGATTGTCCGCCGCGGCATAGCCGACCGCATAGTCCGGATAGGCCGCGTGGGAGCCGCTGTAGAGCAGATAATAAACACCGTTGTGTTTGAGCATCCACGGGCCTTCCGTTACGGCCCCGTGCTTTTTCTCCCAGTCCTCCTGCGGCTCCAGAACAACCTTCGAAGGTCCCGAAGGCATTCGCGGACCGCTCATCGGCTGAACCGTAATCCGGAAACCGGGAAACTGCACAAAATACAGATACAGCCGGCCGTCCTCATCCCGAAACAGATGGGCATCAATGGCGTTTTCAAATAAATCCTGCGGATTCACAAAAGGCCCCTTCGGGCTGTTGGAATCGGCCACCCCGACAACCTGCCAATCCGGATTCAAAGTAGATTGGGCCGTGTAGTACAGATAAAACGTTCCGGAAACCGGGTCCTGCCATACATCCGGTGCCCAGCTTCGGGCCCTCCGAAAAACCACCTCCCCGCGCGTCCAGCTGACCAAATCCGCAGACGTCCAATACCGATAGCCGCCTCCCCGAACATCTCCCGTCGCATAAAGATAAAAAAGTCCGTTGTGCCGAATCACCGTCGGGTCCGCCAGCCGCACCTCAAGGAGCGGATTTTGATACATTTTTTCCTGCGGTTTTGCGGCGGTTTCCTTCGCACGGACTTCATCTGCCCCCCATCCAGCCAGAAAAAGAAAAACCAGCCGCATCAAACCGCTCATCCCTGAAGAAAACGTTTCCATTTTTGCCGCATCCTGACGTCTTAAGTCCCTGCTCCCTTGCCTATCGTTCCAACCCTATCGAATCCGCCCAGGTCCGCAGTTTTTCCCAAAGCCTCTGAGCCGTCTGCGGGTTCTGCCGGGCCAGATTCTCCCGCTCGTTTGGGTCATCCGCAAGGTTATAAAGCTGTCTGTTTTGTCCTTTCAAACCGGCCAGCAGTTTCCACGGCCCCTCCCGAACCGCCAGCACCGGACTGACGTTTTCCGGCTTGCCCGGTCTGGGGTCATTCGGATAATACCAAAAAATCGGTTCTTTTCTTTCTATCTCTGTTCCCAAAAAGGCCGCACTCATATCCTCCCCATCCAGCTGCACACCCGACGGAAGACCGACGCCGGCCAGCGTACACAGCGATGGGAACAAATCCGCCCCGCAGACAACGGTTGACTGATTGATCTTTCCCGCCGGAACAGTCCCCTTCCACCGCACAAGAAAAGGCATCCGGATGCCTCCTTCATACAGACTCCATTTGCGGCCTTTAAAGTCCCCGACGGAGCCCGGCGGCGGCCATCCTTCTTTGTAATAGCTGGCCCAGTCCGTCGGTCCATTATCGCTGGTGAGAATTACCAGCGTCTTTTCCTCCAGACCCATTTCTGCCAGCCCGTCCAAGAGCCGCCCAATCTGGCGGTCCATCTCCTCCAGAACGGCATAAAACTTCTGCACATATGGGTTGGCCGAATAGGAACGAAACTTTTCCAGCTGTTCGGGAGCGGGAAAATGCGGGTCGTGCACATCATTGAGCCAGACGTTCACATAAAACGGCTTGTCCTTATTCCGGCGGATAAAATCCAGCGTCTGATCCACGCGGATTTGCGTAATCTGGTGCTTCTCCACCCACGTAATCTGTCCCCGCCCGAGACGGGCACTCTGATTGGACAGGCCGTCGCCGCGTATCAAAAGCCGGTCGCCCAGCCCCTCGAACGCCACGGAAGACTCATCAAAACCGTACTCCGTCGGAAGCGGGGCATCGCCGACATCGCGCCCGCCGCCCATGTGCCACTTGCCGAAATGAGCCACGGCATAACCGGCTGCTTTAAACTGACGTGCCAGAAACGGGGCGCTCGGGTCCAGAAAATCCGCCATCCGGCGCTTCCGATTCAGCTCCCGCCGGTCCAGATAGGTAAAAATACGCCACCGGGCCGGATACTGGCCTGTCATCAGGGCCACACGCGACGGCGAACAAACCGGCGAGTTCACATAAAACTGGGTAAACCGAATTCCTTCCCGAGCCAGACGGTCTATGTTGGGCGTCGGAATCGTCAAATCGCCGCCATAGCAGCTCGGGTCCGCATAACCCATATCATCGACCAGAATCATCAGAATATTCGGCCGGACTGGTTTTGTCTTTGTGCCAGACAAGCCGGATTTATCCGCCAAACATCCGCCGAGACCCGGAACAAACAGCCCGGCTCCCAGAGTGCCCAAAAAATCGCGTCGAGTCAGAGAACACATTTTCACCGCTTCCTCAGCTCAGAAGAATCCGAAAAGAACGCTGCCTGCAAAGAGAGGGTGCGGAGCAAACTCCTCATACCCCCTCCCTGCAGGCGGCAGATAAAAACTCATTCGACATCCATTCGCCTGATGGTGCATTCCACTTTCGTTTACAGCTGCCGTCGAGGCCGCAGAACCAACGCCCCAAGTCCTAACAGACACAGCGTCGCCGGCTCCGGAACATACACCGCAAAGACCTGTCCCAGCTGATTGGCATACCCAGGCGTCTGAATCATCGGCACGGCGTTCATCCAGAATAACTGCGGATACAGGGCCAACGCATTGTTGGTCCCGTTATCCTCCAGCAGACCGCCCAGCCATCCGTACTGGTCCGAAGGAATCGGTGATGCGCCGAGGAAACTGACCGAACAGTTTCCGTCCAGATTCTCCGTGCCGGTGGCGTTCGTAATTGTGTACAAACTCCCGACCCCATTGATGGAGATAAAAAGCTTTCCGTTCACAAGGTCCATTGAAGCATAGACAATGTTCTCCTGGCCGAAGTTGACGGGGCCCGCCGAAACCGCCATGGACTTGCCCAGACCGCCTTCATTCGCAAAATCCGTATCATTCAGACTCGTGGGAACGGCATATCGGCCGTTCGCCGCCTTGGCGGCAAAAATCAGATTCCCATTGGCCAGATACAGGCCCGTTCCGTTAGATGTTCCGCCGTTTTCGATAACAATAACCGGACCGGCGGTCATTTGACTGACATCCGGATTAAACCGGGCAGCCAATGTGATTTTTCCGGTTGTGATTTTCGGCACTTCATTCAAAAGACCGTTGCGGGCCGCCGTGTAGGTCCCGAGGGCCGTGCTGTCATTTAAACTGGGGATAATTACTCCGCCGGATGCAATCCCTGCAAACACAACCGCCGCCAAACAAACTGTACAGACATTTTTCATCTTTCCTTTCCTCCACAAAATGGTTATAAATTCTTTAAAGAACTTTCACACTCTCCCACACGCGTATTTCCCGGAAAAACTCAGCCGGCAAAGTTCTGACAGGTAGGGTCGGGAATGCTGCATCCCAGCCATTCGAGAACAAAAATGGAAAAATCCTCCAAATTCACCCGACAGTCCAGATTGAAATCGGCCGGACTGAATCCGAGAGAACCGCAGTCATTGTCTTCAATATTTACCCAGACGGGATTCAGAGAAATCCCATAATAGGGAGAAGACGGGTCTGTCAAAATCGTCAGTTTTACTTTGGTATCATGAACGGCCCGCTCCATCTGGTCGTCATCAAGGGCTGCAACAGCAAAACTTTGCGGGCTTTGCCAGTCGGACGAAGTAAACACCCTTTCGGTCGGCAATACCTGAACCTGTGACGGATTCAAAACATCCTCGACCCGAATCGTTACAGGATAAGCACCCGGATTGAACGTCAGTGACACATCAATCGCATCCGTCCCGCCGCCTTCCCGAACCGTCGTATTCCCGCCGCTTTCTGAAATCAGAATGGAGGCACCCTGAAACGGTATGCCGTACTTGGTGCGGAGATAGTCGGCCGTCTGGGAAATCTGCTGAAGAGAAAGTTGGGCGTTGTAAACCAGAATCTCCGCCAAATCCCCATTGTAAAAATCGGGCCACCACGCCCCGGCCGTATCCACCCCGTTGCCGATGGAAAGATGGTTGCCCGCCGAATCAAAGGTAATCACATTGGCCGGATTATTGCACGTCAGGGGTTCGGCAATCAAGTCATTCACCGCATAATACAGGCTGTCGTGCCGTCCCCCCTGAGCCATCCGCCGGATGCCGATATGATACACACCGGAACTGACAGGATTGCTGCCGGCCGGACTGAGCGCATAGCCGTTATTAAACCGGCAGCCCGAGGACCCGCTGGACACATCCACTGCCATCATCCGAGAGGCCGTACCCGAAGCCGCACCGATTTGGGCCGCCCGTTCAACCGACCCGCTGCTGCCTCCGGTACACATGATAAAAACGGTCAGCCCCGCCGACGGATTCGGTAAAATCCACTGATACGAAACCATCACATCCTGCTCGGCACGGACAAAGTGAACCGCCGGCTTGCCGTTGAGTTGGCCGGTTTTGTAAGTCGGGCTGCCGTATCCGCTGACAGTCCGCACGGTGCCGTCCACCGAATCGCCGGTCGCTGAGTCCGGCCAGACTGTCACCGCGCCGCCGTCCGTCAATCCCGTCAAGGCATCCGCTTTTAAATGAATAATCAGATTCTCCGTCACCAAATCGGCCCGGACGGCCCCGCCCAGACAAAGCAGCAGCACTGCTTTCCACAATCTCATTTCGTTCTCCGTCAATTCAGCCGTTCAAATGTTTTACGGTCGATAGTCGGTACAATTTCCTTCCGGAAAACTGCACCCCAGCCATTGCTGAACCAAAACAGACAAGTCCGCCAAATCCACCTGGCAGTCCTGATTGATATCCACGGCGTCGTACCCCCACAGTCCGCAGTCGTTTTCGTGAATTGAAACGGTCAACGGGTCCGGATGGCGTCCGAAATACGGCGAAGCCGGGTCCGTCTGCACCTGAAACATCAGCAGCGCTGGGTGGACTCTGGGTTCTTGGGCCTCATCATCCGCTGCCGTAATGGAAATTGTTCGGGAACTCTGCCAGGTGCCTGAATCAAAGACAATCTGGGAAGGAACTGCCAGAACCTGAGCGGGCATGGACGAATCCGCAATCCCAACCGTAACCGGATAAGGCCCCGGGTCGCTGCTGAGACGAACGGAGATTGTATCCGAAGGCCCGCCTTCCCACACAGCCGTGGTTCCGTCTGTCTGCGAAATAAGAACCGTATACGGAAGAATCTCATCAGGGACCGCGGCCGCAAAAATCTGCCCCCGCTGATTGGCATAACCAGCCGTCAGCGTCATATTTCGGGCATTGGTCCAGAACAGCAGAGGAAACTGCGCAGCCCCGGTCTCCACAAGACCGCCCATATGACCGGCAATAAGCTCTCCGGAACCCAAGAAACTCACCGACGTATTGCCGTCCAGATTCTTGGAAGCATCTGAGCCGGTAATCGTATAAACGCGGACAGTCCCGTTGATGCAGCTGACCAGTCTGCCCGCTGCAGCATCAAACGAAGCATACACGACATTTTCCGCACCGAAATCGACCGGCCCCAGCGTAATGGCCAGAGCATTGTCGGAAAAGTCGGTATCGTTCATGCTGGTCGGCAGCCCCAGTTGATTATTGCTTTTGGCCGCAAAAATCAGATTTCCGTCCCCCAGATACAACCCGGTCCCGTTCGTGGTGCCGCCGGTTTCAATCACAATGGTCGGCCCGCCCGTCATCATACTCACATCCGGATTAAACCGGGCCGCCAAGGTAATCTGTCCCGTGGTAATCTTGGTGTGGTCGCCGGCTACACCCGCCCGGGCCGCTGTATAGGTAACCAGGGCCGAACTGTCATCCAGGCCCGGAACAATTTCACCCGCCTGCACAGCGGCACCCAATCCGACGGCGGCAAGCCATATCAGGAAAGTTCCCGCCTCTTTGCCGAATATCATTTGACCCCCTATCCATTTTTCACTTTCTGCAAATCCGCCGGATGGACCGGCTTAAAACCGGTCCATCCAGCGGCACTGTGACGCAAGAAACAGAGCAGCTGTTATTCCTCAGCAGGATACAGCCCGGAATTCAGCCACGAAGAAGCTAACACCGCAAAATCCGCCAAACCCACCCGGCAATCCGGCTGGTCACCGGCCTGACCGCCGCCGGCCACATCCATACGAAGGTCCAGATTGTCCGAATTCACACACACCCGCTGCTGCATCACCGGATAGTACAAATCAACCACCTCCTCCCAGCTGAGGGCATAGTTGTAAATCTGGATATCATCGAGGTAGCCGTTAAACGGAGACAGCAGAACACCTGTCGTCAGGTCTCGGCCCAGCGTACCGAAATAGACCGGATAGAGCGTTTGCGGAACCGCCTGACCGGCGGTGCTTCGATTGGCAACCTGTCCGTTCAGGTAAATAACCACCTCGCCAGCCCTGGCCGTAATCGCCAGATGTACCCATTGGCCAATCGGCAGCGGATCAATCTGAAGGTCGCCTACACCCGGGATGCCGCCAATCTGAAGCCGTCCGTTATCCTGCCGGATTTCAATGTAGTAATTGGCAACAAAACTGCCGTCGGTCCGCTGCCGGTTGGCGACAATTCCCTGCCAGGCGCCGTTCGGACCGGCCCAGTTTAACCAGGCCGAAACTGTGGTTTCCCCTGTATTCTGAGCGGTCGCCCAGACCCCGGAATCGCCTCCGGCCTGCGGCTGCCCAACAGCCGTCATATCCAGCGATTGTCCGCCGAGGGTGCCCGGCGTGCTGCTGGAGAAGACCGGGGCAAGGGTCGGTGTCGCATGATGCCCTTCACCGCTTAGATCGAGATACTGACCATTGACATAGCTGCTGCTGTCGCTGTTCAACGTCCAGTGAGCCACTTTCCGCTTGACCCCCAGCGTCGCCGAAGCGGATGCCTCGACGCCGCCGCTGTTGGAAATCGAGCAGTAGTAGCTGCCTTCATCGGCTTTCTCGATATTGCTGATGGTCAGCGTCGAAGCATAGGTAATGCCGTTTGTGGGAACCGTCACGACCGAAATATCCGGATCCGACGTGCTTAAGGGAACATCCGGCGTGCCGACCTTGTACCACGTCACCGTCGGAGCGGACTGGGAAGTAAACTCGCAGGTAAAAGACACCTGACCGCCCGGAAAAGCTGCAGCTGGAGCCGGAGAAACCGTCACAATCGGCTTGGAAGGCGTGGCCGTAAAGAACCAAATCGGACCGACCAGATTCGCCGGGTCTCCCTTGCTCTTGCCCTGAATCTGCTCTTCCACACGCCAGCAGACCACCTGGTCCCAGGTAAAGGTAAACGGAACTGCAACCGGGTCACTGCCGGCCGGAACAAACGTTTCATACAGCGGAGGAAGAAGCAAATTGGGCTCTCCGTTCTGAACCTGATACACCGTCACAAAATGACCGGTCACTTTCGGATTGGGATTGCTCATGTTGTTCGGGTCTCTGGCCGGAGTAAACTGCAGCTGCGTAACGGTCAGCGGATTGACATTCGTCGCACCGGTGGCCGGCACAGGATTGTATGCCCGCAGCTCAAGGGTCTCGACATTCGAAAACACCTGACCGAGCTGGTTGCTGTAGCCGGCTTTCTGAACCATATTCCGGGCGTTGTTCCAAAACAGCAGAGGAAACTGGGTCGCACCCGTCTCGCAAAGACCGCCCATATGACCGGGAACAATCGCCCCGGAACCCAAGAAACTCACAGATGTGTTTCCGTCCAGGTTCTTAGAGGCATTGGAGCCCGTAATCGTATAAACCCGCTGCAGTCCGTTGATGCTGGTGACCAGTTTGCCCGCGGCGGCATCAAACGAAGCATAGACGACATTTTCGGCACCGAACTTCACCGGACCGATGGTAATAGCCAGAGCATTGTCGGAAAAGTCCGTATCATTCATACTGGTCGGCAGCCCCAGCTGGTTATTGCTTTTGGCCGCAAAAATCAGATTGCCGTCTCCCAGATACAGTCCCGTTCCATTGGTCGTACCGCCGTCCTCAATCACAATCGTCGGCCCGCCCGTTATCATACTCACATCCGGATTGAACCGGGCCGCAAAGGTAATCTTGGCGGTGGTGATTTTCGCATGGTCGCCGGCCACACCCGCCCGGGCAGCCGGATAGGTCACCAGAGCCGTACTGTCCTCCAGTCCCGGGACCAGCACACCCGCTGATACAGGTGCACCCAGCCGGCATACGGCCGCAGCTGCTGTCATCAGCCACATCAGAATCTTCACACTTTTCATCGTACATACCTCCTGATTTCAACCGTTTTCTTTTGTTTCCGACTTATGTTCTCCGAAGCTTCCGGCCTGTACTCCGAGTCCAGGCCGCCGTTTGTTCCGTTGTTCTTATCCCCGTGCTCCGCGAAGGATGACTCGATTTCCGTCCGTCCAGTTGTCCCGGTAATAGGTGGACACTTCAAATGTATCGCTGATGGAAGCCATCTTCGCCAGCATCTTGCTGCGCAGTTCGTTCTTTTTGTCCTGATACGAGGAATTGTCCGCCAGATTCGTCATCTGATACGGATCATTGATATTGTCAAAAAGCAGTTCCTTCCCATCGACCTTGTACTGAGCATAGGTATACTGCTTATCGCGAACGGCCCGCCATTCGTAGCCGTTCTCCCAGCTCGCACAGGCCCCCGTATTCTGCAGAAACGCAAACTCCGGTTCCGGCCCGCTCTGCCCCTGCACCAGATGCGCCAGATTCATCCCTTCCACCCGGGAAGGAATCGGCAGCCCCATCAGCCCCAAAAAGGTCGGCATAAAATCCGCCGACGAAATACAGGCATCCGAAACCCCTCCGGCGGGAATCCGGCCCGGCCAGCGAATCAAAAACGGAATTCGGGCCGCTTCTTCATAAAACGTATTCTTCGCCGCACGACCCTGCGAGCCGAACATTTCCCCGTGGTCGGAGGTGAAAACCACAATCGTATTGTCCGCCAGCCCCTCCTCGGACAAAAACCGCATCAGGCGGCCGAAATTCCAGTCCAGATTTTCCGTCATCGCATAATAAATCCGCCGCCAGGTTTCCAGATTCGCCCGGTCCGCAGCACTCAGCTCCGCCCAGCTGTCCGCATACGGCTCGTCGTTGGCCGGTTTGTAATTGGGCGGATTGGGCAGACTCGTATTCGAAAAGTGTGCATAGTACTCCGGCGGCACATTATCAACCGACCACGGAGCATGGGGAGTGCCCCACGAGAGAATCATCGCAAACGGACGAGAGGATTTTTTCGCATGGCAGCGAATCCAGTCCATCGCCAAATCCGTCTGTCCGTCCGGCTCATAGACCCCCGAGGGGAAATAAATCTTCTCCTGCGACTCCGTATGATAATAGCTTCCGTAATAATTATGATGGAAATTATAAGCCGCCCAAAATCCGTTGAATCCAAGCCGATGCATACCCCGGGGCACGAATGAATTCTCCGGATTCAGATGGTCTCCCAGTTTATTGGCGTACAGATGCCACTTGCCGATATAGGCCGTATTGTAGCCGGCCCTCGTGAGGACATGGCCGAAACACTCCTGATACGGATTCATCCGCAGTTCATTGATAACCATGCCGGTCGTGGTCGTATATTTGCCCGTCATCAGCGTCGCCCGAAAGGCCGAGCAGACCGGCATGCTGGATACACAATTCTTAAAATTCATTGCCTCCTCGGCGAACCGGTCCAGGTTCGGCGTCCGCGCATGCTCGGCACCGGCATAATTCGTCCCGTTCCAATACCTCGCATAGCCGCAGTGATTGGTTCCCAGCTGGTCCGCAATGACGACAATTAAATTGGGTCTGCTCGAGCCCGAATCCCCCAGCGCAGAGGAAGCACATCCCCCCAAAACCAGACTCGCCGAGCCGGCAAGGCCTGTTTTCAAAAACGTTCGCCGATCCATCTTCATTCAGCACCTCCGGTTGATAAACAAACTCTCTTATTTGTACTTGTTAATCCAACTGGGCCACGTTCCCCGGAACCCCTGTGTATCAAAGGCCTTATGCCATTTCAGCTGCCACAGCCGCTTCAGTCCGACCCGGTCGGCCGACAGATCCAGAAACAGAACGTTCACACTCCCGTTATGCCGGTCCAGACAAAAACGCCTCATCTCATGAGAGGTCAGACAATTGTTGAAAAACTCCTCATAGGTGTTGGGCAAAGCCGTGTATCCATGCGGACTGCCCGGGTCATCAAACGGCTGATCATACCGCCAGTCCCGCGGATGACCGCCCCAGCGGAAGCAGTCCAGAAACAGCGGAATTTGACTGGTCCCCTGATTGACATCCGACCGCTTCCAGTGGTAAGCCAGTTCCCGCCCCCATAAAAGCCCGTCTCCGTCTCGGTCCCTGTGATCATACGTCCAGTTGTTCACGCCGTAGCTGCTTTTGAACTGCTCCTCGGGAGAACCGGGAGGCACCACCTGCCAGGCATAGCTCCAGCCGGGTGCAAGAAACTCCTCTTTCGTGGCCGCCGGGCACATCCGCATCTCCTCACCCCCGCCCTGGTAATACGGTTTCAGCGGTCCAACCCACAACACCTGCTGATTATTGGCATCAAACGGATCCGGAAAACGGTTTTTGTAATCCGTCAGATACAGGTTCCAAAACGCTCCCCACTGTTTTAGATTTGAGCGGCAAATCACACCCTGTGCCTGCTGCTTGGCCCTTTTCAAAGACGGAACCAGAATCGCCAGCAGCATCGCAATAATGGCAATCACCACCAGCAGTTCAATCAGAGTAAACGCTTCTTTCCTCCGCACTCGTCGCCGCATGTTCATCCTCATTTCCGTATCCTTTCTGCACCTATTCAAAAACCAGACAGGGCTCTCCAAAGACCGACCAGTCGTTAAACGAGGTTCGATTGTCATATTCCGGACTGCCTTTGCCGCCGTCCGTGGTCACCAGAGTCAGAAACCGATCCTGATTTGATAAGGGGACAGAAATGGTCCCGCCCTGACGCACCTGAACGCCTTTTCGAACAAACCGGACCTGTCCGTCCACCAGAACCCAGAAATCCGCATAGGCGGGGCATCCTCCGCCGTCTAAATACTCATCTGCAATCCCGTACACAGCCCGAAACTCCCGAATCATCCCCGCCGGGCAGGCGGAGCGGATTTTCTCCAAATCAAAGGTAATCCCGGCATTGCCGTGCATAAATAAAGCCCCTTTTCCGGGAAGCCCGTATTGAACCTTGTTCAGTCGAATGGGACGCGTCAAAAGGGTCTGGTCCGGATAGATAATGCCGCCCCACCCCAGACCGGATGTATCCGGGAAATCTCGGAACAAATGTCCGCGGCTGGTGATTTGAACCGGCCCGAACTCCCCGTCCGGAATGAAAACGCCGTCAAGAAACGGATTGCCCCGGACCGGATGGTACTGATGGTCGCTGACCATATGCGTTCCCGGGCGAATCGTGGTCGAATTCGCCGGCAGATAACTGTCCGCCTTCCACTGACCTGTTACGGTATTAATGCAGGAGCCGCGAAGACCCGTCCCAAAACCGCTGCCGCCGCCGACGATATCCGCCAGGCAAAGATTCTGCCCCCGCCAAATCGATTCCGATTTGGAATTGATAGCGCGGACAAAATAATCGGACAGGCATTCAATATCGGAAATCTCGCCGGTTTTGCCGGCAACCTTCTTGGCGTGTCCCTGACTGATTTCCAGATTCACTCGGCCGCTTCGGCCGGCAAGCAGCATCGTCTTGCCCTTCAATACATGCACCTGTGTATCACCCCCGATATCCGCCTGGACGCCGAACTCCGTCCCTAAATCAATGATTTTTGCATCCGGAGTATAAACGGAAAATCCCGCCGCCTCGCCGGGGGCCCTTACATACACCTTGCCGTACCGCAGACCGATTCGGTCCGATGCCAGAATCTGAAATTCCGCCGGCCCTTCCAGCACTACTTTCGCCTGATTGTCAAACTGCAGCTCCGCATATCCTTCCCGCAGCAGCCACTGCTCATCTCCCGTCGCCAGACGTGTCCCTTTCTCCACCGGACCAGCCCTATCCGCCCATTTCGCGTTGATGCTGTCCGACAGGGTCGCCACCTCCACCCCGCGCCCGAGCGAGGTCAAAAAGCCGTACGCAATAACAAAAATCAGCGCTGCAGCGGAAACCAGCAGCGACACAAGAGAAACTTTATTCACTCTTGAAGAACACGGAGCGTTTCTGGGCTTTTCCGCCTCCTCAATCGGCGGCGGGCAGGAGGGAATCTCCAGGGCCGGAGCAGACCGCTCAAAGCTCAGCAGTTCGTTCCATAGTTGCGGGTTGGGCCAGCTGTCCTCCGCCGAAATCCGCTCCGAAAGGATTCCCAGATGGCTCATCCCCACATAGGAAGCAATGAAATCATAGTAATAGTCCCGCGCCGCCTTATTCGCCTTCAGCAGATTCGTCAGAACCTCAAACTGCTCCGGACTGATCGTCCCTTCCAGCGAAAGGACAAACAGCCCCGTCAGCTGTTCGACAAACTGCGGCTCCTTCTTCCTCATACGGCCTCTCCGAAAGCAATCCGCTGCCGAATGCACTGAATCAGTCGGCTGTGAATCTTCGAAATCCGTTTGAAAACCGCCGCAGACGTAATGCTCAACCGCTCCGCAATCCGAGCCAGCGGCAGATTCTCTTCATACCGCATCTTCAGAAGCCGCACTTCCTCCGAGATTAACTTCTTCAGACACTCCCGAAGGGCATCCATCCGCTGTTCAAATCGGCTGTCGAACGCTTTCATTTCCGCATCGAGAATTTTCTGCATCTCTTCGTCGAAATAAAGGCCCCCCTCGCTTTTCTTCTTTTTGTAGTAAGACAGGATTTCAAAGCGGGCAATCATAATGCTCCAGGCAAGAAAATCGCTGCCCGGCTGGTACCGGTCAAATTTCTTCCAGAGTACAAAAGTCGTATTTTGGAAAACATCCTCCGCATCCGTCCGGTTGGGGATATAACAGAGAATAAAAGAAAGAATCCGGTTCTGATTCGGCAGAAAAACCCGCAAAAAGGCCTCTGAAGAATCCAATTTTTCTACGGTGTTTTTGTCCATAATCTTCTTTGTTTACTCGTTCCTCCAATGAAACATCCTCAATCCCCCACTTATTAACCGTTTTCTTTCCTCAAAAATGCACCTGAAATTCATTCTTTTAACCCCCTTCGGCAAACCTGAATATAATATATACTATGCCTATAATATCCTTATTATGCTTATCCAAAAGCCTTACAGAATAGACAAACAAACCCTTAAGGATTCTTAAGTGCTTCTCCACAAAAGACTTGATATAATTTTCAGACCCCAAACAAAGGAGACGTCTCAGAGCGAAAAAAAAGCCTTCGGTATGTGAAAGCGAAGGACAAAAGACGAAGTCAGGGCAACCATTTACGCAACAAATAAATGTACCGCTTAAGGAAATAACGGCAGATTGAATAAAAAAAAGGCCTCTTCATCGAAGAGGCCTTGAGAAACGCACATCAGGAGTAAGATAATAGGATTTTAGTTTTTCCTGCGAAGCAGCAGACCGCCCAGACCGAGCAAAGCCAGCGAGGCCGGCTCCGGAACTGTAGAAATCACAACAGCCTTGGAGGCAATCGCACCGGCCGGATCGCTGACCGGCCCCAGAACCGCAAAGCCGACCTGAGTGACCGGCAGAGCAATCGGGTTAACCGTCAGGGTCAGGGTATTCAGACCGGGGGTCAGATTCGCAGAGACCATATTAATCGTTGCCCAGCCGCTGGCCGGATCCAAAACCTTAATAAACGCCTTTGTGCTGTACCCTTCCGCCGCAAGGTTGTTGCTCAGCACCAGATAGGTGAAGGTGACCGTCTGGCCGGCCAGACCGCCGTACCATTCCCGATAGAAGTTGCCTTCCATCATTTTATTGGGGGCGCCGTTCACAACCCAATACGGGTCCGACGGATTCCAGCAGTTGGTGTTCGACTGAAGAACCAGTGTATCCCCTGCAAAACCGGCCCGAAGGTCCGCTGTGCCCCACGCACTGCCCCATTGATAATTCATGCTCATATCAAAAACATTCATCCATCCATACCAGGTTGCACCGGGGTCAACCCCATTGACCACCAAGTCTGCCTGAGCGGCTCCCATCAAACAAAGAGCAGCCAAAACGAATACTTTTTTCATCCTCATTTCCTCCACACAAAAAAGTTCCTCTTGTTTCGAACCGCCGTTTCCATCCGAAGGCAAAACGACCCGTTCCTCACACACACTTCACCGCCTTCTTTTGTTCCATGAGGCAGTCTCAAAGGTGTTGTCTTACAGCTTACTAAGAGCTTTAGCAATCGGTTTCTAACAGCATAATTTACGCTTTTGCAAAACAAAAGTCAATCCATTTTTTTGCGAAAAATTCAAAAAATTTCTTCCCCGAAGGGCCTCTTGCTGCCGCCCCGTGTTGCTGCAACCGGTCAACCTCCCCGGCATCCATTTCACACAAGTGCTTTCATCCAAAAGGGTTGCACATCATTCCGCCGCTGTTTCGCGGCAGTTTAGGCCCGAAAAATCCGCCTGTCTCATATTTAATAGCAAGCGATTGCTATTCGAGAATTTTTGATAATTTTCATTTTTTTCTCTTGCAATTTTCCGATACAACAAAGTATAGTAAACACTTGTCTGAACAGCTTACTGAGCGGTTGGCAAATGGCATCGGTTCGGTTCAAAAATCATAAAAATCAGGAGGTTTGTTTATGACCAAAACATCATTCTTTCCCGGAGGGTTCTCCTTTAGACACTCGGCAGGCGTACTGGCTGCTCTCTTCCTTATTCTCGCAGCGGTACCGGCCCATGCCCTCTTTCTGGTAAACAACGGCGGCTTTGATATCAATGCCGCAGATTGGAATGCCGCCGGAGGCGGCGGCCCCTGGGCTCCCGGGCATGTCGCTACAGGCGGAAATCCCGGCGGATATCTCACTCTTCAAAGTAACGATAATACCTGGTCTGTCTGGTATCAGGTCATCAATGAAAACCTGAATGTCTGGGGAATTCCTGTCGGAACGACCATTGTTTTCGGGGCGGACATGATTGACTTGGGACCGGTTGGAAACAACACTGTGGGCGGCCTGAAAATTGAGGCATGGAACGGCGCAATGATTAATGACTACGCGATTCAGTTTCCTGTCACGACGTCCTGGCAGCGGTATTCCGCCCAGTACACAATTCCCGCCGCCGCCCAAAGTCTGAAGATGGTTCTGACGAATGTCAACAACAACGGAAAAGGAGTTGCACGATACGGCTTTGACAATGTCTTCTTTGCGATTCCGGGCGGCACACCGGCACTCAAGCCGGTTCCCTATGTCGGCCGAGGCCTCAATCCGGCCAATCCGATTCTCAGCTGGACGTATCCGGACCCCAATCGTCCGGGCGATACCCTTACGGCGGATGTGTATGTTCTGGAAAGCAATGTGCTGCTCAGCCGAGAACCGAATATGGGGCCGGTCCTGGTGGACCCCGGTGTGGTAAAAGTGGCCGATGATATTACGGCTTCGAGCATCAATTTGTTGAATGCCGGCTACACGGTTCAGCAGGACAAATATTATTACTGGGCGGTTCATGTCAACGACCCCACACTGGGCACCATCAAGGGCTTTACCTGGTACTTCCAGACCTTCGATGCTCCGCCGGTCAGCGCCAACGCCGGCGCCGATCAATACGTCTGGCTGACGATGAACGACGGCACTCCCACTGACGGCAAAGTGACCTTCACCCTCTCCGGATCCTATGTGGATGACGGCAAGAGCCCTGTAACGGCAACCTGGGCCCTCGATCCGGTCCTGACCCAGACGGACCCGGCGACGCAGGTTGTCATTCACAATCCCAACAGTCTGACCACTCAGGTAACGATTGACAACACCGGCTGGTTCTTCTTTGTTCTTACGGCCCAGGACCAGGTCGGCTCGGCCTCAGACGTAGTGAACGTAGGAGTGTATGCAGGCGCCTGTGAAGCGGCTTATCAGGACCCGTCGGACATCCAGACCCGGTATCCGAACGGACACGGAGACATCAACGGCAACTGTGAAATCGACCTCGAAGACTTAGCCATCCTCGCAAGGAGCTGGCTGGACTGCATGAGCAGCAAACTCGGCTGCACACCCTAACTTATGAAACGCCGCCGAAGAGCATAATTTAGAGAAGGCCGGAAAAAAACCGGCCTTCTCTTTCATTTGGAAGGACTATGTGCCTCAAAACTCAGAAATCCGCCGCCTTTACGCTGATTGAACTGCTGGTTGTCATCGCCATTATCTCTCTTCTGCTGGCCGTCATCGTCCCCGCCCTGCGAAAAGCCAAAGAATCCGCCCGCGCCGTCGTCTGCCGAACGCACCTGAAAACCCTCGCGTTAGCCAATGAACTTTATGCCTCCCGCTGCGACAACTGGTACGTGCCGGTAATTGACACTACGATGACTGCCCGCGGCGAACCAACCTGGAACTCCAATACCCTCTTTCGTGAACTGGTCGGACTTCAAAGCGCCTATGTCGGCAGCAGTTATGTTCTCCCGCCGGAGTACCTCTGTCCCTCTGACAGGCAATCCAACGAGGCCTACTGGAATCAGGCCGGCGTGACGTATGCCAATTTCGTCAGCTACGGCTGCAACCTGACTGACTGGGGCCCCGACTCCCGCAGTCCGGTCTCCTGGAGCGGCAACATTCCCGTGAGCACCTGGTCCTGCCGCTTCCGAGCCGGAATGCTCCGTACACCCGCCGAAGCGATTATGTTTGCCGACAGCGGCGACATCTGGGTCCGCAAAGCCGGCGCCGATTATAAAACCTATTGGAATCAGTACGGGCAGGACATCGTCAAATACCGCGCCCGCAATATGTGGCATCCCGTTTATTACCGACACAAGGAAGGAGCCAACCTCTCCTTTTTTGACGGGCACGTCGAATTTCTTAAAAAGGAATCTCTCTTCTTCTACCAGAACAACACCGATACTCCTGATGACGGGCGAAACAATCAGATTTGGTTCTGCATCCCCCAAAACCGTCCCTAAAGCACTCTGCTGAGCGGCGGTCAGTTTTGAGCCATTGCTGTTTATGCCGGCCGTTTGCCCCTTCGCTTTTCCAAAATCTGTCGGATTTCGTTGGCTTTCGTTTCGTCAATCTCATACGTGTAAATCACCGCGATTGCCAGCGCCGAGGTCGCCAGCGGAATCCCCACATCAAACACCCGCAGCCAGAACAGCGCTGCTTCCGGCTGAGCAGGGCCGAGATTCACATCAAAGCCGGACAGCCGCAGCAGAATCCCGGCCAGCAAACCGGCCGCCGACATCCCCACCTTCACCATCCACCAGTAAATCGCCCCGAACATCCCTTCCCGACGCTGTCCGCTTTGCAGTTCATCATAATCGCACACATCCGAAATCATCGAGCCCATCAGGGTAAACAGCGACCCCGTCCCGAACGCCGCCAGCGGAGCCGCATAGAGCAGCCAATTCGGATGATTCGGATTATACCCGACCCACTTCAGGGCGTACCCCACCAGCGACAGCCCAATGGTGCAGAAAAAGGTCGGACGCTTGCCGATTCGTGTCGCCACCCAGCCGGTCAGCGGAATCACAATCACCAAGGTGACCGCCGACATCAGCGTGCCGTATAAGCCCTGAAGATGACCGCCCAGCTGGTCGCTTCCGCGGTACACATAATAAATCATCACATACAGAGAAAACGACACACCCAGCTGATAGCCGTTGAATACCAAAAATGTCGCAGCACAAAGTTTCACAAACGGCCGGCATCGAAAGGTCTGCCCGAATGTCTTGAAAAAATCCAGCAGGTTTTTCCACACGCCGCCCGGCACCTGCGCCGCCGCCGGCATCTGGGCGAACCGCTCCCGACAGAAAATCGCCGGCACCACCCCCAGCACCGCCACCGCCGCCCCGATAAAGACCGCTAAAACCCGGGCCCCCTGCACTTTATCCGTAAAGAGCTTCTCATCGGCCATCAGCGCATAAAACCACGGTGCAATCAGCCAGGCGGCCTGTCCGACCGTATTGGCGAAGGTATGCAGGCGGGTGCGTTCGTGATAATCCGGCGTCATCTCATAGCCGAACGCTACAAACGGCGTCGCATAGACCGTGTAGGCCCCGAAAAACGCCAGTGAAGCTGTCAGAAAAACCCAGAAATAAAATGCCTGGCTGTGCCCGGCCGGCAGCTGCCACATCAGAGCAAAAATCACCCCCGATGCAATCGCCCCCCAGAAAATGTAAGGACGCCGCCGTCCCCACCGCGACCGCGTATTGTCCGAGATGTACCCCATCACAGGGTCCGTCAGCGCATCAAACGCACGCGGGACAGCGGCCAGCAAGCCCACCAGCACCGGGTCCACCTTCAGCCCCAGATTCAGAATCACCGCCATTGCCGGCAGGGCCGCCGCCTGAAGGTTGTTGACAAACATCCCCACCGCATATGCCGACTTCTGCACCAGCCCAATCCGGTCTTCAGGGGCCGTTTTTGAGGAAGAACCGAAAATCATCTGTCTCCTTTCCGTTTCAACAGGGCCGCCGCTCCTGAACTCTCCGAACGTCAGCATAAAAAAACCCGGCGGTTTCTGTCAAGATTTCTCTTGACGAAAAAACAAAATATTTTAAAATAGCAAACGGTTTTTATCGAATTTGCCAAAAACATCTTCTCAGGAGAAATGTCCATGGCCTCATCCTTCTCAATCCGCCAAAGACCGTCCCGAACGGCTGTATTGTACCTGGTCTGTTTTTCTTTGCCGTTTTTCCCTGTCCGCGGATCGGCTCAATCCTCATCGGTCAATCCCGCGGCTCTGACAGGCCCTTACTCCGTTCAGAAAGATGAAAACGGAAAATACTGGTTCGTCGATTCCGCAGGCCGACGATTCCTTTCTCTCGGCATCAACAACATCAACGCTGAGCCCTTCCGTCCACGCCCGAACACCCAGTATTACAACCCCGTCCCGACCCTTTTTAAAGGGGATTTTAACGCCTGGAAGCAGGAGGTTCTGCAGCTGCTCCGGGACCATGGGTTTACCACCATCGGCGCCTGGTCCGACGGACGCCTGTACGACGGCCCCATCCCGGGCACCATCTGCCTATATGTAGCCGCTCACGGCTCCGACCGCTGTCTGGACGCTCTTCGTCCGGACTTTGAGAAACGCGTCCTCCAAAACATCCAAACCGTCCTCGACCGATACCCTCACAGAAACAATCTGCTCGGGGTCTTTCTGGATAACGAAATGCCCTGGTACGGTCATGCTCCCTGGGGCGAAATCCCCAATTCAACGCTTTTGGAGGCTGCCCTTGCCCTTCCCAAAGAAGATGCCGCGCATCAGGCCGCCGTCAAATTTCTCCGGCAGCGATACAGTTCTGCAGACAATCTCGCCAAGGCCTGGGGCAAGCCGCTCGACTCCTGGGACAACCTGACCGCCGACTATGCCCGCTCCTGCCTGAGTCCGGCGGCCCATCAGGACCGACAGGCCTTCATCGGTTATGCCGCCGACGCTTTCTTTCGCATCTCCACCCAAATCGTTCGCCAAATGATGCCCGGTGTGCTCATTTTAGGCACCCGTTTTGCCGCTTATGCTCCTCAGCCGGCCGTCGAGACCTGCGGACGGTATTGCGATGTTATCTCTTTCAATGATTATCGCGCTGCCCCTGCCGCTGATCCGGATATGATTGCCCGCTACTGGATTTGGGGCGGACAGAAACCTCTGCTTATCACGGAATATTCCTGGCGTGCCGAAGAAAACACCAGCGGCAACCCCAATACCGGCGGTGCCGGCGCCGTCGTGAAAACACAGGCCCAGCGTGCTGAAAACTATCAAAAATATGTCGAAGACCTTTTGTCTTACCCTATCGTGATTGGGGCTCATTGGTTCGAATTTGCCGACCAGTCTCCCCAGGGCCGGTTTGACGGCGAAAACTCCAATTACGGCATTGTAGATATTTACCATCGCCGATACACAGAATTGCTGGCCGCAATGAAGCAAACCAATACACGAATCGCAGAAATCCACGCCAAGTCTCCAAAAACAGCTCCGACCGAATTTCCCAAACCCAAAAAAGTGCGCCTCGAAATCGCCCAGCGTCCCGAACGCCCGCCCTTCATTAACCTGCTCCACGCCGAACCGCTCAAAAAGCCCGAACTTTTCCAGGCACCGGACGCCTCCATCCAGCTCGAGATCCTTGCTCAAAATCAAGGCGTCCAAATCCTGCTGCAAACCGGACGCGACTGGGGCTGCGGCCTGCTCCTGTTCGGCCCCAAAGAAGCCAAAAGGACTCAAGGACCCGATTTTGCCTCTGATTTGGACGGCTACAGTGCTGTCGAACTCGATACTGAAATCCCGCAAGCCCTTGCTTTTCAATGCTTTATCGACGAGGCGGGAGTCGATCGCCCTGACGCTGCCTCCTATGACACCTGCGCCGGCGACGATGCCGAAAGTTTCATTTTCCCACTCACTCACGGCAGCGGAACCCGAAAAATCTACCGGCTGAACCTGACGGAACTGGAACCCAGAACCGCCTGGGGCAATCAGAAAGGGGCCGGCCGTGTGGACCTGTTCGCCCTCAAAGGCATTGGCCTGTACTTCCCCGGCAGTCAGGGAAGCCACACGGTCAAACTTTATGCCCTCAAACTCGTCCGATAACTCTCCGCGCCGCGCCGCGGCTTTTCCTTCAAAAAGAATCGTTGACATCGGACATCTGAAAAGATATAATACTTGCATAAGCAAACGGTTTCTAATTGTGTTTTTGAACAGGAAAACAAGAAGGACCTTTCAACGATGAAATCGACGGCTCCAAGCTTGAGTGACGTAGCCGCCCAGGCGGGCGTCAGCAAATCCACCGTCAGCCGCATCCTAAACAACCGGCTCGGAAACGGCTTCTCGGTCAAAGAGGAAGTGCGTCAGCGCGTCCTCGAAATCGCCCGCAAGCTGAACTACCGCCCCAACCTCATCGCCAAGAGTCTGACGATGCGGTCCACCAAGATGATTCACATCATCGGCGGCAATCACGCCCTCAGCCAGCTCGGAAACATCTATCAGACCGTCGTCAACCATATCACTGAAGTCATCGATTCCCAGGGGCAGGGATTTGACGTCACCGTCGATATGTCCAAACACGGACCGGATGAAAGCGAAATGCCCGCATGGAAAATCGATGGAGCCGTCATCCTCGCCCGCTGCACCGAACCGACCATGGACGAAATCCTTCAATTGGGCATCCCCTATGTCGTCATTAACGGCCCCGCCCCGACCGGCGGAACCTCCGTCGTCCCCGATGATGTCCAGGGAACTCGCCTGGCCCTCAAACATTTGACAGAACTGGGCCATCGCAAAATCGCCTATACGCCCCCGCCCCGAAAATATATGATGGTCGGCCATTCGAGCATTGCAGACCGGCAGGAAACCTATATTGCCCAGATGAAGAAAAACGGCCTTGAACCCATAATCAGCCCCCACGATGTGCTCGACGATACTGAAAAACTGCTCCGGGATTTGGTGTTCGAAAGAAAAGCGACCGCCATCCTGGCTTATGGACATATGGAAGCTCTCAACCTTCTGCAGGCTGCTCACTCCCTCGAAATCCCTGTCCCCGAACGGCTCAGCGTGATGTGCTTCTGCGACCATTACGCCAACAGGATTATGAGCCCGGGGCTGACCTTTATTGACCTCGGTTCCGCTCAAATGGGAACCCTCGCCGCCCAACTGCTCCTTGAACAAATCACGCAGCCCGAAAAGCAAAAACCCAAACGGGTGGTCCTCGACGAAACGCTCTGCGTTCGAAGCACAACCGCACCGCCTCCTTCGAATTGAGCCCAACACGGATCGAATCCATGAAAACAAAAATCGCCAACCCGAAAGTCCTCCAAACAAAAACCGAACTGCCGACCGGTTATCATCTTGAGCCCGGCGGAGTCTTCCGCATCGACCAGTACGACAGCCGGCCGGCCTTTGCAGGATTCCTCCCCGGAATCGGCGGACCGGACGGCGTGCCCCTCTGGTGCCTGTATGTCAACCGCGGTCAGGCCGTCTCCTCTTTCGGCGTCGCCAACAAAAACCACGCCATCCTCGAATTTCTGCCCGCCAACTGGGCGTACCAGATGACCCCCATCCAGGGCTTTCGCACCTTCTGCTTCGCTGATGAGGTCTTTTTGGAACCCTTCGGCCTTCGCAGCCGCCCCACTGACAGTGTCCGGCGCACCCTTTGGATCGAAATGGACCGCATCAAAATCCGCGAAGACAACGAGCCATTCGGCCTGCGGTTTGAAGTCGTCTATTTTTCCCCCGTCAGCCGGCCGCTCGGCTCGCTCATTCGTCTTCTGACCGTCACGAATCTGACGGTCAAAACCAGAAAGCTCTTCCTCCTGGACGGCCTGGCGCAGCTGCTGCCGGCGGGCTTTACAGAACTGGGCATCAAAACCATGCGCCGTATCTACGAGGCCTATGCCTCCGTTCGGCTCATCGACGGCCGCATTCCGTTTTATGCCGCACGCGTTCGGGTTCACGATGAGGCCGAAGTCGAGGAGGTGCAAAGCGGAAACTTTTACGCCTCCTGGCTCAGCGAGGGCGATTATCTGCTGCCCGTTGAACCCTACTACGACCCCGACGTCATTTTCGGCACCGATCAGGACCTCCTCCTGCCGCGGCACTTTACCCCGCAGGGGCTGCCCGACCGCTCCCGTCAGGTCGGCGAAAACAAACTCCCCTGCGCTCTGACTCCGGTTCAGACCGCTCTGGGTCCGCAGGAATCTCTTGTCTTGGTGTCGATCGCCGGAATGGCCCCGAACGAATCGCTTTTGAAGACATTCCTGTCCAATTTCCAGAAATTATCTGATTTTGAATCCGCCTCCCGACAGAGCCGTAAAACCATCGAAACGCTCACAGCGCCCGCTTTCACGCTTTCCGGTGACCCGCGATTGGACGGCTATGCCCGTCAGAACTTCCTCGATAATATCCTCCGAGGGGGCATTCCGTATTCGCTGCCTTCCCGCCGGGGGCCTGTCCTGCTGCATCTGTATTCCCGAAGACACGGCGACGCCGAACGAGACTACAACTTCTTCGACCTGCCCGCCTGTCCTCTTTCCAGCGGAGAAGGAAACTACCGCGACATCTGCCAGAACCGCCGAAACAATCTCTGGTTCTATCCCCAAACGGCGGATGCGGAAATCCGAATGTTTGCCTCTCTGCTCCAGCCGGACGGCTACAATCCTCTCTCTGTGAAAGGATACCGGTGGCTCTGGCCGCAAAGCGACAATCCCGTGCACATCTGCCCTTCAGAGGATTCTGCCGCACAAGACGCCTTTGTCTCCATTCTGAAACGGCCCTTCCTGCCCGGAGAACTCCTGGCCTGGGCCAACCTGTACGCCCCGAATCTTCCCGACCGGCACTCCTGGCTTGAACAGATTCTCTCCCGCTGCGACGTTCATCTGGAGGCCAGCGGCCACGAAGGCGGCTATTGGATAGACCACTGGACCTACATTACCGACCTGCTTGAATCCTATGAGGCCCTCTACCCGGAACGCATCCAAACCGTTCTGACGGAGCCGGCTGATATCGAATGGTTCTGTGAACCGGCCCAGGTTGTGGACCGCCGGCAGAAGTATCTCCTGCGGAAAAAAGGGCTCCGGCAGCTTCACGCGGTACAGGATGCCCCCTGTCCGCCGGTTCCCCTGCCGCCGGTAACGCTCTTCGGAAAACTCTGCGCCCTGCTGGCCCTGAAAATCGTCTCGCTCGACTTCGAAGGCCGCGGCGTTGAAATGGAGGCGGGCCGGCCCGGCTGGAACGATGCTCTCAACGGTCTGCCCGGTCTGTTCGGCTCCTCCACCTGCGAAACGGCGGAAATCTGCCGCCTGACCCGCTGGCTCCTGCGCATCCTGCCGACGATTCCGGATACACGCTTCCCCGAGGCCGTTGCCGACCTGCTCGAAGCCGTCCTGGCCGATGTCCGTTCGGATTATTCCTGGCATCGAGCCGCCGACATTCGGGAGTCCTACCGCCGGAAAATCTATCAAAACAGCTCCGACAAAACCCGGCTCGTTAAAGGAGCCGTACTTAAAAAACTGCTGCAGGGCATCCTGGCCCGCTGCGAAAAAGCCGTTCAGGAGTCCATCAATCCGCAAAACGGCCTTTTGCATACGTACTATTTCCATACCCCGCAGCCGCCCTCGGCGAACCGCCTTGAAGACATCCGCTCATTTGAAGCCCATCCGCTGCCGCTCTTCCTCGAAGGGCAGGTCCATTGGCTGCGCATCTGCGATACCCAAACCGCCCGCCGCATCGCCGCCGCCGTCCGGCAAAGTCCCCTGCTCGACCCGCAGCTGAAGATGTACAAACTCAACGAATCGCTGGAATCCTGCTCGCCGGAAATCGGTCGGGCCCGGACCTTCACACGCGGCTGGTTCGAAAACGAATCCGTCTGGCTTCACATGACCTACAAATACCTGCTCGAGCTGCTCAAGCACGGCCTCCATGAGGACTTCTTCGAGGATGCCCAAACCATGCTCGTTCCCTTTATGAAGCCCCAGGTGTACGGACGCAGCATCCTCGAAAACAGCTCTTTTATCGCTTCCTCCGTCTGTCCGGACCCGGAGGCCCGCGGACGCGGCTTTGTCGCCCGCCTGTCCGGCAGCACCGCCGAATTCATCCACATCTGGCTCCTGCTGACCGTCGGTGCCCGTCCCTTCCGCCTGGATGCCGGCCGGCTCATTTTTGACCCCGCACCAGCCCTGCCCGGCGAGTGGTTCACCAAACAGCCCCATACAATTCGATGGAAAGACCGCTCGTTCCTCATTCCGGAAAACGCCTTCGCCTGTGCCCTGCTCGGGGATATTTTGCTGGTCTATCATAACCCGGCTCGAAAAAACACCTACGGACCGTCCTCCGTTCGGCCGGTTCAATATATTCTGGATGAACAAATAACAATCACGAATCCGTACCTGACGGAAGAGGCGGCAGAAAAAATCCGAAACAGAAAAATCGAACGCCTCGACATCCATCTGGGCTGACAAATTCCGGACAACTGATAACTGATGACTGATAACTGATGACTGATAACTGACTCGGGGGTATCCAATGCTGCGAACCGCCTCAATCATCTGGTTTTTGACTTTCGCCTCTTTTCTCTATGGGCAAAACCTGCTGGTCAACGGCAATTTTGAATCCGGACTCGTCAAAGGCCACTTCGCCAACGGATACCCCGACAATTGGCAGGGCTGGGGCACCAACGGCTGGCATCATTCCGATGTCGGCTACCGCAAAGACAATTACGGCATCGCAATTTGGGACAACGACACCGGCCTGTCTCAGTCCGTTCCCGTGACTGCCGGCATGCAGCTCCAGGTTTCCGGTGAGATGATTTACCACACCACCGAAGTCCTCGTAAACAAACGGGCCCTGATAAAAATCGAGTTCTGGAACGGCCCCGCCCCCTCCGGCACCAAAATCTCCGAAACCGTTGTCGGCACGCTGATGCCCTCTCACACCGCAGGCGTCTGGTACACATTCGCTCAGACCCTCACCGTCCCCGCTTCAGCCAACTTGGCCAGAATCCTCTGCTATACCGTCTCCACCGGCTCTCCCTCTACCGGCAAGGCCTACTGGGACAACCTGTCTATCGAAGACGGCCAGGTCATCAATGACCCCGATTACAACCTCGACCAAATCATCAACCTGCTCGATTTCGCCCCGCTCGCCTCCGCCTGGCTCAATGAATCGGCTTCTTACAACCTCAGCAGTCAAAACCAGCTCACCCTCGAAGACCTCGACGTCTTCTGCTCCCGCTGGCTGGATACACCGCCCCAATACCCCGGCTATCGGTTTGTCTGGTCGGATGAATTCGAAGGTCCCTCCATCGACACCGCCAACTGGACCTGGGAAATCGGCGCCGGCGGCTGGGGCAACAACGAACTGCAGTACTACACCGACCACCCCGACAATTCTTATATCGAAAACGGCTGTCTGGTTATCGCCGCCCGCAAAAATCACCTCGGAAAAGAGTACACCTCCGCCCGGCTCAAAACCCAAAACAAACGGTCCTTCTGCAAAGGCAGAATGGAAGCCCGCATCAAGCTGCCCGCCGGCGGAAAAGGAATCTGGCCCGCCTTCTGGATGCTCGGAAACACTATCTCCACCATCGGCTGGCCCGGATGCGGCGAAATCGACATTATGGAGGCCGTTAATTTCCTCTCCAGAATCTACGGAACCCTCCATTACGGCAGCAGCAATCCTTACATTCACGACTCCAACGGCGGCTCCTACAGTCCCGCCCAAAGCCCCACGCAGGATTTCCACATCTATGCAATCGAATGGGACACCAATCAAATCCGCTGGTACTACGACAGCATCAATTACTACACCACCTCCAACTGGTGGTCCAGCGACCCTTATCCGGCCCCCTTCAATCAGCCGTTCTTCTTCATTGTCAACATCGCCGTCGGCGGCAACTGGCCCGGATACCCGGACAGCACCACGCCATTCCCCCAGCTGATGTACATCGACTACATCCGGGTTTACGAAAAAATCAACTGAGCACGGCTGACTTACGTTCGATTCTGGTGGGCCAAATCCAGCAGAAGCCAGTCATCGTCCGGCACCATCTTCTCCGTCACCGGGTCCCACCGCTGCGGGGCCTTGTTCCCCCGATGCACTTCCTCTAAAAACGGCAGAAGCGGCCGCTTGGGCGGATACTTTTCCTCCAGCCGGTCCGTCGGGTCCGGCACCCATCCAAACGCTTCCCGATATTTGGCAAACCCAAACCCGTCGAAGAAATTCTCGCTGCCGATCAGCGGCATATACCACAAACTCGGCACCCCGCGAGGATTGGGCTTAATCGGAACCTGACGCTCCAAATCCGCCAGTAGACGCTGTCCCTTCCGGTCTTTCTTTTCTTCCAGATGCCGCCGCAGATGCTCCAGGGCCGTGAAAACTACCGGCGGACTGACAAACAAAACCGGTTTGTGCTGCAGGGATGCCACAATAATCTCATGCGGCGTGCCCACGCTGTAGATATTCGTCGGACTGTAGGCAATCAGAAAATCGCTGATGTCCACCATCCGCAGGTCCAGGTGCATTATCTCCCGAAACGTCTGGCAGCATTTGCTTCGCGCCCGGCGTCCCTCCTCCGTCGGCTCAAACGTCCACGTCTCCCGCAGCCGAACCGTCTGCTCTCCCTCCCGCCCGTATCCGTACATCCCCTGTACACTCGGCTTGGACCACGGGTCAAACACCGTCACCCCCAGTTCCTGGAGAAACTGCCCGACCCGAACCCGCCAGCCCCATTTTTTCTCCAACTTGCGGCTGTGAACAAAATCCATCGGGCCTGACAGGTACACCCGGGCGTTCTCCAGAAATCCCTTCTTCGCCCACGGAAGAATCGAATTTTTCTTCGAAGCATTCTGATTTTTCTTGGCCATTCTGAAATACTCCCATTCCTGTTACGGCAGTTCCAAATCCGCCCAAACCAGCCGATGGTCCGAACTCACATACGGCGGTCCTGCAGTCAGTCTTGCCAGCGGCTCCGCCCGCTCCGGCCAGAAGACCTCCGCCTTGATAACCTTCCATTCCCTGCAAGGCAAAACATAATCCAGCCGCAGATTTCCCGGCTGCCGCCCGGGCGACGACTGATACGTATCCAATTCCGCCGGCCCTTTATGCCGCTCATTCACTCCTCCATCCAGCCGGGCCGCCTCCGCCGCGCCCTTCGAGGCAGGCCGCACATCCTGCACGCGCGGGTGATTCAGCAGCGACAAAATCCCCTCGTGCAGCCCGTCCCCATCCAGCGGGTCGGCATTCAAATCCCCCAAAATTACAAAGAGTGCCCCTTCTTCCAGTCCTCCCCGCCGGCCCGCATCATCATAAATATACCCGCTTTTGTCCTTTGTCAAATAATCCGCCCAAAAGCGAATCTCATCATGATTTCTCCGCCCGTTGCGGTCCTCCGCCCCGTCAAACACCGGCGGCGTCGGATGCGACGCCAAAAAATGAATCACCCGGCCGTGTACCTCCACCGGCACATCCCAATGGCTTTTGGACGACAGCCGCAGCCGCTCGAGGGCCTCCGGGGAATACCACAACTCTTTCTCCGCTCCGGGCTTTTTCGGCAGCAGCGCCCCCGGCATATCCTTCCACAAAAACGTTTGAAACGTCCTTACGGTCTCCTTCCGTATCGGAAACCGCGACAGGAGCACCATCCCGTACTGCCCTTCAAAGCGGCCGTACCCGAAGGCGTCCTCCGGCCCGTCCGTCCGCCCGTCTCCGTCCAAATCAATTCCGCTGGCCAGCCCCGTATTCACCGGCCCCGTAAACACAAACGGATAGACCAGCGGCTCCTGCCCGCTCTGGGAAATCTCCAGATATTCCTTTTGAAAAATCCCGATGCCCCTTCCTTCGGCGTCCCAGTCGAACTCGTTCAGCAGCACCACATCCGGCCGCACCCGCTGAAGAATCTCCGCTACGGCTTTACCCTGCGGATTTTGCCCCCCGCGCAAATCCTCGATTAGCCCGCCCGCTTTGGAACGGGTCAGTGAACAATTAAAGGTTGCCGTCCGAATCATCGTTGTCCCTGCCGGAAGCACCGCCGCAAACAGCCACAGGAAAATAATCCATTTTCGCATAGCAAACTCCATCCTATCATCTTTTTCCATTTCGCACAACCCGCCCCCTCGCTTGCGGCAGTTCGGCCGCTTCGGGCTCAAAAAAAAAGGGCCGACGCCCCGCGCCGGCCCTTGTCCATCCTGCAAACCCCCGCTCCCTTACAGTCCGCAGTCCTCCGCCGGCTGCAGATTGCACTTAAGCCACGCATTGGCAAATTCCGCAAAGTCTGTCAAATTCACTCGACAATCCAGATTCCAATCAAACTCAGGCAGTCCGCCTGTGCAGATTGCCGGCTTGCTCGGATCCGGATACTCCACAGTCGCATCCACAGGGGCTTCCACAGTTAAATCATCAATCAGCCCGCCCTCACCGTTGGCCGAGTAAGCTCTTGCCGTAATCACCAGCCCGACCGGTATCCGTTCAATTCCCTGCCAATCGATATAGGGAGCATCATTGAAAACCCACCGATAGCTCAGCTTGCTCCAATCCTCGCCCGGATAGGCCTCGAAGCCCCCTGCAGAACCGGCAAAACTGTTCAAATCATTCTCATCATAGATATAATGCGCCCACAGACGAACCCCTCCGCCGGTCTGACCGGAATACCGTTTGGCCCACAACGAGGCCTTCACAAAATCGTTCTTCGACAGCCCTTTCACAACCGCCACATATCCCTCCGGCGTAATCGGCCCATTCCGGTCCACATCATATCCCCGGTTCATTGCCTGCTTGAGCGTGCTCAGCGTGTACAGTTCCGTGGCATCCCACACAGACAGGGCCCTGCCGTCTCCATTATGCGAGTCAAACGTCTCCAGTTCCGCACCAACCATTCCGAACGTTCCCAGCAGGACATTCTCCTCTGAAGACGAACCGCTGAAATTCGCCCACGAATAACTGCTGGCTCCATAATCCGCCTGTTTATACAAATCACCCGGGAAAAGAATGGTTGCATGAGACGGAGCAATCACATTCACATCATCAATAAAATAGGGCTGCTCCGTAATTCCTTCCGTCGGACTGTAAAGCCGTGCACAAATCATCAGCGCATTGGCTGAGCCGTCACCGGAGGCAAAGGCCTATGTATGCTCCAGACGGCTCCACGCAGAAGCCCCGCTGTACGTTTCATTGCCGCCGGCGGAACCCAGGGAACGAGTAAAATCATCTGTATTCGTATAATAGGCCCAAATCCGCACCGACGGGGAAGCATCCGGCGTAACATCGTAGGCCGAAAAACCCGCCGTGACCAAATCCCCGTCCTCAAGCCCTGTCACCAGCGCCAAACACACCTCCGGGGTCCCTTCCAGCGGATACTCCGTCACTTTCAGAGAACGGCTTCCGCTGAAAACCGGGTCAGGACTGCCGGTATTCGTCGGTTCATAAACATTGCCTGAAAATCCGAGAACATCTGCAAAACCGTCCTCCCAGCCGTACGAACGAGTTTGAAGCGCATTCGGGTCATCATTCAAAACCGCCTGATACTCCGGCGTCCCCGGAAAAGCAATTGTAATCCCTGCTCGTTCCGGTATGATCACTTCCAAATCATCCACATAACAGACATCCCCAGGGTTCGTGTAAATGCGAGCCAAAATCATCATTCCGGTATTCGGAACACTGCCCGCAGTAAATGTCCACGCATACGACACTTTCTGCCAAACACCGGTCGTTCCGATACCTGCACTGCTGCTGTCTCCGTCTGAGAAATAGGTCGAGTAAGTCATATCTCCATTCTTGGTATAATTAGCCGAAATGCGGCATCCGGCCGTCGGACTTGCGTTGTACCGCCAGAAACTCGCCTGAACAACGTCTCCTGTCTGCAGTCCGTTAATCCAGCACAAATATGCCTGTTCTCCATAAATAGCATCGTTTGCATAATTATCGTTATCAATCAATTTCACACTCTGACTGCCGCCGTGCACAACCGTTGTGTCAACAGATTCCGTGACATCCTGCGTGCGGTATTTGCCCAGCAGCGGTCCGCCGGTCCCGACATCTTCCCAGCCGTACCGATATAAATGGCGGTCCGCATATCCCAGAATGCTTATCCCCAGAACCATCATCCAACAAACTGTTTTCTTCATAACCAAGTCCTCCGCAAAAAATTTTTCCCGCGTTCTTTCTTCACTCATTCATTCCGACAGCTCCACTGCGGCTCCAGTGTACACCCGAGCCATTCTTCAAGAAAAATCTCCAAATCCGCCAAATCAATTCGGCAGTCTTCCGCAAAATCCAGTTCTGAAAAAACAGTACAGGTTGTTTCCTCATAGCGATAGGTTCCAAACGGAACAAGCTGGGCAATCTGCTCGGCTGTTTTTCCATCCAAAATGTCATTGCCCGGAATGGACCAATTGTCTGCCGTCCAGCCGCCGTCCGGACCTGTCTGATTTCGGCGGTACAAAAAACTGTCTTCATATCCAAAAGCAGAAGTCGGCCAATAAACCTGATCGACAACGGTTTCTCCCTTCAGCAAACGAAATGCATCATTGCCGTCACAAACAATCAGGGAACTTTCCAAAGCATGATTGGCAAAATCTCCTTCCGTACCAAACACGGTATTGAATTTCGCCGGCCCGCTGTTCAATGTGCCGATCAGATAGACAAACTCATTTGTATAAACACCGCTGAGATTGATACGGTCCGACCAGGGCTGTCCGCCCAGCGACCGCTCCAGGGCATATTCCGACAAATCCACTGTCCCGTTAATATACAGTTCAATCACACGCGGACCGCTGCTCAGCGTTCCATCCAGAATCCCGGTAATCACCACCGCCGGCTCCGAGGCGGGCAGTCCCCCTTCGATCGTCTCCCCATCCAGCCATCCGCGTGCAAACAAGGCCAAATCCGCCAGATTCACCCGACAGTCTCCGTTCAAATCCGCCGGCGCTGTCTGTCCGCACACAACCTCCGTCGGCCTCGGCAGCCGCACCTGAGCATGCGAGGGCACGGTAATCCGCAGCGCATCGAGCACCCCGCCGCTCGACAGACTGCAAAGTTTGGCCCCAATCAAAATCCCTTCGCCCGCCTGTCCCTCAAATGTCCAGACCCCCTCCAGCGTCCCCCAGGCCGTCCCGCTGAGATTCGAATCCGCCCCTGCAGGTCCCGCAATGCTGCCCAAATCCCCCGCATCCGCCAGCCGATACGCCCCCAGCCGAATCCCCCCGTCCTCCGCCGCAAAATGCCGCCCCTGACAGTTCACCTGCACCGTATCCCCCGCCAGCAGTCCCGATACCGCCGCCAGATACACCGCACTTTCACAATCTCCTTTATTGGAAACCTCCAGACAGTGCAATCCCTCATTCGGCTCATTCTGCACAGCCCCATAGACGGCCGTCCCCGACGAGCCCAGCACAGCATTGGGGTCATACCGGCTCGTAAAATCCTCCCAGCCGTACTCAATCGTCTGAACGGTATAGCCGGGCACCACTGTATAAACGACATCCTGCACAAACAGCGGATTTTCCGCTCCCTGGCTCAACGTGCTCACCACAATCTGCCCGCTTTGCGGCCCCACACTCGCCGCCGTCAGCGTCACCCATCGCACCTCTTCGCCCCCGGCCCAAACGGTCCCTGCGGCAGTCCCGGTCACAGCCCCGCCGGCCGTCAGAACATACTCCAACTCATCCGCACCCAACGGGACGGAAACCGGTGCCGTATTGGCAATCGTTACCGGAATCTGAACCGGCTGATTGTACAGAACCTCCGCCGGAATCGCCCCCACGCTCACCGTCATCTTCGCCGGGATCTGATAATCGGCGACAACCGGCAGATGGTCGCTCGTTTCCGCCAAAGCCGTCAACACCGCCGGAGCCGCTCCGCTGCCGCTGGTAATCTCCCCGTTAAGCGGATGCGTGCCGTTGTTGCCGAATACCCGATACGAACCCGAAAGAAAACTCAGCCCCTCTCCGTCCAGCATCTCATTGCTGATCAGCTGAAAATCGAACCGGTCATCCATCCCGCCCGTGACCTGTCCGCCGTAGCGCTCCGCGGTCACAGGACTTTGCGAATGAACCAGAATGAATGCCGGATTGTCATGCCAGTTTCCGACCATCCCCGCCGGGTCAAATGCCTGTCCCGGCCCCGCCGCCGTCAAGACCGACCAGGCCGGCTCCGATGCCGTATAAAGATTCAAATCCCCCGCATAAAGCAGATGCACTCCATCCCCCAGGGCATCCGAATTCGACCGAATTTGTCCCGCCTCCACCGCCCGCCGGTTCTGGCTTGCAGAATCCGATTCGGCCTTAAAATGACTGTTATAAACATAAAACACCGCCTCCGGCCGAGTGTATCCGACCGGCCGAAACTTGTACCGAATCGTTGCCCGTGCGGCCCCATCCGACGACGGCACATTCACCTGAACTTCCTCCAGCAGCACAACCGTCCGGGTATTATAAACCACACCGGGCCGGCCTGCACCCGTCGTAGCCCCGTCCAGAGTCCCCCGCGCATAGACCCCCGCTCCGTAAATCCCATTCAAAAGATTGACAAGCTGCTGCGTGGTCGTGCTCAACGAAACCTGCTCCTGCACCAGCAGGATATCCGCCGGCCGGGCGATGCCGTTTCGCTCCTCGCTTCCGATGGCTTCCAGAATGGTCCCCATCCCGGACCGGACCGCTCCGCAGGTATTATAGGAAATAATACGAAGGGCCCCCTGTGCTCCCCCCAGCCACAGAAGGACAAAGCATCCGACGATTTGCCGCCTCCTGCGGCCGCATACATTTGCTTTAAACATCCGCTGTCAACTGTTTCCCGATAACTGACGACCGATGACTGATAACTGAAACCTGTTTACTGAATGGTCCCCTCCGCCGCATCAACCGCCTGCATCGCCAGCGCTCCCACCGTTGTAATCAAGGTCCCTTTCGGGAAATAATAGCGGACGCGAAGCGAACCGAGCATGTCCTGCGTTTCCACGTGCCCGTCGAAAAAGACCAGATTAATCCGCTTGTTATGCCGATAGGCCAGCCGTATTGCGGCATCCGACAAACTCCACGTCGAGGTATCCGTCAAGCTCGTCCGCCGCAGAAGATACGGGTCTCCGTTTCGCCGAAGCACCGGCCCCTGGAGCATAAAATTGCCCCCGTCGTTCTGATAGGGAAGATTGTTGAAACTCACACCCCGCTGCTCATCAAAGTAACGAGCCCCCTCCACAGCAAACACCTTCATCGATGGTGTGCCTAATTTGGTCAGCTTCGGCTGATAGGCCCGTCCGATCCGGGCATAACTGTAAATCTCCTGGTCCGTTACGACCCGACAGCCCGAAATCTGATACTCGCTGGACGCCCCCTGACCGCCGCTCGGGTACATATGAAAGCCCAAAACCGCCGAATAGCTCGAATACGAAATATCCTGCGGATTCACACCGGCAATCGCACTCGGATACACATAATCGTTTTTGACCCGATTCGAGGGGCACCGCAGTTCTTCATTGAGCAAATCCAGCAGCCGCTGCAGCGGCTCGGCCGCCAGCCCCAGTTCATCCCCCATCATCGGCGACATCCAGTCCACATTCTGATACGGGCTCGTGGAACCGTATCCGGCACCCGTCGAATAGACCTTCGCCCCGCTGGTGCTCGGGCCGGGTATCCACTGGTCCCACGCCGCCGAATAGAGATTCAGCCCGCTGCCGATTCCCTTCATATGTGCCCGGCAGACTACGCTTTCCGCCGCCTGCTTGGCCCGACGAAGCCCCGGCAGCAGAATCCCCAGCAGCATCGCCACAATCGCAATCACCACCAGCAGCTCTATCAGCGTAAACCCCAAAGAAGGATTGGACCGTGTGCTTCGGGCAGCTCGTTTTTGCGGTTTTTGGGATTTCATAAAAGGTCTCGCAGGTTTTTCGGTTCCCACTTTTTTGCCGGCAAGCAGCAAAATCTCTATTTCCTGTCTTCTTATGGATTTAGGGATTTGCAGCCGGATTTTTCTCCGGCTGCAGCCCCTTTAATTTCTTCCCTGCACAAGACGGCAGGCTCGGTTAAAAACCTGTTAAAAACACCTTATTTCCGACGGACAACAGCCAGCAATCCGCCCAGCCCCAGCAGAGCCATCGTCGCCGGCTCCGGCACAGCTGCCTCGGCATACGTTGTAGCCACAACCAGATTGTCCACCGTCAAACGCAGCGAACCGCTGGTTCCCTGGCGAAAAGCATAAGCCGTGTTCGCATTGCTTGTATACCAGTTCTGGGTCAGGACTTCTGTACCGTTAACCCACATCGTGCAAAGGCCGGTCGTAAAATTGTAGGATGTAACAACTCGATAGGTCTGTTCTACATCATAAACATAGCCCGTCAAAGCCCCGGGATAGGCTGAAACTCCAAACAGGCCGAACGCAAACTTGCCGCCGCTTGCCATATCTACACCTACGCGGGCTGCAAAATTGCTCGTTCCCTGCAGGAAATGAGCAAAATAATCTTTTCCCGTCGAGGCCGAACCGACAATCACATCCAATCCGGCATACCAGATATCTCCCGACCCCATGGTCGCCCCAACCGACTTGTTCACATCTTCCGCCGAAGTACTCTGTGTGATCAGTTTCACTGTTCCATTCACAACCTGTACAGGTGCATTTCCGGCACCGCTGTGAGCCGCCCAGCCGCCTTGCCCGACCAAATTTCCATTGGTGTAAGAATCAAAATTGTCAGACATCAAAATGGCGGCAAAACTGGGACCAACCCATGCACACAATAACAGCAACAAACAGAATTTCTTCATCTTTCCAACCTCCATACAAAAGTTTCCTCGTTTCCTGTTCAAAACAACCCCACACACTTCACACATTCTCAAGCACAACCGCTGTGCTGTCAAGGTCTGAAACCTACTTTCCGATTATTAAAAACAAATAAGCATCCGGTTAAGTTTTCCGCAAATTTTCAGCAACCTTTCAGCAACAGTTCCGAGCCCCCCTTACCCCTCCAGGACAATTACATCTGCCGGATTGACCCCGCACAAAACCTCTGCTCCCGGCAAAAGCCCCTCCGCCCGACCGGAAAAAACCGTCACCGTCCACACAACCCCCGCATTCAGCCGCACTTCTATCTGACTTAATTCACCGTAGTAGGCAATGCTTTGAACCGTCCCCGCCAGAAGGTTTGGGCGATTTCTATCCGCAAAATCTTTTATGTCGTGAATCTGCACCTTTTCCGGACGCACGCAGCATTTCACCGCCGACCCCGCCGTTCGGTCTGTCTTCATTTCAGACGCCAGAACCCCCGCCTCTGTACGAATCTTCACAGGACTGGTTTGCAACAGATTTCCTGTTAAAAAATTTGCCTCGCCGATAAAATCCGCTACAAATTCATTTTTCGGCCGCTGATAAATCTCCTCTGGTCTGCCGAGCTGCACAATCCGCCCGCCGGAGAGCACCGCAATTCGGTCCGCCATCGACAGCGCCTCTTTCTGGTCATGCGTCACATACACCGCCGTTGTCTGCGATTCCTTCACCAGCCGCCGCAGTTCCGTTCGCATCTTTGCCCGCAGCCGTGCATCCAGATTGCTCAGCGGTTCATCCAGCAGAAGACACTGCGGCTGCGCCGCCAGCGCCCGTGCCAGCGCCACCCGCTGCTGCTGACCGCCTGAGAGCTGATTGGGCTTGCGCTGGGCAAACGCCTCCATCTGCACCACCGCCAGCTTCTCCATCGCAATCTTCCGCCGCCGCTCCGGCTCAATGCCCTGCATCTGCGGCCCGAACTCGACATTCTCAATCACCTTCAGATGCGGCCAGAGCGCATAATTCTGGAAGACCATCGCCGTCCGCCGCTTCTCCGCCGCCAGATGCGTCACATCCCGCCCGTCGAACAAAATCCGGCCGCTTGTCGGCTCCAGCAGACCCGCCAAAATCCGCAGCAGCGTCGTCTTGCCGCACCTGCTGGGCCCCAGCAGAAAGAAAAACTCCCCCGGCTCAATCACCAAATCAATCTTCTCGAGCACCGGCCCGCTTCCCGCCCCCTGTGCATAGGCCTTTGAAATTCCTTCCAGCCGTATCTCAATCATATCCGCCGCTTCCGAATCAGGATGATATTCTCCAAAATGTCATCAACAAATCTCCGCCGGTGAACGTCTTCACGCCCGGAATACCGCCCCCAGCCGCTTGCCCATCAGCACCGCCGCCGCCGCCAGCGACCCGCCCAGCACCAGCATCCCCAAAAGCCCCAGCGAGGCCGCAATCTGCATCGCATCCGTATTGGCCGAATACGCCTGCGTATAAATCTCTTTGGTAATCGGATAATGCACACGCAATTGGGCCAGCACCAGCGAATCGCTCACCTCCAGCATCGCATATGAAAAGGTCAAAAGGCCCGACGCTATCAGATTGGCTGCAATCAGCGGCACCGTAATCCGTCGAATCGCTTGTCCCGGCGTCGCTCCCAGATTTCGCGCCGCCTGTTCGAGCGTCTCGGGAATCTGCTGGAGCCCTGCCGTCACACCGCGCACCACAAACGGTGCCCGCCGAATTGTATATGCTATCACCAGCAGCATTGTCGGATTCCGCATCGGTCCGATCGCCTCGAACAGCCGCCCCGGCGCCGTCATCGCAATATACCCGGCCGCCAGAATCACCCCGGGCACCGCCAGCGGAAGCATCAGGCACAAATCCAGGACCCTGGCCCCCTGCAGCCGGCGCCGCACCAGCATCCACGCCGCCGCCGAACCGATCGCCAAATCCAGCGTTGTCGAAAGGCCCGCATATACCAGACTGTTCAGCACCGCCCGCCGGGGTTCCGGCTGCCGCAGCACAAACAGCACATGCTCCAGCGTGTACCGTTCCGGCAGAATCGTCTTAATCCACTGCCCTGATACCGCTGTCAAAACCACCCCGATATGCGGCAGAATCGCCGCGAAAATCACCCCGCCGAAAAACACCCACGCCCCCAGCGTCCCCCAAAAGCCCAGCCGCTGCCCCGCCGACGCGGTACTGGCCTTGGCCGATTCCGCTCCGCTCGAGCGTCCAAAAACCACCTTGCCCAGCACATAAAAAAGCACCGACAGCACCAGCATCACCAGAACCAGACTGTACATCCGCCCCGACACATCCGCCCGGGCCAGCTCCTTAAAAATCCTCACCGACGCCAGCTCTTCATATCCCACCATCAGCGGCGTGCCGATATCCGTAAACGACCAGATAAAGACAATCGAGCCGCCCGCAAAAATCCCCGGACGCAGCAGCGGCAGCGTAATCCGGCGAAACACCGTCCATTTCCCCGCCCCCAGATTGCGGGCCGCCTGAGCATATGCGGGGTCCAGATTCGCCAGGGCCGCCGACAGATTCAGATACAAAATCGGAAACAGATTCAGCGTCTGCAGGACCGTCACCACCCAGAACCCAGACCCCAGCCAGTCCGGCGGGCGCCCCGAAGACAAATCCAGCACCCCCAGCCGCTCCAGCACCAGATTGAGAATCCCGAACTGCCCCAGGTACCGCTTAATCGACAGCGCCCCCACAAACGGCGGCAGAATCAGCGGCACCAGCAGCAGCCCCGTCAAAATCCCCTGCCCTCGAAACTGATACCGCGTGCTCACAATCGCCATCGGCATCGTCAGCACCAGACACAGCGCCGTTGTCACACACGCCAGCAGAAAACTGTTGGCAATCTGCCCCAGTACAATCCGATTGGAAAACAGCCGCCCCAGCCAGTAAAAACTGAACCGTCCCTCAGCCGTCAGACCCGCCTGAACCGCCTCATACAGCGGCCAAAAGAAGAACACCCCCACAAAAAGAAAAATCAAAACCTCCGCCGCAACCAGCGGGTCGGCCTGCTCCAGATACCGCCTCCACAACGGCCGCTCTGTTCCCGTTCGTTCCATCCGTCTCTATTGAAGAATCTGCTGATACTGCGACCGAAAATATGCCGTCCAGTCGGTTCGAATCCGTTCGGCGGCTGTACGATCCTTCAGCTGCTCGGCGATGGCATAAATCTCTTCGACCGTATCAATATTCTCCGGCAGACGCGTGAGCACAGCCGCCAGCGCCGGGTCCATCCGCCGTTCCAGAATCCGCCGCTTGGCTTCCCGCAGCAGCGACGCATTTTCAATCGCCGCCGAATAAACCAGCTCCGCCAAAACCCCGTACTGCACCTCACGCAGCTTGGCATCAATTTTCATCTCGGTGCCGCCCTCATAAGGATTGGCCGCCAGCACCGCATCGGTTGTTCCATATGCCTGATAAAAATCCTTTCGAATCGGCGTGCGGTTCAGCCGATACCGCTCCGGTCCGTCCGGATGCCCTGCCGGCAGCCCCCACAGCCCCTGTCCCCGAGGCGACAGCACAAACGCCGCAAACGCCTGGGCCGCCTTCCGATTCGGCGGATTCTTCAGCACGGCAATCGGGTCCGGCGTAAAGGCCGTCTGTCCCTTCGGGCTCACATACCCCAATTTCTCAGGCGCCTCGGACGCGTACATCATCCCGTAAAAATCAATGCACACCGAAACCGCACATTCCCCCAGACTCGGCGCCCGCGCCGCCGTACCGGAACTGTCCGTAAACTTCTTGGCATTCGACAAAATCAGCAGCAGTTTGGCCCACCCCTGCGGCCAGCTCGGAGCCGTCTGGACAATCATCTCATTGGCCGCCGCCTGTGAGCCCGACTGTGTCGGGTCCGCCATAATCACCAAATCAAAGTACTCCGGACGCCCCAAATCCTCCCACGAGGTCGGCTCCGCCACATTCAGCCGCTTCAGCAGTTCCTTGTTGTACAGAAACCCGAAACTGCTGAGCACATTGCCGCACCAGGTCTTCCGCGGGCTGTACATCTCCATCCCGCCGAACACCGCCGGGATGTTGTCCCAGACGTCCTGCCCCGCCTCCAGCGGCTCCAGAAGTCCTTCCGCATCCAGATACTGAAACGTGTACTCTCCCCCGCCGAACAGCACATCAATCCCGCAGCTGTCTGCCTTCGCATACACATTTCGAAGATACTGAAGAATCGAACTGCTTCCGCCCCCCACATCCCGCCACTGAAACTCCACATCCCATCCGTACCGTTCTTTGGCATAGGCCCGGAACGCCCGGCTGAACTCGTATTTGATATTCTCATTGTGCGGCGTAATGACCGACAGCACCACCTTGCCGGACTCACCACCCGCCGGCTTTTTGCCGCATCCGAACAGCCCCAAATACACCGCCGCACAAAGAAATCCCGCCGCCCATCTCATCCGCCTCATTTTGTCCCTCCCTGCTGCCGATTCTCGTTCGGCTCATCCGGCCAGACCAGCCGAACTACCATCGGATAATGGTCGCTGGCGACCGCCGCAATCGGGTCATCCACCAGGTAAATTTCCTTCATCCGCTCCGCCAGGGCCGGACTGACAAAAAAATGATCCAGAAACGACCGATACCGCGGCGGCTTAATCTCACAGTGATAGGAGGCCGCCTTCGGATTCTTCTTCCAAATCGCCTCATCCAAACAAATCAGCTTTTCTTTCCCCTCTCCCCGCAGCATCACTTCCACCGCATCCTGCCCCGCCGACTTCTCATACGAATCCAGCCCGAAATCATCGTTAAAATCCCCGCCAATCAGCAGATAGCCCGTCGGGCCGGCTTCCAGCAGCTCTCCGCAAATCTGACGCGTCCGTACCATCTCCCGAATCCGCCATTCCGTCACCGACCTGCTGTTATCTGATTTGCTTTTGGCATGCGTTGTGCCCACCCACAGCCGCCGCCCTTTCGGCGTTTCCACCAGCACAAACGCAGGCCCCCGCGAAAACAGCATCTGCCCGCTGACGGTGTCTTTCTCATCTTTAAAAACACGCTCCTGCAGCACGCGGAAGCCCGGCTTCATCAGCATACACAAATACTGCCCTTCCGTATTGCCCTCAAACGACCTGACATAGGCATACCGCCCGCCCAAACGCTCCCGCACAAACAGCTCCAGCATCGCCTGCGTCGGACCCTCCTGAATCAGCACAATGTCCGCATTCATCTGCGGCAGTTTCATCGTCCGGGCTATCTCATACAAATCCTCATCATCCCGATAATACTCCGTGGTGTTGCGGCTGCGTTCCGGCATCATCTCCTGGTCAAACAGCATCATAAAATGTTCGATGTTCCAGGTTGCAATCACCACCTCTTCGCCGGCCGGCTTCGTCGTTTGGGTCGTTGTGACTTCCCCAGCTGCTGCACAGCCGCCCGCCAAAAGCAAAGACCAAACAGACCATCCTATCAGCACCGCCGAACTCTTGCAGCTCATCCATTCCATCCTTTCTCTCTCAAAGGACCCCATTTCTTCGAAAATACACGGATAGTTGAAAGCCAAATCTCCTTTTTTGCAACCTTAATTTTCAGAACTTTACCCCCCTCTTTTCCTTCCGTTTTTATTCTTGACTCCAAAAACAAATTCTGGTATGATTCCGTATAACTTGGTTACGGGAGAAACTCTTTGAGAATGCATAGTCCTTAATAAAAGGGCTGATTTAGCATAAAGCCGCAACGAGCGCGTCAGCGCTGTCCGTTGAAATTTCACATTATCTCTTCCCGGATGTCAGTCTATGCTTTTTCTCCATTCCCTTAGCGGGGAATGTGTATATTTAAAAAGAATGAAAAGAATATAAACCTTTATTTTAGAAAGACTTAAGTATGAAAATGCTTCCGTTTACAGCCGGGTTCATACCGGGCCGTATGCTCACGAAAGACAACCTCTATGAGTGGTCGAGTAAGACGATGATTTGTATCGCCATCTCGACAATTGTCCTCGGCGCCTGGGCTCAGCGGGACCAAATCGAAGGGGTCCTCGACCGGCTTACCGCCCTTCAGTGGGGGATCGCCTACCTGGCTGTCGCCCGTACCCTCTTCGTAATCAACGTTGCGGCCCTGTTCTGGCGTTTCTATCTTGTCCTCTTTTATAAGCCGGCCCGAACCTGTACCGACAGCGAATTGCCGACCTGTACTGTCATTATTCCTGCTTATAACGAAGGCCGCCATGTAGCCGATACCATCGACAGTGTGGCGGCCAGCGACTATCCGGTCGATAAACTCCAGATTATCGCCGTCGATGACGGCAGTGCTGACGACACCTGGGAGTGGATTCAGCAGGCTGCCGCCCGGTACCCCCAGCTGGTCACTCCGCTTCGCCTCAAACGCAACAGCGGAAAACGGAAAGCGCTGTATGAGGGCTTCATTCGAAGCCAGGCGGATATTGTCGTGACCATCGACAGCGACTCCATTATTGAGAAAAACACCCTGCGGAATCTCGTCAGCCCCTTTATCACGCAATCCAACGTCGGCGCTGTGGCCGGCAATGTGCGCGTCCTCAATCGGCATCAGGGTTTTATTCCCAAAATGCTCGATGTTTCCTTTGCCTTCAGTTTTGACTTTATCCGAGCCAGCCAAAGCCAGGTCGATTCCGTCCTTTGCACCCCCGGCGCCCTGTCCGCCTACCGTCGCGACCTCGTTATGAAAGTCCTGCGTGCCTGGATGAATCAGCGGTTCCTCGGACAGAAATCCAACATCGGCGAAGACCGGGCAATGACCAACCTCATCCTCAAGCAGGGATTCGCCGTCAAGTTCCAGTCCAACGCCGTCGTTTTCACGCAGGTCCCCGTCCGCTACAAAGGGCTGTGCAAAATGTTCCTGCGGTGGGCCCGAAGCAATATCCGGGAAACCATCGAAATGGCACGCTTCGTTTTCAAGCCCTTCCGGACCAACCGCCTCGGAGCACAGCTGAACTTTCTCCACAGCGTTGTCAATCTGTTCGGGGCAACCTTTATGATTTTCGGCACACTCGGCTGCATCCTCTGGGAACCCCAGGCCTTTCTGGCCCAAATCCTTCTCGGTGCTGAACTGATGGCGATTATCCCCGGTACATTTTACGCTCTCAAATACCGCTCCAGCAACGCTCTCTGGGCCTTTGCCTACTCGCTGTTCTGGCTGGCCGGTCTTTTCTGGATCAGCCCCTATGCCCTCCTGACCGTCGGCAACAACAAATGGCTCACCCGCACCCTGCCCGCCGCCGGCACCGTCGCCGTTGCATCGGCTTCCAAACAGCCCTCTCGCACCGGCAGCATCATCTCCCACGACCTCCTGCCCGTCTAAAAACGAGCCCTTGAACAATAATCCGGCCATTTTGGCCCTCCGCCGAAAGGGGGGCCAAAATGGCCTGTTTTGTTTTCTGCCTGATCTCCTGACCGGATTTGCGGGTTGAGTTCGCATTTTATCCCGTTTCTCTCTTGCACGGCCTTTCGCAGCATTCGATAATCTTCTCAAAACAAAACCACTTAATCCGAAAGGTCTATTATGCCTGCAGCAAGCTGCTGTGTCTTATCGAGTCTTCTGGTTTCCGCCCTTCTTGCCCAGCCGCCGGCCGCTTCTAACGAGTTCCGCCCGGGCGAACGGTGGCCCGACACCGACGGCGTCCATATCAACGCACACGGCGGCGGTTTCCTCTATCACAACGGCACCTACTACTGGTTCGGCGAACACAAAGTCGAAGGCCGCCGCGGCAACAATGCCTGGGTCGGCGTTCGCTGCTATTCCTCCAGGGACCTGTACAACTGGAAAAACGAAGGCATAGCCCTGGCCGTCGTCCCGGACAACCCCGCCCACGACCTGGCCGCCGGATGCATCCTCGAACGCCCCAAAGTCATCTACAATGCCAAAACCGGCAAATTCGTCATGTGGTTCCACCTCGAGCTCAAAGGACAGGGCTACCGCGCCGCCCGCTGCGGCACGGCCGTCAGTGAGACCCCGACCGGATCCTATACCTACCTGCGAAGTTTTCGGCCCAATGCAGGCGTCTGGCCGGAAAACGTCCCCGATGAACGAAAGAAACCCCTCGACGGCATCGAGAAAATCCGCTTCTCCGGCGGCGGCCTGCCCGAGGGCTATACCATCGAGCAGCTGAACATCTTCGCCCGCGACTTCGAAGGCGGCCAGATGTCCCGCGACATGACCCTCTTCGTCGATGAGGACGGCAGGGCCTACCACATCTACGCCTCCGAAGAAAACAGCACCCTTCACATCTCCCTTCTGACCGAGGATTACCTGGCCCCTGCGGGCCGATACATCCGCGTCTTCGAAGGCCGCTATATGGAGGCCCCCGCGATGTTCAAACACAACGGCCGCTATTTTCTGATGATGTCCGGCTGCACCGGCTGGGCCCCCAACGCCGCCCGCTCTGCCGTCGCCGACTCCATCTGGGGCCCCTGGAAGGAATTACCCAACCCCTGCATCGGTGAAAACGCCGACAAAACCTTCTTCTCCCAAAGCACCTATATCCTCCCCGTGCACGGCAAAAAAGATGCTTTTATCTACATCGGAGACCGCTGGAACCCCGAAAACGCCATTGACGGCCGATACATCTGGCTGCCCGTCATCCTCCGGGACGGCCGCTTCGAAATCCGCTGGCTCGACCGCTGGTCCCTCTCCTGGTTCGACAAAGACAAAAAACCCTCCAGCCCGGAATGAAACGGAAAGCATGCTTGCCCACCAGCCATTCCCTACTACCCCCGTCATTCCCACGTAGGCGGGAATCCAGTCCTCCCCTTCCCGCATCTTGTCCTCCGAAACTTCAGCGATGCAAGAAGGCGGGTATCCAGTCCTTTATTTCTACAACACCGCGAACTGTCCCCCTGCCAAGCATACCCAATCAAAAACTTTCTGAATCGCTGCGATGGATTTTCCTTCTGTTCTTCGATTTTGGCGGATTTCCTCGGATTTCAAACTTCCTGCTTCGAGCTCTGTTTTTGTTTGATGCTTTGAACTTCGAGATTGTTTGTGTTTTAGATTTTTAAAACATAGAATTTCTTTCGGATTTCGTGCTTCGAATTTCGGATTTGTTATTTCGAATTTCGTTTAGAATTTAGATTTTTAGGATTTGATGCTTCGAATTTCCTCCTCCCGCCGCTGGTCCCTTTTTCTTCACTCTTCACTCCCTCTTCCCTCCACATACCGCTTGACCGTCCGCCGGTCCAGCCCCGCCGCCTTCGCCGCCTCCCCATAGCTGCCGT